>OHHM01000829.1_pt1 | contig 10664 bp, 8 predicted proteins | sample 1568091 | NCBI WGS metagenome assembly OHHM01 (sample SAMEA3879525, study PRJEB24766) | human gut metagenome | biome: human-associated habitat; feature: feces | place: USA | collected 1985/1987 | reverse complement strand
TTGTAAAAAATAAAATATTAAATATTGGATAAGTAAAATTATGAAAATAAATGAGTAAAAGCTACAAAGATGAGCAGAAAGAGGTAAAGATCATGGATTTAAAGAATTATTCAACAGGGGTACAGCATATCGGGATTCCGACAAATGACATTGATAAAACTGTGGAGTTTTATCATAAGCTGGGATTTGAGACGGCGTTTGAGACTGTGAATGAGGAAGCGAATGAGAAGGTTGTTTTTCTGAAGCTGGGAACTTTGGTTGTGGAGACTTATGAGAATCATGCGGCGAAGATGGAGCATGGGGCGATTGATCATGTTGCGCTTGATGTGAGAGACATTGAGGAGATTTTCCAGTATATTAATGAAGCTGGTTTAAACTCCACACAGGATACCATTCATTTCCTGCCATTCTGGGAAAATGGTGTAAAATTCTTTACCATTGAGGGTCCGAATAAGGAGAAAGTGGAATTCAGTCAGTATCTGTAAAACAGAAAAAGTTACGGAATATACCTACATAATAAAATTCCGAACATAATAAAATGAAGCAGTAAAGCCGATACATTGACTGGAAACAGTGTGTCGGCTTTTTCACTGTTCGAAATAGACTGTAGCAGTAAAAACCGGGAAAAATAAAGGGGCATTAAAGGGAAAAGAGAGATGAAAAATTTAAAGAAGTGGTATATTAATCTGTCGATACAGAGAAAAATTCTGTATTGTACATTAGGGGTAGCATTGGTTGTTTTGCTGGCTGCCAGTGTTTCGCAGTATATGTCTGCATCTTCAATTGTGACAGAACAGACAAGGAAGCAGTCTGCGGGAGTGGTGAACGAGTTGTCGGTGAATTTGGATCATTATTTTGATATGGTGAGGAATTCATTTGAGTATATTGCAAATAACAGTACGGTTCAGGAGGAATTGGAGTCTGATGAACCATATAAATCGGATGGCACAGAGCTGTATTCCTATTATTCAAGATCGGGGCAGATCAGAAGGCTGCTTTTACAGGGATATACAAGTATTTATATGAATGATATCCAGCTGTATGGTTATAACGGAGCAAATCATCTGCTGGCAAATAATCATGAGATTAATGAAAATACCGCTCAGACATCCTGTGAACTGGCGGAGCAGGCAAAAGGACGCTGTATTTATTATAATGCTTCTGAGGAAGGCCTGATGTATATGGCAAAGCAGATCAAAGATTCTCTGACTATGAAGCCAGTGGGAATATTGAGAGCATCTATTAAGCTGAGCTATCTGAAAAAAATGACGATCACAGCCAGAGATTCTTTGTCTGCACATATTTTTCTTCTGGACAGTGACAAAAATGTTCTGATAGAGAGCGCAGAGAATGATGCGACAATCAGTGACAGAAGCTGGATAGAAAAAATATCAGGTAACACAGGAGATTTTCTGTTTACTGCAGATGGACAGGGTTATGACTGTGTATATCAGAGAAGTTCTGACACAGGACTTACAGTTGTAGGAATGATTCCTATGAGTTTCTTACAGAAAACAGCCAGAGGATTACAGAAAACGACAATCATGCTTATTCTGGCAAGTTTGATGTTGTGTATTTTTCTTGCTGATATTCTGGCAAAGGGAATCGCCGGTCCGATCAAGCGTACAAGTAAAGCAATGCAGCAGTTTGCGGAGGGGGATTTTTCTGTCCGTCTTCCGGAAGGAAGAAGGGATGAGATTGGAGCCATGAATTCTGTTTTCAACCAGACGATAGAGAAAATAGAGCAGCTGATAAAACAGGTTGTGGAGATGGAAACAGTTAACAAAGATATTGAATTCCAGGCTTTACAGGCACAGATCAATCCGCATTTTCTTTATAATGTACTGGATACAATCAACTGGATGGCGCGAAAAAAAGGTGAGGATAATATTTGTCGTATGGTTACTTCTATCAGCAGTCTGATGCGTGCAAGTATCAGCAATAAAAGAAGTATGGTTTATATTCGTGAGGAAATAAAATATGTACAGGATTATCTTTACATACAGGAAACCAGATATGGAGATAAATTTACATCTTATATTGAAGTGGATGAGAGATTAAATGAATTAGAGATTCCGAAGATGACTATTCAGACACTGGTGGAAAATGCGGTAGTTCATGGTGTGGAAAATGCGACATGGGACTGTTTCCTTTATGTTTCAGGAGAAATTACAGATGGAATGGCAGTATTTACAGTAAAGGATGATGGAGTTGGAATGTCACAGGAGCAGTTGGAGAAACTGATGGGGACAGAGGAAGAGCCAGATCATGAAGCAGAGCGGACACATACTCATCTGGGAGTGTATGCGGTGAGAAAGAGACTGGATTATGTATATCAGAACAAGGCAAGGATGAGCATTACATCAGAACCGGGGAAGGGAACACAGGTAATACTGGAAATCCCGATGAACGGTAATGTCGGAGTTACCTACAGGAAATGTGATGAACCTGTTAATGAAAATAACAAAAAAAGGGGAGACGAGAGATAATGGAATTGCAGGTAATGATATTAGATGATGAATATATTATTCTGGATGGTTTATGTTCGTTTCCATGGAGCGATTATGGATACCATATATCCGCAACTGCAAGGAACGGATTGGAGGGTCTGGAGAAACTAGAGCAGGCGAAACCGGATCTGATTCTTACAGATGTGAAGATGCCGGGAATGGATGGACTGGATTTTGCAGAAAAAGCACATGAGATTTATCCCAATGCGGTTATAGTGATACTGACAGGATATGACAGTTTTGCCTACGCTCAGAAAGCAATCAGCATTGGTGTGGAAGAATATCTTCTCAAACCGGTGGACTATGATGAGTTAAAGGCAATGGCTGCCCGGATTGCAGGGGAAATTCATGCAAAGAAGGAAAAACAGCAGGAAATCCGGGATCTGAAGAAATATTTCAATAGGTCAGTTCCGCAGCTGAGATCCAAATTTGCGGGAAATCTTCTGTATGGAAGAATCCAGGGAAAAGGAGTTGTAAAAGAGCAGGCAGAATCTCTGAATCTGACAATAGAGAAATATATTGTGTGTGTAGGGCGAAAAGTTGTTGGAGAAAATAAAATCCATACAGGAGATAAATGGATAGAGGAATTTGCATGCATCAATATTTTTGAGGAAATTTTTAATGATTTTGGAATTCATGTTTTGAGCGATTATAATACAGCAACTGCAGAATATAATTTTATTCTTTTGTTTGAAAAGGAAGAAGAAAACGCAGTATGTATGGAAAAAGCATTGCAGGCATGCAGTAAGATACAGGTAGAAGTAGAACGGTATCTGAAAGCACATATGAATTTTGGATTGAGCGATGTGGAAGTGGACGAATATCAGGCAAATGCACAGTACCGTAAGGCACAGACAGCATGCAGGCAATGTGTTTATCTGGGTACGAATATCATACTCAGATACGAAGATCTGCAATATAAAAAACAGACAGACTTTGTGATTACTTCCGGTGAAAAAACACATTTTATGATGACTTTGTTTCAGGACAGTTTTGAGAAAGCGGAGGATGAACTTCATCAGATATTTCGAAACGCACCGGAAGATGTATCTCCGGTGAAATTTGCAGCAATGGATTTACTTTTGGGATGTATGAAATTTCCATATATCTGTGCAGTTGACAGTGAAATTCATAATAAAAACTGGAATCTTTCTGTGCTTCAGGATGGAATAAAAAGAATCTGTCAGTGCGAGAACACAGAAGAGGTGTTGAATTGTCTGCTGAATCTGTTTGGAACGCTGATTAAACAGAATACAGAAGGAACTGATGAACGGAACCGGAAACTGGTTCAGAGTGTTCTTTCTTACATTGAGAAGAATTATTCAGGAGATTTATCTATGGATGATCTGACTGAGAAATTCCATGTAAGCAGAACCTATATCAGCCGCCTTCTTAAGAAATATGCCGGAAAGAGTTTTCTGGAATATCTGACAGATGTCCGGTTCCAACAGGTGGAGAAACTGATTGCAGATAATAAATATAAACAATATGAAATCGCAGAAATGGTAGGATACAAAGACTTTGGATATTACATAAAAGTATTCAAAAAGCGTTACGGTATTACACCCAATGAATTCAGGAAATATATATAAACAGCGAGGTTAACTGTATCAGGTAAGTCATTTAATCGAATCAGGCAAGTAGCGAGGCGGATGATTTTATCTACCTGACGATAGAACAGGAGATTTGTGCACAGTATAAAATTTGTGCACAAATCTCCTATTTTTACTTTTATTTCCAATTGTTTATAAAAGGCAAAAAGACTAAAATAAAATCATCAAGAACGAGGAAACACAAATTAAAAGGAGGAAACAAGTAAATGAGGAAAATGAAAAAAGTGTTATCACTTGCCATGACGGCAGCTATGACAGCCAGTCTTCTGACAGGCATGGGAGCAGTTACAGCTTCTGCGAAGAAATCGGACGATGGAAAAAGAACGAAGATTACTGCTTTATTAAATTCAACAGAATCGACAGAACAGTATCAGGTTTATGACTATTTGTTGAAAAATTTCTGTGATGAGAAAGGCATTGACTATGAAATAGAAATGGTTAATGATAAACAAGATTATTTTACGAAATTACAGATGTATATCAATAGTGATACATTACCAGATATCTTCGGATGCCCCAATGGAACACTTTCTAAAGCATGTAAAGACATTGATGCATTAGTGGATTTAGGTGCTGAGTTAGATCGAAATGGATATGCGGATAAGATGAATGGTGCGGTACGAGATTTCCTTACAGATGCAGATGATGGTAATTTGTATCTTTTCCCACAGGGATTATATTGTGAATTCTTTATGTATAGGAAGGATCTCTTTGAAAAAGCCGGTATTAAAGAAACTCCGACAACATGGAAAGAATTTGAAGAAGACTGTCAGAAACTTGCGGATATAGGAGAAATTCCGGTTATTATCGGTGGTTCAGATGTATGGCAGATTATGAGATATCTTTCATTCTCTCCATGGAGAGTAACAGGTCCGGAATTTATCACTGGATATCAGGCTGGAACAGACTCTTTTGCCAAAAATGAAGCTGCCAAATATGGTGTAAATCTGGTTTATGATCTTGGAACAAAAGGATATTTTGAACCAGGATTTGCAAGTGTAGATTACACTTCAGCCACAAACTTATTCTATGGTGGCACTGGTGGAATTTTCTACAGTGGTTCAGGTCAGATCAATCTTGCTGAGGATATGTATGATGCAGGTCAGATAGGATTTTTCCCTGTGCCTGACACAGAAGAAATGGATAATATGGAGACAAATATTCCAATTCACGCAGGATTTGGTATTGGATATAATAAGGCTACATATGACGACACTATGCAGGAATTCTTTGATTATGCATGTGAACATTATTCAGAGGCTTGTTACAACAAAGGAAATATTTTCTCACCGTTTAACGATGATATTCCAGAAGGACTTCCACAGCTTTTCTATGATCTTCAGCCGTTATTTGAAAATGCTGAAACAGCATGGACCTCATGGGATGATAAGCTTGATTCAGAAAATCTGACCCAAATTGCAGATGAACAGCAGAAACTGGCTCAGGGAATTACCACTCCGGATGAATTTATCGAAACCTGTGATTCTTTTGTAAAAAGTAAGTGATTTTTCAATAATAATAAACAGAGACTGACAGCTGCCTTGTCAGTCTCTTTCAGAGAAAGAGAGGAGGAAGAACTGTGCAGAAAGCATTTGGAAAAAAGTCAGTCATCCTTTTATTCATCTTTCCAGCATTTCTTATTTATACAGCATTTGTAATTGTTTCCATCATATGGGCTGGTGTAGGATTAAAAAACTATATAGAACTTGTTACGCAGGATGAAGTTTTCAGAGCTACAATAGGGCATACTCTTGTTTATACTGTAATTAATGTGGCAATTCAGGTATTTGGAGGATTATTATTTGCGATTCTCCTCAGTCGTATTAAAAAAGGAAGAGTTGCTTTACAGACTCTGTATTATATTCCGGTAGTTATCTCTTCTGTAGCGATTTGCCAGATTTTTACAAAGTTATTATCAGTAACTCCAACCGGTATTGTGAATCAGGTATTATCATTCATCGATCCATCTCTGAAACTGATGGAGTGGATTTCCAATCCTCAGATTTCACTGTATGTAACAGCTTTTGTAGAAGCATATAAATACCTGGGACTGTATATGGTTATCTTTTATGCAGCACTGATCGGTGTTCCGGATGAACTGGGAGAAGCAGCACTGAACGATGGAGCATCAACATGGCAGGAATATCTTTATGTAAGAATTCCTTATATTAAACCGGTTATCATTGCAAACTGTCTGCTGGTACTGAATGGATCCCTGAGATCTTTCGAGTTCTCTTATCTGTTAACACATGGAGGACCGGGAAATGCTTCTGAACTTATGACAACTTATATGTATAAACAGGCGTTCAGCAGTATGAAATATGGTTACGGAAGTTCTGTAGCGATCATGATCGTAATCATCTGTATGGTAGTTGGAATGTTATTCCGTAAATTTACAGGAGGAGGGGATGACGAATGAAAAAGAAAAAAACAACCATTCCGAGCATCATTAAATGGGTTATCGCATTAATCCTTGTTGTGATGCAGGTTTATCCTTTCTTCTATGTATTTACTTCAAGCTTTAAGTCACTGGATGATTTCAGACAGTTACCGGCATATGCACTCCCGTCAAAATGGGTGCTGACAAACTTTATCAATGTTTTTACAAAAAGCCATATGCTGACTTATTTTAAAAACAGTATCATTGTTTTGATCGGTGTATTGATTCCTCTGCTTTTATTTGCATTGATGGCTGGATTTGCATTAAGCAAAATCAAATTCAAAGGCAGAAAATTTGTCCTTAATTATTTCCTTCTTGGATTGATGCTTCCTATGCAGGTTGCACTGATTCCATTGTTTACTATTTTTAATAAGATGGGACTGATCAATACATACCCGGCAATTATTTTGCCACAGATTGCTTTTTCACTGTCTTATTCCATTCAGCTGTTTTATTCATTCAGCAAATTCTTCCCTGAAGAAATGCTGGAAGCAGCGATCATTGATGGATGTTCACCGATAGGATGTTTCTTTAAGATGGTGGTTCCGATGTCACTGAACTCTATTATCACAGTAGCAACCATGCAGGCAGTATTCTGCTGGAATGAGTATATTAATGCTTATACATTTACCAGATCTACAGATATGAAAACCATTACACTTGGTTTAAATGACTTCGTAGGAAGCATGGGACTGACAGACTGGGGTGGTACATTTGCAGCCATCACTGTAACAGTACTTCCGGTATTTATTTTCTACTTCTTCAGCAGCAAGAAGATGCTGGCAGGTATGACAGCAGGTGCAGTAAAAGGTTGATAATATGCAAGAATTACCTGATAACAGTAGTTTGATTTATGAGTAAATAACAGGCTTGCCGGAAAAGTACAAGCAGGCCTGTAAAGTGAAATAAAGTATAAAAAAGGAGATTAAGACTATGCAGAAATTATACTATCAGTTCCCGGGAACATGGTTTGGCGATTGTATGCCATTTGGACATGGAGATAAATTCTATTTATATCATCAGAGAGATACCAGAAAACCGGGACCATTTGGAGAACCATTTGGCTGGGATCTGGCAACAACTTCTGATTTTGTACATTACGAAGATAAAGGTGTGGCAATTCCGAGAGGAACAGATGAAGAGCAGGATCAGTTTATCTTTGCAGGAAGTGTTTTCGAGGCAGAAGGACAGTATCATATTTTCTATACAGGTTATAACCGTGATTATCCGGCACTTGGAAAACCATCTCAGGTTCTGATGCATGCATACAGCGATGATCTTGTAACATGGCACAAAACTCAGGATGCACTTACCTTCACTCCACAGGAAGGCTATGACCCGGATGACTGGAGAGATCCATGGGTGATCCGCGATGAGGAAAATGATCAGTACCTGCTGATCCTTGGCGCAAGATTACAGGGACCAAAGACAAGACAGACAGGAAGAACTGTTAAATTCACATCCAAAGACCTGAAAAACTGGAAATTTGAAGGAGATTTCTGGGCACCGGATCTCTATACTATGCATGAGATGCCAGACTTATTTAAGATTGGTGACTGGTGGTATCACATTGTGACAGAATACAGTGACAGAAGCAAAATGGTATACCGTATGAGCAAGAGTCTGGAAGGTCCATGGATTGCACCGAAAGATGATGCATTTGACGGCAGAGCTTATTATGCAGGACGTACTTTTGAATTGAACGGACAGAGAATCCTCTTTGGCTGGGTTGCTACCAAGGATCAGGATGATGATGACAATAACTTCATCTGGGCAGGAACATTTATGGCACATGAGGTTTATCAGAGAGAAGACGGAACTCTTGGTGTAAGAATTCCGGAAACTGTATGGAATGCATTTGATAAAGAAGAAAAAACAGAAGATTTTGTAATTGATACTCCAACCAAGAGTACTGAAAAAGTGGTTGCAAAAGATACAGGAGATATCTTCAAATTTGAAGCAGATGTGGAATTTACAGAAGGAACCAGAACTTTCGGTGTGAGATTCTATGAAGATGAGGATAAGGCTGAGTCTTATCAGTTCGTATTTAATGTAACAGAAGACAGATATGTATTTGAGAAAAAACCAAACTGGCCATGGCCTGCAAACCAGAATATCGGACTGGAGAGACCGCTGGAGCTGGTACCTGGTAAGAAATATAATATCAAAATGATCGTAGATGATACAATTGCTACAATCTATGTAGACGGTGTTGCATTAAATGCAAGAGCATATAAACGTCCGGGAGAAAGCCTGTCACTCTTTGCTTCTGAAGGAAGCCTGAAAGTAACTAACTGCAAGGTTACAACCGGATTAAAGAAATAGAGCCAGACAGCAATTTAATCGATAAACCGCGGAGCAGTTATTCGGTGTAGAGTGACGTGACGAAGAAAATTGCTGTAAATTAAAAAGTTGCTATGCGTTTCAGTTATAGAAATGCACAGCAACTTTTTGCGTTAAGTCGATTGGAAACAACAGCTTTAGGAGTTGCTTAATCTTCCAATTTAATTTTTTTCTTCAGAACCACACATCCTGCCATATCTCCGATAACGTTAACGCAGGTTGCACCCATATCGCAGAGTGTGTTGATGCTGATGTAAACACCCATAACTCCTGCAGGCAGACCTGCCATGGTTGCAAGGGCTGCGAAGGATGCGATGGCACCGCCCGGGATTCCCGGGGTTCCTACTGACAGGAGTACGTTTGCCAGAAGGATTATGATCATCATGGAAATGCTTACGTTAATTCCGCATGCATTGGCGAAGAACATGATCATGAATGACATCAGGATGGATACGGCATCCATGTTTACAGTAGCGCCAAGAGGAATGGCAATACTTGTGATCTTGTTGGATACGCCCATTTCGTCTTCCATACGCTGTTTACTGATCGGAATGGTCGCTGAACTGGAACAGGTTCCGAATGCGTTCAGAGCTGCAGGAAGCATTGCTTTGAAGAATTTCACAGGGCTTTCTTTGCCGATGAATTTCACGGAGCCGCCGTAAATGACCAGGGCAAATCCGAAGAATGCCACATACAGGATGATCAGCTGAGTTGCCAGTGAAATGATGGTTTCTGTACCGTTGGCTTCTACAACAGGAACGATAGTACAGAATACACCGATAGGTGTGAAGTACATAACTGTGCTGATTACTTTCAGGCAGACTTCATTGCAGGAATCGATTACATTCAGAAGTGCTTTACCTTTTTCACCGATAGCGATAAGTGTGAAGCCTACGATGACTGCGAATACAAGTACCTGAAGCATGTTTCCGTTTGTGAAAGCTGCAACCGGGTTGGATGGGATCAGGTTTTTGATGGTGTCCAGAATGCTGGTCATCTCAGTTGCCTGGATGTCGGAAGTTGCCATCTCGAATTTAACACCCTCACCGAGATGGATCAGCCGCGGGATGATCAGTCCTGCCAGGCTGGCAAGTGCTGTGGTGCACAGGAAAAAGATCATGGCGCCGGCTGTGATCTTGCCGGTTGTGCGGGCATTACCGATGCTAGAGATACCCATGATAATGGAACAGAAGACCAGTGGAAAGATCATCATGTTCAGGGCATTCATGTAAATGCTTCCGATAAGACTTGTGATGGCAAGTACCGGTTCGAAACGGTTTGCCAGAAACAGTCCGGTAATGATACCAAGGATCAGACCGGTAAAGATTGCTGCGGTAATATGTTTTTTATACCACGAATAGAATTTTTTCATTTGTTCCCTCCTCTTTATTTTCATTTCCTGATACCCGAAGGACTATATTGGCAGACGGATTGAGTGATGCGCAAATCTGGTAAAATTTCTGCGGCCTATAATTGTGATAAGATACCGGGTTCAGGAAAAATAGCACGACACTACTTTACCACAATAATGTGTGAATTACAATATTTCCCGCTGTTTTCTTATTTGAGTGGGAGTGTTTCCGAAGTGCTCAAGGAACATCCTGCGAAATAGTTTGTAATTGGTAAAGCCATGCCGCTCCAGAATGACATGAACAGGATCTCTGGTTGTGATCAGATCACGATAAATAAAGGAAAGGCGGTATTCATTCTGATATTCGAGAAATGTAATTCCCATTTTTTTCTTGAACTTAACATCAT
>OHHM01000822.1_pt1 | contig 10724 bp, 8 predicted proteins | sample 1568091 | NCBI WGS metagenome assembly OHHM01 (sample SAMEA3879525, study PRJEB24766) | human gut metagenome | biome: human-associated habitat; feature: feces | place: USA | collected 1985/1987 | reverse complement strand
CGTAGACTTTCCGGAACCGCTGTCTCCAACTACGAATACGAACTCTCCCTGTTCGATCCGAAGGTTGATACCATTGAGTGCAGCAATACCCTTCGAGTATTCCTTGGTAACTTCTTTAAGTTCTATCATATGCTCCTCCTAATTATCCATACTCCGCAAAATTCCTAGTATTCTAATGACTCCATGTACTTCATGTACTTCACTACCATCAGAGCGATCTTGAACGTGATCGCATCCTCAAAGACACGCAGATCAAGTCCTGTACTCTTCTGCAGTTTATCCAGTCTGTATACCAGAGTATTTCTGTGGATGTAAAGCTGTCTGGATGTCTCTGAAACATTGAGGCTGTTCTCGAAGAACTTATTGATGGTAGTCAATGTCTCTTCATCAAAGTCATCCGGAGATTTTGCTTCAAAAATCTCCTTAATAAACATCTTGCACAACGGAAGCGGAAGCTGATAGATCAGTCTGCCGATTCCAAGCTGGTTATATCCGAATACATTTTTATCTGCGTAGAAAATCTTGCCTACTTCAAGGGCTGTATGTGCTTCCTTGTATGCGTCTGGAAGCCTGGAAATATCCTCTGCCAGATTACTGTAGGCAACCCATGCGGAAGTCATTGCTTCTGTATTTAACATATCTACAAGCATATATGCAATTGATTCCAGATCCTCATAAGTTTCTGTAGACTGTAATTCTCTGATGATGATAATCCCTGTATCATCAATAGCTGTGATGAAATCTCTGGTACGGGCAGAGAAAATATTCCGGATCGTAGCGAGAGCGTTCTCATCCTTGGTCTGTTTGGTTTCCACAAGAAATACGGCACGCTGAACAGAAGTTGCAATGTGCAGTTTCTTGGCGCAGTTAAAGGCATCTACATCAGAATAACTACCAAGGAGAAGATTCTGCATAAAGGTATTCTTGTCGCTTTTCTCTGCATAGGCAGCCAGGAGACTCTGTACCTGGCATACAGCCAGCTCTCCGATGGTAGCAGTACTTTCTGCTTTTCCCCATACGATCAGAATATAGGAGATGGAATGGTTCTCCATGATCTTATACAGGCAGCAGCTTGTATTGGAAACACACAGGGCACTGCTTTGGCGAAATTCTTCCAGTTTTGATTCTGCAGGAAGTTTTTTATCACAGGTAGAGAGAAAGATATGGTTATCAGAATCCAGCAGACAGAAATCAATCTGGCTGATATTCTTCCAGTCTGTCAGGCATTTCTGTAAAATCTGTTGTATTTTCATTAGGTCAATCCTTTCTTTTGGGGTATGAGTCAGCTTATAGCAATCCTTGCAAATTGTCTGATCGAAGTAATCAGGCAGCCAATTCTATATTATAACATAAAAACCCGGGGAAAACTCCCCGGGTTTATTAAAGATTCCTGAAAATTAGTTGCAGATTGTAAGTTCTGTTTCTTTATCAAAGAAATGAGATTTTTCCATATCGAATGCGAATTTGATCGGATCACCGGTCTTAGCTGTTGTACGAGGATCAACTCGTGCTGTAACCTGAGTTCCGTTTACATCGAAGTATAAGAATACTTCAGCTCCGAGAAGCTCGTAAACTTTAACTACGGATGTCATCGGTGCGCTTGGAGAAGCTTCGATGAACATCTGGGAATCATGGATATCTTCCGGACGGATACCGAGAACAACTGTTTTACCTACATAGCCGCCATCTTTAAGAGCTTTTGCTTTAGCAGCTGGGATAACCAGTTCATGCTCGCCAACTTTAGCGATAAGGTTGCCACCTTTTTCGGAGATAACAGCGTCAAGGAAGTTCATCTGCGGAGATCCCATGAATCCTGCTACGAACAGGTTGCCTGGTTTCTGATACAGGTTCTGAGGTGTATCTACCTGCTGAACAACACCATCTTTCATAACAACGATTCTGGTACCAAGAGTCATAGCCTCTGTCTGGTCATGTGTTACATAGATGATTGTAGCACCCAGTCTCTGATGGATCTTGGAAATCTCGATACGCATCTGTACACGAAGTTTAGCATCCAGGTTGGAAAGAGGCTCATCCATAAGGAATACCTTAGGATTACGTACGATAGCACGTCCCATAGCAACACGCTGTCTCTGACCACCGGAAAGAGCCTTCGGTTTACGATCAAGAAGTTTCTCAAGGTCAAGGATTCTTGCAGCTTCACGAACTGCTTTATCAATCTGGTCTTTCGGAACTTTACGAAGTTTAAGTCCGAATGCCATGTTATCATATACTGTCATATGAGGATACAGAGCGTAGTTCTGGAATACCATTGCGATATCACGGTCTTTAGGCTCTACATCGTTCATAACTTTGTCACCAATCTTTAATGTACCGCCGGAAATTTCTTCCAGACCGGCAATCATACGAAGTGTAGTAGATTTACCACATCCTGAAGGTCCTACGAAAATGATGAATTCTTTATCTTCGATCTCCAGATTGAAATCTTTAACTGCCTGGAAACCATTTGGGTAAGTTTTGTTAATGTGCTGTAATGATAAGCTTGCCATGATTATTATTCCTCCAAAATTATTTCATAGTGTTTTTGCTGATTGATTACTTGTTTTTTTCATCTGTAGACAGTATAGCGAAAAGGAGGGGGGATGGCTAGGGAAGAATCGTACAAAGATTTTTTTTGTTTCTTGTCATTCTGACGAAAAGCCGGAATCAGTATTCGGGGATTCCGTCAAACTGTCAAAAGGCATGAGAAAAACGCAGGACAAAATGACGAAATTCTGTCTGCGTTTTTCAAAATTGGAACTATAGCAGTCCTGGTAAACATAGTTCTTTTTACCACCTGTTACACAAAGTGTATACAAGATTATGGTTTGACTGAATCAAGTCAAAAATCTCTGACAATATGAAGGAACGGATGGGAGAATACGGATATCGGGCTAAAATTACAGGTGGATCAGAGAAAGCAAATCATCAGGAAGCATTTTGCGCAAATTCTGTGTTGACCAGTTCTGCATACGGTGTACGTTCCTTCAGTTCTCCTGCGTCTTCCAGGATATCCTGCAGCAGTTCAAATCCATCCTGCCCGAACACCAGATTTTCTTTCCAGGTATCCTGATCATAATAACGTTTTACAATCGTCGTAAGTGTATCCTCATCTGTCTCCGGAAACTGCGCTCGATGATTTCTGCAATTTCTTCAGGAGTGTGGCTCTGGACAAAATCCATACCTTTTTGCAAAGCATCAGTAAATTTTTGCATGATATCAGGATTTTTTTCCATATAGCTGGTTCTGGCACTGTAGGAGGTGTATGGTACGTAGCCGGAGTCAACGCCCAGGGATGCCACAACATACCCGGCACCTTGCTTTTCAAGAGCAGTAGCAGACGGCTCAAATTCTACGGTGAAATCGGCTGAATCATCTCCGGTAAAGGCAGCAGCAGTAGCGCCGAAGTCAATGCTCTGGTCAATAGACAGATCTTTCTCAGGGTCAAGACCATTCTTTTTCAGGATATACTCAAATACCATTTCCGGCATGCCACCTTTGCGGCCGCCAAGAACTTTCCTGCCCTTCAGATCTTCCCATTTAAAATCCGGCATTTCTTCTCTTGCTACAAGGAAATTTCCTGCCCGCTGGGTAAGCTGTGCAAAGTTTACAACAGGATCGGTAGCTCCTTCCTGATAGGCATAGATAGATGCTTCTGCTCCCATAAATCCGATATCTGCCTCACCGGATATTACAGCCGTCATTGTCTTATCTGCTCCAAAGCCAGTTATAAGCGTCATATCAAGCCCCTCATTTTTAAAATATCCTTTTTCGATTGCCACATACTGCGGAGCATAGAAAATAGAATGTGCTACTTCGGATCGAGTAGGAGACGGCTTTTGCCGCCGACCTCTCACACCACCGGACATGCGGTTCCGCATCCGGCGGTTCAGTTAACTTGACATCTCGCTTTACAAAGATATTCCTCGGCTGAGAGTAAACCAAATTTCTTCAAACGTGCATTTGACATCGCATAACAAACAGTTTTTGTACGGCACACTCGGGCATATCCATGAAATCCCGCCGCACACCTTGCATTCTTTTTACTAATACCCAGTTTTACCAAATTTTTATATCTGGTTTTTGGATTTTTCCAGTGTTTCCATATGCACATTCTGAATCTATACCTGATTACTGTATCAAGTTTTCGGGTTACTGTAAGAATTGAGCCAATTTTAAAGTAATTAATCCATCCTCTTACTACCTCTGCTATCTTTTTCGCTTTGTATGAATTACTCACGCTCCACTTGCGGCTCGTAAGTTTCCTGACTTTCTTCATTACTTTATCCAATGACTTTTTCGGAACTTTCATCCTATATTTCTTTTCCTGAAATTGATAATAAAAAGCAAATCCTAGATATTGTATTTCGGTAGGTCTGCCTATTCTACTCTTGTCCTTGTTCACTTTTAACCGCAGGACATTCTCAATATATTTCGTGACTGATTTCATTACTCGTGTCGCAGCTTTTTCACTTCTGACAAGAATAATACAGTCATCTGCATATCGTACAAATCTAAGTCCCCGACTTTCAAGTTCCCAATCCAGTTCATTTAACAGTATATTTGCAAGAAGCGGCGAGATATTTCCTCCTTGTGGGGTTCCAATCTCTGTTTCTTCCATTTGTTCTCCGACCATGACTCCACTTGCCAGAAATTTTCGGATTAGTGAAAGTGTTTTCCCATCCTTGATTTCTTTGTTCAGAATAGATATCATCTTATCATGTTCTACTGTATCAAAGAACTTTTCCAGATCAATATCAACGACCCAGTTATATCCCTCATTCATGTATTCAGCCGCTTTTAACACTGCCTGTTGTGCACTCTTTCCAGGTCTGAATCCATAACTGTTTGTATGAAATTTCCGTTCATATATAGGTGTTAACACCTGTGCAGCCGCCTGTTGAATCATGCGGTCTGTAACTGTAGGTATTCCAAGTTTTCGCTTACTTCCATTATCTTTAGGAATCTCCACCCTTTTTACTGGCATTGGTTTATATGACTGATTTCTTATACTCTCTCTGAGTTGATGACCATTTACTTTCAAATGAGAAAACAGGTCATTACATTCCATTCCGTCTATCCCTGCCGCACCCTTATTTTTTATTACTTGTTTATAAGCACGGTTCATATTTTCATTTGACAGAATGTCATCTATAAATATTCTTTGTTTCTCCATGCGTTGTTTCCTTTCCCTTTCGTGAGCTTCAACCACATAGTACTTGTGGTACCCCTCTCGGCATGTGTATTGTCAAAAACTCTCAATTGGGACTTACTCCAACTGATTAACTGTTCCGTCCTTCGCTCCATCCCCATTACAGAGACTTCTTCACTACTATGACGTCTGCTGACTTCCTATGGTTCGTTGTTACTATGGCTAATGATACCACCCATAGGATCTCCCACGGTTAAAAACGTCATCTTTCCCATCATCTATCCGCCATGTCTACTACCAGTCCTTTGTTAGCTATCGGACTTCAACCTGTTCAGCGGTCTTATCCAGACTGTAAGCCTTATACATGATTTCTGTTCGTCGGACCAATGGTTTGCCTCAGGCTTCCTTCAGATTCCACTTTACAGTGGACACCCTTGCCATATTGACTATGCGCTTCCCACTAACGGGTACGCTTAGGACTTTCACCTTTAAGAATAACGTTCGCGCCGGGCGAACTGAACCTCACATGACTGAAGTCACGTGCTTCCAGACGCTTTAGGCGTCAGACTGAATATCGGCGGATACGCCTGTAACTTAGGTGCGCAGTTATGCGCATTTCCCATGCCAGATATGGCTGGTTCCCACATTACAGGTAGTCCGCTGTATATCTGCCTGTATCTATGCTGCTTTTAAGAGTTCCATTTCTGAATGGAGTTTTCTCAGATCTGCATAGACGCATGAGGTTCTACGCTTTACAGGAGGGACTTTTGCCTCCAGCAAAGACCTTTCCGTTACCGGAAGGGGTTTTAAAAGTTCTCTTATAAAATATCTGGCTCCTATATTATAGGATGCTGACAGGTCACAATTATATCGTTTTCCTGTCTGGAAAGTACAGAGGCTGTGATTTTCCCAGTCACGTGTTACCGCCCCGGAACCATCATAAGCCAGTCTGCTGGTATTCCATGCGCAGATCCTGGATACCCGCATCCCTTTCCTGTGTGCCTGATGTTCACAACACTTCTGGATATCTCTTTTTCTCCACAGGTGCAGTTTCTGCTTTTTCTTTCCCGATATCTTCCCCTGCATCTCCAGATACTCGAACACGATCACATCTGCATGGTTTTCTTCCGCATATCTTACAATCGCACCTGCAATCTTTTTACCCAGTTCTGTGTTCAGACGTTTCGTATACGCCCATCTTCCCTGTGTCTGCGCAGAACCATGTTCCCTCTGGAATCTGCGGATCCGTCCCAGTGCGCGGTACATCCGGTCTTTTTCACTGGGATGATCTATGAATTTTCTTCCCAGGACAGTTCCGTCTGCCCGCATGATGGTACAGACTGCATCGGTATTGATCCCTAAGTCCACGCTGCAGATGATCTGTTCTTTCACAGGTGTTTTGGTAAGTGTTACTTCCTCTTTATAGGAAAAACGCAAAAAGTACTTCCGGTGTCTCTTTTCCAGAGTCGGGGCAGATGCCTTTTTCCCTGACCAGTATTTTCTCAGATATTCCATATCCGTATGCTCCAGACGTACACAGAACCATTTCCAGTCATGGCCGTCATAGAGTTTCAGGTATGCTTCGTCTTTCCCTTCCGCTCCCTCACGGTACATGACATCACGGTAGAAGACCGGCATGGCGTGGTTTTCATATACAAGCTTTGGTTTCCCGCTCTTTCCGTCTGTCTTTTCCCATAGATCCAGCCGTGTTTTATAAGAGGATACTGTCCCCAGTGCATGCTGGATGGCAGATCTGCGCAGATAGGAAGGCATCTTTGGGAACCGGATATCAAAATCAAAACAGGCATGGTTTTTCTTCGTAGTATGTACCAGATGTTCTGCAGCATTAAAACGCCTCTTTGCATCCGGGATTTCTGCTAATTTTTCCCATACCTGCACATAAATTCCAATCAGATAACTGACAGCAGAACGGTAGATCTCCAGTGTCTGGCGGATCGGGATATTCTGTTTTCGTAATTCTACACCATAACTGGATATTATCTGCATTTTTATTTCTCCCTGATAACTCTTTTCTCAGATTCTGTTGTTTTTTCTAATATCTATGGTTATATTACTTAAATGAAAAACTAAATTCCAGCTGTGGATTATCTCAGTAACTATGCGGGATTAAATTCTGTAATGCACCTTAACAATTCTATTTTTTTGTCTTATAATAAACCTGTAAGCACTCATGATTTATGTTTTTATGCATACTAACCGGGCATCTGAAAATAGTGTGCGAGACTAAATTCCACATGCCTTATGTGCAAGACTAAATTCTGGTGCAGTGAAATCTGCCTGTGCTTTACTATTTTATTTTATAAGTTTTGGACTAAGCATAACATCATCAGGTGCGATTGCCTTTAATCCTAATGCTTTGTGCAGTTTGTTGTCCAAGAGTAAAAGAGAGAGTTCATATGGGCTATGTCCATTAAGACTGTCTCTTTTTTCGCTGTTTATGTGATTCATCATAAGTCTGACTTTCTCGTCATTTAAATCAGCGAATGAACTCCCTTTCGGACGGATGTAGCGGATATACTCGTGGTTCTTTTCGCAGGCACCTTTTTGCCAAAAGCTGTATGGATCACAGTAAAAGACCGTCGTGCTTTTACTTCCGTCACAGAATTCCTCCATCTCTTCACGAGCTGAGAATTCTGAACCTCCATCCGTGAGGATCACCGGAAAAAGCTTTTTGAATGCATCCTGTCCTAACACTGTTTCAAGCCATACAAAGACCTCTAACACGCATTCCTGGTCTTGATATTCCAACAGGAACATAAGCATAAGATTGCAGTTGCGGAATGTAAAGGTCAAGAGGGCGCAGCTTTCGCCTTTCATTCCTTCCACGCAGTCCATTTCCACAACATTTATATCTGGATGATCTTTCATATAATTCTGGAAATTTTCGTAGTTATGACCTTGACGATAAGAACGATCTTTTGCACTGGTCTGTGTAGGTTTCTTGCGTTTCTTATAACGTACAGAACGTCTTAAGTCACCATTGCGGACATCGAATACACAATCATTGATGTAGGAGTAAAGTGTTCTTCTGGAGCAACCCAATTCTTCTGCATGAGTAGCATAAATATGACCGATGGACTGATGCTTCTCCTTGATCAATGGAACCAATAAATCATTCATGGATTGAATGCTTTCCGGAGTCTGGTTAATGCCGACTCTGCAATCGACTAGCACGCTACGGTACTCATCATGGGCATATTTGGATGAATAAAACTTTCTGGGCATAAGACAATGGGTCTTTTTACCACAGCCATTACATACGTAGGGAGGTTTATTCAGTTTCTCACATTCAGCTGTCTCATATGCGGGACATATATCAGTGCAGCGAAAGGATGGTTTTCTGCAAAGCTTACAATGAATGCCACACATCTTATCACACAAGCATGTCACCTTACAGTTCTTGCGATGAATACATGGCGGGTGAGTGTAACCTGAATCCGGACGTTCTTTTGTATGTGCGTGGAGACGTACTTCCTTTGATATGGTAGATGGATTTTTACCAATAATTCGTCCAATTTCAGTGAAGCTTTTATTCTCAGTAAGACCTTTCTCGATATCAACACGCTGTTCAAATGTTAAATGTTTCTGATTGCCTTTATTTTTCATAATTATCTCCAATCTGCACAGGCAGGCAATCAGCTGCAAGTACATTATACGGAGTAATGATTATCAAAGACAATATGGCAAATATGTGTGCAAAAGTAACTTCGACCTATATAGAATTTACTCTTGCATTTGGTCCAAAACCGGAATTTAGTTTTTCATTTAAGTTCATTTAAGTCTATGGTTATATTTTAGCACATATAGTGCCAGAAGTAAACATGTGTTCTTTCTTTGAGTAAAAAATTTGCGCGTCTAACTCATCAGGCTAAAGTAACGAGAATGCGACGCGCAATTATTCAGGAATCATGGCAACCTTTTCCCACTGATAAGTTCCATTATCGGCTGTCATTACTGTCATGGTGATTTCCTGGTCAAAGCGTCTGGGGCCGCAACTTCCCGGATTTAGCCATAGGCGGTTGTCTATTATTTTTTCGAAATATTTATGGGTGTGTCCGAAGATTACTATCTGTGTATCTTTTAAGTCCCAGTCCACATCTTTTTTATTGTGAGTCATGAAAAATTTTACGCCTTCTATGGTGAAATATAAGGTTTTCGCGATTCCCTCTGCCCAGTCTTTATCGTTGTTTCCGCGGACTACATAGATGGAGCCCATCATACGAAGTGTATCCAGGATTTCTGGTTTGTTTACGTCACCTGCGTGGATAATGCAGTCGCAGTCTTTTAAAATTTCAATAATTTCCGGCCTGAGTAAGCCATGAGTGTCTGAAATAATTCCTATTTTCTTCATATATATTACCCGTCATTCTCTGCAAACAGTTGTATTTTTCCATATTCACCATCATAACCCGGAATTCTTTTCACTTTTCCGGTTCTTACATTCTCAATCCCTTCTGCAAGCCGTTCTCCTGCGCAGGTTTTAATGTCTTCTGCAGGTACATTTCGCAGGATGTCGAATTCTGTTCCCAGTGTCTGTAGCATCTGTTCAAAACACCCCTGCACTTTCTTACTTGCAGTGGAATAGCCCATACATGCAGATATCACTTCTGGCAAAGGTACAAGGCTTTCATATTTCTTACCGTCTTCCTTCACAAAACCTTCCGCTCTGTCCGCAAGCTGTTCTACCCTGTGATCTACGCCCATGGTCAGCTTCTTTCCACAGACAGGACAGATTCCGCCAAGACGTTCTGCTTCCACAGGACTTAATGATACACCACACTTTCTGTGACCATCGAAATGATATTTCCCCTCTTCAGGAAAAAATTCTACTGTTCCTTCCAGCCCTTCGCCAGTCTGGATTGCCCGATAAAGTCCTTCATAGGAACAGTCAATATCCAACAGATTCGCCTCACGTCCCAGTTTGGACGGGGAATGTGCATCTGAATTGGATACCAGCTGATAGCGGTCCAGTTTGGAAATTCTCCAGTTCATAGCCGGGTCAGAGGAAAGTCCGGTTTCCAGTGCGTGCACATACGGTGTCAGTTCCTCAAAACATTCCTCTACAGAATCAAATCCTGATTTCGCACCTAATACAGAGAAATGGGGTGTCCAGATATGAGCCGGGATCAGAATTCCTTCCGGGCATACATCCAGCATCATTTCCAGAAGATCATGACTGTCCAGACCCAGAATCGGGCGGCCGTCAGAGTGAATATTTCCGATTTTCTCCAGACGCTGTGCCATGGGAAGCAGGATTACATTATGTACTTTTCTGGTCTTTCCATTCTTTTTATAAATGGAACTGATTTCCCCGGATACAACAAAGTGTGTTCCTTCTCCCGGGAACTTCCGGCTTTCTTCTTTTACATATTCATCTCTGAGATGATACAGACCGTTTCCCTCTGTAACAAGTCTTTCCTTCAGTTCTTCTCTCCATACCGGATGCGTGAAATCACCTGTTCCAATCAGTGAAATTCCTTTCTTTCTCGCCCAGAAATCCAGATTTTCAGGCGTACCTTCTTTACTTGTCGCCATGGAAAATCTGGAATGA
>OHHM01000818.1_pt1 | contig 10760 bp, 4 predicted proteins | sample 1568091 | NCBI WGS metagenome assembly OHHM01 (sample SAMEA3879525, study PRJEB24766) | human gut metagenome | biome: human-associated habitat; feature: feces | place: USA | collected 1985/1987 | reverse complement strand
ATATATTTGTAACGAAGATTATTAAACAACATTTTACACACTTAATTTATGGGTCAACAATACGCATTTAAGCATGCGCACGTCATTAGACATGTATGTATGCTATTGTTCTTGTTGCCGTTCATGATGGGCTGTGAAGAAGACAAAGAGCCTTCAGTTTATTCACCGACACTGACTACCAACAGTGTTACGGGCTTGAGCCGTTTTGGAGCTACTTTCCAAGGAACGGTGATGAAGCATCCCGGCAGTACCGGAGAACTGAAAATAGGCTTCCTTTATTCCACATCAGCCAGCTTGAGCAACGCACAAGAAGTCAACGCTACCCCGGGAGACGGCAACAACTATACTGCCACAGTCCAAGGACTGAAGCCCGGAGAAAAGTATTATTACTGCATCTTTGCTCGTAGCGGTAAGTCCGTCATCAAGGGAAAGAGCAGCAGTTTCAGTACTGAAGACGCTATTCCGCCTTCACTAAGCATCGCCGAGGCCACTAACGTTACCGAGTACAGTGCCACCCTCTCTGCCAGTATTACAGACAATGGTGGTTACGAGCCTACAGTACGAGGCTTCGCTTATGCCATTTATATTGAAAATGCCGCTGAACCTACCCTCGACGACAATATCAAGCTGCCATTCGGTGATGATTTCACCGTAGAACTGACAGATCTGGTGGCAAACACCACCTATATTGTACGCCCTTACGCCACCAATGATGCAGGAACAGGCTACGGTGAATCGGTAAAGTTCACCACCACTCAACAAAAGATTCCGATGGTCATAGCGAATGGAACCGGTAGCCTTGCCAATAAACCGGTAGAAGCGGTTGCTTACGAAGCAGTTTGCCTGGGTGCCGTAACTCAGGATCACGGCTTCACAGTGGAAGAATACGGTTTTTGCTATAGTACCGAAAGCCGTCAGCCCACCGTCGAAAGCAGCCAGAAGGTACAGGCTATGGATGGAGCACAACGTTTCTCCGCTACGCTAACAGGGCTGACAGCCAGTACCAAATATTACATGCGTGCATATGCCAAGAATGAAAAAGGCATAGGCTACAGTTCGACCGTAGAATTTACCACAGATAAAGAGCAGGTAGTATCGCTGACACAAGCCACTGTTACTGCTCTGACATCTTCTACCGCTACTATCACAGCCCTAATGGCCTACGAAACGGAAAGCGTTATTAAGGAGAAGGGTATCTGCTACGGCAAAGATCCCAACCCCACCGTAGAGGGAGGTAAAGTTACGGACAGCAGCACCGAGCAGAAAGTAACAGCCACCATCACCGGACTGACAGAAGGAGATACTTACCATGCCCGTGCCTATGCGATCACCCGTGACGGTACATTCTACAGCGGTGACATTCAGTTCAATACAGAAACTACATTCGCACCTACCGTAGCACAACCCAGAGTCTACAACCTGACGGAGAATGGTGCCAAAGTGAAAGCTACCATTTCGACTAATGGCGGACTGGAAGTAACGGAAAAAGGGGTCTGCTACAGCAGCACAAATTCCAAGCCGACTTTGGAGGACACCAAAGCGATATCTACGGAAGCTGACAATAATATTCTCGTCAACCTTGGCGATTTGCAGGGTGGTGTCACCTACTACGTCCGCGCATTTGCTACTAACGCCAAAGGCACAGGGTATAGCACCGTAGAGCAGTTTACCACAACAAAACATACGGAACCTACACTGAATGGTCTGAATGTGATTAATATCAAAGATGATAATGCACAGGCCAGTGCCAACATTGCCAACATAGGCGGTGACGGAGAAACGATTAAAGAACGTGGATTCGTGGTTTCTACCGGCAGCAATCCAAGTGTAGATGACGGTTACTCGCTGAAGTTTGTATCGAAAGACACTAAAGAGGCTTTCACTGCGCAACTAACAGGATTAAGCTATAAGACTTTATATAATATACGCGCGTACGCTACTAATAATGTGGGAACAGGATACAGCCAGGCACTCTCCTTCGAGACGGGTAGCAGTAGTAGAGCCACATTGGGAGAGTTAATATGTACTAAGAGTGAGGCGCACAGCCTTAGTTTCTCCTTTGAGGTCACTAATACCGGAGGTGCAGAGTTGACGGCACAAGGTTTCAAATGGAGAAAATCTGGTGAAAGCGAATATACCAATGCACCGGGCACCCTTACAGGAAATACGGTAACAGGGACAATTACCGGATTGACGGAAAACAGCGGATATTATGTGTATGGGTATGTGACCAATAAGAACGGAGAAACTACCGTCGGTCATAACAACTTCAATACAGCTAAATTGCCTCCGGGTGAAGATGATAATCCCGCTCCGGGAGATGATGACGGAACCAAGAAACCTTCGGTAGGCTATATAAACGTCTCGGAAGTATATGCAACAACAGCCTGGCTTAGCGCCAACATTGAAAGCGATGGCAAACTGACCATTACCGAGAAAGGGTTCCTTTGGATGGTGGATGACGGAACAGAACTCACTGCCGAAAACGGAAAGAAGATTACTGTTACTTCCGGAAGTATGTCCATGCGCCACAAACTGACCGGTCTGACAGGCAAGACCCGCTATCGTGTGCGTGCATACGCCATCAATGCCAAGGGCATCAGCTATGGAGGATACACTACTTTCACCACCGAAGATGCGGATAAGCCTAATCCTGGAGAGGGTGATAACCCGACACCGGGAACAGACACCCGCAGTAATAAATAAACTTCCAATGAAAAATAATAATAAAAAATATACGACTATGAAGCTGAAACATTTCTATGTAAGTGTATGCATGGTGCTGGTAAGCATCTTGAGCATCAATGCACAGACAAGCGTGACTTTGACACAAGCTGGAACGCTTTCCAGCAAACTCCCGGCAAGCGAAGCAGACCGGGCTAAAATAAACGAACTGATTATCAATGGCCCGCTGAACGGAGCGGATATACTAACAATACGCGCACTGGCAGGTACACTGAAAATACTGAACCTGAAGGAGGCTAATATTGTAGAAGATAAAGTGACGAGCTATCGTGGCACAGGCTCAACAGCTAACTATACACAGAATGATGTAATCGGAGATTATATGTTCTATGGGATGACGGCACTGACAAAAGTAGTGTTGCCAAAGACAGTATGGTCTATTGGTACATGGAGTAAGGATAATCCGTGGAATGAGGAAAAGACACAAGTAAGTGGTGACCCTAAAAAAAGCGATGCCAGCAGTGATGATGATACCCAGTATCCCGGCTGTTCTTCATTTGCTCGTTGCGTCAACCTGCAAGAAATAGAACTTCCGTCTACGTTGTTATGGATAGGTCCTAAAGCATTCAGCTATTGCATCAAACTAACCTCAATCAGTATTCCTGAAGGTGTAGAGGCTATGGGGTCTTATACATTTAATAAGTGTCAGGAATTGGCTACAGTATCAATTCCTTCAAGCTTAGGAACTGCAAAGAAACTGACTTTGTATAATCTCAGAGATGAACATTTCAACAATGACAACAACTATAACGGAAGTTCTAGCTCCTTTGGTTTTACTTTTTGGGAATGTACAAAACTAACTAACGTTACTTTGAACGATGGAATCAGACGCCTTGCTCCCAATATGTTTTATGGTTGTACAGGGATAAAAACAATTAATCTGCCAAGTAGCATATTACGGCTTAACAGTGCGCTCAGTTATTGTTCAGGACTAACTGCTTTAAAACTACCTGATGGATTGACACAAACTGGAAGTTTTGTAGGATGTAGCGGATTAAAATCTTTAGTTATACCTAATGGGGTGACATCATTACCTGACGGTAGAGAAGTTAGTTGGGGAGCAGACTATCAAGATGGATGCTTTACCGGATGTAGCTCACTAACATCCGTCACTTTACCTAATCAGTTAAACAAAATCCCTACACGTTGTTTTATGAATTGTACCGCATTAGCATCTATTACAATTCCAAACACTGTTACAGATATTAATGGATACGCTTTTTATGGATGTACCGCATTAAATAAGGTCATTCTTTCTACAGAAACAGGAACAATCGGAAACTGTGCCTTCCAAAACTGTACCGCATTGAGCGAAATCACTCTACCCAATAAACTTGTATTATTAAGTATTTATACTTTTGCTAATACAGCTTTAAAGAAAGTCCAACTACCTCAAAGTCTAACAGAAATCAAGGCGTATGCGTTTCAAAACTGTAAGGACTTAGAAAGCCTCAACTTCCCTCCTAACGTAACGGATATCTACTCCTATACATTCCAGAACTGCAAAAAGTTGAAAGATATTGTTCTTCCCAGCGGTCTCATGACCATACAAGATTATGCATTCGATGGATGTAGTTCGTTAGGAAAGGTAACAATCCCTGGTGGCGTACAGACTATCAATGAAGGAGCATTTCGAAACAGTGGATTGACAGAAGTTATCTTAAGTGATGGTGTTGTTAGCCTCAATAATAATTCTTTCTCTGGTTGTAACCTGCTAAAGACCGTAACTTTCCCACCCAGTATGAAAACAATCGGCGGCTTCAGCAATACCGGTGTTAAGAATATACTTTTTGCAGAAGGAGCAGCACCGGAAGCCATCAGTGAAGGTGCATTTGCCAATTGCGACAGTTTATTAACTGTAACCCTACCCAATTCTATCAAAAAGATTGGCAAAAAGGCATTCTTTAGTTGCGATACTTTGCAAAATATTACTCTGCCCACTGCCATAGACTCCATTCTTACTTCTACATTCTATGGTTGTCGATCATTGAAAAGCATCTCCATCCCTTCAGGCGTAAAAGGTATTCAAAGTGCAGCTTTTGCTCGTTGCTCCAGTTTAAAAACTGTAACGCTACCTACCACTCTATCTTATATTGGAGACAACAGTTTCCGCGAAACTGGCATTACTTCAATTAGCCTACCTGAAGGACTAAAGGAACTCTATTATGGTACATTTGCTAATTGCAATAGTTTAGTAAGTATCAAATTACCTAACTCTTTGACCCAAATAATTAACACCGAGCAGAAGAGTTTCTATCTCGAAGAAAAGTATTATGAAAGTGCAGCAAGAGGACTATTTTATAATTGTAGTAAGCTAGAAAGCATTGATATGGGAAAAGCCGCTTTAACAGCACTCGGTTTCTGTACATTCTATAAATGCCAAAAGTTAAGAAGCATAGATTTATCCGGCTGCAAACTGGAGGAAATACCTGATTATGCTTTTTATGATTGCGATAGCCTACGCAGTGTTAAGTTCCCTACTACCTTAACAACTATCAGCAATTATGCTTTTGCAGAGAATTTTTCATTGGCTTCATTAACCTTACCTGCCGGTTTCAGCACAATTAAGGATAATGCTTTCAATAACTGCAAAAAGATAAAGAGCATCGATTTTTCAGCTACTTCACTAACTTCTATTAAGGATTGGTTTGCGTATACAGATAGCTTGCGCACTGTAAAATTACCGGAAACAGTAACTTCATTAGAAGATTATGCCTTCCGCAATTGCATCATCCAAGAAATCAATCTACCGGCAGCTTTGACTTCTATCGGTAGATATGCTTTAAATAGCAGTCGAATCAATAACTTAACAATACCGGCTAAAGTTACGAGCATTGGAGAAGAAGCTTTCAGTAATGGAACTTACGATCAAGTCGTGATACCAAGTAATGTAACCTCTATAGGTAATAGTGCATTCTATAGTGCTAATATTAGGAACTCCTTGGAGATCACCCCTTCTGAGAATATACAAATGGGAAATTCAGCTTTCCGTTGTGAAGGCAGTTATTATGAGAACGGACACAGTAACTACTATCACCTATCCAACGTTTATTGGAATTCTTCCACCCAGTTCCCCAAAGATAAATTCGGCCAGATAGATAATCTCTATTTACCTACGGACGGAACAATTAGCAGCAAAGACAACATTGGATATATCTTCTACAATGGTATTACTGATTCGATTGCCATTGCTTACTCAAACAACCGCTACTCTGTCAGCAAGGCTATGAAGACAAAGAAGGTAACTTATGCCAGAAACTTCAACCAGACAAGTGGTTACGGAGAAGCTGCCGGCTGGCAAACAATTGTGTTGCCTTTCAATGTGAAGGAAATCACCTACTCTAAACGATATAGCCAAGAACAAGAAACCATTGCACTGGCCCCCTTCGGAAGCAAAGCTCTGGAAACTGCCGGAACACTGCCTTTCTGGCTCTATGAATTAGGAACAGACGGTAAGTATAAAGCTGCCACTGAAATCAAGGCACATCAAGCTTATCTGATCTGTATGCCGAATAATGATAAGTATCCCAGTGAAAACAATATCAATGGTGAAGTTAAGTTTGCTGCCTCCGATGCAGCCAATGGCATCACACTTGGAACCACCCAAGGAGTATTGAAACGTAGTAAAGGAACCAAATTCGATCTGGTACCAACATATGACGGAGTAATGCAACATGATACTGTATATGTCTTGAATGAAAACAACTGGTATTATGGCGATGAAAAGAATTATCCTGCCGGTAGTGTATTTATAAAGAATTATAATGAGAATTATTCCAGCTATCCCGCCGTTTATCCTTTCCGCGCCTATCTAGCCACTAACGAAGGCAAGACCTCAGTAGCCAGCGCCCCCATGCTCTACAGTATCGGCGGTGGTGATGGCACTATCACCGGCATCGAAGACATTCCATTCGCCACTCCGGAAAAAGCAACAAAAGCTTATAGCCGTAACGGCGTCCTCTACATCAACACAAACGCTGACCGTACCATCAACATCTATGACGTTACCGGACGTACCGTACGCATCATTGAAGCCCGCGAAGGCATGAACGAGGTGCACGGACTGGACAGTGGCATCTACTTGCTGGAAGGTCAGAAAGTCGTTATCGGACGATAACCAAGAGAATTGAGAACGAAATAGAAACGTGAATAAACGAACAATAGAATGAAATCAAACAAACTGAAATGCTGGCTGGCAGCGGTAGTGGTAGCAGTGATCTGCTGCCCCGCCGCACTGGCGCAACAAAGCAAAATAGCCGTAGCATCGTTTAACCGAATGGAAACGGACATCACGGCACGCGTAACCGCCCCAAAGAAAGACCAGAACGGTGAGGTCTGCGCCTTGATTCGTATCGTGACCAACGTGAAGGACCTGATGTTTGAACCGGACGCACTCGGCATCACGGCACGTGAGAACAAAATCGGAGAAATCTGGCTTTACGTTCCCCGTGGCGCACGTCGTATCTCTATCCTGCATGACCAGCTGGGTATCCTGAGAAACTACTTCTACCCGGACATCATTGAAAAAGGCACCGTATACGAAATGGTGCTGAACACCGGAGACAGCGAAGACAAGCCCGTTGTAGAAAATAACATGCAGTTCTTCGTACTGCGTCCCGAACCTGCCAACGCCAACGTGTATGTAGATGATGAACAAGTGCCTATCGAAAACGGACTCTTCTCTGCAACCATGCCCAAAGGCGAACATACTTACCGTGTAGAAGCTCCCATGTATCAACCGGATGCCGGAATCGTTACATTGGGCAGCGAACAGGTAATCAAGAGTGTCACCCTGAAACCCAAGTTTGGCTATGTAGAAATCTTCTCACTGCCCGAACAGGATGCCGACGTTTATATCGACAGCGTTCTGGTAGGTAAAACCCCTTACCGCAGCGACCGTATGGCCATCAAGGAATACAAAGTACGCATCGAGAAGCAAACTTACTTCCCCATCGACACCCTACTGAACGTGACCGCCGGTGAAACAGTTCGCCCCACCTTCCACATGGAATCTACTATCAAGCCTAAAGTACCGATGAATACTCTCGTCATGCTTCAGGCCGGATACAATCCTAATGGAACCACCTTTGGTGCCATGCTGGGATTCGGACGCAAGAACGGTTTCTATGTAGGTTTCCGTAGCGACTTCGGTTCGGCAAGCGGTGAACTGGAATGCGATGAGAACGGCATCATAACAGGTAGTGAAGAAACTACCGCTCCTTTCTATAAAGAAGGAACGAAAAACAAATCACGCATGTCTATCACAGGCGGTTACTTCCGTCAACTGGGCAAGAAGTTCTATCTCTATGCCGGTGCCGGATACGGTACTCGCACACTGACCTACGAACTGGCAGCTCCAATGACAATAGGTGACAAAGAATATGCTGAAGGCACACAGGTGAAAGATATGGATAACTCAGCCACAGGTGTAGCCGGTGAACTGGGTGGTATCCTGCGTTTCGGCAAGTTCTGTATTTCGGCAGGTTTCCACACTGTAAATTTCAAGTATCACGAAGCAACCGCCGGTCTGGGATTTGTATTCTAACCTACTAAACAAGCGAATTACAATGAAAATAAATCAGATAAAGAACGTGGTTCTCCCTTTATTGCTTCTATTCTGCCTGATAGGTTGCAGTGAGGACAAAGAGCCGCAGACATATCCGCCCACGCTGGTGACCAACAGCGCCGCAGAGCTGACCCGTTTCGAGGCCCTTCTCTCCGGTAGCGTTGTGCCACATGCAAACAGCGTTGTGAAAGCAGAGGTATTCTTCCTTTTTGCCAAAGGAAATACTTTAGTCGATGCGGAAGAATTTACAGCCACCCCGGACAATACGACGGAAGGCAGATACGTCTGTACCATTGACGGATTAACTCCGGGAAATGAATACTGTTACAGCATTTGTGCCCGCAGTGGAGGCAGTATAGCTAAAGGCGAAGTAATTAAGTTTGAGACCCTCTCAAGTACTGCCCCCGTACCGGCAGCAACCATCGCCACCAACATCAATGAAAATGGAGCATTACTAAGCAGCGACATCACCGATAATGGAGGACAAAACGTTACACAACGCGGGTTTGCTTACAAAGTTTATCAGGAAGGTATGCCGGAGCCAACCACGTCTGACAAAACCCGGTCCGTCAGCCTGGAAGCCGAAACTTTCAGTGTCCAGATTTCCGACCTGCAAGCCAAAACCAAGTACATCGTCAGAGCTTTCGCCATCAACAAGGCGGGAACCGGATATGGAGAGGCCGTCACTTTCACAACCGAAGAGTTGAAGATTCCTCAACTGACATGCAGCATGGGCACCGTTACGGCTTTTGCCGCCACGCCTTCGGCCACCGTCAGCACCAACGGAGGCTTCAAGCTGACCGAATATGGTTTCTGTTGGAGTACTGAAAGCCAAGTACCCACCATCGAAAACCTGAAGACAGTGACCGGCAATAGTGAAACAGCCAACTTCAGTGAAGTCATAGAGGATCTGAACCCCGAAACAACTTACTATCTGCGCGCTTATGCCACCAATGAGAAGGGTACGGGATATAGCAACATCCTCACCTTCAAGACTGAACAAAAACAGGTGGCTACCCTGACCAAGCCCGAAGCAAGCAAGATCGAAGTAACCTCTGCCACTTTAAGCAGTACCATCACAGTGCCTTCGGGTGTAGAAGTTACGGAGAAAGGTATCTGTTACAGTATTTTCTCTACCAAACCGGCAACAGATGGGCAACACACCGTGGATAGCAGTCAAGGAAACGCTATCAGTGTAAACCTGAAAGATCTGAACGAGGGCGCTACTTACTATGCCACCGCTTATGCCACAACACGCGACGGTACATTCTACAGCGAAGCTACCCAATTCACTCTGGGACGCACGTATGAGCCTACTGTTGTCATCTCCGAAGTCACCGGAGTAGGTGAAACGGAAGCAACCGTAAATGCCACTATTAAGACTGATGGCGGACGTGATATCACAGAAAAAGGAATCTGTTGGAGTAGTACCTCCTCGACTCCTACCCTCGAAAACGATGCGTTTATGAAAGCCGAAGGTACAGGAAACAACTTCAGCCTGAAACTGACTTCGCTGACCAAAGGACAGAAATATTACGTACGTGCCTACGCCAAAAACGTAAACGGCACCGGCTACAGTCCTGCCTTCGAGTTTACCACTGCCTTGACAAAAGCTCCTGAAGTAGTGAACATGGCAATGACTGCCGTCCACGACGATCATTCCACTGCCCAAGCTGTTATTTCTGATAAAGGTGGCCTTGAAATCACTGAAAAAGGATTTGTATATTCCACCACAGTAGTTAGTCCTACAATAGGCGCAGAGGGAGTCCTCAAAGTAATATCCAAATCCACCGATGACACCTTCACCGCCGAATTGACAGGATTAACCTATCAGAAACGCTACTATATCTGTGCTTATGCCACCAATGCCAAAGGTACATCTTATAGTTCGGCCACCAACTTCTTTACTTCCACCTCTTCTACCCCGAATACCAACGCATCGGTAAAAGAGGGGTCAATAGGCAGCACTACTGCCACCATGGAAGGCAAGATTGCCAGTGATGGCGGCGACGGAAGCGAAGAACTTGAAATCAGTGAAGTAGGCTTCTGTTGGAGTGAAAACACTTCAGAACCAACCATAGATAAGGACAGTCATGTGAAGGCCACTTTGGATAAGGAGAGTAAGACTTTCACCGTCAACCTTACCGGTTTGAAAGCATATACTTACTATTATGTACGTGCTTATGCCAAAAATAAGAATGGGGTGGGATATAGTTATTACACTACTTTCCGTACCGAACGCACTACACCGGGAGGAGACGATAATGTTCCACCGGGAACAACTACAAAAAGTGTGAAATAAAACGATACGGACCTTAGTATTGTTTCCTCAGCCCTTGCTTTGTCAGCACAAACAAAGCAAGGGCTGACTGTTTATTAGAACAAACATACTCGATCACAGAAGGACTCGTATTAAATAAGAAACCCATCATTGATATAAATTTATCAA
>OHHM01000809.1_pt1 | contig 10842 bp, 13 predicted proteins | sample 1568091 | NCBI WGS metagenome assembly OHHM01 (sample SAMEA3879525, study PRJEB24766) | human gut metagenome | biome: human-associated habitat; feature: feces | place: USA | collected 1985/1987 | reverse complement strand
GAAAAAATCCTATCTCAGTTAGAGGTATATAATTTTCCGATTGATGCTTTCTTTGTTATTGCTCGTAAGGAAGCAATAAATACTAGAGTTGTAGTTGTTACAAACAATAAGACAACTAAGAAAGTTTCTAACATTTTACTAGCATCTAAGGGAGATGCTGCTTTAGTTGCTGATATTATATATGCAACTCGTATAAAACTAAAGCATAGAGGAGTTAGAAAAATAAGAGAAACAGAACCAAGAAATTGGGCAGTATGTAAAAAGATAGCAGAGCTATGTAATCAATTCTGTGAAGATTTCCAATTAGATACCCGGGAAGGTTTTATCAAATACATCGAACTTGGTATCAAGAAAATGGATGGTAATTACAATAATCTTTTAAACAGGTTATCGGTTATGTCAGAAAAGATATCAGATTTATATTCTGCTACTTTGGAAATGGAAGAGGATTCTGGTAATGCTAAAGCTATACATGATTACTTTATAAAGAGAGTAGCTGATGTTACTGGCATATATGAATCATTCGTTAATCAGCCAGATAAATATATACACTTTGTAAGGTTAGATAAATTTCTATCAGAGAAAGGGTGGGACCCAATTCAATTCATAGATGCTCAATTTGAATCCCTTGCTTGGTGTAATGGTTTACCTGAACCAAGTCAGATGTATAATGACAAGGCTATAGAAAGGTATAATAAATACTTATTTAAACATAAAAATCAATCCTCATCGGAGGCTCCTAAAATAGAAGGAAGTCTCTGGTCAAAAATTAATCAATCATGAAAGCTTTTAAAAATCGTTTAGAAGAGATGGCAGAAGCCACAGTAAATGCTTTGGATTATTCCGATAGCAAAGTAGAATACCCAGATATTTCTATGGTTCAGAAATTCATTGCTGATGAAGAATATCACATTTCTCTTTTAAAGAAAGCTCTGAAAGAATATGAGGATTCCGATGACGAGCCTAAGAAATGTAAATCAGTAACAGTAATCATATGAAAATCATAATTCGTAATTGTAACGTTGCAGAATTAGATATACCTCTAAAATATGCAACTAAGTTATATAACGAATTTGCTATCAGACACCCCAATGCCTTTTACCTCCGTACTAGGCAACGGGGTATGCAAAACTGGGATGGCAAAATAAAGTATATAACCAAGACTGGTCAATTTAAGATAGGCTTACTTCCTTCAGTATATAAAAGATGTATTGAACTTGGAATTAAGCCTATCATAGTAGATATGAGACAACCTTTACCTAAAGTCAGTAAAGTTGTAACTCAGATAGGTAAGTATAAATTAAGACCCGAACAAGAGAAAGCTGTTAAGGCAATCTTATCTAATAAACTAGGTGAAACACCTTTTCAGATTGGGGTATTAGATTATACAGTAAATGCAGGTAAAACTCTGATTATGTCTGCTTTATATTTATCCTATAAGAAGCAGTTAAAGACTTTGCTTATAACTAATGACTCCGATTGGTTAAATCAAGCTAGAGATGAATTTAAGCAATATCTACCGGGAGAAGATATTACCTTTGTTCAAGGTAAAGTTTTAAACTGGAGTAATTTTACCATCGGTATGGTTCAATCTATTTCTCGGAATATGAGATATTATCAGAATGAACTTGCTAAGATTGATATGGTATTAATCGATGAAGCTGACCAAGGAGGTAGTAAGCAATATCAGAATGTGATCACTAGGTTATTTAATACCCGAGTTAGAATCGGATTATCTGGTACCATTTATATGAGTAAGCTTGCCAAGGATAAAGTTAAGAATATGAATTTACGTTGTTTCTTTGGCGATGTAATAGCAGAGTTTAAACTTAAGGACTCGATTAAGAAAGGGTATTCAACAAAGACAATTGTAAAAACAGTAGAAGGTAAACCTTGGTTTGGTAATTGGGAATCAGATTGTATGTCCTATAATGAAATATATGATGATTCCATTACCCATAATAAGATTGCCTGGACCATGGCATTAGATAGGTTGAAATGGAACCTTAATCAAGGTAGATATCCTGCTCTCGTAGTATGTAAGCATATTGCACACTGTGAAAATCTATGCAAATTCTTTAAAAAGAAGCTAGATAATAAATATAATATTGCCTGTGTTCATGTTAATACTCATACTAAATTAAGACAACAGATAATGAAAGATTTTAGGGAAGGTAAAATAGATATCCTGGTATCAACTACAATTATTGCTCGAGGTAAAAACTTCCCTAAGCTCAGATATTTGTTGAATACTGCCAGTATGGATTCTCAAGAAAAATCAATTCAGTTCTTAGGACGATTGGTAAGAAAGGATGAATCCAAATCCAAAGTTTACCTGGATGATTTACATTATCCCGGGAATTATTTAAGTAGGCATGGGAATCATAGAAGAAAGTATTATCAAGATCAAGGACTTAAAGTTATCCGGTTAAGTAAGCTCTGGAATAAGTACCCTAGACATAAGCCTTTTCAAGGATAATAATTTCTGACTATGAGTATATACTTTTTCTCCGTAGGAGGAAAGGTATATTACATGTTACGTTAAGAGGCATTAACCATTAATAATCATAAACAATGAAGATTCTACAAAAAATCAAATCATTATTCAATTGTTCTGTAATACCTCCAGAACATATATTCAATGGCATAGGAATAGAATATATAACTCCTATCAAAAAACTCAGGGATAAGCCTGATGAAGTTCTTCAATATTATTTTATGATTCATTTTCAATCTGGGTTAGTAATCAAAGTTCAGATATATACTTCTGAAATAGAAGTACCACCCATTCTTCTGTCTATCAGGGAACTATTTATAAATGGTATAGGACATTCATATATTGCTCTGTATCAAGAGGAAATAATGGATGTTCAAATCATAGGGTATTATCATAAAGAATTTTAAATTAGGATTATGGCAAAGAAGAAACAAACTTTACCTGATATCAAGAATCAGGATCCTTTAGAACCTATTAATATTGCAGAACTGGGTTCTAATTCGGATCCTTGTTTTGGTATTGGTTATGATTTATCAACTAAAGAATGTAAGCTATGTGGAGACTCAGAGTTATGTGCATTTAAGATGTCTCAGAATCTGAACATCACAAGGAAAGAGCTAGAACAAAAGAATCAATACAAGGATTTGGATGTATTAGAAGACACGGTTGGAATCAAGAAATACATCCGAGGCTTGATTCGGAAAGGGAAAGAAAGAAAAGAAGTTATTACCAAAACCGTTGAGAAATTCGAAGTACCAAGAAAACGTATTAGAGAACTTTATAAAGAATGCAAAAAATAGAAATGATATGGGCTATGTTCAAGATATACCTTAACAACCCAAATTACTATGTGAAACAAGAGGATATACTTGCTAATGTATGTGGCAATGGAAGCAGGGATGTAAGAAAGATAATGAACTCTCTTGGTATTCACAAGGGAGATCCCTCAAAATTAACTTATGGCCAACTTTTAAAACATTGTAATATAATATGAACAAATTCAGATTTATCAAAGTAAGAGACGTAAAGTCTCCATCAAGAGGAAACAAAGGAGATGCAGGATTGGATTTCTATATCCCTGAAGATTTAACTCTACAGGATTTAGTAAAAGCTAATCCACAGTTAATATTCCATTGTGAAATACCTGAACCTGGTAAAGTAACACTTGAATATAATTCAAATAACCAGGTACAAGTAATTTACATTTCTCCATTTACCAGAATACTTATCCCATCGGGTATCAAAGGTTTATTAGAACCAAGGTCTTCTATGCTGATGGCAGCAAACAAATCTGGTATATCAACTAAGAAAGGGCTTATCTATACTGCCGAGATAGTAGATTCTCCCTATACTGGAGAGATTCATATCGGTATATATAATACTTCTCATGAGTTTCAAATAATAGAAGCTGGAACCAAGTTAGTACAGTTTATTCATGTACCCATTTATCTTACAGAACCCGAAGAAGTAACTCATGAAGAATTCTACAATGATGCTCAGTATTGGGGAACAAGAGGTAACAATGGATTCGGATCAACTGATTAATAATCATAATATACATAATATATGGCAACTTTAGATGAACTAGCGAATAGAATATCGGTATTAGAGAATCGATACTCAACTTTAAACAGTGTAGTGAACGGACATACTACTGAGATACATAATCTTGATACTAGATTAGATACTGCAGAATCTAAATTGAATAATCATGAGGAACGGCTTAAAACTCTAGAAGTTAAAGTAGAAGATCACGAAAGAAGACTACAACTGATAGAGAATTCTCATATAAAGTATACAGTATCAAGAAAGGTAAAATATCCCAAGAAAGCAGACCAGGGATTCTATCTGTATCTTCCTGAAGATCTTACGATTGATATTCTCATGGAATACAATAGCGGAGTAATCAAACAGAAATGGAACTGGTTGAATAGAATCTTCAATCCACAAGGATTCGGTAAAGTATCTTTCGACTTAGATAGAAACAGTGAAGGACACATTAAAACCATCGTTCTTGGTCAGAACACAAGGTTATTAATACCAACTGGTATTCATATTAAAGAATTCACTCCAGTTAAATCCGTACTGAAAGCTGCAAATGAAGAAACTAATTCCATCAACAGTGGGTTAGTATACGGTATAGAAGTACTTGGTCAAGTTCCAGGAGATGAAGTAGTGGTAAGTGTATTCAACCCAACTTCTGAGATTATTGGAATCGAAGCTGGAAGTATATTAGTTCAAGTATTACATTTATTCTCTTATCATACAGTACCAGAAAAAGAATAGTTACTATGGATATTTCTAATCTAAAAGAAAAAGCCCCTGAAATCAAACAGGGGCTTGAACTTGAGAATATGTATGAGATTGGCTATCGTCAATTAGACTGTTATAAACCCTTAGAAAGGTTACCAGAATATCCCATGGATATTAACAGTACTAAAAATCAATCTCTTATGAAAACCCTTATATCTCAAGTAGTAGAGGAGTTAATGGAAGGTTATGAATCTACTTCTAATATAAATGATATTCTAGAAAACAAGGGATGGAATACCAATTTATATACTGACGTAGAAGAGATTCAGATAATCAACAATCTACAGAATGCTAATGAAGAACAAGCAGATGCAATAGGATTCTTCTTATCAGCTCTGATATATGCTAATATATTGCCAGAGGATATCTATAGTTGGGCAAACAAAGAACTGATGACTAAAGGGCAAAAGGCAGTAGAAAACTTAGAAGATGTAATGGCATTCGGTATTCATATGATTTTAGAGATGGATGCCGTTAGTAGTATATTCAAAAATTTCAAGCTAATATCCGAAACAATTGAGGATAAAACTTCCGAGTATATAAAGGGATTCAAGGAAATGAGTCCAAATTTGCATACTGATGAGAAAAATATTTTGTTTCAGATAGTGTATGTTTTGAATCTTGCTAGAAATACTCTTAAGAATCGTACATGGAAACAGTCACCAGTAATAACTAAAGAACTAGAATTCCAGGATAGGCTGGTAGAGGCATTCTATTATTATATGGGATTCCTATCAATAATGGGATTTACTCCATTGGATATATACGAGCTGTATTTCAAGAAAGAACGGTTGAATGAATGGAGAATCACTACGCAATATTAATGAAAGGAGGTATTTGTGTCAGGTTGGAATAAACAATTAAATGGCTTAGAGCTTAATACAGAAGAGCAAATCCATTCATTAGAATTTGCTACTTCACAAGAAGCATGGGAAAAGTTAAATGAAGGATTTCTAAGACTAGAACCATCTTTATTTGCAAAAGGTGCTACCGCAAACAGTGGAGTAGCTGTGGTATATAACGTATTTATAAAAATACGTAAAGCTTGGGTAGACCCAGATTTTGATTATGGTAGATGTTTCAATTATAAAGAGACTAAGTGGACAAGCTTACTGAACAATTACATTGATTTCAATAAGCTTGATTTATTGCGTAGTAAGCTGAGAGTACTAAAAACCAAGTATAATCAGAATTACAACGTTACTTATATGTTTAATAATCATCATGATAACGGTAAACAATGTTTAATTGCTGCTACATTCTCCAAACGATTTGGGGAAGATATACCTGTTATTACAATGGTAATCAGGGCATCCGAGATAACAAAAAGGTTAATCTTCGACTTCTTACTAATACAACGAATGGCGGAATATGTGTACGGACCAGAACAATCAGTACAAATCAATTTATTTGCCACTCAAATGTATGGGAATGTAGAAACACTTCTGATGTATCATACTCATAAACCTTTGAAGAAGGTATTAAAGGGAACTGATAAGGAAAATTCTTGGATAAAGAGGTTGAATGAGGTATTTGATAAATTTCAAAACGGTAAAGAGAAAGATTTCTCTAGTTTTAAGGTATTCTTTAGAAGTTTTAAAGTGCTTCGACCAGATTTATATAAGGAAACATATAAATCTATGAAAGCAAAGGAATTACTTCTTGAATATGAAGATATCGAATATCCCGAGAATGTAATCTCTTACTCTCAACGTAAAGCATATAAGAAGAAACTTTTAAAACAGAAGAAATGAGAATTTATAGCAGTAGTTATGAGTTAATGTCTGAAATGGGCAGAGAACTCAACAGTTATGGTCAAACTGTAAAACCAAAGACTTACCAGAATAAGAATATTGAAGGTAATGAAGATTTTGTAACTAAAGAGATCATTTGCCAACAATATTGCTTAACTTCTTTGCAAGATCCAACGTGGTTATTCTTCTATTCAAGGTCTAGGGAATGGGCAGATGCTGAGTTCCAAGAAAGGATTAATACTTCTGAGGTAATTAACCCGGGCAAAGCTTGGGAATTAAGAAAAGACTTATGGGAACAGTTTTTGGTAGATGGTAAATTTGATTATACCTATAACGAAAGGATGGTAATTCTTCCCTATACCATACAATTACTAAGATCAGATTCTGATACTCGTAAAGCGGTATTACCTATATTTAATGGTAATGGTGAAGATGATACTCTTTATTATCATGGTAATAAACGTATACCCTGCTCTATGTACTATGATTTCCTTATCCGAGAGAATAGTAAGAGAGAGAAGGCATTACACATTTGCTATCACCAAAGAAGTTCGGACTTTGTTACTCACTTTGGTAATGATGTATACCTTGCATGGAGACTAATGGAATATGTAGCTAAAGAGGTTGGAGTAAAACCAGGTTATTTGTATCACACCATAGACTCATTACATACTTATCAAAAAGACTGGGATAAGTTATCCAGTTCTCTAAGAGTATTTGAGGATACTATCATATAATACATGCTTTGATACTATCATATAATACATGCTTTATTTCTATTTTGTTTTGATGTCATTTTCGCAAAATGATTTAAAGTAACTCATATCAGGTTTAAGGAAGTAGGTCTGGGAAGATATACTTCCTTATTTTATTTAAAAAACTTCTAGTATGGAAACGAAATATAAGATTATAACCAATAAACAAGAGCTAAAGAAACTTATCCAATGCTGTAAGCAAACTGGTTATGCTTCTGTAGACTTTGAAACAAATGCCGAGCCAATATATAACAAATCTTTTAAACCCGTTATATTATCAGTAACTTTTCAACCGGGTTTTGGATGTTCTATACCTTTAGATCATTTCGAAACAAAGAAGTATACTTCTAGTGGTTGGAATTGGAAAAAGATGCTTCGTAAATTTGGTGAAGAGATAATCGAAAATCCTGAAGTAGTTAAAGTTGCTTGGAACTACAAGTTTGATGACCAGATATTTCAGAAGTATAATATCTATTATCGGGGAGTATGTTTGGATGGTATGCTTGCTAAATATCTCTTGAATGAAGAAAAACCCAATGATTTGAAGTCCATGGTAAGAAGGTATTTACCAGAATACGGAGATTATGAAAAGCAAGATAAATTCGATAAGATTCCATGGGATAAAAAAGAAATGGAACCTCTTTGCCACTATGGATGTCAAGATACTGATTATACTCTTAGATTAATGCTTTTCTTCGAAAAGAAGCTAATTGACTTGGGGTTATATAATACTTACCGTAATTTAATCATGACTGCTTCTAGGGTATTAACTTCTGTAGAAAAGAATGGTTTATATGTAGATAGGGCATTCAACCAAGAATTGTTAGATTCCTACTTACCAAAGATAGAAGCAGCTAAGGAAGCAATATATAATTTGCCTAAAGTAAAGAAGTTTACTAAACTATATAATCAATCCAAGATTGAAAAATACATTGCTAAATTAGAGGAAGAGATAGAAAACTTAGATACTGAAGTAGATAAGAGAAAAATACAATCTAGGGAACAAAAGATTGCTAATATAAGGGCAGGAGTTTTTACTACTAAAAAGGAATTAGAGTTAATCAGACCAGTAAGTTTAGGTAGTTCAGTAGATTTACCTCAATTAATGTATTCAGAGGAAGGATTTAATTTCGAGGTAATCAAAAAGAATGATTCTGGTAAACCAAGTACAGATGAAGAAACACTCACTAATTTAAGGTTAACAGTTAAAAAACCTGATTCACCTAAAGCAGTATTCCTAGATAGTTTATTAGAGTTGAGAGGTTTAGAGAAAATGTATAAAACCTATATAGAGGGTTGGCATGAGAAAACTCAAGATGATAATAGACTACACGGAAGATTCCTTATTCATGGAACTACATCGGGAAGATTATCTTCAGCAGAGCCCAATGCTCAGCAAATACCCAAGACATCAGTAGACCCAAATATAAAGAAACAATTGGTTGCTCCAAAAGGAACCCTTTATATTGCTAGTGACTTTAGCCAGGCAGAGTTAAGAATTATGGCTCACTTATCTGGAGATGAAACTTACTTAAATGCTTTTAACTCTGGTCAGGACCCTCACTTGGCAATTGCTGCTACTAAATATCATGTATCTTATGATGAAGCTTTAAAAATATATGAAGATGAAAACCATCCAGATCATAAGATATGGAAGGTAAGGAGAAAGCAAGCTAAACAGATTGCATTTGGACTTATTTATGGTATTGGTGCTAAATTACTAGCAGTAAAATTATCTGACCCCAAATCGGGTATCATAGTTACACCAGAAGAAGCCCAAAAGGAAATGGATATATTCTTTGGTCAACATCCCAAGTTAAAAACCTTCTTAAAGAAACAAGAGAAGTTCCTTAGAAAGAATGGGTACTTAGTTTCTTTATTTGGTAGAAAACGAAGATTACCCCAAATTTATTCTTCAGATAGAGGAGAAGAAGCTTATGCTTTACGATTAGCCTTGAATTTCCCTTGTCAATCTGCAGCATCAGATATGTGTTTATTTGGAAGTATATTAATATACTACCTTATGAGACAAGGAAAATTACCTCCTACAAAATCAGTATGCTTGGTTCATGATGCTAATTACCAAATCACTAAACCAGAAAATATAAATACCTGGAGTATTTATGAGATGTGGCAAATTTATCGAAATCCTTTAACTAAGCCTTATTTCGGTTTTCAGATAGACGATGTCACTATGGACATGGACTTTGTCATAGGTAGATCGATGGCAGAAGAATTACCCTTTATCCCAGGTTATGATTATAGGAAAATGCTTGAACCCGATTTTTCAGTAGAAGAATACATGGAAGAGCATAAGAAATATAAACATATACCTATTTCAGAGTATAAGAAACGTTTTAACAAACAAATGAAACAATATGAAGAAGATTTTAAACGGACCCACGGTATGGAGAGCTAAATGCCCAGTATGTGATTGTGAATTTGAATATGATGTAAGTGAAACTATAAAGGTTTATGATAAAACTACTCTGGATGTTTTTAGGATAATATCATGCCCAGGTTGTAAAACCAATATAAAGCATTCAGATTTAGTATCTACCACTACAGAAATGAGAAGAGAGGATACTATGACAACATAACTAATTAAAATTTTAGATTATGGAAAATGACACATTAAAGAAAGAGGCTGACAAGGTAATCAATGTAACTTACATGTTATCTGGAGTATTAGAACAATCATTCCAAGAAATGGATGAAATTTTGGATAGATTACACAAAAGACTTCACCATGAAGACCGAAGGTTAATCAACTCTATCCGAAGACATATAAAATTTCTCAATTCAAACATAGAATCACTCAGAACTCATTCACTTTCTAAGATGGATGAAGAAACAGTAGAATGCTTTGATGATACTACTCTTAGATTTTATGTAATCTTCATGAAATTACTTGAAGTTGCTGGTATAGATTACCTTTGCGATTTACGATTATACTCTCTGTATAATCTGTTAGACAAATATCAATCCCTTACTAGTTATCCCAAATTAGATTCTAGGGCTAAGATTGCTTTCCTACAAGTTAAGAGAGATATCGAAAGTGGTCAGTATTCTGCAGAAGATATGAAAAACGTTTTTAACTTGAAAAGGAAAAGATGAAAACCGAGATAAATAAACTTAAGGTAGTATTTGAGGGTAGAACCTTAGAAATAGATATTCAAAAGGAATTATCTATCAATGAGAACTTATTAAATTCTCAGCTAAAGGATTCTCCCTCTAGTTATTATATACTTGCTTCATTAAGAGATAAGTATATAAAACAAAGAGATGCTTTAGCAAGAGAAAAAGAGGAAGCATATTCTGCTGCATGGGTATTTATAAAAGATTCCAATGAGAGGTTCAATAATGATTACGTATCTCATAAAGCTAATATAAACCCCAAATATAAATCTATTTGCAAAAGGTATCTAAAGGCTGCAGCTAAAGCTAATAAATTTATAGCTATCTGTAAAGCTTATGAGAGTAGAGAAGGCATCTTAAGAACTCTTAATGCCAATATCCGTAA
>OHHM01000798.1_pt1 | contig 10943 bp, 9 predicted proteins | sample 1568091 | NCBI WGS metagenome assembly OHHM01 (sample SAMEA3879525, study PRJEB24766) | human gut metagenome | biome: human-associated habitat; feature: feces | place: USA | collected 1985/1987 | reverse complement strand
CTGGCTAGGAGGAAGCTTCCGAAAAGAAAATGCTGCGAGGCTCTGCAACTGCAGGGCCTTTCTTCATACAGAAAGAGGTGATACCTATTGGCAAATTACAGGGATTTAAGTAAATTCATTAGCCTGATTTTGCGGCATAAGCCGGAAGTAATTGGAATTAGCCTGGACGAACACGGTTGGGCCAATGTAGACGAGCTGCTTGCCGGCATCAGGCGAACCAGACCGATCGACACGGAAATGCTGGAAGAAATCGTCCGCACGGACGAGAAGCAGCGATACACATTTAACGAGGATCATACCCGTATCAGGGCAAATCAGGGACATTCAATCCAGGTAGATGTGGAGCTGGAAGAAGCAGAGCCGCCAGAGTACCTGTTTCATGGTACTGGGCGCAAATATGTGGAGTCCATTGATCAGACAGGGTTGATTCCTAAGAGTCGGCTGTATGTCCATCTGTCCGGAGATCAGGAAACAGCTGTAAAAGTCGGAAAGCGCCATGGGGAGCCAGTTGTGTATCAGGTGGCAGCCGGAGCAATGGCAAGAGATGGGATTAAATTCTGGAAATCAGCAAACGGCGTGTGGCTAACGAAGCGCGTACCACCAAAATATCTGGAAAAACAGCAGTGAGAAAAACAAAAAATGAAAAAGTGTAAGAAGGATATGCAAAAAAGCAGTCCTTCTTTTTTTTGTGCAAAAAAAGACCGGTTCATGAGTGATACCGGTCTTTGGGATAGGAAGAAAAACTATGCTGTAAGAGCATATCCAGGTATTAAAAATTCCATTGCTGCTTTGGCTGCGGCAGGGTCGAATTGTGTTCCAGAACAGCGAAGAAGTTCCAGCTGTATCTGCTCAACGGTTTTGGGAGTCTGATAACACCGCCCGCTTCTCATTACATCCAGGCAGTCCGCCACGCACACGATTTTTGCAAAGAGGGAGAAATCTTTCTTTTTTCTGTATCCGTTTCCGTCTGGTCGCTCATGGTGATCCAAGGCCACGAGGCAGATTTCTTCGGGAAAACCCAACTGCGAAAGATATAAATAACCGTTGTCCGTATGACATTTTATCATGGTGTATTCCTCGTCTGTCAGCTTTCCACTTTTTTGCAGTAAGGAAGCTGGGAGAAACAGTTTTCCGATGTCGTGCAGAAGCGCTGCTGTCTTTAACATAATTAGTTCGTGACCGGACAGACCAAGCACTTTGCCGATTTTTACGGCAAGATCGGCCACGCGGACTGAGTGGCGGCCAGTTTCCTTGTCATGGACAAAAAGCTGTTCCAGCAATTCGTACTTATTTTTTGTAACCATAGGTGTTGCCTCCTTCCAGGTACTCTGATTTCTTTTATTTTTCAGAACAATTATGGGAAGGGATGACAGCAGTTCAGTTTTACCAATTATTGCAAAATAAAATCCATAATTGGTATGGAATAAATTCCTGTGTATCGGTATCGGGAAAGGATTCTAAAAAACAAATGGCAGGAGGATGCTGAAATGAGAAGAAACAGGAAGTGGAAATGGATGGCTGGAACTACAGCTGCATGTGTTCTGGTGGGAGCTTTGGGAGTCGGAGGTACGATTGCGTACATGACCGACAACGAGGCAGCGACCAACACCTTTACGGTAGGCAAGGTGCAGGTGGATCTGACGGAACCAGATTGGCCTGGCAATGACGACCCCAGTGTAAAGAATCTGGTGTCCAACCAGGAAGTTCAGAAAGATCCGCAGGTAACCAACACCGGCGTAAATGACGCGATTGTGTTTATGAGTGTGGAAGTGCCGGTAAAGGATGTGACCGTTGTTGGAGCAGACGGAACCAAGGGAGCCAAGGAGAAAACAGAATTATTTTGGCTTAAAGATGCTGCAGACGGAAAGGGAACCTTTGCAAACCATTTTTCGGATCAGTGGATGGAGCTGACCTCTAAAGGTGAGAAAGATATGGCAACTGGTGAGACCAATCGCTATGTATTCGCCTACAAAACCGCAGTTGCTAAAGATGCGGCAACGGACAGTCTGTTTGACAAGATCCAGCTTAAAAATGTGATCGAGGGCGAAGTAACTGCAGGCGAGGCACAGAATGTTGTGGTAAATACCTATGCAATTCAGGCATCCGAGGTGCTGGATGGCAATACGGATCTGACGGATGCCATGACAGAAGAGAATCTCGGAAAGATTTACGATATTTACTTCAACCAGAATCCAGAAAAAGAGCAGGGCGGCGGCTCTGAAGAAGGGCCAGAGGTTGTAGAGAGCATAGCAACATTAATGGATGGTCAGTCTTTCAGTGCTGCTATGAGCACTCTTGCAGGAGGTTCAAAAAATGTTCAGAGTATTAAAAATACAGATACAGTACCAGAAGATGCTAAAACACAGGTAATCTCAACCCCTGAAAGCGCGAAAGAAGCGGTTATGTATTTTGATGAGGGGACAGGGACAATCTATATTGCTACAGATGCAAAAAAGATTTGCTTGAATTCAGATTCAAATGGGATGTTTAAAAATTGTATATCCCTTACAAATGTGAATGGTTTGTCAAATTGGGATGTAAGCAATGTGACAAATATGAACGATATGTTTAGTGGTTGTCAAGCGCTTACTAATGTAGGGGCTCTGTCTGGTTGGGAGACCGGTAATGTAACAGATATGCACTATATGTTCTATGATTGTGGTTCTCTAACCGATTTGGATGGTTTATCTAATTGGAATACCAGCAATGTAGCAACTATGAATCATATGTTCCATAGTTGTAATGCACTTACAACTGTAGATAATCTGTCAAACTGGAATATAAGTAATGTGACAGATATCAGCAGTATGTTTCATAGTTGCGCTGCACTTACAAATATAAACGGTCTGTCTGGTTGGGATGTAAGTAATGTAACGAATATGAGTGCTGCATTCGCTAAGTGCACTGCTCTGCAAGATGCATCTGGTATTAACGATTGGAATGTTGTAAATGTAAGTGATTTTTGGATTATGTTTTCTAATTGTCCTTCCCACCCTGAGTTTACCAAACGTCCAGGCACATGGGACAATCGTGGAACCTTCACTCCAACCGTATAACTTCAAAACTCTTAACTTTTACAAAGAGCGACTCCAAAGTGGGGCGCTCTTTTTTTCTGAAAGAGAAAAACTTAAAAATCCCCATTTTTCATATCCACAGAAAAAGAACCCATAATTATATTGGAAACGGAAAAAGGCTGAAAAAGAAGTATAAAAAAGCCTTATGGAAGCAAATTCTACTGCTTTTATGTGTGAACAGAGGAATTCTTCAAATTTTGTGAATGTAGTTCCAGAGTCAAAGAAGAGATTTTTCCGAAGCAGAAGATTGGTTAAAACCAAAATTCCGAAAATCCACTCCATAATTATTTCGGAAGTTAAGGAGGAGACAGACAATGCGACTTTTTATTCGTATATTCAATTCTTTTGTGACGGTCATTACCGTCACATCACTTTTAGTAGCGGGGGCTTTCGTGATCCCATGGGCATTTGGCATCAATCCCTACATCGTTCTATCCGGTTCCATGGAGCCGGAGATTCACACTGGAGCGGTGGCGATCGTCAACACCAAAGACACGGAGGTGGAAACTGGGGACATTGTTACATATCGGCTCCCAAAGACGGACGGTTCCGAGTCACTGGTAACACACCGGATCATTGGAGAGGATGAAGACGGCTACATTACCAAAGGCGATGCCAACGATGTGGAGGACATGACACGGGTCAAAAAAGAGCAGATTGTCGGAACCTGCATGTTCTCGATCCCTATGCTGGGATATCTGCTTGCCAACCGGAAACTGATGGTGGTGGCAGCAGGATGGCTGTTACTATTTAATTTTTTTTCATTTGTTCTTTCCAGATTGTCTGAGAAGGAGAGCTACAATTAAGGCAGCAGGCCGTAAAAAACGGCTTCCATATAAAAATAAAAAACGAAAGGTAAGTCCGGCAGGACGCTGCAGAGTGTCGGGCAAGGTAAAAAAATGAAAAAGAGGCAGTTAGCGATGAGCGTCGCAGCATGTGCCATGGTGGGCGCACTGGCAGTGGGTGGTACCATGGCGTACTTAACCGACAACGAGAGTGCAACCAACACTTTTACGGTAGGTAAGGTGCAGGTGGATCTGACCGAGCCGAATTATCCCGGCAATGATGATCCCGGAGTGAAAGATTTGGTTGGCAACCAGGAAGTTCAGAAAGATCCGCAGGTAACCAACACCGGCGTAAATGATGCCATTGTCTTTATGAGCGTGGAGGTTCCGGTAAAGGATGTGACTGTCGTTGGAGCAGATGGAACCAAGGGAGCCAAGGAAAAGACAGAACTGTTCTGGTTTAAGGACACCGCAGATACCCAAGGGACTTTTACAAACCATTTCTCGGATGAATGGATGGAACTAACCTCCAAGGGCGAGAAGGATGCTGCCACCGGCGACACCAATACTTATGTGTTTGCTCACAAGACAGCAGTGACCAAGGACGGCAAGACCGATCCGTTATTTGACAAGATTCAGATGAAAAATGTGATTGAGAATGAGGTAACCGCAGGAGCGGCACAGAACATCAAGGTAAGCACTTATGCAATCCAGGCATCTGAGGTACTGGAGGGCGATACCGATCTGACCGATACGCTGGATGAGGAGACTCTTGGCAAGATCTATGACATTTACTTCAACCAGAATGACGGCGGCGCCACCAACGATGCAGGCACTCATGGTGCTCTGGATCTGAATGGCCAGACACGTGTACAGTAATTTCTGCAGTAAGACAAAAAAAGAGGAAACGCCCGGTCTTCGGTTTCGGGGGCCGGGTTCCTTCTTTTTAAGAAGAGGAGGGCAACAAATGAGAACGAAGTTTTTGGCCATGTGGACTGCGGTACTGATGGCCGCCACGAATCCGGTGTTTGCCCATGCAGGAGTGAAAACCTACGAAACCAATGTCGTGAACCATGTGAGCATTGGGGATGTGAATGTGTCTTTGTCGGAGCATGAATTGGATGCAGACGGAGAGGAAATTCCTTATAAGGATGGGAAACTTGTCCTTCCCGGCCAGAAAGTAGACAAAATTGTGCGGGCAACCAATCGGGCCAACCCGGCCTGGATCCGCATGAGGCTGGAATACACTTCCGATGACGGTATCCAGGATCTGTCGGATGACATGGTTGTGTTGGCATCGGATGAGTGGATCCGTGCTGGAGACTGTTGGTACTGGCCGGAGCCTTTGGATACGGATGAAAGCGTGGATTTTATCCGGCAGGTCATGATTCCTCCAGAGTGGAATGAGACCTATTCCAAAAAGCAGTTCTCCATTGTAGTTTCTGTGGAGGCAGTGCAGGAAGCCAATTTTACGCCGGATTTCGAAGCATTGGATCCCTGGTTCGGTACGGTCATTGAAACCTGTACCCATTCCGTATACAAAAAGCCGGAAGATACAGCTAACCAAGCATTTTCCGTCGTATTCGAGAATGGAGCCGAGGGACTGGTCCGCACAGGGGACGATTTCTTTTCCAACTGGAGTGAACTGATGCCAGGCGATACCGTTTCTGATACCGTGCAATTAAAAAACAGCTATCACAGGCCGGTAACCTTGTATTTCCGTTCGGAAACCTTGTCGGACAATGCGCTGGCAAAGGCGCTCTGGCTGAAAATTACAGCAGGTGACAAAACCATTTACGAAGGCACCCTGGACGGTGCAGTTTCGGAAAAGGTGGAACTTGCCAGACTGCAGTCCGGACAGGAAGCAACTCTTACCTATACGCTGACGGTTCCTGTAGAACTCAACAACGCCTATGCCCTGACGGATGCACAAACAAAGTGGATTTTCTCTGCGGAGCTTCGCACTGGCAGCAGCGGTGGTGGCGGAGGAGGAAGTTCGAGCGGCGGACATAGCAGTTCTGACAACAGTCATGGTCCGGGAACTCAAAAGGAAACCAAACCAGACAGTACGGGTAATCCCATTCAGGATGCGGTAGAGGAAGTTATTGATAAGACTGCAGACTGGATCTGGGGCCATGTTCCGAAGATGGGGGATGCCGGTGCAGAATATGTTCTGGCAGCAGTGTCGGTAACAGCTTTTGCCGTGGTAGTGCTTCTGACTATGGGAAGAAAGAAGAAAAAGAAGGGAGAAGATCGTCATGAAAAGTAAAAAATCTATGCTGATCGGATGCCTTTGTGCCCTTTTTCTGAGTGCGGGGATCACAGCGGCTTACTTTACCTACTGGCAGAGGATAAACAACCAGATGACCGTTGGAGAAAGTACCATGGAAATTGAAGAGGATTACAAGCCTCCCAAGGAACTTACGATAGGAGAAAATGTGTTCAAAAAGACGGTGCAAGTGAAAAATACCGGAGGAGTCCCTTGTTTTGTGCGGGTTTACGCGGATTTTTCGGATTCAACCGTAAAGGAACTAGCCGCTTTGTCACCGGATGGAACAGCGTGGTTTCCAGCTTCGGAATACGAAAAGAATCTGCCGAATGGCTGGAAATACATAGATGAAACCGACGATCCGCTTCTTGGAGGGTATTTCTATTGGATGGAACCGTTGGAACCGCATAACAGTACCGATCCATTGTTTGAAAAAGTCAAAATCACATTTGAAAACTCGGATCAGATCACGGACTTCGATATTATCGTATACGGGGAATGTGTGCAGACCCTGGATGTGGAGGGAGAAGAATTTTCCGATTCTGATGCATGGGAACAGGCCTGGACTGAGTTTCTGGAAAGGAGATAATCATGTTTGAACGATTACTGCATAAATGGCGTCGTGTCTTGGCAGGGATCCTTGCGGTTATCCTGACAATAACCGGTCTTCAGGTGCCGGTCTTTGCCAATACTTCCTACTCCAACTACCTTGATGGATGGAAGGTGGAGGCAGCCTGGAGCACGCTTTCAACGGATTACGAATGGAATGCTGTCGCAGATGAAACGAGACAGCCTAAAATCGTAGTGACTTATCGGATGGAGCATGCCAAACGGGACTATCCAGCAGGAAGCCTGACTTTTGCGATTCCGGGTATCGGAAATGCACACCGTGGAAGCATTGTGAAGGCGGACAAACTGGCTGCCGACAAGGAAGATTCCGAGTGGAATTACACTTGGGATCAGGAAAACGATATCTATATATTTACCAACAAGTTTGAGGTAAAAGAGGGGCAGTCTGTGTCCGGAGGCTTTGAATTTTTATGGACACTGAATGCCAGAAGCTGTGAGGATAGATTTTCACAGGAAAAAAGCCCGATGTTTTCCGTTGATGGAGTGGGGTCTATAGTAATGGAGCCACTGTCTTATTCCTTTACTTCTGAAAGGGATCGTTATCGGATTTATCTGTCGAAGAGTAAATTGTCTGCAATGGAGTATGAAGAAGCTGACAAAAATTATGTCTGGTACGATTTAACTACCAGATTTGACAATGACCGACGGGCCAGAGGACTTTACCGGTCTTCCTATTTTGTAAGTTTGGAGCTGCCGGAAGGAGTGGATTCTGCGGATGTAAAGGTGGAATGCAACGGAAAAACGGTTGCGCTTTCCGAAAACGAGGATGGAGAACTTGGTTTTTATCCATTTAAGGAGAAAATGGGAGATTTGAGCTCGCAGAGTTTTCGTCTGGGATTTAAGCAGGAAGTTATGGAGGGAAAGGAAGTGACCGTTCGCGGCCATTTAGATCGCCTTTATAATGACGAATCTGAATGGGTAACTGTGGCGGGAGACAATGAAATCGTGGATGTGGAAACCACATTTACGGTGGAAAGCTATCGGTTTGTCCATAACGGTTACATATACAGCCACACAAAGGAGAATTATTCCTATGAATCTTCCAGTGGAAATGCCCCCAGTAATTATTCCAACCGGCTCAATGCCGTGAACCTTTACAACGGAAAAATTGTACCGTTTACCCTGTACGGATCCGCCAGACGGCAGTACGCCCAGGGGAAGGTGGATGCAAAGGCTTCTTCCAGAGCAGCGACACCCTCCGATGCGGAGAGGGAAACAGGAAGCAGCGAAATTCCGGAGGGTATCGAGGACTGGAACGACATTCACTGGAACGAAAACGGTCTGGTGGAAGAAATAGATACCGTTACCTTTGAGCTTGACGGTGGAACCATCGTTCCGGACGGAGGGACAAGCGCCCAGACAAGCCTGGCTCTGCAGGTTAAAGAAGGTCGGTCCATTGAAAAACCGCAGAATGATCCGGTCAAAGAAGGATTTATTTTCAAAGGCTGGTTTACCGACAAGGGCTGCATAGTGGAAGCAAATTTCCCGCTTACCATGGGAAAAACCGACAAAACTATCTATGCGAAATGGGAGCAGGATGCCGTGAAGGTTAAATATGCAGTATCCATCTATGGCATCATGCAGGATGTTGACGACAAGGGGCAGACAGTTGGTCTTACCTTTGGTCCGGCTACCGGAGCATCCTATGTCAATACCTACAAAGATCATGCCCTTCCGCAGGACAGATGTGTATGCACCATATGAGCTGGGAAGAGATCATCGCCCAGTCCCAGAAAGATCCGAATGTATTCCGGGAATGTCTGAAAAACAGCTGTACCCATTCGGTAGAACTGACGATTACAGGAAAACTTGCAGAAGGAGCCACGAGTTATCCGAATATGGTAGGTGATGGAGCAGGAATCCTGTATAATTCCATTGCTAATGATTACCGGAGATGGAATGCATACAAAGACGGCGATTATTCCAATGAAGGTGGCTGGCCTGCTTCCCGAATCCGCTCTACACTAAATGGACGGCAGCCGGAAACAACGGAAGTGGCATGGGAAAATACGGCAAACGGTTCTTATCAGGTAACGGAAGACAAGCTCTGTACAGAGGAGGATTCCTTATTCTCTGGATTCCCGGCAGAATTAAAGGAAGCAATTGTACCCAAGGCTGTGAAGTCAGATACGGTTTACAACGATGTTTCTGGTAATAATATGGTAACTTACGATAAGTTATGGTTATTTTCCAACATAGAATATTGGGGGTACGGAGGCAATAGTTTTTATGATGAGAAAATCAGATCAAACGAAGGCGAGCTGTATCAGAAACAAAAAGAAAGCAGTATTACTACATCAAATTACTCCGCAGCAAAATTGTTTATAGAAACGGGAAGCGCATATTGGGTATGGTTACGAACCATATCGCGAGGGGCTTCTGCGCTTGCAGGCAGTGTCAATGCTAATGGTAATATAGGAAGTAATGCTTCCTGTGACGGTATTGGCCTTGCCCCTGGCTTCTGTCTCCCAGGCCCGAAGCCAGATGTAAAATATGCTGTATCCCTTTACGGAATCAAGCATGATACCTATAAGGATGAAAACGGTGTTACAGGAACAGCGGGACTTACCTTTGGACCAGCAACGGGAAAGAGTTATGTAAATACCTTTAAGGCTCATACGCCGACAGGAAATACGGCATCTGGCAATGCTCATCTCTGTATCCATAACGATGACTGGGCTACGATTGCTTCCTGGTCACAAAAAGACCCGTATGTATATGAACAGTGTATCGATGGCGGCGGAAGCGGAGAGAGCTGTACCAAGAGTGTGCCGATAGTGTTGAATGAAAAGCTGAAAGGCACGTCATATCCTAGTATGACTGGAGATGGAACAGGAATATTGCGCAGTTCTATTTCTTCCAGTTATAGAGCATGGAATCGTAAGGAATCCACATATTTCAATACAACATCTAATGAATACAAAAACGGAACTAATAAAGGCGGCTGGCCAGACTCTGCTGTACGTAACACTCTAAATGGTACATTAACCAATAATATGTTAAATATTACTAATAAAAACAATGAATTTGCCGAAGCGAAATTGAATGAAGGAACGGCAGTAAAATCAGATACAGTTTACAATAATGTTTCTGGTAATAATGTGATAACTTATGATAAGCTGTGGTTGTTATCCGGATCAGAAATATATATTGATTCTGGATCAAACAACAACATCATTCGGCCAAATGAAGGCACTACATATGAAAGGGCAAAAGTTCTTGGCATTACAACATCCAGTTATTCTAAGAATAGAGGATATAATGAAGTTGAATCTCCTTATAATCGTTGGCTACGTTCTGCAGATCGTAGTTATGCGTATACTATGCGAGGTGTAAATAGTTCGGGTAGTTGGTATTACAGCAATGTTTCCAGTACATATGGCCTGGCACCAGGTTTTTGTCTCAAATAAAATGGGTTATTTTTTCAGAGAGCAGCTTAATTGAGCTGCTCTCTGTTTTTTAAGGAAGAAAAGTGGATAAGAAAAGTGAAAAACAAGAAAAAGTTTCACAATAAAAACAGTTTATGATATAATTGAAAAATCAAAATACACAGATAAGAGAGGTTTTGCCCATGGATCAGTCATGGAAACAGCCCCCAATTATTTATAATAGATATAAAAAGCTAATAGTGTCTGTAGAAGAAGCCATATCTAATCTTGGATGGGGATTTCCTCTTGCGGTCTTTTTATGCCTTGTACCAAGCTGTCGTTATTTATAATGACGGTGTGGAACGAGGCTTTTTTGCTATATGAAAGAAAAGAAGCATGCTTTTAGATGTTTTTATAGAAGGAGAGAGGAATGGATCGTGAGAAGATAATGACTTTTTTACAAGAGCATTGGTACATTGTCTCGGTGCTCATCGGGGCCATGCTTTTAATTGGAGCGATCCGCAACTGGAACTGGCTCTGCGATCCCACAGGTACGCGGGATGCTTACCGCCATGGCAGAGGATACCGGCGGGCGATATTTTTCCTGCTGGGTGTTCTATTGATTGTAGTGAGTATCTGGGGATTTATGCTGAAATCAAGGAGGGTCTGGATAAGAACGGGTCTCTAAATGAACTTTGATTGGCAGCCGACAGGAGCAGTATTACGCCGATCATGGCGTTCCGATGATGAAGGCCACCCGGCGGTTTTATCGCAAGTATTTCGGCCTGTGCTGTGAGTGGTACCTGGCGCAGAAAAA
>OHHM01000796.1_pt1 | contig 10956 bp, 8 predicted proteins | sample 1568091 | NCBI WGS metagenome assembly OHHM01 (sample SAMEA3879525, study PRJEB24766) | human gut metagenome | biome: human-associated habitat; feature: feces | place: USA | collected 1985/1987 | reverse complement strand
CCCCCGACCCTCTGGGTGTAAACCAGATGCTCTGAACCAGCTGAGCTAAGCGCCCTTTTGTTCGAAAGTGTGCGTTTTTTTAGTGTGGGCGCTGAGGGATTCGAACCCCCGACCCTCTGGGTGTAAACCAGATGCTCTGAACCAGCTGAGCTAAGCGCCCTTTTGTTCGAAAGTGTGCGTTTTTTTAGTGTGGGCGCTGAGGGATTCGAACCCCCGACCCTCTGGGTGTAAACCAGATGCTCTGAACCAGCTGAGCTAAGCGCCCGTACACTTTCGTTTCAAAAGCGATGCAAAGGTACAGCTTATTTTGAGATTACCAAAATAATTGCGAACTATTTTCTAAGAAAAACATACAGAAAGATATATACTTATTGAAATTCAGCAATTTAACAAAAAACTTTTTTTTCATCAAAGAATCATCCTTATAACTCATGTTTTCTCTTCCCGGTTTACGGGAGGATATAACTTCCCGGTGGAAGTACCTTTTCTTTGCCAGCAGGCAATACCACTACAGCAGTAGTACCCGGAGGAACGATTACATGTATATTCACGATACGGTCTTGTTTCTTTATATCTACCCGTATATCGCCGTAAAGAGTAGGTACCACTGCCGATGCCTCGTTTAACATACCAAGCTGCGGAGCTACCCGAAAATGCTTGAAGCCAGGCTTCAGAGGTTCTATTCCGCATAACTTTTGACTCAATATAGTCAACGGACCACCGCTCCACGCATGGTTGATAGTACCTTCGGCACCTATTCCCCACCCCTCGAATAAGGTAGTATAAGGATATGCCATCATTTTAGTATACCGGCTACGCATACGCTCCAATGCAAAGTTCGGTTCCCCCATCACAAAGAGAGCTTCCATGATATATTTTTCCATATAGGGACTGGCATGATATTCCTTCTTGAAAACCTTCAGCAAAGCCTTATATCTTCCCACCGGAGCCAATCCACTCACAACGGCCATAGCCTGAGAGCGGTCATCAGTTTCACCTTTATACGATCTGGAACGATAAGCGGTACCCGTCCAATAACGATTATCAAAAGCAGCGGCAATACGCTTCATCATTTCGTCTACCCGATTGGCATCGTTTTGTTTATATAAATAAAGTGCGAATTCTTTCTCAGCCTTAAGAGCCAAATAATACCAACAAGTAGTAAGAACTTCCAGGTCAACGTCAGTCCCCCAGTCGCCCCAATTCCAGTCACCGGGACGGGGAATAGGAAATCCCTGCGCATCCACCTCCCACACTTCATGCAGGTATTTTTTCATTCCCTCATAAATGTGAGGAACAAATGAATAATCACCACTATAAAATGCCTGTGTATAAAATCCATACCATCCGACAGAGGCGAGCATTTGCAGAGGCAACTCTTTACACCAGTTAGCCGATGGAACCGGAGAGGCAATAATCCCATCCGGCCGTTGCCAATTCATCAGTTCATAAATGCCTTTGACAGCCAATTGCCAGCCACGCGGGTCGAGCGCATAGAAAGCTTCACCCAGCTCGTTCACTTCATCTCCCCACCACTGCGCACGTTCGCGATCAGGGCAATCCATATAATTGTCGCGCATGGTAATATATAAGGTACGGGCACTCCGTTTCCAGAGCTCGGTAAAGAAAGCATCATCACAGGTGAAAGTCCCCTTTATGTCTGCATTATAACCCGTTTCCCGATATTTAAGCCCCAATACTTCCACTCCGGCAGGAATCACATACAGCATTTCATGTCCGTTCATCCATCCAAAACTTTCATAGTTCTGTTCACCTTCGCGAGTAATATATTCCGCCCGCACATTGTTTGCACTGCCACCTGTATAATTATCAGTCAGCATACCAATCTTCAATCCGGCAGGAGCTTTCACATGCAAGTAAGGAGTAATCTGGCAATTATATGGCAGACGGCAACGAATAGTATCCCCGGTTTCATTCTTCACCACCTCCGGGTATTCCCTTAATCCGCTATCCTTCCACATCGGAATGGGACGAGGCACCAATTTTCCAAACGGCATTTCATTCGGAAAGCCAATTTCGATGGCCGGGCCTAACTTACCCTCAAAAGAAGGTTGATTCCAGCCTGCCAACTCTTTGCGTGCATCGAAGCGGATATTACTTTCGGACAAACGATAATTAGGGAATGGCGCTTCTGTATTCTGATAAGCCTGATACACACTGCACTGCCAATTCTTATCACTGACAATAGTCACCCCCGATGCCCGGGCACTAAAAAGCAGAGCAGCAGTCCCACTGTTTACATGACTGAACCCATTCTTTCCAAAATGCCACACTAACAAGGCAATAACATTGTTTCCTTTCTTCAGATAAGGAGCCATATCCACCCGGTCATAATAAGTAGCTCCGGGAGCCGGACCACGCTTCAGCCCACCTTCAAAAACGACCAGTTCTCCATTAATCCACAACCAGTATTTAGAGTCCACGGCAATGTTGGCAATCACCTCACCGGGAACACCGGGAAGCTCGATTGTTTTACGGAAACAAAGCCAAGTGTTCGGAGTACTTTGAGAATGTTCACTGCCAATCCATCTGGATTGGGGAAGAAAATCGTCTGCTGCTTTTAATTGTCCAGCCAACATACAAACTAAAACAATAAAGAAAAGGGGGATTTTTTTCATGGTTCAAGATCGTATTTTGATTTAACAGATAACTGAATTCACATCACTTCATCGTTCCGGCATCACCTTTCTGATCACCTTCGCCGGATTTCCTACCGCCACACTATCATCGGGTATGTTTTTCGTCACCACACTTCCGGCGCCAATAATACAGCGATCACCAATTGTTACGCCGGGACAAATAACAACACCACCGCCAATCCAGCAATCCTCTCCTATCGTCACCGGATAGGCATATTCCTTTTCCGTACGACGCTCGATATAATCCATCGGATGATGGGGAGTGTATATCTGTACGCATGGACCGACCAACGTATGGGCACCAATCGTGATATATCCCCCGTCCAGGAAAGTGCAATTGGCATTGACAAAGACATGCTCACCCAGCCGGATCCCATCCCCGTGGTCGCAATGGAAGGGCGGGCAGATGATGGAAGTAGCGGGAATACCTGGCACCAGTTCCTCCAGCAAACTCCGGTAATCCTCATCGTAAGTACTCATCACACGCATTTTTGCCAGCAAGCGCTTGGCATGCTCGAACTTCACCTGTATCTCCGGAACGGACATATCCGCCAACTGGGAGCTACGCATTTTTTCCACTTCATTCATATTATTTCTTCTTTTGATTCATACAGAGACTCAGCCCCGAACAAAAATACGGAAATAAACGCAGTATACCAAAAGAGCGGAAAACCTTTCGGCTTTCCGCTCCTGCAATCGTTTATAGAGCAAACAATTTATTTGTACTCCTGCCAGCTCTTAATCTGGATATCTTCCAGCTTCATTTCGCAGAATGCCTCGATAAAGGCACTTGCCAGGCGGGCATTGGTAATCAACGGAATGTTGTGGTCGATAGCACCGCGACGAATCTTGTAGCCATTGGTCAGCTCGCGTTTCGTATGGTTCTTCGGAATGTTGACAATCAGGTCGAAGGCATGGTCGGCAATCATCGTCATCACGTTGTTTTCCGCATCCGGGCGTTCATCCGGCCAGTAAACGGCTTCCGTCGTCACGCCATGGGCGTTGAGGAAAGCGGCTGTACCTGCCGTAGCATAAATCTTATAGCCTTTGGCAAAGAGCATGCGGCTGGCATCCAGCAAATCCACCTTGGACTTCATGGCTCCGGAGGAGAACATCACGCCCTTCTCGGGACGGGGGATTCTGAATCCGGTAGCAATCATGGCATTCAGCAATGCTTCGGAGAAGTCGTCGCCAATACAGCCTACCTCGCCCGTAGACGACATGTCCACACCCAATACCGGGTCTGCCTTGTGCAGACGGGAGAAGGAGAACTGGCTTGCCTTCACACCGATACGGTCGATGTCGAATGCCGACTTGTCCGGTTGTGTATAGGGAGCGTCCAGCATGATACGGGTAGCAGTCTCGATGAAGTTACGCTTCAGCACCTTGGATACGAACGGGAAGCTGCGCGATGCACGGAGGTTACACTCGATAACCTTCACCTCGTTGTTGCGTGCCAGGAACTGGATATTGAAAGGACCGGAAATATTGAGTTCCTTCGCAATCTGGCGGCTGATTTTCTTGATGCGGCGTGCCGTTGCAAAGTAAATCTTCTGTGCCGGGAATACCAGCGTAGCGTCACCGGAGTGTACACCGGCAAACTCTACGTGCTCGGAGATGGCGTATTCCACCACTTCACCGTTTTGGGCAACAGCGTCGAACTCGATTTCCTTGGTGTTCTGCAAGAACTGGGATACCACCACCGGATATTCCTTAGATACCTCAGCAGCCATCTTCAAGAAGTTTTCCAGTTCTTCTTCATCGTAGCATACATTCATCGCAGCACCGGAGAGTACGTAAGACGGACGCACCAGTACCGGATAGCCCACCTTCTCTACAAAGCCTTTCACATCTTCCAGGCTAGTGAGTTCCTGCCAAGCCGGTTGGTCGATGCCCAGCTGGTCGAGCATGGCAGAGAACTTGTTACGGTTTTCGGCACGGTCGATGGAGATGGGGGAAGTACCCAACACGGGAACTGACTGGCGGTGAAGCTTCATTGCCAGGTTGTTCGGTATCTGTCCACCCACGGACACGATGACACCGCGCGGCTGCTCCAGGTCGATAACGTCGAGCACACGCTCGAAGGAGAGCTCGTCGAAGTAGAGACGGTCGCACATGTCGTAGTCCGTAGAAACGGTTTCGGGGTTATAGTTAATCATGATGGACTTGTAGCCCAGCTTGCGGGCAGTCTGGATGGCATTCACCGAGCACCAGTCGAACTCTACAGACGAACCGATGCGGTAAGCGCCCGAACCAAGCACAACCACTGATTTTTCATTCTTATAATAGTTCACATCATAACCTTGAACGGCATACGTCATGTAGAGGTAGTTCGTCAGTTCCGGATGTTCGGAAGCCACCGTATTGATGCGCTTCACGGCGGGCAGGATGCCCAGCTCCTTACGACGGGCGCGTACGGTAAGGTTTTCCTTCTCCATATTGCCTTGCGGATTCAGCACGAAGCGGGCAATCTGGAAGTCGGAGAAGCCAAGCACTTTGGCTTCGCGCAGCACGTCGGCGGGGATGTCTTCCACCTTATTATATTGGGAAAGTTTCTGCTTGTAGTCTACGATGTTCTTCAGCTTGCCCAAGAACCAGGGGTCAATCTTGGTCAGCTCAAAGATGCGGTCGATGGCATATCCCTTTTCCAGAGCCTCGGCAATGGCAAAGACGCGCAGGTCGGTGGGATGTGACAGTTCGTAATCCAAGTCATCGAACTCCACTCCCTCATTGCCCACGAATCCGTGCATTCCCTGACCAATCATACGCAAGCCCTTCTGGATAATTTCTTCAAAGGAACGTCCGATAGACATGATTTCGCCTACCGACTTCATGCTGGAGCCAATTTCGCGGCTGACACCTACGAACTTCGTCAAGTCCCAACGCGGAATCTTGCAAATCAGGTAATCAAGTTGCGGAGCAGCATATGCAGAATTGGGAGTTCCCATCTCGCCGATTTGGTCGAGCGTATAGCCCAACGCAATCTTGGCAGCCACGAATGCCAGCGGATAACCGGTAGCCTTGGAAGCCAATGCGGAAGAACGGGACAGACGGGCGTTCACCTCGATGACACGATAGTCGTTTGTCTCGGCGTTGAACGCATACTGGATGTTACATTCGCCCACGATGCCCAGGTGGCGGATACATTTGGTGGAGAGCTCCTGCAACATTTTCACCTGCTCGTCGGTCAATGAGCAAGTGGGAGCCACTACGATGGACTCACCCGTATGAATGCCCAGCGGGTCGAAGTTTTCCATGCTTGCCACCGTGAAGCAGTGGTCGTTGGCATCGCGGATTACCTCGAATTCAATTTCCTTCCAACCCTTCAGAGACTCTTCTACCAGAATCTGCTTGGAGAAAGTGAAAGAGCTTTCGGCCAATTTAATGAAGGCTTCCTCGTCCGGACAAATACCGCTTCCCAGTCCACCCAGAGCATAAGCCGAGCGCACCATCACGGGGTAGCCAATCTCGCGGGCTGCCTTCAGTGCGTCCTCCATGCTCTCCACAGCGTGGCTCTTCGGAGTCTTCATCGGAATCTCGTCCAGCTTCTTCACAAAGAGGTCACGGTCTTCGGTGTACATAATCGCCTCAACGGAAGTACCCAGCACGCGCACGCCATATTTCTGAAGAATTCCGTTCTGATAGAGTTCCGTACCGCAGTTCAGCGCCGTCTGTCCGCCGAATGCCAGCAAAATGCCGTCGGGACGTTCTTTCTTGATGATTTCTTCCACGAAATAAGGAGTTACCGGCAAGAAATAAACTTGATCGGCGATACCTTCCGATGTCTGGATAGTAGCAATGTTCGGGTTTACCAAAACAGAACCGATACCTTCTTCGCGCAACGCCTTCAGCGCCTGCGAACCGGAATAGTCAAACTCTCCGGCCTGACCAATCTTGAGCGCACCAGAACCCAAGACAAGCACTTTCTTTAAATTCTTTTCCATATTCTCTTGTTGTCTATTAAGTTACGAGTTACAAGCTACGAACTACGAGTTGTAGCTATTTCACAAAAAAAATGCGTCACCCAATAAAGGATTAACGCATTACCAAAGAACTAAAAATATCTTTCTCGAAAAAAGAGAAACTGACGGCTCCCGAATGAAATTCATTCGAACGGAGGTTATATTTGCTTCTCATTTCCTGCGATTGCATAGTCTCTTTAAAATTTGTGCAAAGTAACGACTTATTTACGAAAAGAGCAAATTGTGGCATATTTTTTTGCATAAAAGAAACGTCATCCTCCATAATAGAAGAGCGGCCGTCGCCCACAACCGAAATCTTTTTCCGAAAAATGCGATTCCATATAAAAAAGAAAGACTATATCTCAGTAAAGGCATTTGCGGATAAATATGAAGATTCTCCCCACCAAAACTTGCTTTTCTCGCCACGGAAACTTACCTTTGTGCCTATACAAAAATAGAACAAGGATTCTGTTTCTACAAACAAAGCCTTTATTCTTAAAAATAAAATTTCTATTCCTTGGAATAAAGGCTTTATTCTAAGATTTCTCCGCCACCAAAAGAACTTTGCTCCGCAGGGAAAAGGACTTTGCAACGAAGGAAAGAAAAGAAAGGAGAACGCAACAATGACCACACGCTACCAAATGAAAGAAATGCCCGACTTGCAAGGCACGGGCGAACCAATCACCTACCCCAAGATGGTGATGACCGGACAGACCGGCACGCGCGAACTGGCGGAATACATCGCCATGACCTCGGGATTCTCGAAAGGCGTAACCGAAGGAATTATCTGCGAACTGGGCGAAGCCCTGGCCCACGAAATGGGAATGGGACGCTCGGTGAAGATAGAAGGATTGGGCGTATTCACCCCCGCACTGTCCATCTACCCCGACAAGGAACGCGAACAGCCCCAAGAAAGCACCACGAAGCGAAACGCGCGGAGCATCTACGTAAGTGGCGTGAACTTCCGCACGGACAAGGCCTTGATTAGAGAAACCAACCATTGGTGCGAACTGGAACGTGCCTCCTGGAAACCCGCACGTTCGTCGAAGAAATACACTCCCGAACAACGTCTGGCTCTGGCGCATCAGTATCTGGACAAGCATGCCTTCCTTACTGTCAGCATCTACCGGCAACTGACCGGACTCGTCCGCTCCACCGCCACCGTGGAACTGCGCAAATGGGCACATACTCCCGGCAGCGGAATCGATACAAGCGGCATCGGAAGCCATAAGGTATACGTGAAAAGGAAAGAAAGCGTCATCCCTTGAGGTTTCGATAATTATAGGTATCTTTGCCGGTCCTAATGGCTTTTATACAATGAAGAAACTAAAAAATACATAATATGGCAAAAGAAAAAATCATCCTTACGGGCGACCGCCCCACAGGACGCCTGCACATAGGACACTATGTAGGCTCATTGAGAAGAAGAGTGGAACTGCAAAACTCCGGCTTATACGACAAGATTTTCATCTTCATCGCCGACGCACAAGCGCTGACGGACAATATGGAGAATCCGGAAAAGGTGCGCCAGAACGTCATCGAGGTGGCACTGGACTACCTGGCTTGCGGACTGGACCCGACGAAGAGTACCATCTTCATCCAATCCCAGATACCGGAACTCTGCGAACTGACCTTCTACTATATGGACCTGGTGACCGTGAGCCGCCTGCAACGCAACCCGACGGTAAAGACCGAAATCCAGATGCGTAATTTCGAGACAAGCATCCCCGTAGGTTTCTTCACCTACCCCATCAGCCAGGCAGCGGACATTACCGCCTTCCGCGCCACTACCGTGCCCGTGGGCGAAGACCAGGAGCCGATGATCGAACAGACCCGCGAGATCGTCCACAAGTTCAACACGGTATACGGCCCGGCACTCGTCGAGCCCGAGATCCTGCTGCCGGAGAACTTCAAGTTCGCCGGCACCGCCGTCAAGGACGTGCCCATCCCCGGGGACGCCATCCTGGTCAGCATCACCCGGGACACCGAGTTCATCCTGCCCCACGGCAGCACCGTGCTGCTGCCCTGGGACCGCATCCTCTGCCTGACCCGGGACGACACCCTGCATATGCTGACCGAGGCCTGGGGCCTGGCGGGCAAATGACCCACCAGCAGCTGCTGCGCACCGCCCTGGTCATCCCCCGCCGGGGCCGTGCCTTGGTCTGTCTGTGGTGTGCTGTGCCCGGCGCAGCCGCCGCCCCCTTCGCCTTCTACCGCAGCGCTGCGGCCGGGGTCTGTTTCAGCCTGGCGTGGGGGGTGCTGGTCGGGCTGGTCTGGCTGCGGTGCCTGAGTTTTGCCGCTGCCCTGACCCCTGCCGGGCTTACAGTCTACTCCGGGGTCTTTTGGCCGGTGCGGCGCACCATCCGGCGGCAGGCGGTCACTTCGGTGGTCTGTTTGTCCACCCCGCTGGCCCGCCGGGCCGGGCTGCGGCTTGTCTCGGTGCGCAGCCCCAGCTTGCGGCTGCTCCTGCCTGCGCTGGAAGCGGACGCCGCCCAGGCCCTGACCCAGGCATTGCTGGAGGCGCTGCCATGAGGCGGCTGCACCCTGCGGCGGCGGCGCTGTTTTTCCGGCGGTGGGTCATTTTATGTCTGGCCCCGCTGCTGCCGGTGCTGTTCCAGTGGGATTGGCCTGCCCTGGCGCTGGCGCTGCGGCAGGATGCCGCCCTGCTGCTGGCGCTGGGTCTGGCCGCCTGGCTGCTGCTGCACGGCGCCCGCTGGTGGCTGGACGAACGCAAGACCCTGTATCTGCGGTGGGGCTTTGGGCCCCACGCTGTGCGGTGCATCCCCCTGCGGTCCATTGCGGTGGTCACGCTGGAGCGGGGGCCGCTTTTGCAGCTGACCGGAGCCGCCTTGGTCACGGTGTACCCTACCGGGGGCGAAAAGCCCCTGACCCTCTGCCTGACCCGGCAGGAGGCCCGGCAGCTGGCCGACCAGCTGCTGCCCCTGACCCCGCCGGACATCCGCTGGCGGCCTGCCGGAGCGGAGCGGTGGTCCGCAGCCCTGCTGGGCGCCAACGGCTTATCCTCGCTGGCGCTGGCGGCGCTGGCGCTGCGGCGCAGCCAAAGTCTGCCCGGCGCACAGGACCTGGCGCTGGAACAGCTGGACCGGCTGGCGGCGCTGGCGGCCCGCTGGATGCCCGCCGGTCTGGCCTGGCTGCTGGCTGCGGCAGCCCTGTGGTACGGGCTGAACCTGGCCCGGGCCGCCGACCATGCCGCCCGGCTGGAGACCGCCCGGGCCGGAGATATCCTGTGGAGCCGGGGCGGGCTGTGGCGGCAGACCGAGTGCCGGCTGCACCTGAGCCAGCTGAGCTATGCAGAGCTGCGGGCCAGCCCGGCCGGGTGGCTTTTGCACCGCCGCCCCTTATATCTGGCGGCGGGGGCCTGGCGTTCGGCTCTGCCCCTGGCCGCCCCCCGTCCGGTGGACCAGCCCCGGGTGGAAGACCTGCTGCCTGGGTTCTGCCTGCCGCCGCCTGTGCGGCCGGACCTGGAACGGCGCAGCCACACCTTCTTCCGCCCTGCGGGGATGGGGCTGGGCATCTGCCTGGTCTTAGCGCTGCTGTCCCGCCGGGTGATGCCCGCCCTGACTGCACCGCTGCTGCTGCTTACGGCAGCCTGCGGCCTGCTGCTGGGGGGCGGCCTGGCCGGGTATCTGCGGGAGGGCGCCTGGCCCCGGCAGGGGCGGCTGACCGTCTGCGTCCAGCGGGGGCTGCGGCTGCACATGATCTGGCTGCCCCGGCCCGCCCTGGCCCTGGAGGACCGCCAGAATCCCTGGTCCGCCCTGGCCCAGCGCACCAACCTCACTCTCCGACTGCCGGGGCGGGTCCGCATCCGGGTGCGCAGCATCCCCATCCGGGATGCGGAAGCCTGCCTGCAGTTATTGGAATATGAATAAACGAAAGGAAGTCTGCTCTTTTGATCCGTACCATTATCTTTGACCTGGACGGCACCCTGCTGAACACCCTGGAGGATCTGGCGGACGCCGCCAACTGGGTGTGTGAACAGAACCACTGGCCCACCCACCCCCTGGAAGCCTACCGCTATTTTGTGGGCAACGGCATCCCCAAACTGGTGGAGCGTTTCTCCCCGCCTGAAGCCCGCACACCGGAGCAGCTGGCCCGGACCCTGGCGCAGTTCACCGCCCGGTACGACGCCCATAAGGAGGATAAGACCGCCCCTTACCCCGGCATCCCGGCGCTGCTGGAAGCGCTGGCTGCGCAGGGCGTGCGCACCGCCGTATTCTCCAACAAAGCCGACCCCCTGTGCGGCCCCATCCTGGACCACTATTTTGGCCCCGGCCGCTTTGACGGGGTGCGGGGCAGCCGGCCCGGCGTCCCCA
>OHHM01000793.1_pt1 | contig 10966 bp, 9 predicted proteins | sample 1568091 | NCBI WGS metagenome assembly OHHM01 (sample SAMEA3879525, study PRJEB24766) | human gut metagenome | biome: human-associated habitat; feature: feces | place: USA | collected 1985/1987 | reverse complement strand
CCGTCTTTTTAAAGAGAATCTTCCAAAAGATAAGGATGTAAAGATGAAGGCAGCCGGAGGCGTGAGAACCAGAGAAGATCTGGAACTGTTTTTAGAAGAGGGATGCGAGCGGATTGGAACCAGTTCTGCAATTAAGATACTGGAAGACGGCGAAAATAATAACGGGGCTTACTAATTAGAGTTCAGATTGAGAAAGGAGAAGGATCATGAAAAAAACGATGAAAAAAATAGGTGCAGCATTATTAGCAGCGATGATGGTTATGTCAGTAACAGGATGTTCTCAGGGCGGTAATACAGCAGGTACTTCAGCTGCAGGAGAAGGTGCTTCCGGTGCGGGTGCTGAGATTGCGATGATCGCAGATGGCGGAAGCATTGATGACCAGGGATTTAACCAGGGAACATATGAAGGCGTAAAACAGTATGGTGAGGAAAAAGGAATTTCCTACAAATATTATAAACCGGTAGAAAAGACAACAGATGCATATTTGTCAGCCATGGAATTGGCAATCGAAGGCGGAGCAAAAATTATTGTAGCACCCGGCTTTCGGTTTACGGAGGCAATGTATGTAGCGCAGGATACATGGCCGGATCTTAAATTTGTTCTTCTGGATGGAGTTCCTTCCAGCAATGGAGATACAAAGATTGGTGAAAATACAGTAGGTATTCAGTATGCAGAGGAACAGGCCGGTTTTCTGGCCGGCTATGCAGCGGTTGTAGAAGGGTACAAAAAACTTGGCTTTATGGGAGGCGTTGCAACTCCGGCAGTTGTACGTTACGGATACGGTTTTATCCAGGGAGCTGAGGCTGCTGCAAAGGAAATGGGTGTAAGTGATGTACAGATGAATTACTATTATACAGGTACATTTGATGCTACTCCAGAAACTCAGACACTGGCAGCAACCTGGTATCAGAATGGAACAGAGATTATTTTTGCATGTGGATCCGGTGTTGGTCAGTCTGTTATGGCAGCAGCTGATGCTTCTGCATCCGGCAAGTCTATTGGCGTAGATATTGACTGGGCAGGAGAATCTGAGACAGTTGTTACTTCTGCTATGAAATCTTTAAGCAGTACAGTATATCAGATGCTGGAGAAGTTCTACAGCGACAGTTTCCCAGGCGGAGAGAACATTATGATGGACGCATCCAACAATGGTGTGGAACTTCCGATGGAAACCTCCAGATTTGAGAAGTTTGATCAGGCTAAGTATGATGAGGTTTATGGAAAACTGGCAGATGGCACATTTAAGCCGCTCCGCGATGTAAATGAAGAGGGAACTTCCTATACACTGGATCAGATTTCTGACGGAACAATCGAGGTAACCGAAGTAAAATAAAGAGTATTCAGCTAGTGGGATGCCGGGAGAATGAATATGGAATATGTAATTGAAATGTTGGGAATCCGAAAGGAATTCCCAGGAATTGTTGCAAATGATAATGTAACACTTCAGCTAAAACGTGGTGAAATTCATGCATTACTGGGAGAGAACGGTGCAGGAAAATCAACATTGATGAGCGTACTGTTTGGTATGTATCAGCCAGAAGCCGGTGAGATACGCAAGAATGGACAGGTTGTACATATAAAGAATCCCAACGACGCAAATAAGCTGGGAATTGGTATGGTTCATCAGCATTTTAAGCTGGTTCATAACTTTACGGTTCTGGAGAATGTAATTCTGGGTGTGGAAACCACCCAGAAGGGGCTTCTGAAAATGGATGAGGCCCGCAAAAAGGTAGTAAGCCTGTCGGAAAAATATGGGCTGAAGATTGATCCAGACGCATTGATTTCTGATATTACAGTAGGTATGCAGCAGAGAGTAGAGATTTTAAAGATGCTGTATCGTGATAATGAAATATTGATTTTTGATGAACCAACCGCTGTTCTGACTCCTCAGGAGATTGATGAGCTGATCAAGGTTATGAAGAATCTGGCAGCAGAAGGCAAGTCGATCCTGTTTATTACCCATAAACTCAATGAGATAAAAGAGGCCGCTAACCGCTGTACAGTACTGCGAAAAGGAAGATATGTAGGTACGATTGACGTTGCTTCCACCACCAAAGAAGAAATGTCTGAAATGATGGTGGGAAGAAAAGTAAATTTACAGATTGATAAGGGAGACTATAATCCGGGTGAATGTGTGCTGGCTGTAGAAGACTTAAGCGTAAAGAATCATTTTACAGGAAAGCTGTCTGTCAATCATGTATCGTTTGATGTAAAGGCAGGAGAAATTGTCTGTATTGCAGGAATTGACGGAAACGGACAAAGTGAACTTGTATATGCTCTTACAGGACTGACACCGACTGAGAGCGGATCGATTCACTTGAAAGGTCAGGATTTTACTCACATGAGTATCAGAGAGCGCAATACTCATGGACTTGGACATATCCCGGAAGACCGTCATAAACACGGATTGGTTCTGGACTATGATCTGGCATATAATACGGTACTCCAGAGTTATTTTGAAAAAAAGTTCCAAAATCATGGTTTCTTAAAAGAGCGGGAGATTTACAGCTATGCAGACGGACTGATTCAGTCGTTTGATATACGCTGCGGACAGGGAGGTAAGACCATCTCCAGAAGTATGTCCGGAGGCAATCAGCAGAAGATCATTATTGCAAGGGAGATTGACCGTAATCCGGATCTTTTAATCGCTGTGCAGCCTACAAGAGGTCTGGATGTAGGTGCAATCGAATACATCCATAATCAATTAGTAGCGCAGAAGAAGGCAGGAAAAGGGGTTCTTTTGGTATCCCTGGAACTGGATGAGGTTATGAGTATCAGTGACCGTATTCTGGTAATGTATGAAGGTGAGATTGTTGCCGATTTAAAACCGGAGGATGTAACGGTACAGGAACTGGGACTCTATATGGCAGGGTCCAAAAGGAGGGCATAGAACGTGAAAAGAAAATCTCTTCCATCCGGCGTTTCCAGTTTTCTGGCGTCTGTTATGGCAATTCTTCTGGGAATGCTTGTCGGATTGATTATTTTAGTAGCCAGTAATCCGGCACAGGCAGGTCAGGGCTTTACAGCAATTCTTTTTGGTGGTCTGTCAAACTTAAAGAATATGGGGCAGGTACTGTACTATGCAACACCTTTGATTATGACGGGTTTATCTGTGGGATTTGCCAGTAAGACCGGACTTTTCAATATCGGAGCATCCGGCCAGTTTATTGTTGGGGCATTCGCGGCAGTGTTTGTAGGTGTGCGTTTTACATTTTTACCGGGTGCTCTTCACTGGATCGTAGCTCTTTTAGCAGCGATTCTGGCTGGTGCTTTATGGGGAATGGTTCCTGGTATTTTAAAAGCAACAAGAAACGTAAATGTGGTAATTGGATGTATCATGATGAATTATATTGGAATGTATTCTGTGAATGCTCTGGTGAGTGCGTTCATTTATGATCCGCTGCAGAGTCAGTCTCTTCCGGTAGACGCAGATGCAATTCTTCCAAAGATGGGAATGGATATGATCTTCCGCTATAATAACCGTCCATCCAGTGCTAATGCGGGAATTCTGATTGCAATTCTGTCAGGTGTTGCAATTTGGGTCATCCTCCAAAAGACTGTGTTTGGTTATGAATTGAAAGCCTGCGGCTATAACAGTGAAGCAGGCCGTTATGCAGGTATGAATGAAAAGAAAAATGTGATTTCTTCTATGGCAATTGCAGGTGCTCTGGCTGGTCTGGGCGGCGGTTTGCTTTACCTTGCAGGTTCCGGAAACGGAATTCAGGTAGTAGATACGCTGGCAGCAGAAGGCTTTAACGGTATTCCGGTAGCGCTGCTTGCTATGAATAATCCAATCGGTATTATCTTCTCCGGTATTTTTATCGCATACTTAAAGGTGGGCGGAGATCAGATGCAGCTGTATAATTTCGTTCCTGAGGTTATCGATATTATTATTTCTGTAATTATCTATTTCAGTGCATTTGCGTTGGTATTCAGGGGTGTAGTCAGCAAGGTATTCTCGGGGAAAAAGACGGATACGGCAGATAAGACGGCGTGAAAGGAGAAGTGACATGAGTTTATTATATTTTTTGGTTCAACAAATGATGCTTTTTTCCATCCCGCTGCTGATCGTTGCACTGGGAGGAATGTTCTGTGAGCGAAGCGGTGTTATCAACATTGCTCTGGAGGGCATCATGGTGCTGGGCGGATTTGCCGGGATTCTGTTTATCAATCTGTTTCAAGGTGTACTTCCCGGACAGCCGATTTTGCTGATTGCACTGCTGATTTCTATGGTGACCGGAATGGTGGTATCTCTGGTTCATGCATATGCCTCTGTAAATATGAAGGCAAATCAGAGTATCAGCGGTACAGCAATCAATATGTTCGCTCCGGCATTTGCTATTTTTGTTGCCAGAGTAATCCGCAATGTGCAGCAGATTCCGTTTGAGAATCAGTTCCGAATTGAAAAAATACCGGTTTTGGGAGATATTCCGGTGATAGGAGGAATGTTTTTCCAGAATGCCTATATTACTACTTATCTGGGAATTCTGATTCTGGTGGTTTCCTGTGTAGTTCTGTATAAAACAAGATTTGGACTTCGTCTGCGTTCCTGTGGTGAACATCCGCAGGCAGCAGCATCTGTGGGAATCAGCGTTTATAAAATGCGTTATATGGGTGTACTGATTTCAGGCGCGTTAGCTGGTATTGGCGGACTGGTATACATCATTCCTACTTCTACCAGTTTCAATGCATCTGTATCAGGATATGGATTCCTGGCCCTGGCTGTTTTGATCTTCGGTCAGTGGAAACCTGGAAAGATCCTTTTAGCAGCTCTGTTTTTTGGTATCATGAAGACCATATCTTCTGCATACTCAGGAATTCCGATTCTTGCAGATTTTGGCATTCCAAGCAGTATTTATAAAATGATTCCATATTTGGCAACCCTGATTGTTCTGGCACTCAATACGAAGGGATCCCAGGCGCCAAAGGCATCCGGTGTTCCTTATGATAAAGGTGCGAGATAACACAGACTGTATTTATATGAACAGGAGGATAATAATATGCCGTTTTTAAATGAGGAAGGAAAACAGTATCATATAAATTGTAAGGAAGGGGATGTGGGTCGTTATGTGCTGCTTCCTGGAGATCCATTCCGTACAGATGTGATCGCATCTATGTTTGATGATGCAAAACTGGTGGCTCACAACAGGGAGTGTAAAACCTGGACTGGAACATTGAACGGAGAAAAGGTATCTGTTACTTCTACTGGTATGGGCAGCCCGTCTACAGCAATCGTAGTAGAAGAACTGATTCGTTGCGGTGCAGATACGTTTATTCGTGTGGGAACTTCCGGGCGTGTGTGTCCGGCCTCCCAGGATATGTCTTTAAATGGTGTGATCAACACTGCAGCAGTACGGGATGAAGGGACAACGATTTCTTACGTTCCTCTGGCTTATCCGGCAGTGGCTGACCGTCATGTAGTAGATGCACTGGCCAGAGCAGCTAAAAAGCTGGGTTATAATTTTGCAGAGGGTATTACCCATTCGAAAGATGCATTTTATGCGGAGATTGAGCCGGATAATATGCCCAACAGCGACTATGTAAAATCCCGCTGGCAGGCGTGGGAACGCTCGAATGTAATGTGTTCTGAGATGGAGGCTGCTGCGATTTTCATCGTTTCTTCCATCAGAAACTGCCGTGCATCTGCCGTTATGGCGTACAAGAAAGTAAACCTCCAGGCTGCGATGGAAACAGCAATTGAGGGTCTGCGGATTTTAATTGAAGAAGACAAGAAGCTGGGGAGGTAACGATGGAACGGTTGCTGATTAAAAATATTCGGTACCTTTATTGTATGGATGAAGAGGATACATTTCTGGAGAATGCAGACATTTATATAGAAGGAAATGTGATCAAAAAAATCGGGACGAAGCTGGATGTGCCTGCTGATGGGGTAAAAGTGATAGACGGAACTGGGAAGCTGGCACTTCCTGGATTTATCAATACCCATCATCATTTTTATCAGAATATTACCAGAAATATTCCGATCATGCAGAAGGGAAATCTTTTGGGCTGGCTTCTTTACTCATACGGAGCATGGGAAAATATGGAAGAAGAGGACGTAAAGGCGGCAGCACGTCTGGCTACAGCAGAGCTCCTGATGACAGGATGTACCACATCTATGGACTTTATGTATTTCTTCCCCCATGGAAAACATGATTTAATGGATGCAGAATTTGAGGCCGTAAAAGAGCTGGGACTGCGGTTTCACGGATTCCGTGGCTGTATGCCTGTAATGGAGGGAAACCTGCCTGCAGAAATGAAGGAACGGCTGGGGATTGATGCCGGGAGTCTGGTGGAGTCCTATGATGATATTCTGGATTCATGTGACAGAACATTTCAAAAATACCATGATGACAGCCGTTTTTCCATGAGCCGCGTAGGCGTAGGCCCTACTACTGTGGTATTTGAGAATCCGGAATTTATGAAAGAATTGAAGAAGATGGCAGATAATCGCGGCGGTTTGTGTCATACTCATCTTCATCCAAGACCAGATGAGATCAAAAAGTGTGGAGAGCTGTATAATTGCAGACCTCATCAGTGGTTGGAGAAAATCGGCTGGATCGATAAAAATGTATCTTTTGCCCATATCAGCCGTCATAATGCAGAAGAACTGGATATTGTAGCGAGAAACGGCGCGTCTGTGACCCAGTCGCCGTCCTGTCATATGAGACTGGGATACCCGATTGCTCCGGCACTGGAAGCGAGAGACCGGGGGATTCCCGTAAGTATCGGTGTAGACGGCGGAGCCAGCAACGACAGCGGAGATATGCTGGGAGAGCTGAGAACCATGCTTTATGTTCACCGGATTGACGGCGGACATCCAGGCTATGGACCGGAGCGGTGGATCAATGCAAAAGAAGTATTTGAGATGGCAACGGTAAACGGTGCAAAATGTCTGAACAGGGATGACATTGGTATGCTGAAAGAGGGAATGGCAGCCGATCTTGTACTGTTTTCCATGATACAGCCGGGGTATGCCGGAGCATTGACAGATCCAAGGGGAGCACTGCTGTACTGTGGAAATAATCATCTGGCAGACACAACCATCGTGAATGGAAATGTGTTAATCGAGAATGGCATATTCCTGGCAGGAGATTTAAATCAGATTGTAGAGGATGCCAATCGTTCAACAGCAAGGATATTAAAGCTTGTGAAGGATAAGACAGGCATTGACTATCGTATGGAGGCGTAGGCATCATGGAGACAGGCAGAAACAGAACAGAGACAGTGCGGTTTCCTAAGCGGATTGGTATGATCGTTCCTTCCTCTAATACTGTAGTAGAACCAATATGCAGCCGTATTTTTTTCGGTATGGAGGATGTAGTTACCGTTCATTATTCCAGACTGGAGGTCGTAAATGTTTCTCTGGATGATAACTCTACCAGACAATTTGCTGTGGATACGATGCTTCGGGCAGCCGATCAGCTTGCTCAGGCCAAGGTAGATGCGATTATCTGGAACGGAACGGCAGGAAGCTGGCTGGGAATTGAGCGTGACAGAGAGATGTGCCAGAAGATTGAAGAAAAAACCAAGATTCCCATGAGCACAGCGTCTTTGGGGCTGGTAGGAAGTTATCAGGATTTTGATATAAAGCGTCTGCATCTTGTGACACCTTATATTAAAGAAATGAATGACGCAATTATTCGGGAGTATGAGAAGCTGGGGCTTACAGCAGCAGGAGTGACCGGCCTTGGAATCACGGAAAATACAGAGATAGGCAGTGTCACGAAGGAACAGCTGGAGACCCTGTGCTGCAGCACAGGCGCAGGCCATGGCGAGGGGATTGCAGTTGTCTGTACGAACCTGGCTGCTGCCTGGAGAGCGGACTTGATCGAAAAACGGTCAGGAGCGGTTGTGTTTGATTCCGTAACCGCAGCTGTTCGGGAGGCATTGAAGTTGTGTGGGTTAGAAAAATTGTCCTTCCAGGGATGGGGAAAGCTGCTGGACGTATAAGCTAAGATGGAGGAAACAACTATGGCATTAAATATGGAAACAAATTATTGTGGATTCCGCTGTGAAAATCCATTCATTCTGGCTTCTTCTCCCGTTAGTGCGACAGGAGAGATGATCTGCAGAGCATTTGAAGAAGGATGGGCTGGAGCAGTTACAAAAAGCATCTCTTTTCTTCAGGATGAGTTGAATTTAAGCTTGTCTCCCAGAATGCTTCCTATTTCTGCTTCCGGAGCAAAAGGCGTTACCGGCATGGGGAATATCGACTTTGTTATGGACAAGTGTGTAGACGCAGCATTTGCAGACTTTGCGAAAGTGAAGGAACGGTATCCGGAAAAGATGCTGATTATCAGTGTAAAGGCTCAATATGTAGAAGCGGATTGGAAAACGCTGGCCAGAAAGGCCCAGAATGCCGGAGCAGATGCGTTGGAGCTTTGTCTGTCCTGTATTGACAGCGAAGCAGGCGTGATGATCTGCCAGGAGAAAGAGCTGATGCAGCAGGTAATTCGCTGGGTAAAAGAAGAAGTTCAGATCCCGGTGATAGCCAAACTGTCAATTCATGTCAATGATATTGGAAAAATGGCTCTGTATGCGGCCGAAGCCGGAGCAGATGCGGTGACCGGAATCAATTCTATTCATGGAATCGGTCCTCTGAATCCGGAACGTATGGTACATATTCCAGATATAATGGGACAAAGTGCGCCCATGGGATTGTCTGGAGCGTTCATTAAACCTATGGCTCAGCATTGTATTTATAAAATGGCTCTTGCTGCAAAAGAAAAGCCGTTTGGTATTTCAGCAGTTGGAGGAATCACAGATGGAAAGGATGCATTAGAGTATCTGTGTCTGGGCGCTGACACACTGCAGAGCGCAACAGCAGTTATGTATAAAGGCTATGGCATAATCAGGCAGATGATTTCTTATCTGGAAAAATTTATGATGGAAAAAGGATATCAGTCTCTGGATGAGTTCCGTGGATATTCTTTGAATCACATGGCTTCTGCGGCAAGAAATCTGTCTTTAAAGCAGCAGCTGGCAGCTTTAGTGGATCCAGATAAATGTATTGGGTGCGGGAAATGTGCTGTCTCCTGCAGTGACGGCGGAAAGCAGGCAATTCAGCTGGAGACCAGTCCAAGAAAAGCTTTGGTCTGCACGGAGAAATGTACGGGATGCGGACTTTGCCAAATCGTGTGTCCTACAGGTGCGATTCAGATGGTACCCACAGAGCGATAAGTGAAGGAAAAAGGAGAAAAATGGAATGAGGAAATTCAAGCGAATATTCTTGATCGTTATGGATTCTTTTGGTGCGGGAAATGCTCATGACGCAAAAGCATATGGAGATGAAGGCGCCGATACGATGGGACATATTGCAGAATATGTGGGCCAGTGGAACATTCCAAACCTTCAGAAGCTGGGACTTGCTAATCTCCATCCGCTGAAAGGAGTAGAGCCGGCTGTAAAACCGTTAGGCTACTACGCCTTGCTGAATGAAAAAAGCCGTGGAAAGGACACCATGACCGGACATTGGGAGATGATGGGAATTCAGACTGCAAAACCGTTTGTCACATTTTCAGAGACAGGGTTTCCAGAGGAACTGGTTAAAGAATTAGAACAGCGTACCGGTCATAAAGTGATTGGAAATAAGAATTCCAGTGGAACAGAGATTCTGGATGAACTGGCAGAAGAAGAGATTGCTACCGGTCATATGATCGTATATACTTCAGCTGATTCTGTGCTTCAGATTTGCGGAAATGAAGAAACATTTGATCTGGAAGAACTTTACCGCTGCTGTGAAATTGCCAGAGAAATTACACTTAAAGATGAGTGGAAGGTGGGCCGTGTGATAGCCAGGCCTTATGTGGGAAAGAAACGCGGAGAATTTAAGCGTACCAGTAATCGAAAGGATTATGCTTTAAAGCCTTCCGGAAAAACAGCTTTGGACGCATTGAAGGAGAATGGTCTGTCAGTGATTGCTGTGGGAAAGATCCATGATATTTTTGATGGTGAAGGAATCACACAAACGTATCATTCAGACAGCTCTGTTCATGGAATGCAGCAGACAGCGGATATTATGGAACATAGTGAATTTGAAGGATTATGTTTTGTGAATCTGGTAGATTTTGATGCAGTATGGGGGCATCGCAGAAACCCGGAAGGATATGCAAAAGAAGTGGAGCAGTTTGATGAAAAGCTGGGAGAATTGCTGGAACTGATGGGAGATGAGGATCTGCTGATGATTACGGCAGATCATGGAAATGACCCGACTTATCAGGGAACTGATCATACCAGAGAACAGGTACCGCTGCTTCTTTATGCAAAAGATCTGAAGGGTGCAGGAACATTAAATGAGGCAGATTCTTTTGCGGCAATAGGGGCTACGATTGCAGAAAATTTCAATGTAAGGATGCCGGATGGAACCATTGGAGAATCAATGCTGGATCAGATTCAATAGATCTATTTTGAAAGGTTTAGGAGTGAGTATATAAATGGATATGCTCACTCCTTTTTGTTATGATTTTTCATACATTTGGGACTAGCCGTCACATCAGTGTACTGATACAATACATTTAAGACAAAGACAGTAAAAAGAATGAAACGATCAGGAGTTTTGAAAGATGCAGTCAAACCACGAAATTGTAGTGCCAAATGAAGATTTACCCTTTAAGATGTTTTTATTTGAAGGGGAGAAGGGAAATTATTTTCGGGATAAACACTGGCATCGCTCCATTGAAATTTTTATGGTGTTTGAGGGTCATTTAAAATTCTATTTGAATGATTTGGAACAGGAGCTGAATCCAGGTGAGTTTGTTCTGGTGAATTCAAATGAGATACATGCCATTGATTCACCGGAGCCAAACAAAACAGTAGTGATACAGATTCCATTAAAAACATTTTCTGATTATTTTACCGGGGAGCAGTACATTCGATTTACACATGAAGCAAAAAAGCAGGATGTCCAGGTCGTGGATCTGATCCGGGAAATGTTTGCTGCATACGGGAAAAAAGAGACGGGAT
>OHHM01000792.1_pt1 | contig 10969 bp, 7 predicted proteins | sample 1568091 | NCBI WGS metagenome assembly OHHM01 (sample SAMEA3879525, study PRJEB24766) | human gut metagenome | biome: human-associated habitat; feature: feces | place: USA | collected 1985/1987 | reverse complement strand
GCTTATAGATAGCTTGCGCTTTTGCCAGAAAAGCCGATGAGTCCTGAATAGCGGAATCTTTCGGGAAGGCGATCAAGATATGAGCGACATGTACCCGCCCCGGATTGGGTTTACGACTATGGACTTTTATCAAATGAAATCCTAATTTCGTGCGAACCGGTTCAGACACCACGCCAATCGGCAAGGAATAGGCGGCATCCTCAAACACTTTTAGGGATTGCATCGGGAGCAAGCAACGTACATATTCGCAAGCGACATGCTCCTTATCCTTCTCGGCCAAAGCTTTTCCGACTGTTTCCATATCCTCTCCTTTCTGGAGACGTTCGTATACTCGCATGGCTTCTTGATATACAGCTACCGTATCTTTGGAGACCGTCTTCTCCGGCAAACGGAATAAGATGTGGGTCAACTCTACCGAGTGATCCCCACGGTCATATACCGCACGGGCAGCCGCTTTCTCACCCTCCTTATCCGACATATAGCTATCGATCAACTGAGCCCGGTATCCATCCAGCTCACTTTTGAATGAGGATGTCTGGTCGATCCCTAAAGATTCCGCCTCCGCTACTTTTAGCTTAAAATTTTTAAATAGCTCGACATAGTTTTTGACGGACTTTGTATTCGATAAATCCACCTCTCCATTCTTCTCCGCGATAAAAATAAATTCAGATAAAGGCACTTGTTTTCCAGCGACCGTCATAACGACCGAATCGGATGCGGTTTGAGCGTTAACTGTCACACAAGCGAATACCCCTAATGAAATAAGTAACTTTTTCATCAAAAATTCTTTTACCATAGCACGAATATACATTACAAAAATAACACTAATCTAACGGAGAGCCGACAAGAAAAGTATGCTATCCCATTAAATTAGTGTTTTTTATAAAACGTAAAACTTGTATTACTATTCACCGCGGCTATAATTCGGAGCCTCTTGCGTGATCGCTACGTCATGCGGATGGCTCTCTTGCACACCTGCGTTGGTGATTCGAGTAAAACGAGCTTTATGCAACTCCTCGATATTATGAGCCCCGCAATAACCCATTCCCGCACGTAAACCACCTACCATTTGGTAAATGACCTCATACAAAGAACCCTTAAACGGAACACGGGCAGCGATTCCCTCCGGAACCAGCTTCTTCACGTCGTCCTCCACATCTTGGAAATACCGATCCTTGGACCCCTTTTGCATAGCTTCCAACGACCCCATTCCACGGTAAGACTTAAACTTACGGCCATTGAAGATAATCGTATCGCCCGGCGACTCCTCTACACCCGCCAACAGAGATCCCATCATCACGGAAGATCCACCAGCGGCGATCGCCTTCACGATATCACCGGAGTAACGCAAGCCACCGTCAGCGATCAAAGGCACACCAGTTCCTTCCAACGCCTTCGCCACATCGTAAATAGCCGACAACTGGGGAACACCCACACCAGCGATCACACGAGTCGTACAAATCGAACCCGGACCGATACCTACCTTCACGGCGTCCGCCCCGGCTTCCACTAAATATTTAGCGGCCTCGCCCGTAGCGATATTACCGACCACACAATCAATATGCGGATATTGCGCCTTAATCTGTTTCAAGACATCCACCACACCTTTTGAGTGACCATGTGCCGTGTCGATCACCAAAGCATCCACCCCGGCATCCACCAAAGCGGCTACACGCTCGAAGGTATTGAACGTAACGCCTACACCGGCAGCTACACGCAAACGACCTTTCGAATCCTTGCAAGCCTTCGGTTTATCTTTCGCTTTCGTTATATCTTTATAGGTAATCAAGCCGATCAACTTATTATGGCTATCGACCACCGGTAACTTCTCGATCTTATGTTCCTGAAGGATCTGAGCGGCGGCCTCCATATCCGTAGATTGTCCGGTTACGACCAAATTCTCTTTCGTCATCACCTCGTCGATAGAACGGTTCATGTCCTTCTCGAAACGCAAGTCACGGTTTGTCACGATACCTACCAAATACCCGCCTTCATCCACCACGGGAATACCGCCAATCTTATATTCAGCCATCATTGCCAAGGCATCCGCCACACGCTTGCCCTTCGTGATAGTCACCGGATCATAGATCATTCCATTCTCCGCACGTTTAACGGTCTGGACCTGCTTTGCCTGCTCGGCGATCGTCATGTTTTTATGAATCACACCAATACCTCCCTCACGGGCGATAGCGATAGCCAACTTGGCCTCGGTAACCGTATCCATAGCGGCCGACACCATCGGTATATTCAATGTGATATTACGTGAAAACTTTGTCGTGAGATCGACATTACGAGGAAGAACTTCCGAATAAGCTGGGATTAACAATACATCGTCAAACGTTAACCCATCCATAACTACCCTGTCTGCAATAAATGACATAGAACTTATGCTTTAAAAATTATTGCGCGCAAATATACGACTTTTCACGCAATAAATCGATACGGGAGAAATTAAAAATTCGATTCGGAAGAAAATAAACTTTCATCCGAACGAAAACAAAATTCCTTCCGAAGGAAAAATAAATCTCTTTCGGAAGGAACAATAAGCTTCTTTATTTGTTTTTTCTTTAGAGTGGAACCGGGCCACCCTCCCATTAGTTTGCCATTTCAGACAAGAACTTGATACGGACCAAGCGAATCTCCTCTTCCGTATAGTCACCGCCTAATTCCTCAATGGCGTCTTCCAGACCGTCGGTCTCCGAATCCTTGAAATACTCGTAAATATCCTCGATATGATCCTCATCCATCACATCATTCAAGAAATAATCGATATTGATACGTGTACCGGAATATACGATCGCCTCGATCTCATCCAAAAGCTCGGTGAACTCAAGTCCGTTAGTCAACGCGATCTCGTCCAGCGCCACCTTACGGTCGATCCGCTGAATGATTGAGACCTTCAACTTGGACTTATTAGCGACCGTACGTACGCGCAAATCCTCCGGACGCTCAATCTCGTTCTCCTCTACATGTTTCTTGATCAACTCAATGAACTCCTTGCCATAACGTTTCGCCTTACCAGCGCCCACTCCCGGGATATTCTGCAACTCGTCCAACGTGATCGGATAAGTAGTAGCCATAGCCTCCAAAGAGGGATCTTGGAAAATCACGAAAGGCGGAACTTCCAACCGCTTGGATAATTTCTTACGCAAATCCTTCATCATGGAATAAAGAACCGGGTCTACCGCACAAGAGGCGCCCCCACGAACCGGAACTTCCTCTTCCTCTTCCTCGAATTCATTGTCCTCGGTAATCTTGAACGATACCGGCTTCTTCATGAACTCCTTACCTTTTTCCGTGATTTTCAGCAAACCATAATTCTCAATATCCTTCGCTAAATAGCCAGCGATTAAAGCCTGACGAATAACGGCGTTCCAAGTTTTATCATCCTCGTCCTGTCCGGAACCGAAGACCTCTAATTCATTGTGCTTGTAATTTTGGATTTCGGAGGTTTCGTTACCTACCAAAATATTTACGATATAATCTGCCTTAAACTTTTCTTTCAACGTACTGATAACCTCCAGTACCGCGCTTAACAATTCCTTCGCTTCCACCTGCTTCTTTGGGTTCAAACAATTATCACAATTACCACAATTATCTTCCAGGTATTCCTCACCGAAATAATGCAATAGCACTTTTCTCCGGCAGACGGAAGTCTCGGCATAGGCTGCAGTCTCTAAAAGCAACTGTTTGCCGATTTCCTGTTCGGCCACGGGCTTTCCTTGCATGAATTTCTCCAATTTTTGCAAGTCCTTATAAGCATAGAAAGCGATACATTGGCCTTCTCCGCCATCCCTACCGGCACGACCGGTTTCCTGGTAATAACCTTCTAGGCTCTTCGGGATATCGTAATGAATCACATAACGGACATCCGGCTTGTCGATACCCATACCGAAAGCGATCGTAGCCACGATCACATCCGCCTGTTCCATCAGGAAGGCATCCTGATTGGCGGAACGTACTTGCGAATCCATTCCCGCATGGTAAGGCAACGCCTTTATCCCGTTGGCTTTCAAGATGTCGGCAAATTCCTCCACCTTTTTACGGCTCAAACAATATACGATACCCGATTTACCCTCGTTGGCTTTAATATACTTAATGATCTCGCGGTCTATATTCGTTCCTTTCGGACGAACCTCATAATACAAATTAGAGCGGTTGAAGGATGATTTAAAGACTGTAGCGTCTATCATACCCAGATTCTTCTGGATATCGTGCTGCACCTTAGGTGTAGCGGTAGCGGTCAGAGCGATTAACGGACGTTTACCGATCTCATTGATAATCGGACGGATTCTTCGATATTCCGGACGGAAATCATGTCCCCATTCCGAGATACAATGCGCCTCGTCCACCGCATAGAAAGAGATCTTTACCTGACGCAGAAAATCCACGTTCTCTTCCTTGGTCAAGGACTCCGGTGCTACATACAGCAACTTGGTACGTCCTGATAATATATCCGATTTCACCTGGTCGATAGCCGACTTATTCAAAGAGGAATTGATAAAATGGGCGACCCCATCTTCCTCACTGAAATTCCGCATCGCGTCCACCTGATTCTTCATCAAAGCGATCAACGGAGATATCACGATCGCGGTTCCTTCCATTAGTATGGATGGTAATTGATAACAAAGAGATTTACCTCCCCCCGTCGGCATTAATACAAAAGTATCCTTCCCGGCCAGCACGTTCTCAATAATAGCCTTCTGGTTCCCCTTAAAGGTACCGAAGCCAAAGTGCCGATTTAGCTCTTCTGTTAAATGATCCTTCTTTGCCATACTTCGTATTATTTATAGTAAACCGCCTACGTTTACGCGACCTGTAAACGGTTCACGTCCGATTTTTCAAATTTCTCTTTCGCATACTCCAACGTTACATGGAGTTCCTTTACTTTTTGAGATGGCATACTGTACATAGCGTCCATCATCACGGCTTCTACGATTGAACGTAACCCACGGGCACCCAGCTTAAACTCAAGCGCCTTATCCACGATAAACTCATAGACTTTCTCATCGAACGTCAGCTTAATGCCATCCATATCGAACAATTTGACGTATTGCTTGATAATGGAGTTCTTCGGCTCGGTCAAGATGTTACGAAGCGTATCACGATCCAGCGGATTCAGATACGTGAGGATAGGTAAACGACCGATAATCTCCGGGATCAAGCCAAACGACTTCAAATCAGTCGGGGTGATGTATTTCAGTAAATTATTCCGGTCTACGGTAGCCGTATCCAAACTAGCCGAATAACCGACCACACGGGTATTTAAGCGTTGAGCGATCTTCTTCTCGATTCCATCGAAAGCACCACCGCAAACGAACAGGATATTCTTCGTATCCACCGCAATCATCTTTTGCTCCGGATGCTTACGTCCCCCCTGAGGAGGCACATTCACGATCGATCCTTCTAGAAGTTTCAGCAAACCTTGCTGTACACCCTCACCGCTGACATCCCGAGTGATAGACGGATTATCGCTCTTACGTGCGATCTTATCGATCTCATCGATATAGATGATGCCAAGCTGCGCCTTCTGCACATTAAAATCCGCTGCCTGGATCAGCTTGAGCAGGATATTCTCCACATCCTCGCCCACATAGCCGGCCTCGGTCAGGGTGGTGGCATCTGCGATCGCAAACGGCACGCCCAGCATCTTAGCCAGGGTCTGCGCCAGCAGGGTCTTGCCTACGCCAGAGGGACCCAGCAGCAGCACGTTGGACTTTTGCAGTTCCACATCTTTGCCGCGGCCGCCGCTGAGGATACGCTTGTAGTGGTTGTACACCGATACCGCCAGCACACGCTTTGCGTCGTCCTGGCCGATAACATACTGGTCCAGCCCCTCCTTGATCTCAGCAGGGGTCATGATGTTGATGTCCAGACCATCTGCGGGACGGACATGGGCGGCATTTTTGCCTCCGCGTGCCCCCTTGGAGCCAGAGTGCTCGGGGCTGTCCGACAGCAGGTCGTGGCAAAGGCCGATGCACTCGCTGCAGATATTGACCCCGGGGCCAATGATCATGCGCTCCACTTCGTCCTGATGCTTGCCGCAAAAGCTGCAGATCAGGTCTTTTTCATTTTTATCTCTGCCGGAATTGTTATTTGCCATAGATCTGTTTTCCTTATCTTGGAGAGAGGGACCCTCCCCTTTTATCTCCGGGTAATGACCTCGTCGATCAGACCATACTCCTTGGCTTGCATAGCAGACAGGAAGTTGTCCCGCTCGGTATCCAGCTGGACCTTTTCCAGCGGCTGGCCAGTATACTCGCTGAGCATCTGATTGATCTTCTCCCGGGTGCGGACGATGTGATCTGCATGGATCTTGATATCCGTAGCCTGACCAGACAGTCCGCCGCCCTGGCCGCCTGCGATCAGAGGCTGGTGGATCATGATCTCTGCATTGGGCAGCGCAAACCGCTTGCCCTTTGTGCCGCTGGCCAGCAGGAACGCACCCATAGAAGCGGCCATGCCCATGCAGATGGTGGACACATCACACTTGATATACCGCATGGTATCATGGATGGCCATACCGGCACTGATGGAACCGCCGGGGCTGTTGATATACAGGCTGATGTCCTTATCCGGGTCCTGCCCTTCCAGGTACAGCAGCTGTGCAACCACCAAGCTGGCCGAAGTGTCGTTGACATCCTCGCTCAGCACAATGATGCGATCATTCAGCAGACGGGAGAAAATATCGTAGGAACGCTCTCCATGCGCCGACTGCTCGACAACGTAGGGAACAAAGCTCATAGCGTTCGCCTCCTGTTGAAAATTAGGATAAATATTTGCAAAATTGACCGATACGGCAAACCTAGGGTATAGGCCGCGTATCGGTCAATTTAACAACCTTTGTTTACCGCGGGCCGCTTACTGTGCAGCCTCGGTGTTCTCGGCCTCGGCAGCCTTCTCCACCACATTGGCGTTTGCCTTGATGAAGTCGATGGCCTTGTTGATGGCCAGATCCCACTTGAGATCCTCCAGGTTCACGATGCCGCGAACCTTGTCCTCTTCCATCTTGTACTGGTCAGCAATGCGCTTGATCTCAGCATCCACATCCTCATCGGAAGCAACGATGCCCTCAGCACGAGCCACAGCCTCCAGAGCCAGACGGATCTTGACCTGCTTCTCAGCCTGCGGCATGAAGGAAGCACGGAACTGCTCCACGGTCTGGCCCAGATACTTCAGGTAGTCTTCCAGACGCAGGCCCTGCTGCTCCACACGGAAAGCGAAGTCGTTGACCATCTCGTCCATGCGGGTGTCGTACATAGCCTGGGGGATCTCAGCCTCCATGCCCTCCACGACCTGATCCACCAGGGCGTTCTCCACAGCCAGGTCATCCTGCTTGTCCAGCTGCTCCTGGTTGGACTTACGGATGGACTCCTTGAACTGCTCCAGGGTATCGTACTCAGAGCAATCCTTTGCCAGCTCGTCGTCCAGAGCGGGCAGCTCCTTGTACTTGACCTCGTGCAGCTTGATCTTGAACACGGCCTCCTTGCCAGCCAGCTCAGCAGCCTGGTACTGCTCGGGGAAGGTGACAGTAATGTCGAACTCCTCGCCAGCAGAGTGACCAACGATCTGGTCCTCGAAGCCAGGGATAAAGCTGCCGCTGCCCAGGGTCAGGGTGTAGTGCTCAGCCTTGCCGCCCTCAAAAGCGACACCATCCACAAAGCCCTCGAAATCGATATCGGTGATATCGCCATTCTCAGCAGCGCCCTCACGGGTCAGCTCACGGGCATTGCGCTCCTGCACACGCTTCAGCTCTGCATCCACGGTGGCCTCGTCCACAGTGTGAACGGTCTTCTCCACGGTCAGGCCGGAATATGCGCCGATCTTCACCTCAGGCTTCACGGGGACCTTAACGGTCAGGGTGACACCCTCGGTCTCGCTGGCAGCGTCCACAGAAACCTCCGGACGGCCCACAGGCTCCACGCCGGCTTCCTTCACAGCCTGCTCAAAAGCAGCCGGGAACAGCTCGTTGATGGCGTCATAGGTAAAAACATCGGCACCGTACATCTTCTCGATCAGAGAACGGGGGGCCTTGCCCTTGCGGAAGCCGGGCACAGCGTACTTCTTGCCCTCTTTCTTGAATACAGCAGCGACAGCAGACTTAAAAGCCTCTGCGTCGATGGCAAACTGCAGCTCTGCCATGCTTTTCTCGAGCTTCTCACACTTGATGAAATTCATTTTAATTTTCCTCCACTCAAAGAATTCTATCCTCCTTGGGAGAGTGACTTCCCTCGGCGGCCGCGCACCGCGTCCTTGCCTGTATGCGAAATGCGGGGACGCGCGCGCTCAGATCAGGTGCAGCAATCGCGTCAGAGCTTATTATAGCACGCCTGCGATGCAAATGCCAGCCTAAATTTTACTTTTACCGCTTTTCAGGCGGGTTTCTACAACAAATGGATGCCTTTTTGAAAAAAATACTTTGACCCTACCTCAAAAGAGCGCAGCGGCTCTCCCCTGCTCAAGTTCCTGCCGAAAGAACAGGCTCCGGCAGGCGGATCAAATAAGGGCAGAAACGCAGTCCATCCGCGCTGATGAGCTTATAATGGATGCCTTCCACCTCCGCATAGCGAATGGCATTGCCGTGCAGGTGACCATAGAAGCAGTAACGCACCCCATACTGTTTTAGGGTGGCCACGATCTCCGGTGCGCACACACCGGTATACACCGGCGGATAATGCAAGAACACCAGTTTTTCGCAGCCGGGCTGGGCGGCGTCCAAACTCATTTTCAGCCGGCCGATCTCCCGGTTCATGACCTTTTCGTCGTGGGGCTCCCCTACGTCAAACAGCCATCCCCGGGTACCGCACAAAGCGTACCCATCCACAGTATAGGAATTATTATGCAGGATATGCAGTGTATCAAATCCTTCTGCTTTAAGATAGGCGTTCATCTTGTTGGCAGTGGTCCACCAATAATCGTGATTGCCCTTCATTAGAAGTTTTTGCCCCGGCAGATCCTGCAAAAATGCAAAGTCGCTGCGGGTATCGGTCAGGCGCATTGCCCAGCTGATATCACCAGCCAGCACCACAGTATCCTGCGGGGTGACCAGTTTGCGCCAGTTGCGCTCCAGCCGTTCCAAATAGCCGTTCCAGCCGGGAAAAATGTCCATTGGCTTAGAAGCCCCCAGGGAGAGGTGCGGGTCGCCCAGCACATAAAGCGCCATAAATGTAATACTCCTGTTCCGGGGCCTCCGGCGTGACCGGCCGCCCCTTGTTATCCCGGAAAATCCAGTGCCACCTGTGCGATCTGCTCCGGACGGATCACTGCATGGAAACGCTCTGCTTTTGTGCGCAGAGCGGCCAGACTGGCAGGCGCAGTACGGCCAGTGGCAGCTTCCAGCGCAGACATTGCCTCGAAATCATTTTCCGGTGCCGTATGGCCCAAAGCCTCCAGCACACTGCGGGGGAACTTGAAAGGCGATGCTGTAGAGAGCACCACCATCGGCACATTCTCCCGCTTTTTCTGCGCTGCCACATGGAACGCAACGGCGGTATGGGTATCGCACAGATAGCCATCCTGCTCGTACCGGGCACGGATCTCCTGACACACTTCGGCCTCGCTGGCCCAGCCGCAGCCAAAACTCTGCTGGATAGCGGCAAGCGTATCCTTATCCACCGTATAGCTGCCAGTCTCATTCAGGCTCTGCATCCAGCCAGCCACAGCCGCATCACTGCCTGTGATATGATAAAGCAGCCGTTCCAGGTTGGAAGATACCAGAATATCCATGCTGGGCGAGGTGGTTTTGTAGAATGTACGGCGGGCTGCATAGTACCCCGTGGAGAGGAAGTCCGTGAGGACATTGTTTTCGTTGGACGCACAGATCAGCATCCCCACCGGCAGGCCCATCCGCTTGGCATAGTAGCCCGCCAGGATATCGCCAAAGTTGCCAGTAGGCACGCAGAAGTCCACAGGATCCCCAAAAGAGATCTCCCCTGCCCGCAAAAGCTGACCATAGGCCGCAAAATAGTAAACGATCTGCGGCACAAGACGGCCCCAGTTGATGGAGTTTGCGCTGGACAGCCTTACGCCCTTTTCTGCCAGTGCCGCGGCCACAGCCGGGTCGCCAAAGACCTTCTTTACGCCAGTCTGGGCATCATCAAAGTTTCCCTGTACTGCGTACACTGCAACATTGGCGCCCTCCTGGGTAGCCATTTGCAGACGCTGGATCTCACTGGTGCCGCCTGTGGGATAAAACACCGCAATATCCACCCCGGGTACATCATGGTAACCATCCAGCGCTGCCTTTCCGGTATCGCCGCTGGTAGCCACCAGGATACGGGTCTGCTCGGTGCGGCCCAAGTTCCGCTTGGCTTCCACCAGCAGTTTGGGCATCAGCTGCAATGCATAGTCCTTAAACGCACAGGTGGGGCCGTGCCAAAGCTCCAGCGCCCAGGTGCCCGGGCAGACCGGGGCCATAGCCCCCGCTTTGCCCCCAAAGGCACTGCCATAGCTCTGCTGGGTGGCAGAAGTCAAAAATTCCGGTGAATAATCGGTCAGATACTGCTTGAGGATCTCTGCGGCCAGGGTCGGATAATCCAGCCCGCAAAGGGCCTGAACATCCACCTGGGGGAAGCTTTCCGGTACAAACAGGCCGCCCTCCTGGGACAGCCCCTGCGCGATCGCCTCGGAGGCGGTCACCTTACGGCTTTGGTCTCTCGTGCTGAAAAATTGCATCGTGCTCGCTCCTTTTCACTCAAGATTCGGGCAGAATTCCGCACTGCCCACTTTCCCATCTGCGCACAGCCTGCGGGGGTGTCCTTTTCAGCCATGCGGCTCAAGGGGCGATATCATCCGCAGAGAACGCCCCCTTTATAATATGTACCATCCAGCGTCCGCTGTCAAGAGGTGTCACCTCTGCAATATCAAAACGGACCGGTTCATCGCTCTGACCGGTCCGCTGTAAATAAAGCTCTGCCGCCAAGATCAGACGGCGGCGTTTTGCCGCATCCACGGCTTCCGCAGGCGCATA
>OHHM01000784.1_pt1 | contig 11070 bp, 8 predicted proteins | sample 1568091 | NCBI WGS metagenome assembly OHHM01 (sample SAMEA3879525, study PRJEB24766) | human gut metagenome | biome: human-associated habitat; feature: feces | place: USA | collected 1985/1987 | reverse complement strand
GCGGCGGGGCAGGAACGTGCGTTCCGGGGAGACGGCTTTTTCGCCGTTTGCCGGGGCCGTTTCTCCGGCCGGGGTCATGCCGGCCTCGACGACCGCCGCGATGCAGCGGCCCTCGGCGACGTGGAATCCGGTGCTCCCGGTCACGGGCGAGAAGCGGATGGCGCGGCGCAGGCAGGGCGCGGCGTCGAACGAGACCGACGCGCTTCCTGCGAAACGTCTTGCGCCGATCAGGTCTGCACTTCTGGTGTCGGTGATGCGCAGGTCGATCGTCCCCGCCGCCGCGGCCGTGACCGTGTAGCGAAGCTCTCCGCCGAGCGGGGCGTACTGTTGCGGAATTTGTGTGAATGTCATTGGATCGTGTTTTGAGAGATGTCGTTACGGCGGAGACGCGCCCCGCCGCCTTTTGCGGCTTTCTCGTGTGCGGACAGTGCCGTGCCCTGAGCCGGGCCGGGGCGGTATCGCCGCAAGAGGCGGGGCGCTCCGAATCAGAAGAAGGTTACGATGCGCGCGGCGGCGGTCTGCGAGATTTCGCCGTGCGGCGTAAGTGCGAAGGCGCGGGGGCGGACCGAAAGCCCCTCGACGGCGAGAACCCGTTCGTCGAGCGAAAGCGCCGCGAAGATTTCGAGCAGCTGCTCCTCCATCCGGGCCAGCGCAGCGCGCCGCTCCGTGGGGGAGAGCCGTGCTCCGGAGCTTAACAGGTGGAGCGTCATGTCGTACGTCGCCCGGCCGTGGCCGCATCCTTCGACGGCGTGCAGTTCGAGGGGCGCGAGCCATGCCGCCGGGTAGCTCCGCACGGTGTGGGCCATGCCGTCTTCGGGCCCCGTGTGGAAAGCGTAACCCTGCTGCGCCGCAAGCGCTTCCGCCGCACCTTCGAGATGGGTGCGATTCATTGTTGACAAGTGTTTGAAAGATTGTTGAAAAACGGTAATAACAATTCGTAAGGGGCTGACAAAGAATTTTGTCCCGTTGTTGATAACCCGTGCACGGTGCACCGTGCGGTGTGAATTGTGATGCAAATATACATCGGCGGATACCCCCTTGTCAAGAGGTCGGGGCACTTTTTCTAAATTTTATGGAAAAACTCCCGATTTTTGATTACCTTTGCCTTATCGAAACCAACAGTTTTATACCTTATGGATGATGGTCATAGTTCCACGTATAGCGGCTGTGTCGTATCTCAATACGATACCGTTCATCTATGGTATCGAGCACGAAGGTAACCTGCGTGCCGAACTGCTGTTGTCTCCCCCCGCCGTCTGCGCAAAGAATTTCGCCGAACACAAGGCCGACATCGCCTTGGTACCTGCCGCCGCCGTGCCGTCGCTCGCCGACGCCGATATCGTCACCGAATACTGCATCGGCGCCGCCGGTCCCGTGCGGACGGTCGTCCTGCTGAGCGGCGGGCCGATCGAAACGGTGCGCCGGGTCTTCCTCGACGCCCATTCGCTGACCTCGGTGCAGCTGGCCGGCTATCTGTTGGCCAAACACTGGAAGGTCTCTCCCGAATACTATACGTTGGAGGATTACGCGCAGCTGGACCGCGCCCTGCCGGGCGACGCCTTCCTGCTGATCGGCGACAAGGTTTTCGACTACGAGGGCCGCTTCGCCTATTCGTACGATCTGGCCGCCGAGTGGAAAAAAGCCACGCGTCTGCCCTTCGCTTTCGCCGTCTGGATCGCCCGCAAGGGTGTCGATCCCGATCTGACCGAAGGGTTGCAGCATGCGCTGACTTTCGGCATCGAACACACGTACGAGGCCGTCCTCGAACACGGCTTCGACCGCAAACCGTACGATGCGTACGGCTACCTAACGCAGAATATCGACTATATTTTCGACAATCAGAAGCATAAAGCGCTGCAAAAGTTCTGGAACTCCGGCATCAAGGTGTCTCCGAGGGCCAATCCCGGCTGAAGAGCTTAGCGGACGGTCGTCCGCCTCTCTGCCGAACAGGATTATGAACTTTAAGAAGGAGAGCGTTTTATGATTACGATTTACCTCAAGCAATACAACAAGATTATCCGCAATGCCGACACGAAGCTCTTCGACGAGCTGGGTTACGACGACATTTTGTGGATCGACATGCTTCTGCCCACGATCAAGGAGCAGAAGGCCGTCGAGAACTTCATGGAGATCAGCCTTCAGACCAAACAGCAGGTCGAGGAGATCGAATCGACTTCGAAATACTCCGAAGACGAGAATGCCATCATCTCCAACTCCAATTTCTTCGTGCCGACGGGCGACACGTTCATCGTGGAACCCGTGTCGTTCATCATTTCGAACGAGGGTGTGCTGGTTTCGGTGCGCAGTGCCGAATTCCGGACTTTCCGCGAGACGGAGAAACGCCTGCAGATGAACTACCGCAACTATTCGACGGGTTATCACCTTTTCATTTCGCTCTTGGAGGTGCGCATCGACTTCGACGCCGACCTCGTGGAGCTGATCGCCAAGCAGGTTGCGGCGCTCTCGAAGGACATCAACTCCGAAGATTCGATCGACAAGGCCGTGCTGCACCGCATCAGCGCCCTGCAGGAGAGCACGATGTCGCTGCGCGAGAATATCTTCGACCGCCAGCGCGTGCTGTCGGGCATCCTGCGCTCCGAACGCTTCCCGAACGACATCTACCCACGCTTGCAGCTGATGATCAAGGACGTGAACTCGCTGATCAACCATGCCGACTTCAGCTTCCAGCGTCTGGACTATATTCAGGACGCCGCGCTGGGTCTGATCAACATCGAGCAGAACGAGATCGTCAAGATCTTCTCCGTGGCGGCGGTGATCTTCATGCCCGCGACGCTTATCGCGTCGATCTACGGCATGAACTTCAAATTCATGCCCGAACTGGACTGGACCCTGACGCTCTCCAACGGCTGGAACATTCCGCTGGGCTATATCTTCGCCATCGGCCTGATGATCTTCTGTTCTGCGCTGACCATCTGGTACTTCAAGTACAAGAAGTGGCTCTGAAGACACGCCCGCTCTGCGGGCGCGCTCCTGCCTTTCCCGTTACTCCACCAGCCGCACGAAACAGGCGTCGCTTACGTCGCCGGCGTTCCAGTCCGATACCAGAAATGCGTTGTCGTTGAAACTGTTGAAGTCGAACGTGGAGACGTTTATATCCCATGCCGAAGTTCCCGAATCGGACCGTTTGTTGACCCAGTATACCGCTCCGAAATTGGTATATACGGTATAGAGCATCGGGCGGTAATGAATGTCCGACGAGGTGTAGAGCGCGCCTCGGTTGGCATAGCGCAGCACGCCGCGTTTGCCGCCCTCCTGCGCGCAGTTCTTGCGCCGTCCGTACCCGGAAGCCCCGACCGGGAAGAAGAGGTTCGCACCCTCTCCGCCTGAATTCATACTCCCTTTGGGGTTGTAGACGAAACATCCGCGCATGCCTTTGTTCTTGTTGCTGGCGTTGTAATAGGCGTAGCTGTAAATGTCTTTCACGTCGAAAGAGGTTTCGGTGGATTCGTCGTCGTAAAGCACGCCGTATGCGAACTGGCAGTTGAGTTGCAGGGTGTGGAAATCTTCGTATTCGGCTACATGGCAGTTGGAATTGCCGTTGATGGTCTGTTTGCGGTCGCTGAATCCTTCCGAAGCGCGGGGCCTGTTCGTAATCTGCGTTTTTCCCGCGACCTCTGTCCATGTCCCCTTTTTTCCCGACTCCAAGGGAGCCAGATCGAACTCGGTCGTCGCATGGTCCTTGAAATTGTCGAACACGTTGTTGGTCGCGTCGATGGGTTGGTCGAAATTGCCGAAGCGGAACAGCGACCCCTCCTCGCACGGCGACTTCGCTTCCGTGTCGTTGTAGCAAAGATTGAAACAGTGCCATTTGGCATCGCCCGCGATTTGGGCGGGAGCGTAGCCCTGACGGACGAAGATCCGGTGGTAGCAGGAGTAGTTGTGGTAACGTATCAGAATGATCCCGTACCTGCATTGATCCGCGCCGATGGTGCCGTCCGGCTGGTAGGAGAACCGGATTTCGGATCCGGTGGCTCCTTTGGCCCGGCCTCCGAGCACGCCGTTGATCCTGATCCAGTCGCTGCCGGTCTCGATTTCGGCCTCCCACGGCCCCTCCGATTCGAACGGAAGGTATTGTGTGGCGGCCTCGTTCTTACGGTGTGTGAGCACCACGTTGAACGGTGTGTCGTTGTCGTGACGGCGGTAAATGCCTTTGGGATTGATGATGCGGCGGACTTGGAATATCGTCACGGTGTCCACCGTAGGTTCGGGATGCCCCTCCAGCTGGACGGTCAGTTTCACCTTCGCCGAGCGTCTGTATGAAAAATAGGGGTTGTTGCCCGAAAATCCGGTCGTACTCACCAGCTGCAATGCCCGCGTGTAGCACGGAATCTGCAAGACGGTCCTCTCTTTCGCCTCGTCGATCGTGACGATGTAGTCGCCGTTGTTCCCTCCGTCGATCGTGCCGCTTTTCGAAAGCTCGTACTCCCGGTATCCGCGGGGCGCCTGCCCTTTCTCTTGGGGAAGCAGCAGCTCTTGGCCGTATGCCTCCAGACTTTCTCCCGACAGGGCCGTTCCGAAGTCTTTCTGAAGCCAGTAAAAGTAGTTGTAGCCGCTCCAGAAAGATTTGTCGCGTCCGATCCAGTTGATGTGGGTCGCTGCCAGCGACAGAAATCCGTTCCACGGGCCGTCTTTGATCTTCGGGTGGTCGGGATCCGCATTGCCGACATTGCCCGCAGTGGGGTTTCCGCTCAGGGTGTAGACCTCGTCGCGGTAGTATTCGAACTCGTCGCCGGCTTGGTAAGGCCCCCAGTTGTTCTCCACGATTTCGGCTTTCAGATTTCCGACGGGTTTGCCTTTGATCTTCACCGGAAGCATCATCGAGTGGTCGTACAGATAGGAGATTGGGGACGTAAATGCCGGGGTCCTCCTGATAGTCGATATGCCAGTCCACGTCGTTCGCGCTGCCTTGGAAACGCATCGTGAGCTTGTAGTGGAAATTGCGTTCCGCATTGTAGTCGTCGTCGGCATTCTTGCCGAGCATGAACCGGTAGAATATCGCGCCCTTTCCGGGGTTCTCCGCGGTGTTCGAGATGTAGAATCCCTCCACTTCGATATAGGTGCCGCAGGGCTTGCCGTCGCGGTATCCCGGATCGTCGGGGTCGTTGCCGTCCGGGAAGGATATGTGCTGGTTGTCGCCCGACACGTCCTGCCATTTGAGCTTGCCCTTTCCCTGCATGTTTTCGTAGAAGAAGAGCGACCGGGCGTCGTTGGCGTGCAGCTGCTCCTTGGATTGGGCGGTTCCTCCCAAGGGGTTGGAGCCTTTTGTCAGGCGCGGCCACTGGTTGAAATCGGTTCCCTGACCGTATTCGATCGTGTCGCCGGCGAACCATACGTCGTTGTCGGGGTCCTTGATGCGCTGTTCGTCGTTTGCGTCCAGCAGCGTGCAGGACCGGGGTATGTTGTGTATGCGCGCGGACTTGATGTAGATATAGACGTTGTCATAGAGATTCTTCGTGTCGAACGATATCGTGACCTTCGATGCCAGCCGGCGCAGCCATGCGTGGATCGTCGGCTTGGCCGAATTGATCGTCAGCAGCGGCGCTTCGCCCCGGACCGCCCCGGACTCCGGTTTGTTGGCCGTGAAGTAGCCGGACATCTGATCGTTGTCCCGCGTCAGTTCGGGGTCGGTCTCCCATGCCGGGGCGATCCGCCTGAAATCCTCCTCCAGAGCGATTTTTTCGGCATATCGGGTGCTTGCCGCGAGATCGCCCATGTTGGCCACGGCGTAGATCCGGTAACGTCCGTAGGGAATGTTGCACGTGAATTCGGCCCGCTGCGTGGTCTGTTCTGTCGGGCTTCCTTCCCGGTCGGGGTCCGAAATCTTCATCTGCTCCCGTGTCCGGTAGGCGTTTCCCGCGAGCGAGCCGTCTTCGTTGTACCATGCGATGAAGATATCTTCGATTTCGGCGATCTCGTCGCCATTGAGGCTGCGGGTTTTTCCGAGGGAGAGGTTCGAAAGGGCCTGAAAGGTCACGGCGAACGATACGCGGCTTTCGCCCTTGCCGATCGGTTCCGCCTCCGCGTCCAAGTCGTCGCGCATACAGGAACCGAATCCGAACAGCATGCCGCCCAGCAGCAGGTAGTATATCGCTTTGCTTTTCATCCGTTTCAGTCGTCTGTTTAGGGTAACAGTCCGAATCCGGGATCGAGTTCGACCAGCTCGTAGGGAAACACCTCTACGACGAGATCCGGTTCGGATGTCTTCGAAATCGAGAATTTGTAGTAATAGTTGCGCCGGATGTCGAACGGATCTCCGACGGCGCTGCCTTCTGGCGGCGCGTTGTAGTATTTGAATTCTACGGCATACTCCTTGCCGGGCGCCTCCTTGAATCGGACCCGCATTTCGGCTGCGTCGGCCGCTTTGCGGTTCGCGGTCCCTGCCGCGACGTTCCGGTATTCGGGGACGTAGGCGACGAAACGCCCGTCCGCCGTCCGGTCGAATGCGCGTGTTTTCGGGGCCTCGTCGTTCCTGCCGTCCGGCAGATGCACGGTGTCCGTGTAGTCGCCGGCGTAGTTTCCCTTGACGTAGTCGTCCTGCGAGTAGACCCCGCTCGGTGCGCAATATCCCGTTGCGTTGTAGCGGAGCAGTTCGACCTTTTCGAGCGTCCAGCCCGATGTCTTGCAGCTCACCTCCACCTTGGCCATGGCGCGCAGCAGGTGGACCGTTCCCAGATGGGTCAGCATTCCCGGTGTGAACGTCATCTCCTCGCAGCTTTTTACGCCGTACATCGGAATCAGCCGTTCGCGGGACAGTGCGAACGGTGCGGAGAACGTGTAACGGCTGCTTTCCGCCGTGCAAAGCTCCTCGATCGTCGTCTCTCCCGCCGTCATTTTTCCGGGGTTGGAGAGCCAGTTCGCCAATGCGACGACCTTGAAATTCGCGGGCGGCATCTTGTCCGTTTTCCCGACCACTTCATACGTTTTCGACCGGTCGGGATCCTCTCCTTCGGGGATAAGCTCCACGGTCTGGAACGCGGAGAGGTATCGGTTCTGCGCATCGAAAAAGAAGAATCTGTAATTCCCGTTTTCGAGGTCGATCCCGTTCTCGAATTCGCTCTGCGTGCCGTCGTCGTACGAGCCTTCCGGCGTTCCGCCCGCCCGCGTGCCGTTCGTGCTGCCGAGCGCGATGCGGAAGCTTACCCGCACGTCGTCCGGCCGCTCCGTGCCGGTTCCGGGGACCGGCTCTTCATGTCCGGTCCGGCGGCACGACACGAGCGTCGCGCCGGCGAGCGTCGCGAGACAGATGAAAATGCGTATGATTCCGTTCGGTGACATGTGCGTAAATTGTCAGATTCCCGTATTCTGCCAAACCATTTTCCACGAATGGATGTTGATGCTCATGCTGATCCAGCGCATTCCCTCTCCCAGCACGCATACGATGTTGTATTCGTCCATGCGGTCGAGGAATTCCTGATCGTCCATGTCCCGGCGGTATTCGCCTTTGACCAGCAGGGCGTAGTCCACCAGCGGAATGCTGAGCACGGTCTTTCCTGTGTCGTTGTCGCGCACCGTCAGTCTCATCTTGCGCTCCTCCGGCAGTTCCTCCGGCTGTAGTTGCGGCGGATTCGTTCCGGTTTCCGACCGGACCGTCGCGCTCTTGTCGCGCACCATTAGCCGTGCGGTGGTCAGCTCTGCGATAACGGCATTGACCGACGTCACGGCGTCGGGGAGGTCGGGAAGCGCTGTTCCGGCCGTCGCGGACTGCTTGTGCCACGCATGATAGGTCACCGGTTCGTCCGGCAGCAGCTGGTTGTCCCAGTCCATCCGGCCGTTTTCGGCGGTGATCCGGAACGAGAAACGCTTCTCGTCGAGCCGCTCTCCCGACGTCTGCTGCAATACGACGCGAACGTTGTTGGTGTTCTTCACGAGCGGTACGACGTAGGTATAGGTGCCCTCCGTGTCGCCGAAGGTCTGATTCGGCAGATAGCCGTGGTAGAGCCTGTCGAGGTCTTCGCGGACGTGTCCCGTCCCGTCGGTTCCGGATTCGCGCATCAGCGTGCAGGTCAGCTCCTTTCCGGATGCCGATTCCGGGATTCTGAACGAACCTTTGTCCGTCGATCCGCACCATGCCAGCAGGTCGTAGGTTCCCGGAGCGACGTCCACCTCCATGGCGTATCCCTCTTTGCCGAGGGCTTCGCCGCTTTCCGTGCGCTGCCAGACCACCCTGCCGCCGCCGTCGAGCAGATAGAGCGTTACCGACTCGACCTCGCGGGCGAATGCGTCGGCGAATTTGAGGTTCATGTCGTAGCGGAACTTCACCCGGTAATTTACCGAACAGTCGCCCTCGCCGTCGTAGATCACGCTGTCGCAGCCCAGCAGCGTCAGGGCGCAGACGATCGCCGCGAGCGTCCTTTTGCCTATTGCGTATATGTAAGACGATGTGCCCATCTCTGTCACTCTGTTTAGTTCATCGGGTCCGGACCGGGGCAGCCCCTTCCGCGAAGAGGCTGCCGGAAACTACAGATTTACGTTCTGGTTGACGATCTTCCATGAGAGGATATTGATCCGGGCGCCTACGTAATAGGTATCCTTTTCGTCGTTCTTTCCGGGAACGATCTCCTCTTCGGGGTCGAAGATGCCTTTGCCGATCTTCGTGAGACTGTTGACGGTCACCACATAGTGATGGTTGCGGACGATGCCGTACTTGGCGACGGGGATCACCCGTTTGTTTTCGGCGTCGGTGGTCGTCGCGGCGTTGTTCAGGTGCTCGATCGGGATGTTGTAGTACATCAGGCCGTCTTTGTAGCCGATCGCCTCGTTGTAGGCGTTGAAATCCTTCATGTTCTTCTCGACCTCGCCGAGTTCTGTATCACTGGCCGGGGCATACGTTTCGCCCGACTTTCTGTACAGCGAGGTGCCTGCGGCGAGCGGTTTCAGTTTCAGGTATACCTTTCCGTCGCGGTCGTTGGCCAGCTCGACGCAGTTGTGATCTATCTGCACATACTTCCCGGCCGCCTCGTCTTCCAGACAGTACAGGTTCAGCTTGTTGCCTTTCTGAAGCGTGTTGAGCACGTAGTTCAGGTAGTCGTTGCGTTTGTAGAGCGTTCCGTTGTAGCGTATCATCTCCAGCGGCTGTTCGTTCTCGTCGAGGATCTGCGCTTTGAGCAGGATGCTCGTCACGGCCGAGTGGAGATACTCCGATACGATTTCCGACGTGTTGGAGTTCTCGGCGCAGTAGGCGGACTGCCCGAATTGTTTGGTAAGGTTGTCGGCGTTGATGTAATTCAGGTATTCGGCGACTGCGGCTTCTGCCGAAACGTCGGGATACTTGCCGTCCTGTTTGCCGTAGTTGTAGGATTTTCCCCAGTAGCTGCGGAACCTGACCGCATCGTTCCAAGCGAATCCGAGGTCCGTATCCGACCACGTGGTTTCGATGTTCTTGACGATGTAGGAGTCCTTGGCGGTGGCGTTCAGCCCCCATCCGAGGAATCGGACGTAGATGTCGGCCGCTCCGGTCTGCGTTCCCTGCTCCTGTTTGTTGGGGTCTCCGGCGACGGTCACCTTGATCTTGTAGATTCCGGGTTTCCCTTCGACCGGAACGAGCTGGTCGTTGTCCACGCGCAGGGTTACTTTCGCCGCCAGACGCTCCACGTAGATGTCTACGGGCGTTGCGTTCTGCGCCTCGTCCAGCTCCTTCTTGAAGTCCGATTCGCTCACCTCCGTCACGAAGTAGGGAACCGCCGCCGACGTGCGGCCGTAGCTGGTGGTGCTCATGGTGAAGTGCGACCCGTTGTAGATGCTGCCTGCAAGCAGTGTCTTCATCTCGTCCAGCGTGTTTGCCGGCTCGAAATCCTCCGGCGTGTTGAGCACCGTGACCAAGTGTTTCGGGTGGTTGGTTTCGGTCAGGCCCTTCAGCACGATGACCGATTTTCCGAAGAATTCGATGTTGCCCGCGGGGTTGTCCTCATTCTCCGTGCCGCTGTCCCAGACGTTTGCACGGGCGATGAATATGCCGTTCGTATCGTAGAAGAAGAAGTCGGCGTTGACCACTTCGTGCTCGGTCGCGTCGCCGTATTCCAAGTCGCCTCCGGTCGCGCGCGTGGAGTTCGCGTCGGTGATGTTGACTCTCAGATAGGCTTTCCCGTCGAATGATCTGGGCTTGTTGCTGTTTTCGGACTCTTGGTCCGAACAAGCGCAGAATGCTCCGCAAACGAGTATCCCGCAAAGGATGTTTTTCAGTTTCATAGGAGATGTGATTGAAGTTTTATTTTTTGTTCTGTTTTTGCAACTGTTCCAAAGCCTCTCCGGCCTCGCGTATGCCGGCCTTCTCGGCTTCCCGCAGATAGCCGGCGGCCGTTTCGTACTCCTCGGTGAGCATGGCGTATGCGCCCCGCGCATAGAGGGCTTCGGGCGACTCCCCGGCTTTTCGCAGGTAGTGTTCCGCGTTTTTCAGGTCGCCTTTCTGCATGGCCGTGTTCGCCGCGTTGAGGTTCGCCGCCGTATCTTCGGGATACATGCGTACGGCCGTTTCGAATATTTCGTTGAATTCGTCCGAACCGGGGCTGCAGGCTTGTGCGGCCAAGTAGAATTCGTTGAGACTCAGTTTCTGCGGCTGCGTGAGCATGATGCGCCGGATCTCCTGCGCGTCGCTGAACGTGCGGATGGTGTACGTGATCCGGTAGTCCGTATGGCGCAGCGCGGGATAGCAGTTTTTCAGCAGGAAATCGTACTCTTCGGGATAGGAGCGTTTGATTTTCGCCTCCTTGGCGTCGGGTTCGAGCGAACTGTCGATCAGGGCGAGTATCTCCGCGCGGTGCGTCAGGTTCGAGCGTTCGACATAGCTGCGCAGTCCGGCCCAGTCCTCCGGTTCGTAATCGGTTTCGATGACCCCCTCATCGAAGCGGTAGAGCTGTCCGATATGTTTTTTCAGCGCTTCGGTACGGCCTATGGCCAGCGTGCGGTTGTGCGTCCACGGACTTTCGGGTGATGCGTAGCCTTTGAGCCATACCGACGTGATGGTCACGTCCCGGTCGTTCCGCACCGAATCGATGGTGGCCTCTATCTTGCCCAGTTCGGCCGTGTTGCGGCGGTAGTCGGGATAGATGACGG
>OHHM01000774.1_pt1 | contig 11208 bp, 5 predicted proteins | sample 1568091 | NCBI WGS metagenome assembly OHHM01 (sample SAMEA3879525, study PRJEB24766) | human gut metagenome | biome: human-associated habitat; feature: feces | place: USA | collected 1985/1987 | reverse complement strand
CCGGAAAACGTCAAGAAAGAACTCCGCTGCGCCACGGCTTGCGGCACTTCCCTCCAGGAGCTCTACGTGGATCGGGACCTGATGAGAGCCAACGGCGGAGTTCTGTGGGACGAACTGGCCAAGGGGATCAAGTGGATACGCCGCAATGCGGACGTTTTGGACGACGTGCACTGGGTGGGCGGCAATCCGTGGAACAAGGAAACTAACGAAGGGGCCGTGTACGGCTGGGCCGCATGGAATAAAAACAAGGCCACCCTGGCTCTCCGCAATTCCTCCGACCAGGAAAAGAGCCTGACCGGAACCCTGCGCAGCATTCTGGATATCCCTGCGAACGTCAAGGGCTCCATCACCTTCAAGGATTCCTATGACGACCAGCGGACGCTGGACGGCTTCTCCGGCAGTTCCGTAAACATTGACAAGGAAATCTCCTTCACGTTGAAGCCCTTTGAGGTGCTGGTGTACGAAGGGGGAAAGGTCAAATAAATCAGCCGGCCCACACGCCCGGTCAAAGCCGGAACGGCGTTAAAAAAACATATGGGGGAGGCGGGATTCCCGCCTCCCTTCCTTGTTCCCGTGCGGGCAGAATCCGGGTCAGAATGTTTTTTCAAACGTCACCGCTTCCAGCGGATCGGCAGGGTTGACCGGCATCACCAGGCATTCCGCACCTTCCCCGCCCAGGTACAACATCAGGCTCCTGCCGGGAGAATAGGCGATGGAGACACCGTAATATCCCCCTTTTTTCACCAGGGACCAGGTTCCGCGGCAGGAAGAAACGAGATCTTCCTCCAGCACGGAAAGGTCCTCCCTCTCTTCCGGACGGGCAATCCACCTGCCCCATGCCTCCGGACGGGGAAAGGAAGAAATCTCGCACGTCCCGTCTTCATTCAGGAGGAGCGTGGAAGAACTGACCTGGAAAAAACGCTTCAACTCCGGAGGGCGGAAAAACCGCCTCTCCCTGGGAGATGGTTCCACCTCATACTTTCCGGAAAGGGCCTGCACATCCGGCTCATGAATCCACAGGAAAGCTTTTTGACACACCGCCTGGCGGCACGCCAGCCCCACCACGGCCAGCAGGGAAAGGAACGCCAGGACAAACGCCCACAGGGCCAGCCGCTTTCTCCACCACGCATAAACGGCGGCCAGCCCCGCCACACTGCCCGCACAAACCCAGAACCCCCAGGAACGGGAAAGGAAGGCCAGGGCATCCGCCAGCACGGAAAATCCATGAGAAAGATCATTCCACATAGGTGCTCCAGAATCTCCGGAACATAGTCAAAGTCAAGACAACAATGCCGCCTTTCAAGGCACGGGCCTCAGGCTGCGCCCCGATAAAAAACTCCCGTCATCACTCCTGAAAATATTCCTCCGCGCTTTTCTCACAGGCTCCAATCAGGTAAGAAGCATCTGAACCATGAAAAACGCAGCACATCATCAGGGGCTTTCGGAACAGCAGGTTCTGGAAAACCGGACCAGATACGGGATCAATATCCTGACTCCCCCGGAAAAGGAACCCCTGTGGAAGCAATTTCTGGAGAAATTTTCAGACCCCATCATCAAAATTCTGCTGGTGGCCCTGCTCCTGTCCGTAGGCGTGGCTTTCTACCAGTTTTTCACCGGAACGGAACCGGCCAGCGTCTTCCTGGAGCCCGCGGGCATCCTGGCGGCCATCCTGCTGGCCACCTGCGTGGGGTTCGCCTTCGAGGTAAGCGCCAACAAGAAGTTTGAAATCCTGAACCAGGTCAATGACGACACCATGGTCCAGGTCATCCGCGGCGGCAATATCTGCGAATTGCCCCGCCGGGACGTGGTGGTGGGCGATATCGTCATCCTGAACACAGGGGAGGAGGTACCGGCGGACGGCGTCCTGCTGGAAGCCGTTTCCCTCCAGGTCAATGAATCCACGCTGACGGGGGAACCCCTCATCGGCAAAACCACGAATGAAGCGGAATTCAACAAGGATGCCACCTACCCCTCCAACCACGTCCTGAAAGGAACCACCGTGGCGGACGGCCACGGCGTCATGGAAGTGACTTCCGTGGGGGACAAAACGGAATACGGCAAGGTTTATGAAGGTTCCCAGATCGACAACAAGGTGCAGACGCCCCTCAACCGCCAGCTTTCCAGGCTGGGCGATCTCATCACCTGGGCCAGCTACGCCATCGCCGCCCTCATCGTCATCGGGCGCCTCACCCTGTATTTTTCCCATCTGCCGGGCCCCGTGGAATGGCTGAGCGCGGGAACCTACATTCTGAATACCGTCATGATTGCCGTGACCGTCATCGTAGTCACGGTGCCGGAAGGGCTGCCCATGAGCGTCACCCTGAGCCTGGCGCTGAGCATGAAGAGCATGCTCGCCAACAACAACCTAGTGCGCAAGATGCACGCCTGCGAGACCATGGGGGCCGCCACCGTCATCTGCACGGATAAGACGGGCACCCTGACGCGCAACCAGATGAACGTGTACAAGGCGGATTTTTACGGGCTGGGGAACGCCGTCCCGGCGGAAGACGAGCCGGGCAACCTGATCAGGGAGGGAATCGCCGTCAACTCCACCGCTTTCCTGGATTACGCAGACCCGAAACATATCAGGGCCCTAGGCAATCCCACGGAAGGGGCGCTCCTCCTGTGGCTGCACGGGCTGGGCGTGAATTACCTGGACCTGCGGGAAAACGCCCGCGTGCTGGAACAGCTCACTTTCTCCACGGAACGCAAGTACATGGCTACCGTAGCGGAATCCCCCCTGCTGGGCAAAAAAGTCCTTTACGTGAAAGGCGCGCCGGAAATCGTGCTGGGGCTCTGCTCCACCGTCCTGACTCCGGAAGGCCAGGTATCCGCCGCGGACATGCGCCCCGCCATTGAGGAACAGCTCCTGGCCTACCAGAACCAGGCCATGCGCACGCTGGGCTTCGCGTACCGCATTCTGGAGGATGACGCCCCGGTGTTCGAGGACGGCCGCATCATCCGCAAAGACCTGGTTTACCTGGGCATCACCGCCATTTCCGACCCCGTCCGGGACGATGTGCCCCAAGCCGTGAAGGACTGCATGGACGCGGGCATCCGCATCAAAATTGTCACGGGGGACACTCCCGGCACTGCACGGGAAATCGGCCGCCAGATCGGCCTGTGGACGGAGGAGGATTCTCCGGACCGCCTGATGACGGGAGTGGAATTCGAGCAGACTCCGGACGCGGAACTGCTGGACCGCGTGATGGATCTGAAAATCATGTGCCGCGCCAGGCCCATGGATAAGGAACGGCTGGTCAAACTGCTCCAGAAGAAGGACCAGGTAGTGGCCGTCACCGGGGACGGCACCAACGACGCCCCCGCTCTGAACGCCGCGCAGGTGGGGCTTTCCATGGGAGACGGCACCACCGTAGCCAAGGAAGCCAGCGCCATCACCATTCTGGACAATTCCTTCATGAGCATTTCCCGCGCCGTCATGTGGGGGCGTTCCCTGTACAGGAATATCCAGCGCTTCATCGTCTTCCAGATGACCATTAACGTGGCGGCCTGCCTCATTGTGCTCATCGGCGCATTCCTGGGCACGGAATCCCCCCTCACCGTCACTCAGATGCTCTGGGTGAACCTCATCATGGACACCTTCGCCGCGCTGGCGCTGGCCTCCCTGCCGCCGGACGAACGCGTGATGCAGGACCCGCCGCGCAAGACCACGGACCACATCATCACCCGCCCCATGGGCCGGAACATCCTGGGCGTGGGCATCCTGTTCGTCGCTTTCCTGTTCGGCCTGCTGCAATATTTCAAGCATGCGGACATTACCAGCCTCACGCAGTTCAGCCTCTGCGGCTACTTCCGCAGCTACCTGGATTTTTCCGCCCCGGAACATAAACTGACGGGTTATGAACTGTCCCTGTTTTTCACCATTTTCGTCCTGCTCCAATTCTGGAACATGTTCAACGCCAAGGCATTCAACACGCACCAGAGCGCCTTTGCACGCATGGGCGCCAGCATTGGCGGTTTCGGTCTGGTAGCCCTGCTTATCCTAGCCGGGCAGTACCTCATCGTCACCTTTGGCGGAAAGATGTTCAACGTGGTGCCCCTGAGCTGGACGGACTGGGGCCTCATCTTCGCAGGCACCTCCCTTGTCCTGTGGTTCGGAGAACTGGCGCGGGCATTCACTCCGGATAAATCCGGCGCCCGCTCCTGAACCGTCCGGGGGAATTCCCCCCGCGCATGACGCGGACGGCGACGCCGCCCGGAAAACCTTCTTTCAACAAAGGCGCCCGCAGGCGTGTCATTCCCAGCATGGACTTGACACGCCTGACGGGCTCTATCTCCAGCCCCGCCGTTTTCCTCTTCCTGCTTTCCCTCTTTTTTGCCGGGTGTAAAAAGACGGAACAGGTTCCGCATGAAACGCCCACGCTTATTTATGAACACCCCGTCACCATGGATATTCCGGTGACGGGCAGCTGGGTGGGCCACCTGGACGGCGTGGACAACGCCTCCATCGTCCCCCAGATTACGGGCTACCTTCAAACGCAGAATTACGCCAATGGCGCTATTGTGAAGAAGGGGGAAGTACTCTTCCGCATTGACGATTCCACGTTCAGGGACCAGGTATCCAAGGCCAAAGCCACCCTGGCCCAGGCACAGGCCCAGCTACAGCAGTTGAATTACGACGCGGAAATTTACAGGCCCCTGGCTGCGGAGAATGCCATTTCCAAGCAGAAATACGAGGATACGCGCCTGTCCGCCCTTGCCGCGGAAGCACAGGTGCAGCAGGCGGCGGCGGCCCTGGCCCTGGCTGAAAAAAATCTTTCCTATACGGTGCTGTACGCGCCTTTTGACGGAATAGCCGGCATCTCCAGGACAAACATCGGCGACCTGGTCAGCCCGGAAAGCGGCCCGCTTGCCGTCGTCTCCTCCGTCAATCCCATCCGCGTCAATTTCGCCGTCACCCAGCAGGAATGGATTCAGCAGGCGGGGAAAAATGGGAATGAAGGCGTCCAGACGGGCAGCAAGCTGGACATTACGCTGAAAGACGGCACCAAATACCCGGAACAGGCCACGGTAGTTGCCATTGACCGGGCGTTCAATCCCCAGACAGGCACCATCCGCGTACAGGCCAACCTTCCCAATGCGGACTATCTGCTGCGCCCCGGCATGTTCATCATCGCCACGGCCCGGCTGGCCACCGTCAAAAACGCGCTGACCGTTCCGGCAAAATCCCTTCTTTCGACACAGGGGCGCTTTTTCGTGATTGTTCTGGACGGGAGCAACCACCCTTCCATCATCCCCGTACAGGCCGGGACGCAGCTTGGAGACCGGCAGCAGGTTATTCCCCTGAAACCGGATTCCCTCACCCCCCAAAGCAAAGTGGTCGTGGACGGTCTTCTCCAGGCGGAAGCAGCCTCCAGAAATCCGGCCGCCCGCCTGAAAGCGGCACCCGCCAGCAACCAATAAGCTCCTCCCGCCATGGCTGATTTCTTCATCAAGCGCCCCATCCTTTCCATCTGCCTCTCCGTCATCATTGTCCTCCTGGGGGCCTTTTCCATTCTGCGCCTGCCCATCTCCGAGTACCCGGACATCATCCCCCCCTCCATCCAGGTGACGGCCACTTATCCCGGAGCGGACTGTGAAACGGTGGTCAAGTCTATCGCATCCCCCATCGAACAGCAAATGTCCGGCGTGGACGGCATGTCCTACATGACTTCCGTCAACACCAACAACGGACAAATGAGCATGATGATCCTTTTTGAAATCGGCACGGAAGCCAACATGGACCAGGTGCTTTCCTATCTGCGCTACGGGCAGGCCACCTCCCAGCTGCCGTCGGAAGTCAGCGCGCTGGGAGTCTCCCTGCGCAAGACAAGCGGTCTGCCCGCCCTGGTCGTCAGCCTGTATTCTCCCCAGGGGACTTATGACGGCCTCTGGCTGGCCAATTACGCCTATATCAATATGGTGGACGCCATCAAGCGCGTGCCCGGAGTAGGAGACGTGCAGGTGTTCGGGGCAGGCCGCTACGCCATGCGCATCTGGCTGAACCCGGAAAAGATGGCCGCTCTGAATATTACGGCCAGGGACGTGATGCTGGCCGTTCAGGCCCAGAACGCCGTGAATCCTGCGGGCAAGATAGGCGCACAGCCCGCTCCGCCGGACCAGCAGCTTTCCTTCACCGTGAAAGCTCCAGGCCGCCTGACCAGCGTGAAGGAATTCGAAAATATCGTGGTACGCGGGCAGGACAGTTCCATCGTAAGAGTGGGAGATATCGCCCGCGTGGAACTGGGCTCGGAAACCTACAGTCTCAGTTCTTCCGTAAACGGCATGCCCGCCGCTTCCATCGGCATTTACGAGGCGCCCGGAGGAAATGCCATCCAGCTGGTGGACAATATCAAAGACCTGCTGAAGGATACGGATATGCCTCCCGGCATGGATTACCTCGTTTCCCTGGATTCCACGCTGGCCGTCCGCGCCGGGATTGAAGATATCGTCAGCACGCTGGTGATTGCCCTGGGCCTGGTGGTGCTGGTGGTTTTCATTTTCCTCCAGGGCTGGCGCGGTACGCTGATTCCGGCCTTTGCCGTTCCGGTGTCTATCGTGGGCGCCTTCATCGCCTTTCCATTATTCGGTTTTTCCATCAATACCATCTGCCTGATGGGGCTGGTGCTGGCCATCGGCCTGGTCGTGGACGACGCCATTGTGGTGGTGGAAGCAGTAAAGAACCATATTTCCAATGGAGAAAAGCCCCTCCAGGCCACTATTGCGGCCATGAAGGAAGTATCCGGCCCCATCGTCAGCACGGCGCTGGTGATTTCCTGCGTCTTTATCCCCACGCTGCTGTTGCCCGGCGTCACAGGCAAACTGTTCGAACAGTTCGCCGTGACCATCGGCATGTCCATCATCATTTCCGCCTTCTGCGCCCTGTCCCTCAGCCCCACCCTGTCCGCCGGGCTGCTGAGAGGAGGGAAAGCTGACTCCATTCCCCTGCTGGGGCCCTTTTTCAAATTGTTCAACAAGGGTTTCAACAAGGCGCGCGACTGGTACGTGGAAATCTGCGCCAGGCTTATCCGGCACATGTGGCTGTCCATCCTGCTGCTGGCCGCTATGACCGCCCTTCTCTTTCCCCTGGCCAAACTTATTCCCAGCGGATTCCTTCCCAATGAAGACCAGGGCTACCTGTTCGGCGGCGTGGAACTGCCGGATAATACATCCCTGAACGTCACGGCAGACACCGCCGCGCGGATTGAGAAAATCATCAGGGAGGATCCGGGCGTGGACGTAGTGACTACCGTCAACGGCTTCAACCTCATCAGCTCCGTCCAAAGCTCATCCAACTCCTTCTTCTTCATTTCCCTGAAACCGTGGTCCGAACGGACTGCTCCGGGCATGACGGCGGACGGCATCGCCGCACGCCTGAAAAGCAGGCTGAACGCGGAAATTTCCTCCGGCGTGGCGTATGTGGTTCCGCCGCCGCCCCTGCCTGGCGTAGGAACGTCCGGGGATGTCACATTCCTGCTGGAGGACCGCCAGGGAATCGGGGAAAAATTCCTGGCCACCAACACGTCCAAATTCATCGAGGCAGCGGAAAAGAGGCCGGAAATAGCGGACATCAGCAATTTCATGTCTCCCTCCAACCTTCAGTACAACCTGAATGTAAACACGGAGCAGGCCACTCTCCAGAATATGGACGTGGATGAAATTTACGCCACCATCCAGGCATACATGGGAAGCACCTTCCTGAACAATTTCAATATTTACGGGCAGGAATGGCAGGTGTACATGCAGGCGGACGCACCGTACCGGGACAGCATCGACAAGCTTTCCATGTTCTATGTGCGCAACAATGAAGGAGACCCGGTTCCCCTGGATTCCGTAATCAACGTTACGCACGGCTGGGCCCCGGAATTCCTGATCCGCCAGAATATGTTCAACAGTTCCCAGCTCAACGTCACCCCGGCTCCGGGCTATTCCTCCGGCCAGGTCATGAACGCCCTGGAAGAAGTTTTTGCCCAGACCATGCCGTCCGGCATGGGATACGACTATTCCGGAATGAGCTACCAGGAAAAACAGGCGCAGAAAGGTATCACCATCGGCATGATCTTTGCGGCATCAGCCGTGTTTGTCTTTTTGATTCTGGCATCCCTGTATGAGAGCTGGTCCCTGCCCGTAGCCGTCTTCATGACCGCCCCCATTGCCATCCTGGGAGCATTTCTGGCCCTGTGGATAACCGGGCTGGACCTGAACATTTATTCGGAAATCGGCCTCATCGTCCTGATTGCTCTGGCGGCCAAAAATGCCATCCTCATCGTGGAATTCGCCGTGCTGGAACTCCGTCAGGGCACGGACCTGCTCACGGCCACCCTGGATGCGGCCAGAATCCGCCTGCGCCCCATCCTGATGACCAGCATCGCCTTTATCATGGGCTGCCTTCCTCTGGCCGTAGCCACGGGAGCGGGCGCAGCGGCGCGGCAGGTGGTAGGCGTCGGGGTCATCGGCGGCATGATGACAGCCGTCTTCATCGGGGTATTTTTCATTCCTTCCTTCTTCTACCTGATTGCCAAACTTACCGGGCTGGACAAAAAAGCGGCGCGGAAACTCCAGGAAACGGAACAGGGAACTCCCACCCCTGCGAAGCAGGCCGAATGACACTTCCGAAACGGGAAAACGGCTCCCTCACAGCTTCCCATTCCCCCTACATCCAGAATATCCAGGCCCAGAAAGCCTTCACGAAAACGAGCACCACATTAATCAGCAGCCCCACCTTCACCATGGTCATCTGAGGGAATTTTCCCGTCGCGAAGGCCAGGGCGTTGGGAGGAGTGGAAACGGGGAGCATGAAGGCGCAGGAAGCGCCTATGCCTACCAGAAGCACCAGCGGCGTAGCAGACATGCCCATGGCGGAGGCTACCGTGACCATCAGCGGGGCCACCAGGGCCGCACTGGCCGTATTGGAACAGAATTCCGTCAGCGACGTGATAAAGAGGCTGATGATGAGCAGGATGACGATGGGGCTCTGCCCCATGGCGAGAGAAGATACCTGATCCGCCAGGAATCCCGCCGCCCCCGTCTGGACGAGAATGCTGCTGAGCGTGATGCCTCCCCCGAACAGGAGCAGGACGCCCCAGTCCGTATTTTTGGCGATGCCGCTCCAGTTGATAACCCCGCACAGCGGCAGCAGCACCGCAGCACTCAGCGCGATGAGCGTATCCATGGACGGAATGCCGCCCAAAGCAGAGGAAAGGAAACTGCTGCACATCCAGCTCCCGGCCACCAGCACGAAGAGAATAAGGACACGCACCTGCCTGGCATTCAACCTGCCCTCCGTTTCTCCCCCTTCCGCCGGCGTCATATCCACATGCATCCCCAGACGCGGACGGAAGAAAAGATACATCAGGCAGAAAACGATCACTCCGAACACCAGGACAATGGGCATGGCGATCCGGAACCATTCCGCAAACCCCATGCCGAGTTCATGCGCCGCAATGGCATTGGGAGGAGACCCCACCAGCGTCCCCATACCGCCGATGGAGGCGCTGTACGCCACACCCAGAATAGCAAAAGGAGCCGTCGTCTTAAGTTTTTCCGCCGGAATGCGGTCCAGAAGGCCGATCACCAGAGGAAGCATCATCGCCGCCGTGGCCGTATTGGACATCCACATGGAAAGAAACGCCGTAGCCAGGAAAATCAGAATCAGAGCCATCCCCAGACTCCCGCGGGCCATTCGGAGGATTTTTCCCGCCAGCCAGGTATCAATTTTCTGTTCGTGGAGAGCCCCGGCCAGGGCAAAGCCCCCGAAAAACAAAAAAATGGTAGGATCCGCAAAACCGGACAGGGCCTTCGCCCCCGGCAGAATCCCCATCAACATGGCAAGCACCGGCACCAGCAGGGAGGTTACGGTTACGTGCAGGGCTTCCGTCAGCCACAGGATGCCGATAAAGGTAAGAACAGCAAGCCCCCTGGCCACCTCCGGCTCTACGGGAAGCCACTTGAGCATAGCCAGGAAAAGAAGCACGTCACACGCAATGATGATGTAATTGCGGTGCCCTTTGGGAGTGTCTGTAGTACGGTGGCGCATAAAGCAAAGATAAACGACGCTATTTTCTTTGTACGCATCAGAAAAACAGTGTCAATGCTTTTCCATAAAAATCCCGGAAAAGGCCTTTCCCGGAAACAGGGAAACACGGACCAGCGCACCGGCTTGAGGATACGCACGGCGCACATTACCGGAAAAGCAGCGCCTCTTCTTCCTGCTTCTGAAAAATTCAGGAAGCCCATACACGCAAAAAACCGCCATGCAATCGCACGGCGGCTTGTAACAACTGTTTGACTGGCGCGCGGAGGGGCAGCCTCCGCCCGGGCAATTATTCGGCGGCGGGTTCAGCGGCCTTCTTGGCAGCCGGCTTTTTAGCGGGGGCCTTCTTGGCGGCGGCAGCCTTGGTTTCAGTCTTTTTGGCCGGGGCCTTGGCCGCAGTCTTCTTGGCGGGAGCTTCCTTGGCGGCAGGAACGGCCAGACGGATAGGCGCATTGGAATTCAACTTGGACTGTTCCTTCTTACGCTTGAGGTATTCAATACGTCTGCGGCGCTTGGTGACTTTGCGGATTTGCTGTCCCATAGTGATAATTGCTATGATATTTACTAATTCTTACGAGCTCCATGTGGCACATGGGCGTGGATACAACTACCAACCCCACCTCCCTTACGCAAGCACAAAGCGTTATTAAGGCACAGAAAGGCGGAGGCAGTCCCCGGTTACCCCAACCCGCGCGGAAGAGGAAAACAACTTGGATGAAGGAGGCTTTACCACAATTTCAGCGCATCCACCCGGACCGGCTGTTCCCAGCGCAGATGGTTCCGGATTGCGGAAGCGATGAATTCCAGGCCGCGCTCCACCGCCGCAACCAGACCATCCCCGGCAGCCAGCCGTGCCGCGACGGCGGCGGACAGGGAACAGCCCGTTCCGTGAGTACTCACATCCTGTACGCGCGGACGCTCCCATTGCCCCAGCAGGCAGCCGTCCGGGCCGGACAGCACGTCCCGGCAGTCCCCTTCCAGATGCCCGCCCTTCAGAAGAACGGGGCATCCGTACCTGACAGCGAGGCGCGCGGCGGCTTCCGGCAGTTCGCCCCTTCCCGGATTAACGGAAGAGCGGAGCAATACGGCAGCCTCATCCAGATTGGGCGTAAGCAATGCCGCACCCGGCAGCAGAAGCTCTTCATAAACAGCCACCGCTTCTTCCCGCATCAGGC
>OHHM01000741.1_pt1 | contig 11582 bp, 15 predicted proteins | sample 1568091 | NCBI WGS metagenome assembly OHHM01 (sample SAMEA3879525, study PRJEB24766) | human gut metagenome | biome: human-associated habitat; feature: feces | place: USA | collected 1985/1987 | reverse complement strand
TATTTCCGGAACGATTCGTTTTTACGATGAAAATGTAGAGGTTCCTTCCTTGAAGATCGGTTATCTACCCCAAATGAGCCAGATCGATAAGAAGTTTCCGATCTCGGTACGGGAAGTGATCTCTTCCGGTTTATCCGCGGAGAAACCTTTGTTCCGTCCATTCAATAGATCCCAGAGAGAGCGTGTAGACGAGGTGATCGTACAGATGGGATTGGAGGAGTTGGCGGGCAGGGCCATCGGTGAGCTTTCCGGCGGCCAGTTGCAGCGGGTCTTATTGGGGCGTTCTATTGTCTCCCGTCCGCAGGTATTGATCTTGGATGAGCCTAATTCGTATGTGGATAAACGATTCGAGTCTCGTTTTTATCAGCTCTTGGAAGATATCAATAAAGAGAGCGCTATCATCTTGGTTTCCCATGATATCGGTACGGTTTTGACGATGGTGAAAAATATCGCTTGCGTAAACGAGACTTTGCATTATCACCCGGGAGCGAATGTCTCTGAGGAATGGTTGGGCGAGAAATACGCTTGTCCGATCGAGTTGGTGGGGCATGGTGACTTGCCGCACCGAGTCTTGAAGAAACACCAACACGAATAATTCTTTTTCACGAATAACTCTATTTTTATGATACCACAAATCATTTGCTGGATAAGCTTGCCGGAGATCGGTTATATCGTAGGTATTGCCGTAATCCTGTTCGGATGTAAGGCCGTATCGCAAAACCCTTTCATCAGTAAGAAACAAAAGATTCTTTGGATGCTGACGATCCTGTTCTTGAATTGGATCGGGTTGTTGTGGTATTATTATACATTTTATATGAAAGAAAAATGAAGGATATGAAGATATTGATAACCGGAGCGAGTGGTTTTATCGGCGGTTTCTTGGTAGAGGAGGCGCTTCGCCGTGGCTATGAGACGTGGGCGGGTATCCGTGCGGGTAGCAGTAAAGCGCATCTGCAAGATAAGCGGATTCATTTCATCGACTTGAAATATGGCGATCAGGAAGCGCTTACGGCTCAACTCTCAGACTTTGCCCGTGAGCATGGGGCATGGGATTATGTGATCCATAACGCCGGGTTGACGAAGACATTGGATAAGCGAAACTTTTTCCGTGTGAACGCCGAGAATACGCATCGATTTATCGAGGCTTTAGCCGCCGCCGGCTGCAAACCGAAGAAATTCCTCTTGATGAGCAGCCTAAGCAGCTATGGGCGAGGCGACGAGAAGACTTTCCGCCCGATACACTTGGACGATCCGCAGCGGCCGGACACGGCTTATGGCCAAAGTAAGCTAGAGGCGGAGAACTACATCCGTAAACAAACCTATTTTCCTTACGTGATCTTGCGGCCTACAGGAGTATACGGGCCGGGTGAGAAGGATTATTTCATGGAAATACAAAGCGTAAAGTCGGGACTCGATTTCGCCGTAGGCGCTATTCCCCAGCGAATCACGTTTATCTATGTAAAAGATTTAGCGACCGTGGCCTTCCTTTCCCTTGAGAAAGAGGAGATAGAGAACCGGCATTATTTTGTAGCCGACGGAGATGTCTACACGGATGAGTCTTTTGCCCGTATGATACAAGATATCTTAGGAAAGAAGCGGGTATTGCATGCCCGTATACCGCTGGGATTGGTGCGTATCGCTTGCCACTGTTCAGAATGGATCGGTAAGTTGTTGAAGAAAAGTATGACGCTAAATAGTGATAAATACATCATCTTGAAGCAGCGTAACTGGATTTGCGATGTCACGCCTCTTCAAGATGATTTAGGTTTTATCCCGGCCTATCCTTTACGTAAAGGCTTGGAAGAAAGTATCGAATGGTATAAAAAGGAGGGGTGGTTGTAAGAATCACTCCACCTTCTCGATCTTACCGGAGCCCATTACCTTTTTTTGGATATCTTGGGGATCTCCTTTGTATTTTACGGAACCGCTACCGGCTATCTCTGCCTTGATTTTGTTTACGACAAAGGCTTCTATGTCTCCACTACCGGCAATCTTGCACTCAAGCTCATCCATGGTACAATCGAAAGCACGTACTGTACCGCTACCGGCGATCGAGAATTCAGCTATGCCTACGGTTCCCCCTAGAACGATCGTGTTAGACCCGGCCATATCCCCGTTTAATTCCTCACAATACACTTTATGGCCAACGAAATCTCCGCTACCGGCGATCTCTATCTTTAGGTTTGTAAAAGAGGCCGTGTCGTGGAATTGGATAATCCCGCTACCGGCTAATCCTGCCTCGAACTCCTCGGCTTGTAGAGGGGAATTTATATACATGAGTACTGCCTGCCGCCGCTAGTTTCTTTAGATTGCGGGAGTTGGCCGTAACCATGAACTCGGTCGGACGGAAATTCGTATGTTTCCTGAATTCTTTTTTCGGACGGATCTTAAGCTTATGGTTCTCTACATTAAACTCATATTTCTCGAAGATATTCCGGTCTGTCTTTATTTCCAAACCTTCAGGAGCGTCGGATTGCGTGTAATTCACGACCATGCCTCCTCCCTCTAACTCAAGACAGTCATACTCGGAAACCGGGATGTTTTCCGTGGTGATATTGCCGTCTCCTTTTATGGTTTGTGTAGGGATACAGCTGCTTACTAGAAATAAGCCACATATAAGGAATAAAAGTGATATCTTTTTCATCTAATTGATTTTTGGGATGATTAATCTGCTTGTTTGATTTTTCCGACACCGGAGGCGGATTTCTGCGTATGCTCCGGATTGCCTTTATATTTAACGCTTCCCACACCAGAAGTGCTAGCGTCTAATTTCTGGGTAGCGTTCACTTCCATTCCTCCTACACCTGAAACTTCGCATTCCAGATCCTCAACGGGGCAATCGAACGCATATACGTGCCCTACACCCGATACGGAGTATTTGCCTTTCTTGATGTTTCCATTCAAGTAAATATTGCCGACTCCGGATATAGCTACCTTGAAAGTATCACAAGATAAATCAGCTAATTTCACGTCGCCTACGCCACTGATATAAAAAGACGTATTTGTCAGTTGTAGCGGTTGATCGGCGATAAAGTCGATGCTGCCACTGATCCCCGCTTCCTTCAGGTTCTTGGAACTTGTGTTCAATACCAGATGGGTCGGACAGATCTTCTTGCCGGATTTAGCCTTGATGATTAATTTGTGATCCTTATTCTCTATATCCAATAAGTCAAACAAATTCTCGTCCATGCTGATCTCCAACGAGGAGGCGCCATCTGTTTGGGTGTAATTACATATCGCACGGTTCTTCTTGTTGAACGGATTGATGCTTTTCGCCGATTCGATATTGGACCCTAGATGTATTTCCTCGAAATCATCTACTTGAATGGTGCGGGTAACAATATTCTTGTTCCCATTGATACCTTTTCGAGCATTCTTACTGATACAACCTGTCGTAGAAAAGATCACCAGCAGACATAGGTATATAATTCTTGTTTTCATTCTTTTACTTCTTCTACGGTACCTTTACCGATTATTCTCTGTTGAACTGCTGTCGGGCCTTTATAACGGATATTTCCTTTACCGACTACGTTGGCCTTTAAATTATCGGTAGCATGTACTTCCGCTAAGCCATTGCCTGTTACTTTGCAACTTAGCTGAGGAACCGCTAACCCAAAAGCGTGTATATCACCACTGCTGACGATACTGTAGTCTCCTTCTTTCGCATTACCTTTCTTGATCGTTATAGAGCCAGAGCCATCGATATCACATTCGATCTTGTCGGCTTCCAGATGATTGACAACCATATTTGCGCTACCGGATACATTCAAATCCAGTTTACCGACCGTAACTGTCTCTTTCAGTTGCACCAAGCTATTGGCGTTCGCCTTAATAACGGTCTCGTCTCCGGTAAGCGGACTGTTTACCATGAAGTTGGCATTTCCGGAAACTTTTGCGGCGGCAAGCCATTTAGAATTCGTCTTTACGATAAACTTCGTGAAATGATCTACCTTCGCTCCTTTGAAAGCGATGGTTAAGACACGATCCTTCACCTCGATATTGACATAGGGATGAAGATTCTGGTCTACGGTAACCTCCACGGTGGAAGGATCATCGGATTGCTCGTAATTGAAATCAATTACGCCATCCACCTTAATCTCGTTATAATCGGTGACAGAAATCTTTTTCGAGGTCAATTTACCATCGCCTTTTACATGATCTGCGGCCCAACCGGTAGTGACCCATCCTAGGAAAAATACCATTAATAAGATAGCCTTTGTTTTCATAAGTATCGTTTTTTATGATTCTACTTTTTAATTTAGACTCTATAAATAAAGAGTTGGTTACAAAAATAGCAAGAAAAAGCTACCGGATATCACATCTAGTAGCTTTTTTAAATTTGATAATGTGTGTATTAAAAAAAATGTGTGTGTTCGATCAATTTGCGCCTTGAATGGATCCAGAGCCGGACTTTGATTTATTCACGTTCGCCGGGCCTTTATAGCGGATGTCTCCACTGCCCGAAACCGATAGGTTCATGTTATCTTTGGCATAAACACGGGCATCTCCGCTACCGCTTACCGAGCAACTCAAATCATTGACAGATAAGTCGTATGCTTTTATATCTCCACTGCCCGATACGGAATAGCGGGCCTCGTCCGCCTTACCTTTCAAGGTGATGTCTCCGGAGCCTGAAACCTTGCTGGTAAGATTCTTGCAGTCCAAATCTTCAAAAACCAGATCGCCGGAGCCGGATACCGAGAACTCACCTAATCGTAATTTCACGTTATGTGGGAACTTTACGTCGCTGGAGCCGGAAATCTTGATTTCCAGTTGATCCTCGGAAAAAGCGTTCTGCGCCTCAAAATCCATCGGGCCGGAAGTCTTTAAGTATTTCAGAGTCTTCGAGCTTCCTTCGATTACATACTGGGTCGGTTTGATACGGGTCCCGTCTTGTATGCGGATAGCTAACCGTCCGTTATTGGATTTGATCGAGAGGAGTGGGAATAGATTCTCGTCGATCGTAATTTTCAAGGAAGCGCTTCGTCCATGCGTATATTTGAATACCGGGAATTTCTTGTTGCTTCTATTTCCCCAAAAATTATTGCCGGAATATTCGATATTTCCACCCAGTTCGATCTCGCTATAGTTATCTACCGATATCTCTTTCGTAATAATATTCCCATTACCTTCTACTTTACTAGCCTCTGCCATGAAGGCACAAAAGATGAGGGCTATTACCGCTACTAATTTTGTTTTCATCGTTCGTATGTATTAAATGTTTATTTGACTTTGTTGATCGAGCCGGAACCCATGATAGACTTACTGATCTCCGGATCTCCTTTGTAATGAATCTCACCACTACCTACGATATTGGCATCCAAGATTTGCGTGGCATATACGCTGATCTCGCCGCTGCTGGCGATATTACACTCTGCTTTACGTGCTTGGCAGTCAAAGGCTTTAATCTCACCACTTCCCGCTACATTGAATGAGGCACGATCTACGGTTCCTATTACCTCGATTTCCCCGCTGCTGGCGAGGCTGCAAGATAGGTTGTCCAGCTGTATATCCTTGGCGATGATATTTCCGCTACCGGCCATGTTACATTCAAGCTTGTAACCTTTTACGGGGCCTCTCAACTCAACGTTTCCACTACCGGCCATATTGATCTCCATCCGGTTTACTTTCGTCGGTTTGCTGATAATGAAACTGCCGGAACCTACCGTATTCAACTCTTTTAGTTCCTTGGAGTTGGATTTTATCTTGTAGACGGTCGGCCTCAAGTCGTAGGAGTTATTATTAAAACCTTTCTTGATAGATTTCGGATAGATCTTTAACGTACCGCCTTCTACTTCGGTCACGAGGTAATCAAATAAGTTCTCATCGATCGTTACGGATAGATAAGGCGCTTTATCCGACTGTTCATACTCGAAATCAGCGGAGCCAACGAACGTGATCTCGTCGTAATCGCTAATCTTTATCTCCCGGGTTTCCGGGTTCCCATTTCCATCGATACGTTTGTCGGCTGCGAATCCGCAAACCGCGATCATCTGTATGCAGAATATAAAAAGTGATACTCTCGTCTTCATCGTCTTTAATTTTTTAGGTTCTTTTCTTAATAGACGAGTGCGGGTTATAAAGGGTTGCAGAAACAGATGATTTTTTTAATTTTGCATCAAGTTAGATTTAAACATAAGGAATATGAAGACACTTATACACACGGACAAGGAACAGATCGAATCGATTATCCGCCAGAGCGATGTTTGCTTCGTTGGCATGGCGGATACAGATGGAACGCCTTATGTATTGCCGATGAATTTCGGTTATAAGGATGGCGTGATTTATTTACACTCGGCGCAGGATGGACGAAGCATCTCTATATTGGAACGTAATCCGAAAGTCTGTATTACGTTTAGTATTGACCATGCCTTGGTTTTCCAGCATCCGGAGGTAGCTTGTAGCTACCGTATGCGTTCGAAGAGCGTGATCGCTTGGGGAAAGGTCGCTTACGAAGAGGATTTCGACAAGAAGGTGGAAGCCTTGGATATTATCATGAAGCAATATTCCGATAAGACTTTCCGTTATAGCGATCCGGCGGTCCGTAACGTGAAGATTTGGACGGTAGATATAGACGAGGTCAGCTGTAAGGAATTTGGCGCTCCTCATAAGAAATCTTATTAAATCAATAAATGATATGAAAAAACTACTTCTTTTATTTGTTCTATGTCTTTGTTTTCCGGTGGTTGACAAGGCTTGTACCTCCATTATAATCACTGGAAAGGCTACTCCCGATGGCCGTCCGTTGATGTGGAAACACCGGGATACCGGCGCTCCGTATAACCATATCGGTTATTTTGACGAAGGTGGTTATCGTTTTCTGGGGCTGGTAAATAGCGATGATCCGGAGGGAGCCGTGTGGACCGGAAGCAATGAGACGGGCTTCTCTATCATGAATACGGCTTCTTATAACTTGAAAGACGATGATATAAAGGAGATGGATCAAGAGGGAAACTTGATGCGAAAAGCCTTGAGAGTCTGTAAGACGGTGCAGGATTTCGAGCATTTCTTGGATACCTTGCCTCGCCCGATGCGTGTGGAGGCTAATTTCGGAGTGATCGATGCTTATGGTGGTGCGGCTTATTATGAGACGAATAATGAGCGATATTATAAGAAAGACGCGAATGATCCGAATCTGGCGCCGGAAGGTTACTTGATTTATACGAATTTCTCTTTCGAGGGGCGTACGGATGAAGGCAAAGGATATGTACGTTATGAGAATGCGAAAAAGATCTTTAAGGAAATGCGGAACGAAGGATTTACTCCTCAGCGTATCTTTCAGCAGGCTTCCCGCTCTTTTTATAATAGCTTGCTGGATATCGATTTGATGGACAAGGGACAAAGTCCGAACAATCGTACAGGCTGGTTTGTGGAGCAGGATTTCATCCCCCGTCTAGAAAGTACGGCTTCTATCGTAATCCAAGGCGTAAAATCCGGTATGAATCCGGAATTGACAACGATGTGGACTGCCTTGGGATATCCTCCTACCTCTGTCGCTATTCCTCTTTGGGTGAAAATGGGAAAGGAGCAAAGTGCTTTAGTTACTTACGACGCATCCTATAAAACAGCCCTATTAGATTGGTATTCCGTTCAATTACAGAAGAATGTCTACTCCATACATCGTGGCAACGGCCAAAAGTATTTGCATTGGCAACTGTTATGGAATGATGACCAATCTGGTTATATCCAACAGCTTCGTGCGGTAGAGAACCGGATTTTCGATTTATTCGACGCTCATAAGACGGAGTGGGAACAAAATGGATTGGATACAAAGGAAATACAACGGCTGTATAAGGAAGTCGATAAGCTCGTAAATAAAGCCTTCTTGGGGCTTCAAAAATCATAACCATAAGGTGTTTTGTTGATAGTGAAAAATACAGTAAGTATTTAAAATATACGTATTGATAATGTCTTTATAATCAGATTGATAAAAAGTTGATGATGTTTCCGGAAAAACATGTACGTGTTTTTCCGGAAACATGTACGAGAATTTGTGAAAACACGTACGTGTTTTGGGAAACAGATAATGAGGTTTTAATGCATTTGGAAAAATGTACAATAACTATGTGGAAAATAAGCACTGTATCCCTAAGAGATATACTTCATAGGCCAAGGAAGTAGTACTTCTCGTGAATTCCGATTGTGCGCTTAGGAAAACTTGTGCAGTTGGCGTATTTCAAAAAGTTACGTATATTAGTGGTCTGAATCTAATATGAAAAACATGAGAAAACTATATTATTTAGTGATGATAAGTCTGGCTTCCATTTTGATCGCATGCGAGAATCGATCGGAAGAGTGGGACGTGGTGGATTTCGGAAACGATTGTACGGTTGGCTTGCAGGAACATTTGGAATGCAGATTCATTCCTTTGGAGACGAAGGATAGCGTGCTGTTAAAAGATCTCTACCGGGTTTGCTGGGTGGACGATCGTATTTTTGTATTCGATAGAAGTGATGAGATAAATGCGCTTTTTGTATTCAGTGATCAAGGAAATTTTATTACTCGTGTAGGCTTGCGGGGACAAGGGCCGGAAGAGTATCTTTATCTAACTCACTTTTTCGTGGATGAGAAAGAGCGAATCTTGACATTGGTGGATTTTGGTGGGACGGCCTTATTGCGTTATGATCTGGATACCTATCAATATATATCCACGCAAGATGTAGCTGATTATTTTGTGGACTGCGCCCCTTTGGATAAGGAGAATTGGATTTGGTATTATCCTTTGGGATTTGCGACACCGCAAAGGGAAAACTTCTATCTGAAAGCCACGGACAGGAAAGGAGAGCAAGACGCATTGTTGGGACCGGCTTATTTCACGTCCGGCCATACGATCAATGGGAGCAAGACGTTGCATGCCTTTGCTGGGGATTGGTATGCGCATTTCCCCTTTACCCCCGAAGTGTGGAAAGTGAAGGACGGGATGTTGGAGCCTGCTTATAAAGTTCGCTTCGGAGATAAAAGTATGCCTCCTATCGAGTATGTCAAGGAGAAAGGGAGAGGCGGGAGAGATTTCTCTGGCGATCTGTTTCGCTCCGGCTATGTAAATTCTTTTGGGCTGCTGGAGACCGAACAGATCCTGCATGCGACCTATATGTGCGATAAGGTAACTTACTTCGGATTTTATGACAAGGATAGGAAAGAGGCATTCTCGTATGCGTTCCCCAACTTCATAAGGGCTACGGGGTTGACAGGCTTTTACGGTATTTGCGGAGTGTATAAAGATTATTTTATCGGGAAGATCAGTTCGACGGTGCTGTTGCGTAATCAGATACATTATGAGGATTTGAGACGGATAGCGGAGAATCGTACACAGGACGATAATCCGATCTTATGTTTATTTAAAATAGAAAGGTCATGAGAGTATTGTATGGGATTATTGTATTCTTCGCTTTGTTTCTTCTCGCTTGTTCCGATGCGGAAAGAGAAGAAAAACGGCTGGAGGGAAATTTGTTAATGAAAGGGGATTCTGGTGTATGCTATGATGGGATTGGTCTTACCGAGTCTTATTTGGTGTTGTTGGCTCGTGGGTGTGATACGATCATTCAAGTATTCGACAAAGATGATTTGTCGCACCTGCATGCGTTTGCGTTGAAAGGATATGGTGCCACTTATTTCTCTAATCCGGAGTTTATGAAGTCAAATACAAAAGAACCCGCCGGAAAGGATGAGTTCTGGATCGTGGATAACCAACTTACATTTAATAAGATGCAGGTGCTGGCGGATTCTTTGCGTTTTGATCGGAAATATATACTAATACCCGAACTTGTTCCCTCTACGCATTATAATGTCACCACGAAAGAAGTTTATGCGGTTCCGATCGTAGAGAAAAATGTTTATGGTCCTTTCTGCTATGCGAATCGGGAAGAGGGAATTTATTGGGTGGAGCCACCAAAAGTAGCAAGAACGTATCGTTCTTGTAAGCACGTCGCTTATTTGCCTAATCTTTGTGTGAATGAGCGGCAAAACAGTGTGGTTGCTGCCTTGCGTTTCTTCAACCAAATTGATTTTTACGATTTGAAGGGAACTTATCAAAGGAGCTTTACGTATGGGAAGGAGCCTATCGTGCCTTTACTGAAGAAGAATGATACCCAAGTGGATGTTCTTGGAACGACAAAATGCTTTATCGATATATTCGGTACGGATCAGTATGTATATTGCTTGTACGATGGTTCTGCGGATTTTTCGAATTTATCCACATTGCTGGTTCTTTCTTGGGACGGCCAATTAAAGAAACGATTGAATTTTGATCGTTCAATAAAGAGGATTGCCGTAGACCCTTCCGATCGTTTTCTGGTCGCCTTGGCTCTTGATGAAAGTGGAGCATTGGATGTGGTAAAGTATTCGATATGAAGATTATTTATTTGTAACTCTATCAGGCGGATGGGCGTAAGTTGATAAAGGTTGGCGTGGAATTTAGCGCTATAGAACGTAATATTAGTCGTTGGCTGTATTTTTGATGCCTCTTCGTGAAGGTGTTCTCAAATAAAATACTATTTTTGCGCATTATAAAGAATATTCCGCAAATAATGGATATACAGAGGCATAGTAGCGTATTGGGCGATACGGTGGAGAAGCTATCGGATGAGGCATCGTATAAACAATTGTTCCATGCGTACAGGGATGAGGAGGCGTTGCCCTCGGGCGAGGTGCTGAAAGAGATCATCGATCTATGCCGTGCGATCCTGTTCCCCGGTTATTATGGGAATGCCCGTATCAGTAAACAGACGATCCGTTTTCATACGGGCGTAAATGTTGAGACTCTTCATTCTTTATTATCCAAGCAGGTTTATGCGGGACTTTGTTTCGCGGATACATCTTGCGTGACTTGCCCGGAAGAAAAGATCTCCGCTGAGGCAGAGGCTATTTCGGAGGCTTTCATCTCTACGCTTCCGGAGATTCGCGGTCTGCTGGCTACGGATGTGGAGGCGACTTTCAATGGCGATCCCGCCGCTCAAAATCTAGGTGAGGTCATATTTTGTTATCCCGGTTTCCGGGCGATCGGTAATTACCGGATCGCCCATCAATTGTATAAGCTCGGGGTTCCTTATATTCCTCGTATGATTACGGAGATGGCACATTCCGAGACCGGTATCGATATCCATCCGGGCGCGAAGATCGGTCATCATTTCTCGATAGACCACGGGACGGGTACGGTGATCGGCGAGACGAGCGTGATCGGCAATTACGTCCGAATCTTTCAGGGCGTCAGCTTGGCGGGAGAGAAACTTCCCCCCGATGAGAACGGTAACGCTATCCGTGGCGTAGCCCGTCATCCTATCTTGGAAGATCATGTGACAGTATATTCTAATTCCACCTTAATCGGTAAAATCCGGATTGGCAGAGGGGCTACGATATGTGGTAACGTCTGGATAGCGGAGGATGTACCGGCAGGGAGTACGGTTACACAATTGAAAATTGAGAATTGAAAATTATCAAGAGGGTAGCTGGAAGGAGATCGAAGCATGTCAGAGAGCGAAATGAGAATAATTAATAATAAACAACGTAATACGCAATTGGGAATAATTTTCAATTCTCAATTCTCAATTTTCAATTAAAATGAGCGAGACATTTGAAATGGTGGC
>OHHM01000735.1_pt1 | contig 11631 bp, 10 predicted proteins | sample 1568091 | NCBI WGS metagenome assembly OHHM01 (sample SAMEA3879525, study PRJEB24766) | human gut metagenome | biome: human-associated habitat; feature: feces | place: USA | collected 1985/1987 | reverse complement strand
GCCCGCCGAGGCCAAAGCCCGCATCGAAGAGCTGCGCCGGGCCGCCAAAGCCGATCTTCCGGCGCGTATCGAGCGGCTGTCGCAGCTGACGGGGCTGAAATACGCCAAGCTCACGATTCGGGCTTCGCGTACCAAGTGGGGGAGTTGTTCGGGGCGTAATACCATTTCGCTGAGCCTTTTTCTGATGACCCTGCCCGAACACCTGCGCGATTACGTGATCGTCCACGAACTCTGTCATACCGTCCACCACAACCATTCGCCGCGTTTCCATGCGCTCGTGGACCGCATGGTCGGGGGCAATGAAAAAGCCCTTAACCGTGAGTTAAGGGCTTTCGCAATTCGTTGAGTCTCGGCAGTCCTATTTCTGGCCGAGTATCTCCTTTTCACCCTTGTAGGTGAACGCCATGAATACGATCGAGAGGAAGCAGGCCGCGATGAGCAGGATAAACGTCCAGTCCCAGCCTGCGGCTTCGGCCACGGAGCCGATCACGATATTGGCCAGAATGGCCGTGCCGAGGAAGTAACCGAAGAATCCGGTCAGTCCGGCGGCCGTTCCCGCCGCGTTTTTCGGAGCGAGGTCGAGCGCCTGCACGCCGATGAGCATTACCGGACCGTAGATGAAAAATCCGATGGCGATCAGCGACATGGTGACGATGAAATAGTTCGACGAGAACTGCCAGTAGAGGAAGATGAATACCGCGACGATCGCCATGAAGAGGATCGTGGGAACGGCGCGCCGTCCGTGGAACACCTTGTCGCTCAGCCAGCCGCAGATCAGCGTGCCGGGAATGGCGGCGAACTCGTAGGCGAAGTAGGCCCAGCCGGCCTGCTTGATGTCGTAACCCTGCGCGTCGCGGAGGTAGGTCGGGGCCCAGTCGAGACATCCGTAGCGTACCATGTAGACGAAAGCGTTGGCGATAGCGATGAACCACAGCAGTTTGTTGTTCAGGACGTATTTGAAGAAGATTTCGCGGGTCGTGAGCACTTCCTCCTGCTTGGCGCTGTAATTTTTCGGGTAGTCGTTGCGCCATTTCTCCACCGAGGGAAGGCTGCACGACTGCGGCGTGTCGCGGATGAGCACGTAGGCGAGGATGGCGATGAAGATCGCGACGACCGCCGGGAAAAGATAGGTTCCTATCAGGAAATAGAGTTCCGTGTGGCTGCCGCAGAACCATGAGCCGAACCAGATGGCGCCGTAGACGGCCATCGGGCCGACCAAAGCCCCGCCTACGTTGTGGGCGCAGTTCCAGATCGACATCTTCGTGCCGCGCTCCTTGATCGAGAACCAGTGGGTCATGACGCGGCCGCACGGAGGCCAGCCCATTCCGTTGAACCAGCCCACGAGGAAGTTCAGGACCGCCATGATGAAGATGGCCAGCCGCTTGTGCTCCGGGCCGAGCAGCGTAACCGGAACGATCATGAACATCATCGACAGGGCGGCCAGCACCAGTCCCAGCGGCAGGAATACGCGCGCGTTGCTGCGGTCGGAGACGCTTCCCATCAGGAATTTGGACAGGGCGTAGGCCACGGCGTTCATCGCCAGCACGATGCTCAGTTCGCTCTGGTCGAAGCCGAGCAGGGCGAGCTCCGGGATCGCCATCGAGAAATTTTTCCGGACGATGTAGAATCCGGCGTACCCGATGAAGATGCCGAGAAACACCTGCAGACGCATGCGTTTGTATTTCGCATCGACCTTGTCGGCCTCCATTTCCGGTTTATAGGCAGGGGGTTGAAGAATTTTCCACATAATTGACGTGGGGCTCGACGCAGGAACCCGATTGAGTTGAAGTTGGTATTGGTTCATTCATGGCGACGTGCGTCCCTGCGTCGGACCCGCGTCGGGGCGTTCGGCTACGCCCGGTCATTTTCCAAATCCTCCCGAATCCCTCCTCGCGGAGAGGAGAAATTCGGGATTCTTCGGATTTGTTCCCTATAAAAGTTGTTTCGTTCGTTCGGAACTCCGTTCGGCCTAAGCCTCGGCTTCGCCTGCAAAGATATAAGTTTTCGCCAATTCCGTGAAATCTTTTACCTGCCCGTCGATCCATGCCTGATCGCGTCCGAGTTCCTTGGCCATGAGTTGCGCCACCTTCGGAGCCGCGGCCATAGCTTCGCGGGCGTCGACGAAGAGCAGGCGTACGCGGCGCGAAAGCACGTCTTCGACCGTCATGGCCATCTCTTCGCGTACGGCCCAGAGTACTTCGGCATAGGTGTAGCCGTACTTCGGTGAGAGTTTTTCGCCCAATTCGGGCTGCTGCTTGATAAGCTCCAGAATCTTCGGCTCGTCGCTGCCGTATACGTACATGTGATCCGACAGATCGGGATTCTTGCGGTAACCGTGGATGTGCAGTTTCTTGGTGACGCACTTGCGGGCCGGAAGTTTCGCGACTTCGATCGCCTTGTCCACCGTGTCCTCGGCCATCAGACGGTACGAGGTCCACTTGCCGCCCGTGATCGTAACCAGACCGTTGTCCGATACGATGATCTTGTGGCTGCGCGAAATCTCCTTCGTGTTCTTGCCCTCCTTCTTGGGCGCCGCCAGCGGACGCTGCCCTGCGAAGACCGAAAGGATGTCCTTGTAGGTCGGCGCGGGGTTCATGTAGAGCCCTGCCGTGCCGAGGATGAAGTCGATCTCCTCCTTGAGCGGGCGCGGGTCTTCCTCGGCCTTGGGGCGTACGATGTCCGTGGTGCCGACGACGACTTTGTCGTGCCAAGGCACGGCGAACAGCACGCGGCCGTCCGAGGTCTTGGGAACCATGATTGCGTAGTCGCTCTGCAGGAACTTCATGTCGAGCACGATATGCACGCCCTGACTCGGCGTCACCATTCTGCGGTGCGTCGGGCTGTCCATGTGCATGATGTCGTCCACGAAGCAGCCGGCGGCGTTTACGACGCTGCGCGCTTTGAGCGTGTGCTCCTCGCCGGTGAGGTTGTCCACGAACTTCACGCCTGCGGCGCGGCCCGCCGCGTCATGCACGATGCCCGTGACGGTAGTCTGATTGACGACCGTGCCGCCGTTTTCGACGCAGGTCTGCGCGAGGTTCACGGCCATACGCGAGTCGTCGAACTGTCCGTCGTGGTACACCACGCCGCCTTTCAGACCCTTCTCGACCGAAGTCGGAATGTATTTCATTACCTTTTTCGCCGAAATGTATTTCGAACGTCCGTAGCCGAAACCGAACGAAAGCATGTCGTAGAAGGTCAGACCGCAAAAATAGAGGAAATTATCCCAGTAACTGTAATTCGAGATCACGAATGCCTGGTCTTTGACCAGGTGCGGGGCGTTGGCTTTCATGCGGCCGCGTTCGCGCAGGGCTTCGAGCACCAGCATGACGTCGCCCTTCTGCAGGTAGCGCACGCCGCCGTGTACGAGCTTGGTACTGCGGCTCGAAGTGCATTTCGCAAAGTCGGTTTTTTCGAGCAGCGCCACGCTCATGCCGCGCGTCGCGGCATCGACCGCCACGCCGAGGCCCGTGGCGCCCCCGCCTACCACTACGATATCCCAAACCTTGTCTTTCTCGGATAGTTTTTTGATTTGTGCAAGTCTTTCCATAAATTCATGAATTTCGTTTCGCAACAAAATTACATATGATTTTTTGTATTTCAAAATAAAATATGTTTTATTTCATAATATTCCGTTTCGATATGCTTCCTTTGCGCAAGAATGGTTATTTCTTCTGCCCGTTTCGGCGGATTTCGAATTATTTTTCTTATCTTGCATTACGAAACGATTAAACTTTACTCACATGAACAAATCCGGCGAAGAGACTATTTTGAGCCTTCCGGAACGTCATAACCGGATTCTTGCGCTGCTTCAGCAGAACGGCTCCATCTCCGTGGCCCAGCTGGCCGAACTGTTCAAGGTTTCGGAGGTCACCATCCGCAAAGACCTCTCCTATCTCGAACAACAGAAAAAATTGTACCGAACTCACGGCAGCGCGATTCTGATCAGTCCCTATATCAGCGACCGCCATGTCAATGAGAAGGAAAAAAAGAACGTCGCGGAGAAGCGGGCCATCGGCGCCAAGGCCGCCAGCCTGATCGCGCAGGACGATTCGATCATCATCGCGTCGGGAACCACCATGGCGTTTCTGGCGCGTGAAATAAAGCCCGTAGGCCACCTGACCGTCATTACGGCGGCGGTGCCCGTGACTTCGATCCTTTCGCAGGACGCCAACATCGACGTGATTCAGCTCGGCGGCATCACCCGCAGCAGTTCGGTGTCGGTGGTTGGGCCTTTTGCCGAGCAGATGCTCCGCCACTTCAATTGCAGCAAGCTGTTCGTGGGCGTGGACGGCATCGATCTGGAATTCGGACTCACGACGACCAACATGCTCGAAGCGACGCTGAACGGTGCGATGATGAACGCCGCCCAGAAAGTGATCGTGCTGGCCGACAGTTCGAAGTTCGGCCGTCGCGGCTTCAGCAAGATCTGCGATCTGGAGGCTGTAGACCGCATCATCACCGACAGCGGCATTCAGCCCCTTTACCTCGAACGGCTCCGCGAGCGCGGAATCGAGGTGATCGTGGTCGATGCGTGACGAGCCTTTCGGCAACTTTTCCATGATCGTATGATTCGTTAAAACAAAAAACAACCGTGATTTTCACGGTTGTTTTTTGTTGTGTTTGAAGAACGCTTGATGGAGTTTCAGGAGATAAGGTGCATATATTCGGCGATTCGGCATGCTTCGATCGAAGTGTCGGCCTTCAGCTTGCTCAGGATATTCTGGCGGTGGCGGTTGACGGTATGGATGCTGATGGAGAGCAGTATGGCTATCTCTTTGCTCATTTTGCCGGCACTGATTAATTGCAGGACCTCCTTCTCCCGGTCCGACAGCAGGTTGTCGGACCGGCGTGTTTCGGGTGATATTATTTCGCCCGTGGCAGAATTGACGAACGTGTAATCCGGCTGAACCGTGCAGACCGAGTCGTAGAGACAGAGCGCCATGCGCAGGCTGCCGTTCGGGGTGCTGCCGATGTAGAACATGCGGTGGCGGATCGGGACGTAGATGTCTGTTGCATCACGCATGCGAATTTGCCCGGAGACATAGTAGTTGACTCGCTCCGCAATCGGGATTTCTTGCAGGAATCCGAAAAAGCGGAGTTCCTGCGTGTGTTTTTCCAGCAGGTCGTCGGGATGTATTCGGTCGAAGATTTTTTCTTCCCAGATCGAAGCAATCGTTTCTTCGGTAGTGTGTTCGGCTAGCCCCAGCCGGACCGCGGTTCTGCCGTTGTAAATACGGCTCGTATTCGATTGCAGGTCACTCAACACGGCCAATGCGTTTTCCGTCCGCACGTATGCAAGTGCCGTCTGCCTGCACTCCTCCCATAGGAGGGCTTCGGAGTGTTCGTCGTCGAAATTCTGACGTAGCAGTTTTTCGTTCAGTGTGCTTACGATATTCATAGTTTGGGAATGGTTACTAATCAGTATTGCTCCGGTCGTTGGGATGCCGTACCTTTGCAAAGGTAATTTAATCATCAAAAAATCCGAACATATGAGGAAAATACTTTTGGCTTGCTTGGCTTTGGCGGTTGCAGAAGTCACATGCGCCCAGAGTCTTGAAAAGATTCAATGGTTCAACGAGCCGGAACGGTGGACGGCCGAGGACGGAATTCTTACGATGCAGGTTCCGCCGCATTGCGACTACTGGCGGGTTTCACATTACGGTTTCACGGTTGACGACGCTCCGTTCTGTTATGCGACCTACGGCGGGGAGTTCGAAGCGAAAGTGAAAGTGACGGGTGATTACAAAACCCGTTTCGATCAAGCGGGACTGATGCTGCGCATCGATGCCGGGAATTATATTAAGGCGGGCGTCGAATTCGTTGACGGAAAATTCAACCTCAGTACTGTCGTGACTCATGGAACCAGCGATTGGAGCATCATTCCGCAGGATGGAGCGGTTCCGTTTGTGTGGATCAAGGCCGTACGGCGGCTCGATGCCGTGGAGATATTCGTTCGACGATAAGGAGTATGTGATGATGCGAAATGCATGGCTGCAGGACAACACCCCGGTTATGGTGGGGCTTATGGCTGCCAGTCCCGATGGAGAGGGATTCGAAGCGAAGTTCGAAAACTTTTCTGTAAAACATCTGCCCGATATGCGGCGAATGGAATGGTTGAAGCGGAATGCCGAATAAGGCGGACGGGCTGGAAGTTGGCTCGTAAAACAGGAGCGGTCCGGTTTTCCCGGACCGCTCCTGTTATATATAAGGCCACAATTGTTATTTCAGCAGCGCCTGCAGGCGTTCGGGATAGTCGGTGGTGATGTAGTCCACGCCGAGGTCGATGAAGTAGCGCATGTCCTCCTCCGTGTCCACAGTCCAGACATTGACTTCGAGGCCCTCTTTGTGGGCCTGCTCCACCCACTTGGGATTTTTGCGGAGCACGCTCATCGAGTAGTCGATACCGGTCAGGCCGAGTTTTTTGATGCTGCGGGGAGCCAGATCGCCGTTGAGGTAGAAGATGCGGCCGTCGGGCATCAGTTTCTTGAACGCAAGGCAGGCGTTGATCGAGAAGGCGATGATGTCCGTGCGGTCGAGCAGGTTGTATTTGCGCAGGGCCTTGACGATCTTTTCGGCTGCGAGATCCTCGCGCTTGAGGTCCGAAAGCGACTTCATTTCGAGGATCAGGCGCGTATCGGGCTTGGCGGCTACCAAACGCAGGTAGGCGTCGAGCGTCGGAATGTTTTCGCCGTTGGGGAGCACGATCGAGGTGATCTCCTTGAGCGTCGATTTCTCCATGTTGATGTCGGTGCCCTTGTAGACGCGGTCGTGGTTGACGATCAGCTTGTCGTCGGCCGTGAGCCATACGTCGATTTCCGAGCCGAAAACGCCGACCGAATCGGCCTTCGTGAACGAAGCCAGTGAGTTCTGGGCCGAATTGGGGGCGGTCCAATAGCCGCGGTGCGAAATTACTTTGGGCTGAGCGGCGACCGCGGCGCTTCCCGTGAGGAGCATGGCGGCTGCGAGGATGAGTTTTTTCGTCATATCGTTTGAAATGTTGGTTGAGTGCTTATAAAACGAAACTTTCACAAAGTTAGAAAACATTTCCGGAATAACAAGCTGAAAGCCCTGCAAAGCGTAATTTTTCGTAATGATCGGCCGCTTTGGTCTCTTTCGGTGCATTTTGAAACGAAACTGAAAATGACGAATAGATGGATTTTTCGGTCGGAAAATGCTGGAAATTCAGGATTTTTTTTCTATCTTCGTATGATGCAGAGACGATTTATTAACTTAAAAAACTTCAATAACCAATGAAAGAAAAAGTCAGTAAGAAGTTCGGAGAGCTTTACGGCTCCGGGGCTATCCTCTTCGCTTCGCCGGGTCGTATCAACCTGATCGGCGAGCACACGGATTACAACGGGGGCTTCGTTTTCCCCGGCGCCGTCGATAAGGGTATCGTCGCGGCCATCAAGCTCAACGGCACGGACAAGGTGCGCGCCTATGCGCTGGACCTCGGCGAAAGTGCGGAGTTCGGACTGGACGAGGCGGACAAACCCGCCCAGAGCTGGGCCTGTTACATCTTCGGCGTCTGCCGCGAGATTCAGAAGCGCGGCGGCAAGATCGGCGGCTTCGATACGGTATTCGCGGGCGACGTGCCCCTGGGCGCCGGCATGTCGTCGTCGGCAGCGCTGGAGTCGACCTACGCCTTTGCGCTGAACGACCTCTATTCGCTGGGCATCGACAAATTCGAACTGGCGAAGATCGGCCAGTCCACCGAACACAACTACTGCGGCGTGAACTGCGGCATCATGGACCAATTCGCTTCGGTGTTCGGCAAGAAGGGTAACCTGATCCGTCTGGACTGCCGCTCGCTGGAATATGCCTATTTCCCGTTCGATCCGAAAGGCTACAAACTCGTCCTGCTCGACTCGCGCGTGAAGCACGAGCTGGTGGGGTCGCCCTACAACGACCGCCGCGCGTCGTGCGAGCGCGTCGCCAAGATGCTCGGACAGGAGTTTCTGCGCGGAGCTACGATGGAGCAGCTCGACGCCATTAAGGATAAGATTTCCGAGGAGGATTACAAGCGCGCCCGCTATGTGATCGGCGAGGAGAAGCGCGTGCTCGACGTTTGCGAAGCGCTCGAAAAGGGCGATTACGAAACCGTCGGCAAACGCATGTACGAAACCCACTGGGGCATGTCGAAGGACTACGAGGTATCGTGCGAGGAGCTGGACTTCTTGGCGGAGGTCGCCGAGGCGTGCGGCGTCACGGGTTCGCGTATCATGGGCGGCGGCTTCGGCGGCTGCACGATCAATCTTGTGAAAGACGGGCTTTACGACAACTTCATCGCTACGGCCAAAGAGAAGTTCAACGCCAAGTACGGCCATGAACCCAAAGTCTATGAGGTGGTGATCTCCGACGGCTCGCGCCGGTTGGAGTAATTCCCTCGAAACCTATCAAGCAAAGGCCCCATCCGAAGATGGGGCCTTTTTATGTCGGTACGATCGTTTTATTCGGGCAGCAGGGACTGCGTGGTCAGCGGATGCTGGATATAAATGGGGTTGGTCAGGGCGATCATGCTGCCGTCCTCGGCGCGGAGTTCGGCCCGGACCCAGAGCGAACGCTCTGGAATGGGGACGACGACGGTGCCCGGCGCGATCGAAGTGTCGGAGAACCATCCCTGCTGGTCCGTCAGCCGCAGCCGGCCGGCGGTGTTGCTCCGGAACTCGGCCTGCATCCCGCCGCTGCGGAGCAGGGTGTCGCCGATGTCGGCATGCTGTACGGGCGTCGCCGAATTGCGGACCTGCATGCCGATCTCGGCCGAGGTGTCCCGCGCCACGTAGCTGCGGCCTGCGGCGATCGCGTCGATGACCGCCTCGGCGGAAAGCGCTTCGGCGCGGACGACCGTGTGGGGCGAGGCGATGTTGCCGCCGCGGTGGAAGTCGGTCGAAGCGACGGCGAATTTGCGGTTGCCGCCCACGAGCAGGGTATGCCATAATTCTACGGCCCGTTCGTTGGCGGGACTCCATGCGCTGTTCCAGACCTCGATGCCGTCCATCGGGGTTACGTCGTACAGGAAGTCGAGGTTGTAGGGGGGGGTGGCGACCAGCAGCCGTCCGGCCTTTCGGGCTTTGGCCACGACCTTGCGGTAGCGGAGCGTGTCGTTGTGGTGAATCCGGAAGTCGATCCATGCGTGCGGATCGAGACCGAAGATGTTCCAGTGTCCTTGTCCGTAGGTGACTTCCACGCCGTTGATCACGAGGAATTCCAGGTCCTGAACTTCGCCCCAGTGCAGGAGGGCCGAGGTGGTGTTGTGGTCGGTCGAAACGATGCCGTCGAGTCCCGAAGCCTTGCCGAGCGCGATGACTTCGGCCGGCGTCAGCCGTCCGTCCGAGTGGACCGTATGTACATGGGGGGCGATGCGGTACCAGCCGGGTTTGTCGTTCAATTGCGGAGCCGCGTACGACGGCGCGGGGAGTTTTTTTGCCCGCGGACCTTCCGTAAGGGTGATTTTCAGCGTCCAGTCGGTGGTGCGCCCTGCCGTCGTGGGCATCTGGATGACGGTCCACCGGCCCGGATTGATCCGCCCGGCGAGATAGCCGGGCGTGGCTTCCGTTTCGCCGATTTCGAAACTGCGGCGTGCACCTCCCGACCAACCGCGGAATCCCGGACCTTCGAATCCCGCTCCCCGTTCGTCGAAGATGCCGAGGTCCAGATTGCCCGGACGCGCTTCGCCCGAACCGAGATGCTGGGTTACGCTGATCTTTACGATGCCTTCGGGTACGGTGAACGAGGTGTAGACCGGAACATAGTATTGTTCGGGAGTAGCCTTGCCTGAGAAGGTGAGTTCATGGGTTTTGGGTGCTTTGCCTGCGCCGAATGCGGCCGCGTGCGGCGTCAGCAGGCCCGATATTGCCAGCAGGAGCGCTGAAATCCGGATACGGGTGTTTGTCATGGGTGGAGCGTTTATGGGGCGGATTGTATTGCGATCGTTTATCCGAGGATTTTCTGCAGCAGAATTTCATCGCCGTAGCCGCCCGGCCGCCATAGCCAGTCGCGTTTGACGCCGACTTCGGCGAATCCCGCTTTGGCGAAGAGTCTCCGGCTGGGGGCGTTGTCGGAACCGACGTTGCACCAGAGCTGGTGCAGGTTCAGCACTTCGCGGGCGTAACGGCATGCCGTCTCCACGGCATCCGACGCATAGCCTTTGCCGCGCAGCGCGTCGTCGTGGATCAGGATTCCGATGCCTGTCCGGCGGTTGATCGGGTCCAGCTCGAAAAAGTCGAGCGCCCCGACGGGGATGCCGCCGAGGGTCTCGATGACGAGCCGCTGCTGGCGGGTCTGAAAGATGTCGAACTGTTGTTCCTGAATGAACCGTTCGAGCGTGTGGCGCGAAAAGGGGGCCAGCGTGCCGCTGACGCTCCATACCGCCGTGTCGTTCTCCCAAGCGTACATCAGGTCGATGTCGCCCGGTTCCAAGGCTCTCAGCCGCGTTGTCCGGCCTTCGAGGTTCATCAGATGCCGATGATCTTGTTGCGGATAAGCATCGCCACGCCCCAAGCGTTGGCATTCTCGGTCATCTTCGATACGCGGAATTTGGTATCCTTGTAGACGAGGTTGAGCGAGTATTTGTTGGTCGCCGATTTGAGGGGCAGCATGATATAGTCGCCGGCCGCGGCCATGTTGCCGCCGACGATGACCGTTTCGGGATTGAACGTGTTGATGAGGAAGGCGACGGCCTTGCCGACCTTTTCGCCCGCTTCTTCGATCAGTTCGATCGAAAGGTTGTCGTCGTTCTTCGCCGCGGCGATGATGTCATCGATATGGATGCTCTTCTGCTTGTCGTACTTCTCCTTGAGGATCGTGTTCACGCCTCTTTCGATCAGGTGGCTCATCTTGTCCTCGATGGCGATGCCCGAAACCTCGGTTTCGAGACAGCCTTTTTTGCCGCACGAGCAGATGATTTCGTTGTCGAAGAACGGGATATGGCCGAACTCGCCTGCGAAGCCGCTTTTGCCGTAGTACAGCTGTCCGTCCACGACGATGCCGATGGCCACGCCGCGGCCCATGTGGAGGTAGAGCACGTTGCTCTCGTCCTTCGACTTGCCGCAGGTATACTCCGCGTAGCAGCGGGCGCGGGTGTCGTTTTCGAGCAGGACGCGGATGCCCACGCGCTCTTCGAGCAGGTCGCGCAGCGACTGTTCGCTGGAGGTGAAATACTTGTAGCTGCGGCCCGTGTCGGGATTCACGCGTCCCGTCATGCAGACTCCCAGCCCGAGGATTTTGCCCCGGTCGATGCCGCATGTGGCGATGAAGTTCTCTATGTTGGAACAGATGCGTTCGAAACACTGCGGGCGATCCTGCAACTCGAAGGTGTAGTCGTACTCTTCCTTGATGATGTTGTTCTGCAGGTCGGTGATCAGGAACGTCATGTTGTCGCGTCCGACGTTCACGCCCGCGAAATAGATAGCCGAGTTGGCGAGACCGAAGATGTTGGGACGGCGTCCGCCGGGGGTCTCTACCTTGCCCAGATCCGTGACGATGTTCTCATCGACCAGCTCCTGCACGAGTTTGGTGATTGTCGGCACGCTGATATGCAGCTCTTTGGTCAGCTCCGAAAGCGTGCATTCGCCGTTCACCGCCATGTGGGCGATGATGTTGCGCTTGATGATACTGTTCTTGTGCGAA
>OHHM01000724.1_pt1 | contig 11820 bp, 6 predicted proteins | sample 1568091 | NCBI WGS metagenome assembly OHHM01 (sample SAMEA3879525, study PRJEB24766) | human gut metagenome | biome: human-associated habitat; feature: feces | place: USA | collected 1985/1987 | reverse complement strand
CAAAAGTAATAGGATATTTTGAAATATGCAATATCTTTGCAAAAAAAATATCGAAATGGACAAAATAATTGGAATGGGCAATGCCCTTGTTGACGTTCTTGCTACTCTCAACGACGACCATATTCTTACTGAAATGGAATTGCCCAAGGGAAGCATGACCCTGATTGATGAAACGAAACTGCTGATAATCAATGAATGTTTCAGTGAAATGGAAACAGAATTGGCTACTGGAGGCTCTGCCGGAAATGCAATTCGTGGTATGGCATGCCTTGGTGCGGGAACAGGATTCATTGGTAAGGTTGGTAATGATGCTTATGGAAAATTTTATCGGCAAAGTTTGTTGGAACGGGGAACGGAAGCAAATTTATTAGTTTCTTCTGAGTTACCTTCGGGGGTAGCTTCTACTTTTATATCACCTGACGGGGAACGTACTTTTGGTACTTATTTGGGTGCCGCCGCTACATTAAAGGCTGAAGATCTTTCGCGGGAGATGTTTAAGGGGTATACTTATTTGTTCATAGAAGGTTATCTGGTGCAGGATCATGATATGATACTTCGTGCCATTGAACTGGCAAAAGAAGCCGGATTACAAATCTGCCTGGATATGGCAAGCTATAATATTGTGGAGCAAGATCACGATTTCTTCTCTTTATTGATAAACAAGTATGTGGATATTGTGTTTGCCAATGAGGAGGAAGCAAAGGCATTTACGGGTAAAGAACCGGAAGAAGCATTGGATGTGATTGCTAAAATGTGCAGCATCGCCATTGTGAAGTTGGGTGCCAGAGGATCGCTCATTCGTAAAGGGACAGAGGAAGTGCATGTGCATGCTGTCACTGTGGATAGAGTGATAGATACGACCGGTGCGGGTGATTATTTTGCAGCCGGCTTTTTGTATGGACTGACTTGTGGATATTCATTGGAGAAATGTGGCAAGATAGGTTCTATCCTTTCAGGAAGCATCATCCGGGTGATTGGTGCAGAAATGCCTGCCGAGTGGTGGGAAGATATTAAAACTAGAATCAGTGAACTATAATAAATAGGATATGAAGAAAATACTGAAAGTACGCTGGATAACTACCTTACTGTTAGTAGTAGGTGTAGTTGTCTTTTTTAGTTTCAAGAGTGGTGATAGCCGCAGTTTCCAGATTGCAAAGAACCTGGATATATTCAATTCCATCGTGAAGGAATTGGATATGTTCTATGTAGATACATTGGACCCGAATAAGACAATACGAGAGGGTATCGATGCGATGTTGTATTCTCTGGACCCTTATACGGAATTTTATCCGGAAGAGGATCGGAGTGAGTTGGAACAAATGCTTAAGGCTTCTTATGGAGGTATAGGTTCCATCATCCGATATGAGCCTAAATTGAAGCGTACAGTAATTGTGGAGCCTTACGAAAATATGCCTGCTGCCGAAGTGGGATTGAAAGCAGGTGATATCTTGCTTGAAATAGATGGAAAAGATTTGACCGGAAATACGGATGTGAGCAAAATACTTCGTGGACAGGTAGGGACAAGTTTCCAACTGAAGGTTGAGCGTCCCGGTGAGGCAAAGCCATTGGATTTTACAATTGTCCGTAAAAACATCCAGTTGCCGTTTATTCCTTATTATAGTAAGTTGGATAACAATATCGGTTACATCAACCTGAGTACTTTCTCAGGAAATCCTTCTAAAGAGTTTAAGAAGGCTTTTCTTGATTTGAAGAAGCAGGGTATCACTTCATTGGTAATTGATTTGCGCAACAATGGCGGTGGGTTGCTGGAAGAGGCTGTAGAGATAGCCAACTACTTTCTGCCCCGTGGTAAGACGATTGTAACAACGAAAGGTAAGATAAAACAAGCAAGTAATACGTATAAGACCTTGCGCGAACCATTGGATACGGATATTCCTATTGCTGTATTGGTAAATAGCGGTACTGCTTCCGCTTCGGAAATCCTGGCGGGTGCATTGCAGGATTATGACCGTGCAGTGATTGTAGGTAACCGCACGTTTGGGAAAGGTTTGGTGCAGGTGCCGCGTACATTGCCTTATGGTGGTACGATGAAGGTGACTACTTCCAAATATTATATTCCCAGTGGCCGTTGCGTACAGGCAATAGATTACAAACATCGTAACCCGGATGGTAGTGTAGGGCGTATTCCTGATAGTTTGACTACAGTATTCCATACAGCTGTCGGACGTGAAGTGCGTGATGGCGGTGGTGTGACGCCAGACGTTGCAGTGGAACAAGAAAAGTTACCTAATATTTTGTTTTATCTGGTAAATGATAATCTGATCTTTAATTATGCTACTCAATATTGCCTGAAGCACCCGACAATTGCTTCTCCCGAGAATTTCGAAGTAACGGATGCTGACTATGCAGAGTTTAAGGAAATGGTGAAGAAGGCGGACTTTAAATATGACCAGCAGAGCGAGAAGATTCTGAAGAACTTGAAAGAAATGGCAGAATTTGAAGGTTATATGAAAGATGCTTCCGAAGAATTCAAGGCTCTTGAGCAGAAACTTAGTCATAATCTGGACCGTGACTTGGATTACTTTGCAAAAGATATCAAGAATATGATTGCTCAGGATATCATTAAGCGTTATTATTTCCAACGTGGTGGTATCATACAGCAGTTGAAGGATGATGATGATTTAAATGAAGCCGTGAAAGTGTTGGGTAACTCGGAGGAGTATAAGAAAATGCTGAGCGTACCGGAAACTACGGTCATAAAAGAGAAGGGGAAAGAAACAAGCTTGGTGAATTTTAATTCATACCGAAAAAGCAGTCTGATGATTTTTGACTATGTAGTGTAGGTTATAGTTTGTAGCTTCTTAAAATAAGTAACCGGATAATTTTATGGTCTATCTTTACCTTTCCGGAAAAGATAATCCATAAAGTTATCCGGTTTTTTGGTGGAAAACAATTACCTTTGCTGGCAGGTTACTTGTAAATCAATATATATGAGAGTATCTCTGTTGCTATTTTGTATATTTTCTCTTTTTAGTAGCTTATCACGTGGTTCCTCTATTCCTTTCTCTCCCATCGTGAGGAGCTATTCCGTATCAGATTATAATGCAGGTATTCAGAATTGGTCTATCGCTCAAGATGATAGGGGAGTTATGTATATTGGCAATAACAAAGGTCTGCTGGAGTTTGATGGAAATAGCTGGGAGCTTCATGAATTGCCTTCCAGGAATATCGTACGTTCTGTATATATCGGTAAAGACGGCAAGATATTTGTGGGCTCTTTCGAAGAGTTCGGATATTTCGAACGTAATTCATTGGATAGCCTTGTGTACCACTCTTTAAAAGATGAAGCGAAAGATTTCCGGTTCCATAATGATGAAATCTGGACGATTACGTCGGCACATGGGGAGATTGTATTTCAATCTTTCGGTTCTCTGTTCTTTTATGATGGGCATACTGTGAAGGGGATTCGTACAAAAACTCTTCCTCTGAATCTGTTTCAAGTAGGTGATACGGTTTATTCTCAACAGATAAACGGAGGGCTTTTTGTTCTTGCAAAGAATGGGCTGGAAAATCTGATTGAACGAAAATCACTGGGCAACAGTGATGTGGTGGCAGGACTTCCGTATAATGATGGCGTTTTATTCCTGACACAAAAGAGTGGCGGTTTTGTTTATCAAAGCGGAAAGATACTGAAGTGGCATACAGAATGTGATGCCGAGCTTGAAAAATACTCTGTGAACCGGGCTGTAATGACAAAAGACAGTTGCTATATTATCGGTACGCTTTCTAATGGGATTTATGCAATAGATAAAGAAGGACGTTTACTTTGGAAGGAGAATACGGACAGCCGCTTACAGAATAATACCGTATTAGGGCTGTATTGTGATGCCGATAACAATGTTTGGGCAGCTTTGGATGAAGGTATAGCCTATATACAAAATAACTCTCTGGTATATTACTATGAGCCTCCTTACCGGACAATAGGAATGGTCTATGATGTGCTGGTGAAAGAGGATGAGGCTTATATCGCTTCCAATCAAGGACTTTACAGGATTAGAAACAGAGTCCCCGAACTTGTGCCGGGACTGGAAGAGCAGGCATGGTTTGTTGGTGAATGGGGAAAACAGATTTTATGCGGACATAATAAAGGAACTTTTCAGATATCGGGTTCGCAGGCATCGCTGATTTCGGATGTGAGAGGAGCGATGTGCATGAAAGAAGTCAATCTGGAAGGACGTTCGTTCTTATTGCAAGGTACCTATACGTTTCTGAATTTATACAATGAGGAGTCTTCGGGCATCTGGAGGTTTCTGCGGTCGTTAGGCGGGTTTACCCACATGGTGCGGGAGATCGAGATGGATCCCCAGGGGAATATCTGGGTGAAGCATTTACGGAAAGGATTATTCCGTTTTCGGATTAATCCGGATCTGAAACGGGTAGAAGATGTCAGAACCTACATGGAACTGGGTGATGTGAAAGATGGGGACTTCTCTTTGTTTAAGATCAACGGACGGGTTGTTTTTTCAAATGGGGAAATGTTTTACACTTACGAAGATATGAATGATTCTATTATTCCTTATGAATCGATGAATGAGCAATTGGCGGATTTGAAAGGAATACATAGTGTGAGTCATGCAAAAGGCAATCTGTACTGGTTTGTAAACAGCAAGATGGCATATTTGGTGAAATGTGAAATGAATGTTTTCCGGATTGAACATAGAATTCCGTTTTCTTTGTTTGATGGTTTGTCTATAGAGGAGAGAGCAGCAATGGTTTATGACAAGGCGAGTGGCAGTTCTTATCTCTGTTTGAATAATGCTGTTGCCCGGATTGATTCAGATAGTTCTCTTTTGTACAAGTCCTCTATTAGGCGCTCTTTGTGGATATCGGCTATAACGACTGAGTCGGAGTGGACGGGAAAAATAAAAAGATTGTCGGTGCAAAAAGAGAACAAGATTGATGCAGATTTGAATACCGTATGCTTCTCTTTATGCTATCCGGTTTATAATGACTATACTTACAAGGTAAGGTATAAATTGGAAGGACTGTCTGATCAGTGGGTGGAAGGTGACCGCAGTCTGCAGAAGAAATATACTCGTTTGCCATTTGGGTCGTATGTTTTTAAAGCTGAGATTTATAATGAGAATGAAGTATTGGCATTGGTAACGCTACCTTTTGAAGTCTTGAGACCTTGGTTTCTATCATATTGGGCTATCACCGGTTATGTTCTGATTGGGCTGTTGTTGTTATTGTTGTTGCAATACATCGTTTATCAGTCTGTGAAGAAGAAGAAAGACAGGGTGATTGAACAGCAACGCATTGCCCATCAAGCTGAGATAGAAATACAGGAAAAGAAGATTATCGAATTGGAGAAAGAGCAACTGGAAGCTGATTTACGTTTTAAGAGTAAAGAACTGTCCGGAGTTGTGATGACCAATATTGCCCATCAGGAGTTTTTGAATTCGTTGAAAGAAGAAATACAACAACAGAAGTTATCAGGGCAGTATACGCGGAAGAATCTGGATAAGCTCTTAGTATTGATTAATCAAAGTATCGTTTCGGATGAGGAAAACTGGAATATGTTCCAGGCGAATTTTGACCGGATACATGAGAACTTCTTCCGAAACCTGAAACAACAGTACCCGGATCTGACGGCGGGTGATTTACGTTTCTGTGCTTTACTCCGCTTGAATATGCCGACAAAAGAAATTGCCAAGCTGCTGAATATATCGGTGAGGGGCGTAGATGCGGCAAGGTATCGCTTACGTAAGAAATTTAATCTATCTCAAGAAGATAGTCTGACGGATTTTATGATTAATTTTAAATAGCTGATTTTTAACGTTATAATATGAAAGGAAGTACTAAAATAGTACCTCCTTTTTTTGTGTTTTGCACCAAAGGTACTTTTGTTGTAGCTCTGTATTGTGGCGGTTTAAGGTGCTTTCTCTTTATTTGCAGCGAAATCATTTTTCTCCAAAAATAATAAAGAATGAAAAGCATGAGACAATTAATCCTTAAGGTACAATCGTTTTTAATTTTATTGGTGCTGGTATCTGCTAATGTGCAAGCACAAAAATCTCCTGTCGATATAGATCGCTTTATTGATGATCTGATGAAGAGAATGACGCTGGAAGAGAAAATCGGCCAGTTGAACTTACCTGTTACGGGTGAAATAACCACCGGACAAGCCAAGAGTAGTAATGTGGCTAAGCGTATCCGTGCCGGTGAAGTGGGCGGACTCTTTAACTTGAAAGGCGTGGAGCGTATTCGTGACGTTCAGAAACAGGCAGTAGAAGAAAGTCGTCTGGGTATTCCTCTTTTATTTGGTATGGATGTAATTCATGGATACGAAACTGTATTCCCTATTCCTCTGGGATTATCCTGTACCTGGAACATGAAAGCTATTGAAGAATCTGCACGTATTGCTGCTATCGAAGCCAGTGCTGATGGTATTTGCTGGACATTCAGTCCGATGGTGGATGTTTCCCGTGATCCCCGTTGGGGACGAGTTTCCGAAGGGAATGGTGAAGACCCTTTCTTGGGAGCGGAGATTGCGCGTGCTATGGTACGTGGTTATCAAGGGAAGGATATGAGTAGTAATGATGAGATTATGGCTTGCGTAAAGCACTTTGCTTTATATGGGGCATCAGAAGCAGGACGCGACTATAATACAGTGGATATGAGTCATCAACGTATGTTCAACGAATATATGTTACCTTATCAAGCAGCCGTGGAAGAAGGTGTGGGTAGTGTGATGGCTTCATTCAATGAAGTGGATGGTGTACCGGCTACCGGAAATAAGTGGCTGATGACCGATGTACTTCGTAAGCAGTGGAACTTTGATGGGTTTGTTGTGACAGACTATACCGGTATCACTGAAATGACCGATCATGGTATGGGGGATACACAAACAGTTGCAGCCTTGGCTCTGAATGCAGGTGTTGATATGGATATGGTGAGCGATGCTTTTACAAGCACACTTAAGAAATCTTTGGAAGAAGGAAAAGTTTCAGTAAAGGCTGTTGATGCTGCTTGTCGCCGTATTCTGGAAGCTAAGTATAAGCTGGGTCTTTTTGATAATCCCTATAAATATTGTGATATAACCCGTCCTAAAAAACAAATCTTTACGAAAGAACACCGTGCTATAGCCCGTAAGATAGCTTCGGAAAGCTTTGTTCTCTTGAAGAATGAGAATAGTGTACTCCCTCTGGCAAAGAAAGGTACCATTGCTGTAGTAGGTCCTTTGGCTGATAGCCGTAGCAATATGCCGGGCACGTGGAGTGTGGCTGCTGTGATGAACAAATATCCTTCTTTGATTGAAGGTCTGAAAGAAGTAGTGGGAGGCAAGGCTAAAATTCTTACGGCTAAAGGGAGTAATTTGATGAGTGATGCCGAATACGAAGAACGTGCTACTATGTTTGGCCGTACCCTGCATCGTGACAATCGTACAGATAAGGAACTGCTGGATGAGGCGCTTGCTGTAGCTGCCAAGTCTGACGTGATTGTTGCTGCTTTGGGTGAGTCTTCCGAGATGAGCGGTGAAAGTAGTTGTCGTACAGATCTCGAAATGCCGGATACGCAACGTGCACTTTTGCAGGAATTGTTGAAAACCGGCAAACCGGTGGTATTGGTGTTGTTTACCGGTCGTCCGTTAGTATTGAATTGGGAGCAGGAAAATGTACCTGCTATTCTGAATGTGTGGTTTGGTGGTAGTGAAGCTGCTCTTGCCATTGGTGATGTACTGTTTGGAAATGTAAATCCGAGTGGTAAACTTACTGCTACTTTCCCGAAGAGTGTAGGACAGATTCCTTTGTTCTATAATCATAAGAATACCGGTCGTCCTTTGCCTCAAGGAGCTTGGTTCCAGAAGTTCCGTAGCAATTATCTGGATGTAGATAACGAACCGCTTTATCCGTTTGGATATGGCTTGAGCTATACTACTTTCTCTTATAGCGATATTACATTGGATAAATCGTCCATGAATATCAATGGAGAGATTACGGCAACTGTAACGGTAACCAATACAGGTAAGTATGACGGTTCGGAAGTAGTGCAGCTATATATCCGCGATCTTATAGGCAGTGTGACACGTCCGGTGAAAGAACTGAAAGGCTTTGAAAAAATCTTCCTGAAAGCCGGTGAATCCAAACAAGTGTCTTTCAAGCTAACAGCTGATATGTTGAAGTTCTACAATTACAATCTGGATTTTGTGTGCGAACCGGGCGACTTTGAAGTGATGATCGGTACGAACAGCCGTGATGTGAAAACCGCGAAGTTCACGTTAAACTAAACTTTTATCACCTTGATTATGAACGATAAATATAAAAGAATAATAGAAATGAGTGCACTTCCGCTCATGTTACTATTTCTATCCGCCGTTGCCCTGACTTTCCAGAGCTGTAAAGGGAAAAGCAAAAGCAACAACCTTTCCGCAGCCACCGACTCGTTATCGGACGACGCCCTGATGGATACCGTCCAGCGACGGACTTTCCTCTATTTCTGGGAAGGTGCCGAGCCGAATAGCGGCTTGGCTCCCGAACGTTATCATGTGGACGGCGTTTATCCAGAAAACGATGCCAACGTAGTCACTTCCGGCGGCAGCGGTTTCGGCATCATGGCTATCCTTGCGGGAATCGACCGCGGTTACGTCACCCGTGAAGAAGGGCTGGCACGCATGGAGCGCATCGTCTCTTTTCTTGAAACAGCCGACCGTTTCCACGGTGCCTACCCGCACTGGTGGTTCGGAGATACCGGACGGGTAAAACCTTTCGGACAGAAAGATAACGGCGGTGACCTCGTGGAAACCGCTTTCCTGATGCAGGGTCTGCTTGCCGTACACCAATATTACATCAACGGTTCCCCCGCAGAACAAGCCCTTGCCGGGCGCATCGACACACTGTGGCGTGAAGTTGACTGGAATTTCTATCGCCGGAACGATCAGAATGTACTCTATTGGCACTGGAGTCCCGAATACGGCTGGGAAATGAATTTCCCCGTACACGGTTACAATGAGTGTCTCATCATGTATATTCTTGCTGCTGCCTCCCCCACGCACAGCATTCCCGCGGCTGTCTATCATGAAGGTTGGGCAGAGAAAGGCGCCATTGTCGATCCCCACAAGGTAGAAGATATCGAACTTCACCTGCGCTATCAAGGTTGTGAAGCCGGTCCCCTCTTTTGGGCACACTATTCTTTCCTCGGACTGGACCCGACAAATTTATCCGATAAGTATTGTCCCGGTTATTTCAATGAAATGCGCAATCTTACTCTGATCAACCGCGCCTATTGCATCCGCAACCCGAAGCAGTGGAAAGGTTTTGGTCCTGATTGTTGGGGACTGACCGCCAGTTACTCTGTCAACGGCTACTCTGCCCATGCTCCGAACGAGTCGGCAGATCACGGAGTCATCTCTCCCACTGCCGCTCTTTCTTCCATTGTCTATACTCCGGAATACTCACTGGAAGTGATGCGCTATCTCTATGGAATGGGAGACAAGGTATTGGGACCTTATGGCTTCTATGACGCTTTCAGCGAAACGGAAGATTGGTATCCTAAACGCTATCTTGCCATCGACCAAGGACCTATCGCTGTAATGATAGAAAATTACCGTACCGGCCTACTGTGGAAACTATTCATGAGCCATCCCGATGTGCAAACCGGACTGAAGAAGCTGGGATTTAAATAAGCTCACCAAAGAGTAACACAGAGTTTCGCCGAGTTTCATTTTTTTGTTTTTTATAGATTGAACTCTGTGAGACTCTGTGTCACTCTGTGGTGAATAAAGAAAATCCCCTATATTTTTACTCTAACCTTAAATTAATTATCTTTGTCCCAAGAATAACAATAAGGTCATGACCTTTTCTAACCTTTATTCAACCTATTATGGACATCCGAAAAAACATTATCATAACCTGTGTGTCCCTTTTTGTATGTGCCACCATACTCGCCAACCAGAAACCTTATGTCACCAACCTCTCACGTGACAAATACCACGCTGCCAACAAGAATTGGTCTATCGGGCAAGATGAGAAAGGTATCATGTACTTCGGTAACAGCATCGGCCTGCTGGCATCCGACGGCATGGAATGGAAACTCTTTCAAACACCTGATGCCAGCCTCGTACGTGCCATAGCCGTAGAATCCCACCACACCATTTACAGTGGGGGTTCCGAAGACTTGGGACGCTGGGATCGAGACCAATCAGGAGAACTGAAATACACTTCACTGAAAGGATTAATCAATGGGGATAACCCACTCGACAACCAAAGTTTCTGGCGTATCTGGATAGAAGGCGACAAAGTGTATTTCCAGTCTTTCAGTCATATCTACGTATACGATCACCATACCATCACTCCCGTTGATGGGCCAAACGCCTTTTTACTTCTTCTGAAGGTACGTAATGAATACTGGGTACAAGAAATGTATGGTGCACTTTATCAGTTGCACAACGGCATACTCAACAAAATCCCCGGGAGCGAATTCCTGAACGGCACCACTACCCGTGTCATCCTACCCTACGATACCGACCGTTATCTGGTAGGTACTTCCACCGGTGCAATCTATATCTACGATCAAAAGAACTTTATCCCTTGGAACCTCTCCCTCTCGCGACAATTGAGAGGGCAGGAACTGAACTGCGCCATCTATTCCGCCAAACGGAACACCTATTATCTGGGCACACAGCTCAGTGGCATATATGAAGTAGATACCCATGGAAATATCCTCAATCACTTCTCCACTGCTAACATTCTTCAGAATAACACCGTTCTATCCCTTTACGAAGATAATCAAAATAACATCTGGGTAGCCCTTGACCGTGGTCTCGCTTACATCCGGTATACCGATGGTTTAAGTTACTACCGTTCCACAGACGGTAGCTTCGGCGGCATATACGATGCTACTATCTGGCACGACAATCTGCTCATCGGAACGAATCAGGGAATTTACTACACCCGCCACGACAAGCTCAATGATCTGGATATGTTTTCTTCCCTCAAATTGATAGAGGGCACTCAGGGGCAGGTATGGTCCTTCCGTAAAATAGACGGACGGTTGTTTTGCGCACATACTAACGGACTGCTGGAAATTCTTCCCGATCTCCATATCCGTCACCCGTATCGCATCAATACAGGAGTCTTCCGCACCCTGGAGGCAACCATCAATGGAAAACAAATACAGATTATCATTACCTACGATGAACTCCTGATATTAAACAGAACTACCGGAGAGCTAAACTCCATGCGCCAGATCGCCGACCCGATCTATAATGCCGAAGTAGATCATTTGGGAAATATCTGGTTGGAAACCAGCAGTCGCGGCGTCTACAAATGCCGTCTGAATGACGAACAGAGCGCTTTCCGATACTATACGTATTACGGTAATGAGAAGGACAGCTCACTCCCTGCCCGCCTGCAATTATTCAAATCGGGCGGACGCATCCTATTCTTAGGCAATGATCAATTTTATATCTATGATGAGGTCAACGACAACTTGCAGCTTGAGCAGCATCTGAACCGATGTTTCGAAACGATACACGATCTGAAACGTATCGTTCCCATCGATAGTGAAGAAAGCTGGGCCATCACCGGCTCATCTGTCTACCGTTTCTTCTACGACGGATACATTGCCCGCATCCGCGAAGCATATAAGGTGGAAGCTGACAATCTTTCACTCATCACGGCTTATGAAAATATTTCCGTTCTCAACGACTCCCTCTCACTCATTTGCCTGGATGCAGGTTTTATCCTCCATGACTCTCATCGCAGCAAACGGCAAACCGTGGAACTTTCCGCCCCTAATCTGGAATTTATTCATGCCGGAAAAGAACAGAATGCAGGTTTCATGGACCTCAACAAAACT
>OHHM01000711.1_pt1 | contig 11956 bp, 9 predicted proteins | sample 1568091 | NCBI WGS metagenome assembly OHHM01 (sample SAMEA3879525, study PRJEB24766) | human gut metagenome | biome: human-associated habitat; feature: feces | place: USA | collected 1985/1987 | reverse complement strand
AGGCGCCAGCCGCAGAACAAGGGGAAAGCCCCGCTGTTTTTACATCGAGATCCAGCCAAAGGCGTTGGCCACCGAGCTTGCCAGGATGATGGCGGCAAAGATGGGGCACAGGTAGCGGATCATAAAGTTGAAGACCTTCTTGCGGCGGAAGGGCTGGCCATTCAGGGTCATCTCTTCCTCGATCTTGTCCAGGCCGATCACACGGGAGACCAGCAGACAGATGGCAATGGCCGCAATGGGCATCATGACAGAGTTTGTCAAAAAGTCGAAGAAATCCAAGAACGGCATCCCTAGGATGGTCACCGAGGCCAGCGGCCCGTAGCCCAGGGCAGACAGGCTGCCCAGCAGCAGCATGATGCCGCCAATGAGCACGGTGGACTTTTTGCGCCCCCAGCCCAGCTCGTCCTCAAAGGTGGAGACGGCGCTTTCGGTCAGGGCGATGGAGCTGGTGACAGCCGCAAACAGCACCAGCAGGAAGAACAAAACGCCCACGATGGTGCCCAGACCCATGCTGTCGAACACCTTGGGGATGGTGATGAACATCAGAGAGGGGCCGGCGTTCAGGGTGCCGGGGTCTCCGCCGGAGAAGGCAAACACCGCCGGAATGATCATCAGACCCGCCATCACAGCAATGGCCGTGTCAAAGAACTCCACGTTCTGGGTGGACTCCTCAATGGAGATGTCCTTTTTCATGTAGGAACCAAAGGTCACCAGGATGCCCATAGCAATGGACAGCGAGTAGAACATCTGCCCCATGGCGGTGACCACCGTCATCCAGGAGAAGTTCTTGGGGTTGGGCACCAGGAAGTACTTCACGCCCTCCAAGGCGCCGGGACGGGTGATGGAGTAGCCGGCGATCACCACCGACAGCACCACCAGCACCGGCATCATGAACCGGGACACCCGCTCCACGCCGTTGCGCACGCCTGCATAGATGATGGACAGGGTGAACAGGGTAAACACCACAAAGCACACCTCGGCGGAGATGCCGTTGGCAATAAATCCGGAGAAATACCCGTCCGCTGCCAGGGTGTGGCTGTGCCCCAGGAAATACTCCACCAAGTACTTGATGACCCAGCCGCCAATGACCGAGTAGTAAGGCACGATCAGGATGGGGATGATGGCGTTGATCCACCCGCCGGCGGACAGGGCTTTGCCCTTTCCAAAGCTGTGAAAAGCACCCACCGGGCTTTTCCGGGTCATACGGCCGATGGCGGTCTCCGCCACGATCATCGTATAACCAAAAGTAAACGCCAGAATGATGTAAATCAAAAGGAAAATGCCGCCGCCGTATTTTGCGGCCAGATAGGGGAAGCGCCAGATGTTACCCAGCCCCACGGAACTTCCCGCGGCGACCAGCACAGCGCTCAATTTGCCATCCAAGGCCCACGGATGCGCCTGCCGCAGACAGCACGAAGCCGATCTTGCCGGAGAATGCGCTTCGCTTATGTTGTGGTTTTTCCATGAATCAATCCTCCTTAACAGCAATAGGTGATGCACACAACTTATTAAGTGTAGCATAGGTGATTTTTTTATGCAAGGCAGACAAAACAAAAACCGGCCCGCAGGCCAAGGGGCTTGCGGGCCGGTCAGATAGCGGGGGAACTGCGGCTCAGAACAGCAGCATCGTGTCGTAGTACCAGTTCTCCACAGCGTCCGAGAGGGCGGCGGGCAGCTGGCGCAGCTTGTCCAGGCTGCTGCCCTGGGCGGCGCTGCCGCCGGCAGGACTGCTGCTGCCGGTGGTGGTCAGCTGCACATCGCTGAAGGTGATGTCCGCATTGCGGGCTGCGTAGAAGCCTACATAGATGTAGTCCGGGTCGTTGGCGGTCAGGGGATAGTCAAACCCGGCCGAAACGATCTCGTTGTCGCCATAGCGCAGGGTATAGCCGTCCGCAGTGCCGGTCAGGGTCAGCTCTACGGTATCGCCTGCGCCGTAGGTCACAGCAGCGTTGGGGCCGTCGTACAGCGCCCCGCTCTTGCGGCCAAAGCAGTTTACAGCGCCCTGGTTGCGGGTGCCCACAGCCACATAGTCGCCAATGGGGTCCGAGATGCTGGTATCCAGGTACAGGTCGTCCCGGGCCATCAGACCAAAGGAGACCTGGTTGTTTTTGGCCAGGCTGTTCACCGTGGCCTTTGCGGTCAGGGTAAAGTTGGTGCCTGCGGGCAGCTGTACATAGTACATCATCAGTCCGTCCACGGTAGAGGCGATCTTGCCGCGGTTGTTCTTGATCTGCATCCGCACCTGCTGGCCGTCCACCGCAGCGGCAAAGTCGCCGCCGGTGATCTTATCCTGTCCGCCCACATTGCCGAACACCGTGCCGTTGAATACGGTGCCGTCGGCGGTGGTCAGGGCGGGCCACAGGGTGCTGGTCTCGGTGGGGGCTTTGTAGCTGGACGGCTCGTAGTCCGGGTTTACAGCGTCCGCAAAATAGGTCTTGTAGCGGGGCTTTGCCTCGCCCTTGCTGAAAGCGCCCAGGGGGGTGTCCTTGGTCAGGCGGGAGATCAGCCAGGCGTTGACCTTTGCACCAAAGCGGTTGGTGTGGGTCTGGTCCAGGCCGGTGGCGGTCAGCTGGCCGTCCGGGGTCAGCTTGGCGCCGGTAAAGGAGTGCATCCACTGGGCGTTGCGGCCCTGGGTCAGGTTCTCGTGCAGGGTGGCGTCGGTCAGGTCCACGCAGATCAGGCTCAGTTCCTGGCACATATCCCGGATGGCCTGGGCGTAATCGCCGCCTGCAAAGGTGCGCTGGCCGATGGTGGTGTCTGCGGTCACATGGCCGGAGGCGCCCTCGTAGCTCTCAGCGGTGTTGTCGTTGGTCAGCCGCACCATGGGGGTGCAGACCACAGGGGTAACGCCCCGCTCCAAAGCGGGCTGGATGTAGCGGGTGTACAGGCTGTGGGCAAAGGAACCCTCGGTCTTGTAATCCCCGTTGGGGTCGGTATAGCGGGCATCCTCGGTCTTTTCGTCATTGTGGCCAAAGCCGATGAAAAGGAACTTTGCGCCCTCGGCATCGCCCAGAGCAGGCACATCCTTGGAGCCGTTCAGCAGCACCTGGTAGCTGTCCATGGAGGCAAAATCCTTGCTGGAAGCGCCGGACACAGCCAGGTTGTAGACGTTGGCGTTGAAGTAGTTGTCCAGCTCCTCGCCATAGCCCACACGGGGCAGGTAGTAGCTGTCGTTAAAGGCGGATACCGTGGAGTCGCCTACCACCCAGAAGGTGGCCTTTTCAGCCTCCGGCTGGCCCCAGGCAGCGCCCCGCGCACCGGCGTTCATGGCGCGGCGGCCCCGTGCGTTGAGCAGCAGCAGGCCGTGCATGTCGATGCTGCCGTCTGCCCGGCGGGCAGGCGCCACCGAGGTGTCCAGACTCTCGAACCAGCTGGCACGGATGCTGCGCTGGTTGGACGAAGTGTTGTGGCTGGTGCCGGTCTCAGGGTCCCAATAGAAGTTGCTGTCGCCATAGACGGCGGTGCTGTTCTGGCCCTGCAGGTCCAGCTGTTCGCCATTGCCCTCGCCGCTGCGGAAGGACAGCACCCCTTCGGCCTTGAAGCCGGTCACGGCAGACTTGCTGCCGGTGTACAGGGCCACGTTGTAGCCGCCGTTGTTGTAGGAGGTGGAGTTGTAGACCTGGATATCCGGGCAGGAGTTGGAGTCGATGCCCTTGGCGGCGTTGTCGTAGGAGATGGAGTTCAGCAGCTTGTGGCCGCCGGGCAGGTTGGTGCCGCCCATCTTGAAGCCGTTGCCGTTGCCTGCCTCCACCGTCAGGGCAGCGGGGTCAAAGTGCAGGTTTCCGTTTTCGTCGTATTGGGCAGCAGCAAACTTCAGCGGCTGCTTCTTGACCGGCTCGGCCTCCAGCAGCAGATAGCCGTTTTTGTAGGCGACGCTGTTCTGGATGGTCACTGCGCCGATGGTGCCGATGGCAGCCTTGGCAAACAGGTCCCAGCCGTCGTCGGCGTTGTAGGCGGCAATGCAGCCGTCAAACACGTTGCCCTCGCCGGTGGTGATCTTGGCGGCAAAGCCGTCGGCGTCCTCCATAGCGCGGTCTGCGTTGTTCATGGAGGTGCAGTTGCGGATGGTGTTATAGCTGGGCCACAGGCTCTTATCATCGGCAGAGGAGCCGGAGACCTGCAGGCCGGAGTTGCCGTTGTTGTAGAAGTTCATCTGCTCCAGCACGCAGTGGTTGCCGGAGAGCTGCATACCCTTGCTGCCGTCGGCAGAGTTGGTGACGTTCAGCTTGCTGAAGTTCCACCAGTCGCCCCAGGCAGTAAAGCCGCGGGCCACGCCGCCAAAGTCCAGGGTGGCGTAGCCGCCGTCGGCGGTGGTCACAGTGATGGGGGCATCTGCCCGGCCGTTGCGGCCCCGCTGGATCACCAGATCCCTGGACAGGGGATAGACCCCGCTCTCCAGCAGAACGGTCTGCCCCGCCGAGGCGTAGGCCAGCGCAGTGGCCAGGTCCGTGGGGGCGGCGGCGGTGCCGTTGTTCTGGGCAGTGCCGGCAGGGGAAACATGGATCACGCCGTTCTCGCCCAGGGTGCGCAGGCTTACCGCCTTTTCCACGGTCTTGGTGCCGTAGTCGCTGAGCTTTTCAAAGGCGGAGAAAGCAAAGTCCGCTGCCGGGGTGAACTTGACCTGGAACGTGGTGTCCTGCTGGATGGGGTAGGGCTTGGACAGGGTCTGCCCCGCCTGGATGGGCAGGTCTTTTTCCAGCAGCTGGCCGTTGGCGTAGACCGAAGCCTTGCCGTCCGCATTGGTCTGGAACACCAGGGTGTACTCCCCCTCTGCACAGGTGGAAGGGCTGGTGATGCGGTAGCTGGGGTCGATGTAGTGGGTGGGCTGCAAGGTCCAGCCATCGGCAGACCAAGCGCTGGTCTTGTACTGGATGTTGGAGAAGGTGACCTGTACGCCGCGGGCCGCTGCAAAGCCTACATAGGCTTTGTTGGCTTCCTGCACGGTCATGGGGTCTGCAAGCTCTGCATATTTGCCCACGCTGACGGCGCTGGGGTCCTTAGCCGGGATATACAGGCTGGAGCTGCCCACCACCTTGCCGGTGGAGCCGTCGGGCAGGATCTCGTATTGGGTGGCGGTGTAGCGGTTATCGGCCTTTTCCAGCTGCAGGCGGTATACATCGCCCTGGCGGAGAGGCTCTGCGCTGAAAGCCATCAGGGTGGCCTTCACGTCGTTGGAAGTCGCAGACTCGTTGGAGACGATGCCGGTGTAGCCGCGCGCACCCAAGCCGTCCTTGATGCGGCTTCCGTCCAGGGGCAGCATGGTGCCGGTGACCGAGAACTGGTTGGAGAAGTAGCTGCCGGAGCCGCTGAGGGTGTCCCGCACCATCAGGGCAAAGCCCTCCTGTCCATCCGGGGTGGGGTTGATGTAGTCCAGCGTGACGTCCGCCAGGAGCGAGAAATTCTCCTTGGTGGGGTCAAACTCGGTGTAGTAGAAGGACAGGCCGTCCGCAGGGGCGTCTGCCACAAATTTGCCGCCTTTTTTGTCGATGCTGCCGTCCGGCTTGACGGTGCAGGCATTCAGCTTGACGGTGCCGGAAATGGACGACCCTTCGCCCAAAGTGTTGACTGCGGCAGAGGAAGAGGTGCCGAAAGCGGCAAACTTCCAGTCGCTGTCCGCTGTGGTCCCGGCGGCAAAGGCTGCTGCGGGCAGGTTGGCCAGGAGCATAGCTCCCGCCAGCACAGAGGCCAGCATGCGCCGCACCGGGTGCGTGTGCTTTGCGTTCAGACTCATGATGTCTCTCCTTTTTTTTGGCAGCGGCGGGGCAGGCGCCTTTACCCTTGCAAACTGCACATTGTTGGATACTAGTCTAGCGTGAATTTTGGATTTGACAAGATGTTTTTGGTAATATATCAATAAATTGGTGAGTGCAACAAGACGCTGAATGGATTTTTGTCGGTTTTTACAAAAATCCGGGGGGCGCAGACGGCCCCCGCAAAGGGGACAAGGCGGCAGCAGACAGCAAAAAAATACCCCCGGAAGGGTGTTGGATACCATTCCGGGGGTCGATTTTTATGCACAGATTTCTGCAAAAATGCAAAGGGTCAGATCACGCCGTTCATCACCAGCACCAGCAGCACGCAGCTGACCAGCAGAAAGCCGAAGAACAGGTACAGCCCCGTGGGGCGGCTCTTGGCGGCGGTGTGGCCGGGGCGCTCCAGCAGGCCGCTCTTGCGCAGAGCATCGGACACCGGCTTGTAGAGGAAGAAGGTGATCCCTGCATTCAGACCGGCTTTCAGCAGGTTGAAGGGCAGGAAGGCGGGGAGCAGCAGCTGCACCACCGCCTCCCGGGGGTAGCCCATGTAAAGCGGGGTGATCAGGTAGTTCCACAGCATCATCAGCGCCACCATGACCGCGCTGCCCAAAGCCAGCCCTGCCAGCGCACCTTTCAGGCTGCGGTGCTTTTTGTACACCAGCGCTGCGGTGCAGGCAAAGGAACAGGAGGACACGATGTTCATGACACAGCCCAGGATGCCGGTCTCGCTGACCGAGAACATCTCCAGAAAGGATACGATCACCGATACGGCTACCGAGGTCATAGGCCCCCAGAGCAGACCGCCCAACGTAATAACAACGTCTTTGGGCTCGTATTTCAGGAACATGACCACCGGGAACCGGGCCACCAGCATCACTACATAGGCAATGGCGCTGAGCATCGCGATCCGTGTCAGCTTGCGGGTGTTTGTCTGCATAAAGAACGCTCCTTTTTCTGCAATAAAAAAGCCTGCGAAGAAACTCTTCGCAGGCGCAATACCGGATAAAAAGCAGCCAACAGGGGGGTGCTTTGCATCTTCTTCCATCCCGACTATACGGTTGGTCCCGGAGTTGCACCGGATCCTGCGCATTGCTGCGCTCGCGGACTATACCGCCAATAGGGAATCTCACCCTGCCCCGAAGATCTGTGATTTGGTTGTGCTTATAGCATAGTCCATTTGAGCGGAAAATGCAAGGGGGAACTTACAGCTCCGGCCCCTCTTTCCGCAGGCGGTCCAGCAGACCGGTGCAGCCGTCCAGCACATCCCGCCAGGTGGCCTCAAAATCCCCGGTGTACCAGGGGTCGGCCACGCTGCCGGGGTGGTCGGTGTAGTCCAGCAGCAGGGATACCTTGTGCTGCGGGTCGGCCCCGACGAACGGCCGCAGATTGCGCAGGTTGCTCTGGTCCATCGCTATCAGATGGTCATAGCGGTCGTAGTCCTGCCGGGTCACCTGCCGGGCGGTCTTGCCGCTGCAGTCGATGCCGTGCCGGGCCAGCATCGCCCGGGCGGGGGGATATACCGGGTTGCCGATCTCCTCAGTGCTGGTGGCCGCCGAGGCGATCTCGAACTGCTCTGCCACCCCGGCCCGCTCTGCCAGGTCCTTCATCACAAACTCCGCCATCGGGCTGCGGCAGATATTGCCGTGGCAGATAAATAAAATTTTTATCATTTTTTTCTCCTTACATCAGAGGTGCAAAGGGCAGAAATACGCACCCGGCGAATTTTTCCTTGCGGCGCACGGCGCACAAAAAGTCGGTCATGAAGCAGGCATCCAGCTTGGCTGCACAGGCGCCGGTCAGCCGCTTAAAAGCGCCACTGGGGCTTTCATTGCTGTGCTGCGCTTCGCAAACGCATACTTTTGAGAATGTGCTGATTTCGGCAGTTTGCAAGAAAACACGCTGAATACTTTGGCAAAAAGAGAAAGGGCTGGACCTCATGAAACGATTGTTAACGCACCGCTGTCCGGTTCTGTGCACGGTATTCGGCGGGAGTGATGTCGTACAGCCGGCGGAAGGTTTTCAGGAAGCTGCTGTAATCCGGGAAGCCGCTTTCGGTGCAGGCGTTCAGGACGGAAACGCCCTCCTCCAGCGCCTTGCGGCAATGCTGCATCCGCAGATAGGTCAGGTAGTTGTGGATGCTCTCCATGGTGCACTCCTTGAATGCGCGGGAAAGGTGCTCCCGGCTGGCGTAAAGTTCCTGCGCCAGCTGTGCGGTGGTAAGGGTCGGGTCCTGATAATGCGCCTGCAGGTAGGCCACCGCGCGTGCGACCAGTACACTGGTGCTGCTGGGGGCAGTGGTCTGTCCGCTGCCGGTGGCCTGCGTGATGAGCAGCATCATCTCAGCGACCTGCGCCTCAAAAACGATATCCCGGATGGAGTCTGATAGTTCCTGACTTTGCGCCATGCGGATGAAAAGCCCCTTGAAGTCCCACTTGCGGCAGGCCTCGCTGTCCAGCACGGTGAGCTCGTGCATCCAATCTGCATTTTTCAGGTTCACGCGGCGACGGGTGGCCTGCCAGAGGGCATCGTCGATCTGGATGACCAAACGATCCGACTGGTCATCGTCGATATTGAAGTTGCCGGAGTGGTAGACCTGAGAGGGAAAGTAGACCAGCTCCCCCACATGGACCAGATACACGCTGCCGTCCACCGAGTAGCGCACCGTACTGCCGCCGATGGGGATCACCAACTCGTGATACGGGTGGGAGTGCACCACAGACTGCTTGTTTTCCCGGTTCGTGTACCATGTGACCAGAAGCCGGGTGTTGCTCAGCCCCATCCGCGCCTGCGCTTCCGTAAGGACATTATCTATATAATGTGTGACCTGTTCCATGCCCATAGCCGCGCTTGCTCCTTGTTAAAAAAATCAGAATCGTGCCTTTACGTCGTTTTTTGGCCCAGTATATCAGCACATATCACATTTTGCAATATTTAAATCACAAAATCTGCGGAAAATCCATATATTTTTTAGTATGATAAGGGTGAAAGAAGACGAGATTGACCAAATACACAAAAATGTTGCGATGCTTTTGTGCTTATCGACAAAAATGTTGGTCGCATTTCGTGACCGTCTGAAAGGAGTCCGTCCATGCAGACCTCAAAGAATCATTTTGAAGCCAAAGTGGTCTTTAACGATGAGACCATCCGCCGGATGTTCCGCACAGAGTTCTACACCTACGAGGGGCTGCGGCACCTGCTGTGGCTTGCAGCAGCCTTTGTGTTGGTGATGGCAGCTCTGTTCACTGCCATTCCTGCCGTGATCAAGGTACTCTGCCTGCTGGTGGGCTGTGCCATGTTCGCCATGCCGGACTTTTTGAGCCGGGTGGCGGCAGAGGGCGTCATCATGCAGCGGGGCGGTGCGGAAACTACCGTGAGCTGCCGGGTCAACGATGGCGGCGTGGACGTGGAAAACGGTGCTCACATCCCCTTTGCAAAGATCGACCGGCTGGTGGAGGATGACCAGTATTTCTACATTTTCCAGAGCCGTCAGATGGCCGTGATGATCCCCAAGGGCAGACTGCTGCCGGCAAACCCGGAGCGGTTCGCAAAGGTGCTTGCCAAGGAGACCGGTAAGGACTGGCAGCGCTCCAAGAGCCTGTGGGGACTTAACCTGAAAGACCTAATCCAGATGGGAAAGGACCGCTTTCAGCGCAGCGCATTCTGAGCGCTGCACCGCATTTTTGTTGTTTCACAGCCGACCAGCTGTGATCGTTGGACACGATAAAACAAGATAAGGAAGGAAAAACACTATGAAAATCACTCGCAGACAGTTCGTACAGGCCATGGCAATTGCTGGTGCATCTGCCCTGCTCACCGCTTGCGGCGGTTCCTCCGGCAGCACTGCCGGTTCCGGCGCAGCTGCTGCCACCGGCGGCAGCTTCAACCTGAAGCTGGGCCACAATCTGGCCGAGGATCACGCTGTGCACATCCAGCTGACCAGCTTTGCAGAGCAGGTCAAGGAAAAGACCGGCGGCAGCGTCAACATCCAGATCATCCCCAACGGCACGCTGGGCAGCGAGGCTGACATGATCTCCCAGGTCCAGGCAGGCGCACTGGATATGGCAAAGGTCTCCGCTTCCACGCTGGGCAACTTCAGCGAGAAGTACAACGCCTTCTCCGTGCCTTATGTGTTCAACGATCAGGCACACTACTACAGCTACATGGACAGCGACTCTGCAAAGGCAGTCTTTGAGTCCACCGACGATCAGGGCTTCCGCGGTCTGACCTGGCTGGATTCCGGCGCACGCTCCTTCTACACCAAGGCTACCGCCATCCGCACCCCGGCTGACCTGAAGGGTCTGAAGATCCGCACCATGGACAGCCAGATGGCTATCGACATGATGAACTGCCTGGGCGGCTCTGCTACCGTTATGGGTTACAGTGATATCTACACCGGTATGCAGCAGGGCGTCATCGATGGTGCCGAGAACAACGTCACCGCACTGCGTGACCACGGCGACGTGACCCAGTACTACTGCTTCGACGAGCACACCCGCATCCCCGATATGGTGGTCATCGCCTCCAACGTGTGGAACAAGTTCTCCGACGAGCAGAAGTCCATCGTGTCCGAGTGCGCCAAGACCGCTACCGAGGAGTACAAGGACGCCTGGAAGAAGTTCGAGGACGAGGTGCTGGACAAGGCTGTGAACCAGAACGGCGTCGAGCTGGTCAAGGATGTGGACATCGCCGCATTCCAGGCCGCTGTGCAGCCCATCTACGAGAACCTCAAGACCTCTAACCCCACCACCTATGCGGTCGTGGAAGAGATCCGCGCAATGGCCTAAACGCCAACGCATTGCTTTCCATTCTTCCGGCAACACCGCACAATTCCCGCCTGACGGTTTAAGCACCGTTCCGACGGCTGCGACACGGCATCTGCGTTGCCAAAATGCTCGATAATACACAAAGTATTATCTGCGCTTTTGGCTTAGCATCTGGCGCACCTCGCTCGCCGTATCGGCACTTGGAATTATGCGGTATTGCCTTACCTCCCAAGCTGTGGGCGGCGCACGGTGCTGCCCGCAGCTGCGCGGGAGGGAATGAGTTCAAGGAGATGATCTTGTGAAAAAACTGGATAAAATTCTGGATAATGTCATGCGCTTCCTGATGGCAGTGGCAATGTTCGCCCTGCTGGCAGGCGGCACCTGGCAGATCTTTACCCGCTGGATCCTGCGCAACCCCTCCACTATGACGGACGAGTTTCTGCGCTACGTCCTGATCTGGGCTTCCATGATCGGTTCCGCCTACTGCTTCTACAAGGATAAGCATCTGGCACTGGATCTGGTCAAGGGCCGCGCAAAGGGTGCGTTCAATGTTGTGCTCAGCGTGTTCATTGAGGCCGCTATCGTGTTCTTTGTGGGCTACGTCTTTGTTTACGGCGGCTGGAAGCTGACTGCAAACGCCACCAACGTTTCCTCGGTCATGCGCATCCCCTTCAAGTTCCTGTATTCCATCCTGCCGATCTCCGGCGTGTTCATCATTCTGGCTCGCGCGCTGAAGTATGTGCAGATCTTCGCAGAGCGTAAGGAAAAGAAAGGAGAAAACGCATAATGGTTGCACAGGCTACGTTACTGCTGTTCGGTTCCTTCTTTGTCATGCTGCTGGCCGGTGTGCCCATCTCGGCAGGCATTGGCATTGCATCCATCTTCACGGCACTGTTCAGCATGGATCCCGCAATTTTTGCTCTGACCGCCGCACAGCGCTGCTTCTCGGGCATTGACTCCTTCTCTCTGCTGGCGCTGCCCTTCTTCTCTCTGGGCGGCAACATCATGAACAAGGGCGGCATTGCAAAGCGCCTTGTCCGTCTGGCACGTCTGGCTGTGGGCAAGATGCCCGGCTATCTGGCTGCCACCAACGTTCTGGCTAATATGTTCTTCGGTGCCGTTTCCGGTTCCTCCGTGGCAGCTACTTCTGCCATGGGTTCCATCATGGCACCGCTGGAGCTGGATGAAGGCTATGACCCCAACTACTCCGCAGCCGTCAACATCTGCTCTGCCCCCACCGGCATCCTGATCCCCCCGTCCGGCCCGCTGATCCTTTACTCCATCACCGCCGGCGGCGTTTCTGTGGCTGCTCTGTTCATGGGCGGCTACCTGCCCGGCATCCTGATGGGTCTGTGCGTGGCTGGTCTGGCTGTGTTCATCGCCGTCAAGAAGGGCTATAAGGCCTCCGACGTCAAGGACCCCGACCCCGCCGTCAAGATC
>OHHM01000709.1_pt1 | contig 11970 bp, 7 predicted proteins | sample 1568091 | NCBI WGS metagenome assembly OHHM01 (sample SAMEA3879525, study PRJEB24766) | human gut metagenome | biome: human-associated habitat; feature: feces | place: USA | collected 1985/1987 | reverse complement strand
CGCGTGCTGCATCGGTGAGTTTGGGGTGCGACGCAACGTAGGCGCGCTCCAAGTAGGCGGGGATGTAGACGCTCGGATCCATTAGAGGTCTCCTCCCTTAAACGGTAAGCCCTGCTCGGCCGCCCGCAGTATGCGCTCGTCGATCTGGGAGCGCACGATGTCGTTGGTGGCGACCCAGGCGGCAAAGCTGGCGTTGTCGGGCGCGCCCAGGCCCTCCTGCAGTACCGGCGTCGCCTCGGAGAGTGCAAGGACGAGCTCGTCGGTGGAGCCTGCACCCACGTTGACGCGGGCATAGACGCCATCGGGAAACTCGGTTTGGAAGTAGAGCGCCTCGGCTGCGTGCGGGCACGAGCGCGCAAGGATACGCAGGTAGTGTTCGGCACCCTCGTAATCCAGCTCGCGCCAGGCAGCGCCCATCAGCGCGATGAGCGTCCACGGGTCCAAGTCGCGTTCCGCATCCTTGGGACGACGGCGCAGCGGCGTGTTGGCGAGATAGGGGACGGAGTGGGCAGAGCGAAAGCGCTTGAGCTCCTCAGCGGGGTATTCGAGCTTTGCCATGGCGAGCATTGCGGTGTGGCGGACGCCGGCAGGATCGTTGGGGGCAAAGTCGAGGCTGCGGTTTGCGGCTTCGAGCGACATGCGGTAGCGGCCGCTAATGAGCGCGCGCGATGCCAAGGCGGCAAGCCAGCGCAGGTAGGGACGGCGGGTCAGGTCGCCTGCGGCCTCGCGCTCGTAGGGGTCCTGCGCCGAGGCAATCTTGAGCGCCAGATCGTGCTCCACCTCGTCGCACTTGGACACCAGATACTGCACGTATTCCTCGTTGGATTCGGCGGTGAGCGCCGTCAGCATGCGTTGGGCATCCCAGTTAGCCGGATCGAGCGCGGCTGCCTCGCGGAGCATGTTCTCGGCTGCGGCTTCTTCTTGCTCTGCCTGGGCGTCGTCGGGGATAAAGGGGATGCGGTAGTCGACAGCCTCGACCACCTTGGCAATGAGGTGCCCGGCGCGGTCGCGGTCGTGCACGATGAGCGGTGCAGGGTTGCGGGTGAATTGTTCCATCAGACGCTCTACGGCAGCACCGTCGGTGAGCGGGATATTGTCGCGGCGCAAGGCCTCAAGAACGAGGCGATGGCAATCCTCTTGAATGGGATCGAATGCCATGGGGCCTCCTTTGCTGCGGTTAGGGTTCAAATGTCTCTATATAAGGTTCTAGTTTACCCGCATGTGGCACACCGGGGGTGCCGCACTTGGACTTGCACCTTTGCACCACGAAGACGGATGTCGCACAAATGTCGGCACCTTGGACGACCGAGTGGTATCACGGTGCCGCAAACGGTCGATATTTGGCGGCGAACGGTATACGTTTTGGAGCGCCGCGATGCCGCCTGAGGCATATGGCCAACCTTGATAAAACGTTTGCCCAGCTTGGGACAATTACCGCATCGCAAGAGGTTCCAGGGATGGAAAAAACGTTTCATCATTGGTGGCTTTAGGTGAATAACTGACCAACCAGAACGGTAGAATAGAGCTTGTCTGAGCGTTGAGACGTTTAGACATCGCGCATTGTCATCGCCGGCAACGCGCAAAACGGTCCTAACGGAGCCAATCGGGTGCTCCGTTATATACGCAAGTCTAAGAGGGGCTTGTTTAGGAGGCACAGTATGGGACGTTTTACCAATCCTCGCGATCTGTACTTTGGTGAGGGCGCTCGTCACGAGGTGAAGAACCTCAAGGGCAAGAAGGCCATCATCGTTTCTGGCGGCAGCTCTATGCGCCGCGGCGGGTTCTTGCAGGACGTTGAGGCCGACCTCAAAGAGGCCGGCATGGAGGTCAAGCTGTTCGAGGGCGTCGAGTCCGATCCGTCCATCGAGACGGTCATGAAGGGCGCCGAGGCCATGCGCGAGTTCGAGCCCGACTGGATTATCGCCATCGGCGGCGGCTCGCCCATCGATGCCGCTAAGGCCATGTGGGTCTTCTACGAGTATCCCGAGGAGTCCTTCGATAACATCATCCAGCCGTTCAGCTTCCCCGAGCTGCGTCAGAAGGCTCATTTCTGCGCCATCTCCTCTACCTCCGGCACCGCTACCGAGGTCACCGCGTTCTCCGTCATTACCGACTACGCTAAGGGCATCAAGTACCCGCTGGCCGACTTCAACATCACCCCTGATGTCGCCATCGTCGACCCCGAGCTCACCTACACCATGCCGGCCAAGCTCTGTGCCCACACCGGCATGGACGCGCTGACCCACTGCATGGAGGCCTACGTTTCCACCTGCGCCTCTATGTTCACCGACGCCAACGCCCTGCACGGCATCCGCGAGATCGTCGAGTGGCTGCCCAAGTCCTATGCTGGCGACCATGAGGCCCGTCAGCACATGCACGAGGCTCAGTGCATCGCCGGTATCGCCTTCTCCTCGGGCCTGCTCGGCATCGTTCACTCCATGGCTCACAAGACCGGTGCTGCCTTCGAGAACGGCCACATCATCCACGGTGCCGCTAACGCCATGTACCTGGGCAAGGTCATCCAGTGGAACTCCAAGGACCCGCGTGCTGCTGAGCGTTACGCTTACGTGGCCAAGGAGATCCTGCACCTTCCCGGCGAGACCAACGAGGAGCTCATCGCTGCGCTCGTCCAGAAGATTCGCGACCTCAACGACCAGCTCAACATTCCGCAGTCCATCAAGGATTACGCGAATGGTGGCGTGAAGGTCGACGCCGAGAACCCGCAGATGGTTTCCGAGGAGGAGTTCCTCGCCAAGCTGCCCGAGATCGCTGCGAACGCCGAGACCGACGCCTGCACGCCGGAGAACCCGCGTGAGACCAAGGCTGCCGACTTCGAGAAGATCCTCAAGGCCTGCTACTACGACACCGACATCGATTTCTAATCGACTCTTGTTATCGTAACGAGGGGCTCCGCACGTATCCGTACGGAGCCCCTTTCATTTTTCTTTTAGAGAATGGGATAGTTATGGCTGCAATTTTCAATAGCCCCAGCAAGTACATCCAGGGCCCGGACGAGCTGGCCAAGCTCGGCTCTTATGTTGAGCCGCTTGGCGCTAAGGCCCTCGTTATCGTGACGCCTTCGGGCAAGAAGCGCGTCGGTGCCAAGATCGAGGGCGGCTTTGCCGAGGCTAAGGCCGAGCTGCTGTTTAAGGACTTTAACGGCGAGTGCTCCAAGGGCGAGGTCGATCGCCTGGTTGCGCTCGCTCGCGACAACGGTTGCGACATCATCGTCGGCGTCGGTGGCGGCAAGGTCCTCGACACCGCGAAGGCCGTCGCCTATTACCTGGAGTCCCCGGTTATCATTTGCCCCACCATTGCTTCGACCGATGCCCCGTGCTCGGCGCTTTCGGTGCTTTATACCGATGACGGCCAGTTCGACAAGTACCTCTTCCTTAAGGCAAACCCCAATATTGTCATTATGGATACGACGGTTATCGCGGCGAGCCCGGTGCGCCTGACGGTTTCCGGTATGGGCGATGCGCTCGCAACCTATTTCGAGGCCCAGGCAACGCACGATGCCGACGGAGGCACCTGCGCTGGCGGCAAGGGCGGCATGGCTGGTCTGGCGCTTGCCAAGCTCTGCTACGAGACGCTTATGACCGACGGCGTCAAGGCCAAGGTCGCCCTGGAGAAGGGTGCTCTGACGCCTGCCGTCGAGCATATCATCGAGGCCAACACGCTGCTCTCCGGTATTGGCTTTGAGAGCTCGGGCCTTGCTGCCGCGCACGCCATTCATAACGGCCTGACGCTGCTGCCCGAGTGCCACGGCATGTACCACGGCGAGAAGGTTGCCTTTGGCACCATCGTCCAGTTGGTGCTCGAGGACGCCCCGACCGAGAAGCTCGAGGAAGTCTTGGGCTTCTGCATTGAGCTGGGCCTGCCGGTCACGATGAAGGAGCTTGGCGTTGCCGAGGTTACGCGCGAGCAGGCCATGGTCGTTGCCGAGGCCGCTTGCGCGCCCGAGGACACCATGTGCAACATGCCGTTTGAGGTGACGCCTGAGATGGTCGCCAACGCCATCCTGGGTGCCGACGCACTGGGTCACTACTATCTCATGGATGAGTAAATCAAGCTAAGGAGGGGGCAAAGCCGACAGAAGGCTTTGCCCCTTTTGCTATGGTGCAAAGGGTTCAGGTTACTTTGCACCAATTGTTGTTGATGAAAGGGCGGATTCTCGTATGGCGCTTCCCATGGTTTATGGCGGTCCCGGACGATATGTTCAGGGGCCGGGTGAGCTCTCGCGTCAGGGCAGGTATTTGTCATGGTTGGGCTGCGCTGCCTATGTCCTGTTTGACCAGGGCACCGAGGATCGGCTGTGCAGGCAGATCGTCGATGGATTTCTGGACGAAGATCTAAGCGAGCCGTTCTTTAAGATTTATGACGGTCCGTGTACGGAAGAGGCCGTTGTCGAAATGGCTAAGGAAGCCCAGGCTGAGTATTGCGACATGGTGGTGGGTATTGGCGGTGGCAAGATGCTCGATATCGCCAAGGCAGTAGCGTTTTATGCCGAGTTGCCGTTGTGCGTATGCCCCACGGCGGCTTCGATGGACGGTCCGTGCAGCGCGATTTCGGTGCTGTATCACGAGGATGGGTCGTTCGACCGCTACCTGATGCTCGAGAAGAATCCAGACCTGGTCGTGGTTGATACCAACGTGGTTGCGGCAGCACCACTGCGGATGACGGTCGCTGGTATGGGCGACGCACTGGCAACGTACTTCGAGGCGCGTTCGTGTGCCGCGGCGCACGGCGCTAACGAGCACAGTGGCGCGCCGGGACACTTGGCCTTGGTTACGGCTCGTGCCTGCTATGACACGCTCATGGAGTGCGGCGTCGCTGCCAAGCGCGATCTCAAAAAGGGCCGTATATCGCCGGCGGTTGAGCGCCTGATTGAGTGCAATATTCTGCTTTCGGGTGTTGGCTTTGAGAGTGGCGGCCTGGCGTTGGCACATGCCATCGCCAACGGTCTGACGATTCTGCCCGAGTGCAAGGCCATGCATGGTGAGGCCGTGACATTTGGTCTGGTGGTGCAGCTGCGCCTAGAGCGTGCGCCCGAGCTTGATCGGGTGCTCGAGTTTTGCCAGCGCGTTGGTCTGCCGACGACGCTCGAGGAGCTGGGCCTTGGCGAGATTTCCGATGCCGACCTGCAGGGTGTTGCAAATGCGGCCTTTAGAAACGAGCGTAACATAGCCAACGAGCAGGCCAAGGTGACCAAACAAAAGCTCGTGCAGCTCATGTGCGAGGCATAGTTTGGCGCTTGATTGACCTTGTGCAATCGAGGCGGCGATAGGCCATGGGCTATTTGCCGCAAAGGTGCTCCGCGTGTAATTTGCTCGAGGCACGGGCCGATGGCGTATCATTATTTCTTGCTTGTTTGCACTGCTCAGGGAGGGGCCGCGCATGGCGCAGGAACACGATCTGTTTGATGACATTATCGAGATCAGCAAGGGTTTCGACTTTCTTAAAAACCCGCTTGGCGGTGTGACCGACGCACTCGATCCGTCGGCGCCGCAGTGGAATCCTGCCGACTACAAGGAGCGTCCGCGCGGCAACACCATTCCGTGCCTGACCTGCAAAAACGAAAAGAGCGGCTGCACCGCGTGCATGGACGTGTGCCCGGTGAACGCCATTGAGATCGAGGAAGATGCTATCGAGATTCTCGACAGTTGCCGTAAGTGCGGTCTGTGCGCCGCTGCTTGCCCGACGGAGGCGATCATCTCTCCGCGCCTGGCGCCCAAAAACCTGTATGACGATATCGTCTCTGCAGCTACGAGCCACGAGACCGCCTACGTCACCTGCACGCGCGCCCTCAAGCGCATGCCGCGCGAGAACGAGGTCGTCGTCGCCTGCGTGGGCGATATTACTGCCGAGACCTGGTTCTCGGTGCTGGCCGACTATCCCAACGTGAGCGTCTACCTGCCGCTGGGCGTGTGCGATAAGTGCCGCAACACCGGTGGCGAGGACATCCTGGGCGAGGCCATTGCTACCGCCGAGGAGTGGTCCGGCACGGGTATGGGCCTGGAGGTAGACCCCAAGAGCCTCAAGTGCCATAAGCGCCGCGAGTACGAGCGCAAGGAGTACATGGATAAGATTGCCCGTACCACGGGTCTAACCGTGACTAAGCTCAATCCGGCGACGGCGGCACTGGCCTCAGTGACGCAGAGGTTGAAGGCCCACCGTCACCAGATCACGCAGCTTGAGCGCACGCTCAACACCATGTGCGGCACCACGACGACCAAGCGTCGCCGTTCGCTCACGCACGGGCGCCAGCTGGTGCTTTCGACGCTGCAAAACCATCCCGAGCTTGCCCAGAACATGCAGGTGAGTACGCCGGAGTGCGATTTTGACAAGTGCACGTCATGTGGCGAGTGTGTCAACGTATGCCCCACGTTTGCCTGCGATCTGGTGGGAAGCGGCCGCTTTGCGTTGGAGTCCACGTATTGCTTGGGCTGCGGTGCCTGCGTCAAGGTGTGCCCCGAGCATGCGCTCAAGTTGGTTGAGCACGACGCGTCCAATCTGGTCGTCGTCGATCCCGAAGCCGAGGAAAAGGCCGCCCAGAAGGCGAAGGCTCACAAAGAAGCTGAGAAGGTCAAGGCTGAGGCAAAGGCTAAGCTCGACAAGATGCTCGATCAGGTGGAGAAGCTCGCGGACTAGCTAAAAGAGCGTAAATGATGGCCGGTGGGACAGGTACTGCCCCGCCGGCCAAAAAAATTGCGGTGGAATAGTTCCTGTTTTGCCCTTAAGCTGGTCATTCTAGGAACTATCCCACCGCAACTAATAGATGGTTAGTTCATGCTGGTGGCCGGTTCGACCGGTGCCGTTGCGCGTCACGGTTTCATGGAGCAAAAAGAACCTGGGGACCTGTTTGGTCTCGGTGTATTCCATAAGGATGCCGTCGGCGTTGTAGGTCTGCCCGCGTATAACGGCGAGTGCGTTAAAGTCGTCGAGATCGAGCACGCGCGCATCTTCGGGCGTGGGATGCTCAATCGTTACATCGCGTTTGCCCGTGGCAATCTTAATGCCAAGATCTTCTTCGAGGTAACGATAAATTGAATCGTTGACAATCTCGGGTGTCAGTCCCGGTACCTGTGAGCTTAGGTAATAGGAGTCGTCGGAGCACACGGCATGTCCGTTTGCATAACGGATGCGTTTGGCGCGCGTGAGCTCGCAGCCTTCGGGAAATCCGGTAATCTTGGAGAGTGCCTTGCTACAGACGAGGAGCTCAAAGACGGTGGTGACAGTCTTGAGCTCAAAGCCTCGGCTGGTCGCGATTTCCTTAAAGGTCTCGAGTCCGCCGCCGCCACGACTCTTCTCGTCACTGATGTTGCGAATGACGCGCATGCCTTTGCCTTGCTGGGGGAGCACGTAACCATCTGCCGCAAGCATCGAGATAGCGCGACGGACCGTCATGCGCGAACAGTCAAACAGCTGCGTGAGCTCAGTCTCCGAAGGCAGATAACTCTGATAGGCGTATGTGCCGTCGTCAATCGACTGCTTCACGTTGTCATAAATAGTTTGAAAGATGGCTCGCGCCATGACGGTCTCCTAGATGTGTGCGTGCGGACGGCAGGTGGGGAGCCGTCCGCACGGGCGTCGATCGAATTACCTACTGGGGTCAATTATATATTTGCCCATGGCGCGCAGTGCCGGGTCCGATAGGATGGCACCGAGCTCGTCGAGGGAAGCCACCTTGGCGACCATCGAGGATACGTCGAGCCTGCCGGAGTCGATGAGCTCGAGCGCGCGACGCTGTGTGTAAGGGTTGATGTAAGACGAGGTGAGCACGAGCTCCTTCTGGAAGACCTCGAAGGGCTTGACGGTGATTGTCTCATCGGGCTTGGTAAGTCCGAACATCATGACCGTAGCCTTGTGGCCGGCGATCTGGATGGCCTGCTCGATGGTGACGGGCTTGCCAACACACTCGATAACGACATCGACGTTGCCGACGCCTTCCTGCTCCAGGCGGGCGGGGACATCCTCGCGGATGGAGTCGATTGCCAGGTCGGCGCCGAGTTTGAGCGCAACCTCGCGCTTGCCCTCGACAGGCTCGAGCAAAACGACTTTGGTTGCACCAGCGTTTTTGGCAAGCTGCATCATGAGCAGACCGATCATGCCACCGCCGATAACGACAACTGTGCTGCCGGGCTTGATGTTGCACATATCGATGCCGTGCAGACAGCACGCCACGGGCTCGGTCATGGCACCCTGCTCGAAGCTGGTGTGTTCGCCCAACTTGTAGACTTGCTGCATATCGACGGAGCAGTACTCCGCAAAGCCGCCGTTAACGGTGGTGCCGTAGCCGGTCATATGCTCGCAGTAGTGGTTGATTCCGTCACGGCAGGGTTCGCAGCAGCCGCAGGGATGGTTTGGGTCGATGCACACGCGATCGCCCGGCTTAAAGCCGGTGACATCGCAGCCCACGGCCTCGATAACGCCCGCGAACTCATGGCCAAGGATCGTGGGCGGGGTAACGTCCGCTGCACCCTTGTCGCCTTCATAGATATGAACGTCGGTACCGCAGACGCCGCAAGCTTTGACGTTGATCAGAACGTCGCGCTTGCCCACGGTCGGCTTTGCCGATTCCTCGACTCTGAGGTCGTGCTTTCCATAGAAGACCGCGCTTTTCATGGTGACTCCTTAATGTGGCGGTGAATGTTGTAATGAAGTATAGGTATGTATACAGATATAGACAAGCATATCTAGACAAGTAGAAAAGAAATATGAATTGTGGCCATCAGCTATATCAGCTTTAGCAGGCAAAATAGTGGAGATATACCGTTTACGGCCAATAATCGACCGTTTGCCGAACACGGAAACCGTATTAACTTGTCTAGATAAGTGATATGATAAAAATAGAAGCGCAAGAAGTCAGGGAAGCGGGCCCACCCGTCCTATTGCACGAGGTACACGCAAACGGCGCGTCTGCGGTCTCGAGTGAAGCCAAAACCGCAGTCGCTCCGAATGAAGAGAGGGGGATTCCCCGTCATGATGCAAAAGATACAACGTTTCGGCGGTGCAATGTACACGCCTGCAATTCTTTTCGCATTTTCCGGAATCGTCGTCGGCCTGGGTACGTTGTTTACCACCGAGGCGATCTTTGGCGAGATGGCCACTGCGGGCCATCTTTGGTTTGATTGCTGGAATGTGCTGCTCCAGGGTGGTTGGACGCTCTTTAACCAGATGCCGTTGCTGTTTTGCGTAGCGTTGCCAATCTCGCTCGCGAACAAGCAGAACGCTCGCTGCTGCATGGAGGCTTTGGCCATCTACCTTACCTTCAACTACTTTGTAAGCACAATCTTGGGGCAGTGGGGCCCTGTCTTTGGGGTCGACTACTCTGTCGAGGCGGGCAACGGTACTGGTCTTGCCACTATCGCAAGCATCAAAACGCTTGATATGGGCATCATGGGTGCGCTTATCATTTCAGGTATTGCCACGATGCTTCACAACAAGTACTTCGACACCGAACTTCCTGAGTGGCTGGGCGTGTTCTCGGGCTCCGTGTTCATCTATATGATCGGTTTCTTCGTTATGGTTCCGGTCGCTCTTATCGCCTGCCTGGTATGGCCGCATGTTCAGGCTGCTATCGCTGCCTTCCAGGGATTCATCCTTTCCGCCGGTACGTTTGGCGTGGGCGTCTTTGCTTTCTTCGAGCGCGTGCTGATTCCTACAGGCCTGCACCACTTTATCTATACGCCGTTCTATTACGACAACGCGGCGGTCAACGGCGGCATCTTTGCTGCTTGGGCTAACATCCTGCCCCAACTGGCTGCCGATCCGAGCATTGCTCTTAAGGATGCCGCACCCTGGGCTGCCTATACCTGCCCTGGTTGGACTAAAGTCTTCGGCTCGCTTGGCGTCGCCATTGCGTTTTATATGACCGCCAAACCCGAGCGCAAGCAGCGCGTCAAGGCTCTGCTCATTCCCGTCACCCTTACCGCTATGCTTTGCGGTATTACCGAGCCGCTTGACTTCACCTTCCTGTTCATCGCGCCCGGCCTGTTCGTCGTCCACTGCGTGCTCGGAGCGCTTGGCTGCATGGCTCAAAACCTCCTTGGCGTCGTGGGTATCTTTGACGGAGGCATCATCTCGATGCTCTCGTGGGACTGGCTGCCCCTTTGGGCTGCACACGGTCTGCAGTACGCCATCTCCATCCTTGTTGGTCTGTGCTTTACCGCCCTTTGGGTCGTGGTCTTCCGTTTCCTGATCGTCAAGTTCGACTTTAAGACCCCCGGTCGCGAGGATGACGATGTTGAGGTCGAGCTCAAGTCCAAGGCCGACTACAAGCAAAAGCAGGGCGGTGCTGCTGCTGGCAAATCGGTCGCCCAGAGTAAAGATGATGAGCGCTTGGTGCTTGCCGAGAAAATCCTCGATCTGCTCGGTGGCGCGGATAACATCATCGATGTAACTAACTGCGCTACCCGTCTGCGCGTTAACGTCAAGGACAAGGGCGTCGTTGCACCCGAGGCTTCCTTCAAGGCGATCGGTACGCATGGCTTGGTGGTCCAAGGTCAGTCAATCCAGGTCATCATCGGCCTTACCGTCCCGCAGGTTCGCGAGAAGTTCGAGAGTCTTCTGAAGTTCGAGAGTCTTCTGTAAACCATCGTCCATCGAAACAATCGGCCTTGCAGAGCCGGTATGCACCGCAAGGCCGATTCTAGAGATAAAAAACTCCACTTCTAGGTAACAATTCCAAACCGTACAGGCCGCGTGCGGGGATGGATTGAGCAAGCGGCCAGAATGAGGAGGACATCATGTCCAAGAAAAACTATGCCGTGACCATTGCCGGCGGTGGCTCTACCTTCACTCCGGGCATTGCCCTGATGCTGCTTGAGGAGCGCGACCGCTTCCCGGTCAACAAGGTGACCTTCTACGACAACAACGCCGAGCGCCAGGAGACCGTGGCTAAGGCCTGCGAGATCTACTTCCACGAGAACGCTCCCGAGGTTGAGTTTAACTACACCACCGACCCCGAAACCGCTTTTACCGGTACTGACTTCGTCCTCGCTCACATCCGCGTTGGACTGTACGCTATGCGTGAGCTCGACGAGAAGATTCCTCTCAAGTACGGCTGCGTTGGCCAAGAGACCTGCGGCGCCGGCGGTATCGCCTACGGCATGCGTTCCATCGGTGGCGTCATCGAGATCCTCGACTACATGGAGAAGTACAGCCCCAACGCTTGGATGCTCAACTACTCCAACCCCGCGGCCATCGTCGCCGAGGCCTGCCGCGTGCTGCGCCCCAACAGCCGCATCATCAACATCTGCGACATGCCGATCGACCTCATGGATAAGATGAGCCGTATGTGCGGCATCAAGGATCGTCGCGAGCTGCAGTATAGCTACTACGGCCTCAACCACTTTGGTTGGTGGAGCAAAATCTACGACAAGGACGGCAACGACCTCATGCCGCAGATTAAGGAGCACATGGCTAAGAACGGCTACCTGGACGGCATCGAGCACGAGGCTGGTAAGGAGCAGCATGTCGAGGAGAGCTGGATTCACACCTTCGGCAAGGCCAAGGATGTCTATGCTGTCGATCCCGAGACGATTCCCAATACCTACCTCAAGTATTACCTGTACCCGGACTATGTCGTCGAGACGTCTGACCCCAACTACACTCGCGCCAATGAGGTTATGGACGGCCGCGAGAAGAAGGTCTTTGGCGCTTGCCGCGACATCATCGCCAAGGGTACGGCTAAAGACGGCGGCTTTGAGCCAGATGTACATGCCAACTACATCGTCGACCTTGCCTGCGCACTGGCCGAGAATACGCTCGAGCGCTTCCTACTGATCGTCCCCAACGATGGCGCTGTGCCCAACTTCGACCCGACGGCCATGGTCGAGGTGCCTTGCATCGTCGGTTCCAACGGCTTTGAGAAGATTTGCCAGGGCCCGATTCCGCAGTTCCAGAAGGGCCTGATGGAGCAGCAGGTTTCCGTCGAGAAGCTCGTTGTCCAGGCTTGGGTCGAGGGCA
>OHHM01000704.1_pt1 | contig 12002 bp, 8 predicted proteins | sample 1568091 | NCBI WGS metagenome assembly OHHM01 (sample SAMEA3879525, study PRJEB24766) | human gut metagenome | biome: human-associated habitat; feature: feces | place: USA | collected 1985/1987 | reverse complement strand
TGCGACGGCCGATTCATGGCTTTCGAGGATCACCGTCGCCGCGCCTCCGCTCGGCACCAGCCCGTCGCGGTCTTTGTCGAAGGGGCGCGATGCCGCCGCGGGATCCGATTCGCGGGCCGAGAATGCCCCCAGCCCGTCGAAGCTGCCCACCGAGTAGAGGTTCACCTCCTGTGCGCCGCCGCAGACCACGCGCTCCTGCAACCCCTGCCTGATCATCAGGTAACCCATGCCGATGGCGTGCGACCCGCTGGCGCAGGCCGCCGAGAGGGTGAGGTTGACGCCCCGCAGGTTGAAGATCACCGAGAGGTTCATCGTGACGGTCGAGTTCATCGACTGGAAGATGTTTCCCGAACCGACCATCGCCGTATTCCGCTTGGCGCGGATGATGTCGATGCCCTCGATCACCGGGGCCGCGCTGCTGTCATTGCCGTAGATGATGCCGACCTCGTTGGCCGCCAGAAACGCTTCGTCCATTCCCGCGTTGCGCATCGCCTCGGCCGTGGCCATGTAGGCGTACTCGCCCTGCTGGGGCAGGCAGAGCCGCTTGCGGCGGTCGAGCGCCCCCTTCAGTTCGGGGCGCTTGACGATACCGGTCAGCGCCGATATGTATCCCAGCTCCCTGCGCTCCGGGTCCAGCCCGATGCCCGAGCGTCCTTCGCGGAGCGATTGCGTGACTTCTTCCGTATTTTTTCCGATGCAGGCCCAGATGCCCATTCCGGTGATGACTACTCTCTTCTCCATGGTCTCAGGTATATAAGCCCCCGTTGATCGAAATGACCTCTCCCGTGATATAGGAGGCTTGTTCCGAGATGAGGAACATCGCCAGGTCGGCGACTTCGGCCGGTTCGCAGAAGCGTCCGGCAGGTATCTGTTTGCGGAGCTCCGCCTCGTCGATGTCGGCGGTCATGTCCGTGCGTACGAATCCCGGCGCGATGGCGTTTACCGTCACGCCCTTCTTGGCCACCTCCTGCGCCAGCGCCTTCGTCGCCGCGATCACGCCGCCTTTGGCCGCCGAATAGTTGGTCTGTCCGGGCAGTCCCTTGATTCCCGACAGCGAGACGATGTTGACGATGCGGCCGAAACGTTTGACCAGCATGTCCTTCAGCAGCGGGCGCGTGACGTTGTAGAATCCTCCGAGGCCGGTATCCACTACCGAGTGCCACTGCTGCGGCTCCATCCACATCATCAGAGTGTCGCTGCGGATGCCCGCGTTGTTCACCACCACCTCGATGACGGCTCCCTTGTGCCGCTCCTGCCACGCCGCGATCGCCGCCGCGGTCTCTTCGCCCGCGGCCACGTCGAACCGCAGGGTCTCCCCGTCGCCGCCCGCGGCGCGGACGCCTTCGAGCGTCCTTTGGGCTTCGTCGGCGTTCGAGCGGTAGTTGATGAGTACGTAGTAGCCGCTCCGGGCCAGCTTGAGACATATCTCGCGGCCTATGCCCCGGCTTCCGCCGGTGACGAGCGCATATTTCGTCGGTTCGGTCATGCTTGCTGTTTGAGGAAGTTTTCGATGGCTGCGATCTCCCGGTATTTGGGCGTGTCGTCGATGAACTTGGGTACGATGCGGCGGATGTCGTCGTACAGCTGCCGGGTCTGGGCCGACAGTTCTGCGGCGCACTCCAGATAATCCGCGGCCTGCACCAGCGCGAGCATCTCGATCGCCAGCACCTGATAGCCGTTTTCGATCACCTGACGGGTCAGCATCGCGGCGTTGGTGCCCATGCTGACGATATCCTGATTGTCGTTGTTGTTGGGTATCGAGTGCACGTACATCGGATTCGAAAGCGTCTGCGATTCGGCCGTGGTCGAGGTCGCCGTGAACTGCGCCGCCTGCAGGCCGTAGTTGAGCCCCAGCTTGCCGAGGTTCACGAACGGCGGCAGCGTTTCGTTGATGCGGTCGTGGAAGAGGTAGTTCAGCTGCCGCTCGGCGAGCATCGTCATCTTCGTGACGGCGATCTTGAGCTTGTCCATCTCCAGCGAAACGTAGTCGCCGTGGAAGTTGCCGCCGTGGTAGATGGTCCCCGTCTTGGGGTCCACCACCGGATTGTCGTCCACCGAATTGAACTCCTCGACGAGTATCTTCTCCGCCTGTTCGAGCGTTTCGAGCACCGGACCCAGTATCTGGGGCGTGCAGCGCAGCGAATAGTAGGGCTGCACCTTGTGCTTGAAGGTCGGAGCCTCTCCCGTGTCGCCGCTGTAAAGTTCCGTTTCGCGCTTGCGCAGGCGGCGGCTCGACGCGCATATTTCGCGCATCCGGCGGGCGATTTCGATCTGCCCGGCGTGGAGCTTGCAGGCGTTGAGCGGCTCGGCCATGAAGTCGTCGTACGATTCGACCACCTCGTTGAGCATCACCGAAGCCTTCACGGCCCAGTCGAGCAGGCGGCGGGCCTGCGCGAGGTTCACCATGCCGATTCCCGTCATCACGGCCGTGCCGTTGGTCAGCGCCAGCCCGTCGCGGATGCGGAGCCTGAGCGGCGTTATGCCGCACGCCTTCATCGCTTCGGCCGCGGAGACGGTTTCGCCGCGGAACGACACTTCCGATTCGCCGATCAGCGCCAGCGCGATATGCGCCAGCTGCACCAAGTCGCCGCTGGCGCCGACGCTGCCGTGGCGCGGCACGAGCGGATATATTTCGTTGTTGAGGAAATCGGCCAGAATCCGCACCACGTCGGGATGTACGCCCGATTTGGCGTTGAGAAAGGTTTGCAGGCGCGCAAGCATGGCCGCCCGCACGCAGATGTCGGGCAGCGTCTCGCCCGCGCCGCAGCTGTGCGAACGTATGATGTTGTATTGCAGGCTGTTCAGGTCGGCGTCGCCGATCCGGTACTGGGCCATGGGGCCGAAACCGGTGTTGATGCCGTATATTACTTTTCCCTGCTCGAAATCTTCGAGAAAACGGTAACATGCCTCGACTTCCCGGAGTTCCGCTTCGCCGAGCGAAACTTCTGTCCGGTTGAAAATCCGGCCGTTAATGGAGTCCAAGTCCGAATAGTGCATTTTTTGAACGGATTTATGGCTCCAAAAATACAAAAACTATCTCAATAAATCCTTTATATGGTCACTTTTTTTGTTTCCATTGTCCACTCCGGCCGTGCTCTGCGGGCAGGGTGCCGGACCCGCCGCGCCCTTACGCATTCCGGACGCCGGCCATTCGCGGTGTCGCGGCGGCTTTCCGGATTTGCCGTTTCGGAGACTCTTTTGAACATTCATGGCGGATATTGCCGGGATTTTATTATTTTTGTCCGGACTTTCCTGCTTACCTATGAAATCGAAAGACATCTTCACTTTCCGCGACGCCGAGAAACAGGCCGGCCCCGTTGCCTTCTCGACGATGCTCAAGCCGGCCGGCTCGGCCTGCAACCTCGATTGCCACTACTGCTATTACCTCGACAAGGCGGTGCAGTACGGCGGCCGGCAGGCCGTGATGAGCGACGAACTGCTGGAACTTTACGTCAAACAATACATCTGCGCCAACGAAGTCGATACGGTCCAGTTCTGCTGGCACGGCGGCGAACCGCTGCTGCTGGGCGTCGATTTCTACCGCCGGGCCATGGAGTTCCAGCGGAAATACGCCGACGGCAAACGCATCGAGAACACCCTTCAGACCAACGGCACGCTGGTTGACGAGGCGTGGTGCGACCTGTTCGCGTCGAACAATTTTCTGGTGGGCGTCTCGCTTGACGGTCCCGAAGACATTCACGACGCTTTCCGCCTTACCAAAGGCGGCAAGCCGACTTTCGCGCGCGTCATGGAGACCGTGCGGATGTTCGAACGCAGCGGCGTGGAATTCAATACGCTGAGCGTCGTGAACCGCCGCTGCGAAGGCCGCGGCGCGGAGATCTACCGCTTTTTCCGCGACACGGTCCACAGCAAATACATGCAGTTCCTGCCCGCCGTGGAGCATGTCGTCGACAAGCCGGGCTTCCACCGTCCGCTGATCGTCTCCCCCGACCGCGAAGGCGCGCGGGTGGCCGAGTGGTCCGTCACGGCCGAAGGCTACGGGCGTTTTCTGTGCGACGTTTTCGACCAGTGGGTCGTGGGCGACGTGGGCCGCTATTACGTCCAGATGTTCGACGCCTCGCTGGCCCAGTGGTGCGGCGTGCAGCCGGGCGTCTGCTCGATGGGCGAGACGTGCGGCGACGCGCTGGTCGTCGAGCACAACGGCGACGTCTACTCCTGCGACCACTTCGTCTACCCCGAATACAAACTGGGCAACATCGCCCAGACGCCGCTCGACGAAATCTACCGCACGGCCAAACGCCGCGAATTCGGCCTGAACAAGCGCAACACGCTGCCCACGGAATGTCTGCGCTGCAAATTCTACTTCGCCTGCCGTGGCGAGTGCCCCAAGCACCGCTTCGACCGCGGTGCCGACGGAAGCCCGAAAAACTCGCTCTGCGAAGGTTTGAAAATCTACTTCCGCCACGTGGAACCCTATATGGAATACATGCGCGACCTGCTGTCTAAACAGCAGGCTCCGGCGTGGGTCATGCCCTTCGCCCGCAAACGCATGGGGCTGGAATAACCCTGCCCGGCATACGAATACGCCTGCATCCTTCTCCGGGTGCAGGCGTTTTATTTGTGTCCGGCGGACGCCGCCCTATTCGGGTTTTGTCCGGTAAATGGTTGTCTTGTCGGTTTTGCCGGAGACGGCCTCTCCCGGCGAAGGGGTTGCCGCACCTTTCACTCCGCTCTTTCCCGGCCGTTTTTTCCGGAAGACCCACAGCAGCGGAAGCAACGCCGCCAGCGTGATGACCGCCACCACGCGCAGGGCGTCCGTGACCCCTTCGACGTAGGTCTGCGCCGCGGAGACGGTCTCGTGTGCGGCGTGGTAGGAGGTCCGCGCCGAGAAGATCACCGTCAGGAGGGCGATTCCGATGCTTCCGGCCAGCTGTTTGATGCTGTTCGAAATGCCGGCCGCCGCGGCCATGTCCTGCTGGGTGAGGTTCTTGAGCGAGAAGAGGTTGAGCGGCGCGAACGTAAGTCCCATGCCGAAGCCGCGCAGATAGAGTATGAAGAGAATATGTCCGTGCGTGGTGTGGAGCGTGAAACGGCTGGCGAGCCAGAAACTCAGCGCCATGATCAGAATGCCCGCCGCGCTCAGCAGCAGCGGCCTGACGTAGCGGGTCAGATAACCCGAAACGGCCGAGAGCACGCCCTGAATCACACCTACGGGCAGGAACATGCTTCCCGCCGCCAGCGCCGTGTATCCCAGTCCCCGCTGCATGTAGAGCGGCAGCAGATAGGTGCCGCCGAGCATGCCTATGGCGAAGAGCGTCAGCACGGCCATCGAAATTCCGAAGTTGCGTTCCGCGAGCAGCCGGATCTGCAGCAGCGGCGCGGGATTGCGCAGCTCCGCGACGATGAACCACGCCAGCGCCGCCCCAGCGACGATGAAACAGCCGATCACTTCGGGCGCGCTCCACCCGCCGGGATTCGACGGCGAATTGCCCCGCGCCAGCGCATAGATCGCCAGCGGCATGAAGAGCACGATGGCCGCGAACCCTTGCCAGTCGAACGGGCTGCGCGTCTGGTTCTTCCACTCCTTCTGGACGAATGCCGCGAGCAGGACGGCCAGCACTCCGACCGGCACGTTCACGTCGAATATCTTGTGCCAGCTGTACGCATCGACCAGATAGCCGCCCAGCAGCGGCCCGAACGAGATCGAAGCCGCCGCGGCCATCGACCACAGACCCAGCGCCAGACCGCGCTCCGCGGGCTTGAACTCGCGCGTCACGATCGCCAGTCCCAGCGCTTGTATGATGCCGCTTCCTACGCCCTGCAAGGCCCGCGCCCCGATCAGGAACGGGTCGCTCGAAGCCTTGCCGCAGAGCCACGAGCCGAGCGTGAACAGCGCCAGTCCGAGCATGTAGACGCGTTTGTTGCCGAACCGGTCCGCAAACCACCCGGCCGACGGAAGCATGATCGTCATCGTAATCATGTAGGCCGTGATGACCCATTCGGCCGACGAGATGCCGATGCCGAAGGCCGACATGATCGCCGGCAGTCCGACGTTCACCACCGTCACGTCCAGCACGGCCATGAACGTTCCGAGCATGATCATGCCCAGAATCCACCATTTGTAGCCGCTGCTTTGCCGTATGTGTTCGCGCAGATTCGCCATTGCGCGGCAGTGCGTCAAAAAAAATGCCACCACAGCGGCGGCGGACCGAAGGGCGGGGAAAACCGGCGGCCTGAACAGCCGCCGCAGAGCAATCGGTACGCCCCGCGTTCGGGGAATCGAAACGCGAGGCGGCAGGGCGGCAAAACCCGCGGATGCGGATAAGGCTGCGCCTGAAAAAGAAGGAACGTTCTCGAAAAGAGAACGTTCCGTACGTGCAGGTCCTGTAAGCCGGGTTCTGTTTCCGGGGCGAACCCCGGACCTCTGTCATTTATCTAGGGCGGCAGTCTCCTGCCGTCTCAAGCAACCTACCCCCCGGCATCGGGCGAGCAACCCTTAATTGCCGGTATACACGGTCTTGCAACCCGCGAGACGTACTGCCGGGCGACATCGCTGCCCCCGCGGTGGGCTCTTACCCCGCCTTTTCACCCTTACCCGCCGGGAAATCCCTTGTGGGCGGTTCTTTTCTGTTACGCTCCTATACCCTCACGGATATCAAGTCATTAGCTTGCGCGGCGCTCTGCGTTGCCCGGACTTTCCTCTCCCGGCCACGGCCGGCAGCGACAGAGCGGACCTGCACCGCAAAGGTAATAAAATTCGGCGGTATTCCCGCTTCGGGGGGGGCGCGATATTCGGAAAATGCGTTTCCCTCCTCCGTACGGGCCGTAACGATGCGGTGCATGCGAAGTTTTTTGGAAATATCGGATTAAATAGTACTTTTGCTAAAGGCTGATTCCGTCTCCGGCGGCAGCCGAATCGTGCGAATAACCCGGCCTATGACAGATAACGCGCAAACAATCAACATGCAAGACAACCGTACGGTTGTGGGTTTGCTCCGCGCCGGAGACGAAAAATGTTTCGACGCGCTCTTCCGCCGTTATTATAAACCCCTCTGTACCTACGCCACCCGTTTCGTCACCCCGGCCCGCGCCGAGGAGCTGGTGCAGGATACGCTGATGTGGGTCTGGGAAAACCGCACGTCGCTGCTGCCCGAAATGCCCCTCAAGTCGCTGTTGTTCACCATCGTCAAGAACAAGGCGATCAACCATATGTCGCGCGATACGATCAAAAACCGCGTGATCCGCCAGCTCGCCGAATACTACGAAGAGGAGTTCGACGATCCCGATTTTTACCTCGAAGGCGAACTGGTGGAGCGTCTCACGGCCGCGCTGCGCAAGATGCCGCCCGAATTCCAGCAGACTTTCCGCATGCACCGGCTCGAAGGCAGGACCCACAAGGAGATCGCCGCCGCGCTCGGCGTGTCGCCGCAGACGGTCAATTACCGGATCGGGCAGACCGTGCGCCTGCTGCGCGAAGAGCTGAAAGAGTACTGGCCGCTCGTCGTTTTGCTGTTGTGGCCGGACCTGCACTGAAAAAATACCGAAAATTCCCTATTTTTTTTGAATTCCGTTTAGCATCCTCTGCCGACGGATTGTATTACTATATAGATTAGCGAACAGATGACGAATTTACAGATCAGCGAAGAAGTATTGGCAGCCTACCTGAGAGGCGAACTGAATGCTGCGGAGGCCGCGGCCGTCGAAGCGTGGTACGACGCGTCGGCCGCCAACCGCAAACTGCTTGGGGAGGTTTATTACATATTATATGTCAACGACCGTATCAACGATACGGCCGGTATCGACGTCGAGCGTTCGCTCCGGCAGTTCAAGCGCCGCATGCACGCCGGACGCCGTATCTCCTTGCGGCGCATCGCGGTCCGCGCCGCCGCCGCTGCCGCCGTGGCGGTGATTCTGCTGGCCGGGGGCGTTACCACCGTGTCGCTTTCCAAACGCCTTGCGCAGCCCCTGACCGTCATCACCCATCTGGGCGAACGTTCGCAGGTGGTGCTGCCCGACGGCACCAAGGTCTGGCTCAACTCCGCCAGCAGCGTCGAGTACGTCGCTCCGTTCTTTTCGCGCGAACGCCGCGTGAAGATGGACGGCGAAGCCTATTTCGAGGTGCAGCACGACGCTCAGGCGCCCTTTGTCGTCTCGACCAACGGACTCGACATCAAGGTGCTCGGCACCCGCTTCAACATCCGCAACGACGACAGCGACCACCGCATCACCACCGTCCTGCTCGAAGGAGCGGTCAAGGCCTACGCTTCGGGCGACGAGAAGGCCGCCGTGCGCCTGCGCCCCTCGCAGCAGTTGGTGTTCGATACCCGGACCGGCGCCATGCGCCTGACCGACGAACCTTCGGCCGACCGGTCGATCAACTGGATCGACGGCCGCTTCTGCTTCGAGCACGACACCTTCGGGGAGATCGTCGCCGAACTCAAACGCTACTACAACGTCGATATCCGCTTTATGGACGAAGCCCTGCGCAGCGAACGCTTCTCCGGCGACTTCCGCGTCGAGGACGGCATCTACCACATCATGTCGGTGCTGCAGCTCACCTATAAGTTCACCTACAAGGTCGTCGGCAACGACATCGAAATCTACCCGAATCCTAAACGATAACCTAATACCAACCTGAAAACCACCGAACCGCCTATGGGAGAATAATACGTCAGTTTTCGCAGGCCGCTGTACGCAGCGGCGGTTTTTGACAATCTACTTTTCAAAATCTAACCTAAATTCAGATCCATGAAAAAAACTTACCTTGCAGCAGGCAGGGGAGTGCATGCCGTCTCCGCATGTTTCCGTTGTCTGTTTCTTATCCCGATTTTCGTATTGGGATGCTTCGGCGCTCATGCCGCAGCACAGACGCAGCAGTCCGTTTCCCGCGTCAGCCTCGACGTCCGGGACGCCGCTATCGTCAACGTTTTCCAAACCGTTCAGCAGCAGACCGGCTGCTCGTTCGTCTACAACACGTCGGACATCGACACCGACCGCAAAGTGACCGTTTCCGCGCAGGACGAGCCGCTGACGGCTCTGCTCGACAAACTTTTCGCAGGTTCCGACATCGCCTACACGCTTCGCGACAAGCACATCGTCCTTTCGAAGAAAACTAAAAATTCCCCCCCCCACAACGCTCAGGGCGGAGTCAGCGGAACCGTTAAGGACGCTCAGGGCATGCCGCTGATCGGCGCCACGGTGCTGATTCAGGGCACGACGACCGGCGTGGCCGTCGATCTCGACGGCAATTTCATGCTGCCGCAGGCCAAGGTCGGCGACACGCTCGAAATTTCGCTGATCGGCTATGCCAAGCAAACCCTTCCCGTAACGGGCTCCGCGCCCCTTCAGGTGGTAATGCTCGAAGACAACGAGGTGCTCGACGCCGTCGTGGTGACCGCCCTCGGTATCAAGCGCGCCGAGAAATCGCTGACCTACAACGTGCAGGAGGTAGCCGGCGACATCGTCACCTCGGTCAAGGACGCCAACTTCATGAACTCCCTTTCGGGTAAGGTCGCCGGCCTTCAGATCAATGCCAGTGCATCGGGCGCCGGCGGTTCGACCCGCGTGGTGATGCGAGGCGTCAAGTCGATCAACGGCGAGAACAACGCCCTCTACGTGATCGACGGTATTCCGCTTCCGAGCCTGCGTTCGAGCCAGACCTCAGGCACGTATGAAACGCCCGACGGCGGCGACTTCGAAGGTATCGCCAACTTCAACCCCGACGACATCGAGTCCATGTCGATCCTTTCGGGTGCCACGGCTTCGGCCCTCTACGGTGCTCAGGGCGCCAACGGTGTGATCCTCATCACCACCAAGAAGGGCAAGGAGGGCCGCGTGCGGGTCAACTATTCGAACTCGACGACCTTCTCCCATCCCTTCGTGATGCCCAAATTCCAGAACACCTACGGCACGAGCGAAATCGAGCCGATGATGAGCTGGGGCAGCAAACTCGCCACGCCGACTTCGTACGATCCCGCGGATTTCTTCCAGACCGGATTCAACGAGACCAACTCGGTGGGCCTTTCCGCCGGTACCGAACGCAACCAGACCTATGCGTCGGCTTCCGCCGTCAATTCGCGCGGTATCGTACCCAACAATGTCTACAACCGCTACAATTTCTCGATCCGCAATACGACGATGCTTATCAAGGACCGCCTGACGCTCGACGTGGGCGCGACCTACATGAAGCAGTACACCCGCAACCAGACCATTCAGGGCCAGTACCGCAACCCGCTGGTGGGCATCTACCTCTTCCCGCGCGGCAACGACATCCGCAAATACGAGATTTACGAGCGTCCGGGTTCCGACTCGCGCTATATGGAGCAGTTCTGGGACCTCGAATTCCTCAAGGGCGTCGAGAACCCGTGGTGGATCACCAACCGCGAGCTGAACGAAAACCGTCAGCACCGCTACAGCTTCAACGCTACGATGAAGCTCGACATCACCGACTGGATGAGCCTGACGGGCCGTATCCGTACCGATAATGCGACGATCAACTACACCCGCAAACTCAGCGCTTCGACCAACACGCTCTTCGCTTCGAAGTACGGCAGCTACCTGAACCGCACGATGACGCACAACAACCTCTACGGCGACGTGCTGCTGAGCATCGACAAGAGCTTCTTCGACAATGCCTTCTCCCTGCAGTTCAACCTCGGCGCCAGCATCATGGACGACAAGAACCAGCTGACGGGTTACGAAGGTTATCTGGCGGGCATTCCCAACAAGTTCACCTACAACAACATCATCTCCGACAACTCGCAGAGTTTCCCGACGCAGGAGAACTACCACGACCAGATTCAGGCCGTGTATGCGACCATGCAGCTGGGCTGGCGGGGTATGCTCTACGTTGACGTTTCGGTCCGCAACGACTGGGCCTCGATGCTGGCCTTCACGCCCAAACAGAACATCTTCTATCCTTCGGTGGGCCTTTATTTCGTCGATGGCCGACCTCTCGAAGGCGGGCATCTCGTTCCTCAAGGTGCGCGGATCCTATGCCGAGGTGGGCAACGCTCCCGAACGTTACATCACCGGTCCCAACTACACGCTGACCAACGGCGTGGTGAGCACGGCGACGATCGCTCCGGCCAAGCACCTCGAAGCCGAGCGTACCAAGTCGTTCGAGGCCGGTCTCGACGTCAAGTTCTTGGGCAACAAGATCTCGGCTACGGCTACCTACTACAATACCAACACCTACAACCAGCTCTTCCTTTACGACGCACCTCCCAGCTCCGGCTACAAACAGAAATACATCAACGCCGGCAAGGTCAATAACTGGGGTATCGAGGCTTCGGCCGGATACAAGAACACATGGCGCGATTTCTCGTGGGCCACGACCCTCAACTTCTCGATGAACCGCAACAAGATCAAGGAGCTGGTTCCCGAAGGCACCCGCGATCCGGATACGGGCTCGCTGGTCGATATCAAGGAGGTCAATAAGGACTACGGCGGTTACCGTGTCAAGCTCGTCGAGGGCGGTTCGATCGGCGACTTCTACGTGACGGGGCTCAAGACCGACGACCAGGGACGCATCTATGTCGACCCCAATACCAATACCGTCACCACCGATCCCAATACGTGGCTTTACGGCGGCAATACCGAAGCCCGCTTCCGCCTGGGGTGGAACAACCGGTTCTCCTACAAGGGCGTGAACCTCGGCGTGCTGTTCGATGCCCGCATCGGCGGCCAGGGCGTTTCGGCGACGCAGGCCCTGATGGATCGCTGGGGTGCCTCGCAGGATTCGGCCGATGCCCGGGAAAACGGCGGTGTCTGGATCTCCGAGGATCAGAAAGTCCCCGATGCCAGGGTCTTCTACGCCAACAACGGCAACGGGCTTTCGATGCTTTCACACTACGTTTACAGCATGACCAACGTCCGCCTGCGTGAACTTACTCTGGGCTACGACCTTCCTTCCAGGTGGTTCAACGACAAGATCGGCATGACCGTGTCGCTCGTCGGCCGCAACCTGTGGATGATCTACAACAAGGCGCCGTTCGATCCCGAGATCACCGCTTCCACGGGTACCTATTACCAGGGGCTCG
>OHHM01000699.1_pt1 | contig 12039 bp, 11 predicted proteins | sample 1568091 | NCBI WGS metagenome assembly OHHM01 (sample SAMEA3879525, study PRJEB24766) | human gut metagenome | biome: human-associated habitat; feature: feces | place: USA | collected 1985/1987 | reverse complement strand
GACACAGTAACTCTTACCTGCCATATAGTTATTTTCTGGAATAATATGTTTCTGTTTAACAAATTCCTATATGTTACTTTATCAAACATTGATACTTTTTTTCACTAAAATATTCGTCCATTCCTACTAATCAAAACAGCCAACAAATACTTTTTATCTGGATACCCTTATTATATCATGATGTGATTTCCCCCAGGAACTCACTTTTTTACCAAAGAAAAATCGCCGAAAATTTCTTTCCGACGGTTTTCCATTCTTTTTACTGAATCCATTTCCCTGTATTCAAGTCAATAAATTGAGACAGCTTTATTTTCCCTTCAAAATCAGCTCCATATTCTCTGGCACGAGTCTGATCGTCAAACTTAAAACTGATGTTATACAGTTTTCCAACTTTGGTCTTTTGAATCAGTGCATGATCCAACATAAACTGAATAACTCTCCGATGATTATCCATATCATCACCATTAAGATAAAAACAGATTACCCCAGTTGATTCATCTTGAGTTTTCATATCCGTGCATTTACATTCATAACACACACCTTCCTGAATCGCTTTTTCACAGATATTCATAGCAAACTGTTGATCCGTAAAGAAATGCATCCATTTTCCACATTTATGCGTCTCTAAAAGATTTTCTTTCCCGGACATATACCAATACCAACCGCCCAATTGAACCGCCTGTTTATTCTGGTTTATATGCTCACTTTGAATCTCTTTCTCAGCATAAGACTCTTCTTTTAATTCTGGAAATAATTCCAGAAGTTTTTGCTCCAAAGTCCCTTCCTTTGCATACTTTAAGGCATCACACAGCCGTATATTTTGCTTCTGAATCGCAATCTCCTCACTAAAACCCAGAATATAGCTTAAACAGATCCGGTAAATAATTTCTGTAGGCGCACAGCCATATACCTGTTTTGCAAAGATATGATTAAGCCTTTCTGTTTCGTCCGGATAGAGCTGCTTCATATGTTCACTCTGGTACAGCCGTGTTACGATTTCCGTGATATACATACCGGATTTCATATACAGGTCTGCAAATGTCTTGTCCGGATCATCAAAGCACCCAGGATTTTCCTGCTCCAGACGATTTACCATATCCTTTACTACCCATTTGGGAGTAAATATCTGATTGGTTTTCTGCGGCGGGATATAATCAAAAATATCTTCCAGGTTTTTCTCATCAAAATAATCAGCCAAAGCAACTTTCTTTGCAAGAAACTCCCACACTGAATCATTAAAGACAACCGGATCGAATAAATGACCATAATAATCTTCCATCATACCGGTTTCCGGATTCAGAACCTGTCCACCATCCCGAAGAAGCCGGAATTGTTTCAGGGAAATACTGGTTACTTCCTGGAAAACTGCATCTGGAATAATCTGATCAAATGTTTCCAGTGTAGTAGTTTCATCCCCATAAGCCATCAGAAAAGAAGGGATTGTTCTTGAAAATCCGCGAAGATGATCCTTGATTCCATCTTCTATGGTTCGCTTTTTCTGTTCCCGTTTTTCTGTCTCTACAGTTTCCACAACCGTCTGCCCCGCTGTATCGATAAAATCCGTTACGGATTCTTTGATTGTCTGCTGCAACGTCTCAACTGCCTGTTTCTTTTGTTCTTCGATCTGCTGATTGACTGCCTGCATTTCCTCTCTGGTCTTTGCTTCCGCCAGTTTCTCTTCCCTTTCTTTTTCTAGGATTCTCTGTTGGATCTGGAAATCCCCTACTGCCTTTCCGACAATAGAATGTGTTTCCGTCTGCAGCTTCCGCTCCAGATTCTTTTTTGTGGATGTGGAAAGATCCTTTCCATATTCTTCCGTAGCCTTCTGGATGACATGATCCGTTACCTCTGTTTTAAAGGTCTTGGATAGCGATTCAATCAATGCGTCTTCTGGCTTCTTGTCCGTTTTTTTCGTATCATACGTCGCAATCACATCCTCGACTCTGCTTCCAATAGAATCTGTATCAAAAATCTTGTTTCCAAACAACTCTGCTGATTTTCCAATCACATACGAGGCATCGATGTTGACCTCTCCAGTCTCATCGACAGACAACTCCTCGGCAGTATCCGGATTCACGCCCAAGGGCGCTGTGGGTTCTTTCACAGCCTCCATGCTGGTTAAAATATCAATGACAGCCTGTGGGGCATTAAAAATATGGCCAATATTCTGGAACAGGAAATCCGACATAAAACCTCGCCGTACAACTTCCTGTGATTTCAGCTTCCTCGGAATGGAAAGTACCTTTTCGGCATCCAGCTGAATCATTTCCCCATTCTCATCTTCTCCGACAACGGGGAAGAAGTTAAGAAGTTCCCGTACATGCTGTTTTCTTGTATCTGAATCTCCTTTATCACCAGAAGTATCCTCTGACAACCCATTAGCGATCTGCTCATAGATAATCAGGGTTCTGGCAGGATCGAAATCAAAAATGTACGCATTCTTTTTCCGGTACTGCTCTTTCCCATTGGAAAACAGACATGGGTTCTGAGCCCGAAATGCTGCCTGCATATACAAAGCAGGGCTTTTTAAGCTTGATAACATCAATACAGCCGTCCATTCCGGAATCGTGACACCGGTTGTAAGCTGGCCTACAGATAAGGTAATGGTCTTATCATACTTTTTAATGGCAGCCGTGACCTTATCATAAGCTTTCTTGATTTCCTTGTCATCCGCTTCCTGCTCTTCATCCAGTTTTCCATCACCGGCAGCAAGGACAATTTCATAGTTTTTAAACACAGGATGATTCTGAAGCTTTTTCGCCAGGGCCTTTGCGGAATCAACTCGATTTAACAACCATAAGGTATGTTTCAGCTCCTCCCTCAGTTCAGGAGTGGAAAACGGGAACTTCTCCTGTTCTGTCATGGCATCCAGAAACCGGTCTACGGATTCATCATAGATAAATTTCCCAGAAGTATTGGTTGAAAAGAACTCATTCAGATCAAAGGCATATTCGGCTGTTTCTCCATTGATTTCAACACCCTGGGAAAGCTGTTCCTTGATAATTTCAGACATTTGATATGTAAACATATTCAGCTGTGGAAGTTTGCCGTAAGGGTTCTCCTGTCCTGGCTCCGCCAGAAATTCCCGCTTTGCCTTCTGTTCATCCGCATAGGTCCAGTTATAGATTGCGTTCTGGTCAAATTTATCATTTGCCAGGGCCTTAAAAGGTGTTCCTGAAAGATGCAGCGTGTATTTCCGATGAATCCGGTCAAATGCCACATCTGTTTTATAGGTATCTACGCCTTCATGTGCCTCGTCTATGACAAGAACATCCCAAACCATCGGATGGTTTTTACCTCCACAGATTTCGCGCAGCTTATCATATTTACCACCAAAATAAAGAGAACCTTTCAGATCCTGCAAAGACACGAATTCAATGCAGCCACAAAATTCATCGTCTGCTGTGTGGGCGGCAATCTTTTTATATTCTTCCCTCGTAATCACATAGGGCTTCCCCTGGATACCATCTACTGTACTTACAAAATGATATCCGGACTTTGCACCAACAAACTTTTCATAATCCTCATACCAGCTGTTTGCAATCGCCGGCCGGTTGGTTACAATCAGGATATTGATGGCTCCAAGGCGTTTGCACAGATCATAGGTTGCAAGCGTTTTCCCAAAGCGAGGTTTTGCATTAAACAGAAACTGTCCATGTTCGTGTGACTGGAAATAGCTGATTGCACCACTGACAGCTTTTTCCTGCTCCGGTCGGAGCGTATAGTCGATGACTTCTGTTCCCTGAATCTGTCCGCGATCTGCCTTAAAAGAATAGAACATATTGCGGCCTACCGCAGGTAATATATGAAACCATTCTGTTTTGGGTTTTCTTTCTATTCCGCTTTTGGAAAGATATGCGTGAAAATCCGAATCATGGAACACATCCCCTGACCCATCATCATAAATCGCAGTGCCCTTCCATTCCAGTTTATATTCCACATCTGCAGTATGTGTCTGCTGTTCCAGTCTCTGCTCCACATCCTGTTCCGTATATCCTATTTTCGTCCATCCATTGTGCTTTGCGATTTCAGGAGTGGTATAGGCATAGATCATGGGAACCACTCTCTGGGCAGTGTTAATGCTAATTTTCGCCATGTTATACCATCTCCTTTACATTTTCTTCGATAAATGCCATCTCATCTTCAGAAAGACCATACTTTCTATAAAGCTGCAGATCAATTTCATGGATGGATTTTGACCAGTCGATGTCGGAGGATGGAGTAAAGTCTTGAATAGGAACATATTTCCAAACATCAGGTGTTAAATGCTGTGTAATTTTAAGAACATTAAGCATCGCCCTTGCAAATTTAGTCTGTATATATTTCGATAGATTATTTGCCTCTTTTTCCGAATCAAAACACCCAATACTTATAAATGTTTCTGTCGATCCAGTAAAAGGAATACCTAAAACAGGCGCCGTAAGAGTTTCACCAAATATTCCATTGCCACTTCCACTAGGTAAAAACACTTTATATTTCGATAAATTTAGAGGCTGATTGACATAATCTGCTCGAATATATTTATATATACGTTGATTTTTTTCGCGTCCTAATATACGAATATAGAAATGCTCTTGATCAGGCTTTTCGTTAAAAAACACTTGTGGTAATCGTTCAAATATATTTGTTGACATATCATATGCATGCCCTTTACTCAATTGAGACATAGCTTCCGGATGTTCTTGGTGCATTTTTTCTGTTAGTCTATATGCTGTTCGAGTTATTACTAATTTTTCCATCCCAGAAAATGAAATATTGCTTTTTACTTTATGCAGTATATGATTAAGTTTTGGGTATTTTGTGAAAACTACGATGGGTTCAAATTCAATTTGAGAATCCTGATATGTAATAGCCACTCCACCTTTTATATCTGTATTTGAAAAAATTTTAGAAGCATCTTCTTCATAATGCATCACTTTAAAATGAGGACTATTCAACATTTTTTCATTCCATGCTTTCGGCGTACTACCCGCATTAAATAAAAACCTAGCTGGATGAATCAGTTCTACTCCATTTGCAACCTCAGCTGCTGCATCCATAAATTTATTATATACTGGTGCTGCATAAGTTTTATTTCCTTCAGAAGAAAATTCTTCCTGATACGGCGGATTCCCAATACAAAAATCAAACAATTTCTTTCCCATTTCTCATTTCCCCCTCTTTAAATCTTTGTATATAACAGGCTCATTGGAACGCCAGTTTTTTATTTTGCAAGGCAGCGCAGTTTCCTCTGGCACCGTTTCCTCCAGCATTTCAAACATAGATATCTGGTGATACTCTTCATGTGGCTTTCCAAGTGGAACTGTATCCTTCAGACCATCCATCTGCCAGATATTCCAGCTGATAATATTCGCTATTTTGTTAAGTAGTTTTCTATCTGCCTGTATTTTCCAGCGTTCCTCATAATAATCACAGAATGTCATCAGTAGATTGATGCGGGCAATCAACAGGCTGTCTCCCTGATATTCATAGCCATAGCAGCTTTGAAATGCCCTAATCGCCCACTTAAGCCAGTCCTCTCTGGTATCCGTATTCTCATTTACAATGCGAAGCTTTCGATCTAAGATCCCGATTCTTCGCATTGGTGGTAAGATGAGGTCGCCTGTTGCGGCATCGTAGCGGGAAACAAGATAGGGCGCCTCTCCACATGTAATCTCCAGCCTTCGTGAATCCACATAGCCTTTCCAGGTCTTTTTTTGTGGAAATTCAATCGGAACTTCCACTACTTCCCACTGGTGATCATCCATTTCTTTGTTGAATACCTCTTTGCGTCCAAACCACTGCTCATCACAGTAATTGTTCATCTTATTACAAAGCCAAACCGGCGTAAAAACTTCCGCTTTTTTTCTTGTACGCTCCTGCTGTTCTTCAAGTGCTTTTTCGATTCTTGGCTGAAGATCAATCGCATTCATTCCAAGCAATGTATCTGTTGTAATCTGGCTTTTATCTGAAAATTCATATCCATTTGATGAATAGGCATCGGTAGCCCAAATAATATTCTTTCCAGTCGTCTTATCCCGAAGTAAAAGATGAAGTGCATCTTTGATCGGGTAATCTGTAATGTTGATTAGTGCTGACAAAAGTCATCTCCTCCTCTGTACAAGGAATGGATAAGCTCTGTCAGGAAATGAATCACCTGTACACTTTCGTTTACAAAATGGTGTACTTTTTTGTAAAGAAAATTTTCATTCAAAATAATGTATGAAAATATCGATTTTATAAGGGAATTTGCACGATTTTGTGCTATAATCAAATAAAATGGGTGGAAGTAGGCTTTTACAGGAAAGTACACCTTCCTGTAAAAAAGACTACCTTTTATAATTTGGCTTTTTCGTAAATCTCTGCCCGATACCGGAATGTTGATAAGGGCATCCCACACTCCCTGGCAGCGGCAGTTCCTGTTATTTTTCCGCTTTTCCAACGTTGATATACACTGTGAAAATTATCCGGTAAAGCACTTGGCGGTCTACCAAAACGCTTTCCTCTTGCTTTGGCCGCTGCAATTCCTTCTGCCTGACGTTGTCTGATATTGGTTCGTTCATTTTCCGCAACAAAAGATAATACCTGAAGAACGATATCGCTTAAAAATGTCCCCATTAGATCTTTTCCTCGCCGCGTATCCAGTAACGGCATATCCAAAACCACAATATCAACTCCCTTATCTTTCGTCAGTACCCTCCACTGCTCTAAAATATCGGCATAATTGCGCCCAAGCCTGTCTATGCTATGGATGTAAAGAAGATCGTCTTTTCTCAACTTTTTTAACAGTTTCCGATATTCTGGTCGTTCAAAGTCTTTCCCGGATTGCTTGTCTATGTAGATATTCTTTTCTGGTATCCCAATCGTTTTTAGGGCAAGCAGCTGTCTGGCCTCATTTTGATCCTTACTGCTTACCCTAACATAACTGTAATCCACAAAACCTCTCCTCCCTTTCTTGAATATATGATGTTTTGATTTCGATACAATTATGGCACAATTATCCGGTATATTGGTATTATCGGAAAGCAACAAAAAAGAGCCATCATCAATGACAGCTCCTCATCCAACTCTTATTCAGTTTTTTCCTCATACTCCGCCAGTTCTTCAAAATCCCCGTCGTCCCCCATCCTTCTCAGATAGTCCAAGCCGCCGTCTACGGCATACTTTCCGCAGCTACATGTAACGAAATCATGGCAGCTTCGTGATTCGATCACATCCCCACAGTGATTGCATCGAATTGCATTTCTTTTAATCTTTTTCATGGTTTCCTTTTCCTCATTTATAAAGCTGATATTTCTTGCTGATTTTGTGAGCAATTTCGTCGTCCAACGGCTTAAAACCAATGGCCGTCAGTGTCCAGCCGATTCCGTCCTCATCCACCTCTTCCGGTTCCAGCTCAGTGAGACAACGATCCCGTATCAGAAAGAAATCCTTTCCTTCTTCCAGGCCAAGTTCCTCTGCCATCGTCTTCGCCTTCAGCAGATGAGTCCGGTTCTTGGCTGCACAAACCGTTTTGGTAAAAATCCCGCAAATCCAGTCCTCGTACACCTCTTTAGAGAAAGTATACTCAGCCCTGTAGCAGAGTTTTCCTGTCTCGTCCGTCACCTCTTTCACATTCGTTCTGTCCCGCAAATGGCTGGTCAAAAAAGCCTCGGAGGCATGGCAGCACTGAGCCGCCAGCTTCCCGGCAGACATCTCCAAGTCTTTTCTCGCTATGATTATCTGTCGCATTTCTGCTCCTCCCTTAAAAGTCAAAGTATTTTTTTCGCAGCTTCCGGTTAGCCATTACCGCCAAATACCGCTTAATTTTCATCCGTGTCAGATTGTGCGTAAGCTTCCTGCTTGCAAGCTCCCAGCGCCCCGTTATCAGTTTAATCACTTTTCCTTTTTCCCTGTTCTCATCCAAAAGCTGCCTGAATAGTTCCAGTGCAGCCCGATAATCTAACTCTTCCCTGTTGTCCATGAACTCGTGAAACATCGTCTCAAACGGATCAATTCGCCCGTAAGTCTCGTCCGCATCCACGAACACCTCAAAGAATGTTTCTTCAGAGTATTCCTCTTCAGACCATTTCGCGGCATTCTCTTTTTTAATCTGTTTGTGCCTGTCGGCCAATTCCAATAACCATTCTTCTATCTCTTCGGATATGAGCACTTCATCAGTACCGTCCCACCAATACAAGCGGTCGTCGTCAGACAGCTCGTAAGGTGGATTGTCCTGAACTTCTGGCGGAAGCGGTTTGTGAATGTAATCTTCCTCGTAGAGAAAATCCTCCGTGTAAATCGGTTCAATATCCCGAAGTTTTTCCTGGCAGGAAGCAGGAAGTTCATCTCCAATCAAATGTTTAATCCAGCCACAGATCCATTCCTCGTCGATGCTTCCAGTGTATCCCACGGTCCCTCTGAAATCATCGTAAATGCAGTACAGCATGTATGCAGCCAGCACAACATCCGCAAATTCGCCACTCCCCACTTTTTCCGTCCACAGTGAACACGATTTCGAGTCGAATTCTGCCAGTTCCCAGCTTTCATCCTCAAAATAATTGTAATAAAATACCGTCTTCCCTCCCGGATAAAGTTTTACCGGTCTCAAAAGTCCGATTTCGTGATCCAGAGCATAAACCACATCGAAACTCATCATGCCTCCATAATTCAAAATCTTAACCATCTGCCTTGAAAATGCAGTTTGGTCTCCCTCAGCTATTCTCGTTTTTCCCTGATATCCTGCGTAAGCACCCATATGTATGTCCTCCTTCTTTTTGCTTTTCATTTTACCAATACCCCAGCAAAAAGTCATGCAACCGGCAGGTGCAGGATAAATCCTAGTTCCAGTCCTCTACGGATACTCGTTTTTAAGATGATAGTAATATTCGTCTGTCTGCGGTTTTTGAATGTATTTCTGTTTTCCCATATCGTAATTATAGCAATTTTTCCACCTGTCGTCATATGGAACTATGGTACATTCATCAAATCCTAAACCGTTCGTTAGCGCAAACAATTCCATCTCGTCAATGGATGGTTCTTCTATCACATGGAATGTAACAGAAATGACCTTATTACCTCTAAAATTTTCCTTCATTGTAATGGAAATATCCGTTTTTGTATTGATTTCCTCAATTGCAGGAAGTAAATGATACCGTTTTAAGTTTTTGTATTCAAAATTTTCATCTCCAACAAGTAATTTCTTAAGACCTTTGATATCATATTTCGGAACCGGCAAAAAAATGGATACAGATAGATGCTCGCCTGTTTTTTTAGACGGTTCAGATACATCAGCTTCACAACAGTAAATTCCTTTTGTACCTCCACTCCGAATAATTTCTCCAGTCCAGGGCCGAAATCAACGGTAAGCATACCTGTCCTCAGTTCCATTTTTACATGTGTCAGAATACTGTACAACTCCAAACTCTGACTCTCCGAATCGTAGATCTGTACCGGTGAAGCCATCAACTTTTTCAATTCTCTGTATACAGATTTAACACCCCGTGAAAAATTGCGATTTTCGTCTCTGGTATACCCAAGTGCCTTTCCCAACTCCTCCACTGGCAGAGTAATGCTGACAAACGATCCTGGTGTTTTTAAATTACACTTCCACAACAGATATAGAAGTGCTTTCATCTGTATTGGATCTAAGAGATGGTTATCCACATGCATGCCATATCTCGCCACATCATTTACCTCAAACAATTTATATTCCCGATCCCCTTTATTGAAGGTCGATACCACGTTTTTTACCATAAGCAATCTCCTCGTATAATTTGATACTGAAATTATGGATTTTTTTTCGAGATGATTGGTTTTTAATTGGTGTTTCTCAAAAAGTTGTTTCACCACAGAAACAGCTTGCTGTTTCCACTGATGAAAGATATAAATATTCAGTGGTTTGAAACGCTTAATATAAATCTCTTTTCCAAAAATACAGATAATTCATTCTCCTATCGATAATCAATACCATAGAGGTTTAGTAAATATATCCTCACAGATTACTTGCATTTCAAGCTGTTATACTCAAACTAGAACAGCTTTTAAAAACTCTGTTTTTTGAAAAAATGAAATTTGCCATTTTTTATATAGACTGTTATAAATACTGTTTACGACGATTTTCACAGACCTCAAAAGTTCAGTATTTATGCGGGTTTACAGGGGGTTTGTAAGAAGCGATAGGTGAGCAGAATGACGCCGTCGGTGAGCGAAATGACGCTAATCGGTATGTAAAATGACGTAGCAGCGAGGAACCAAGCACTACAGTCAGGTAACACAGATAGCGTAATTACATCGTATCAACTCATGTTACTACATCCAAAAACCTTCCAAAAATTCTGTTCCGATTAGTATTTTTCAAAAAGTTGTTTCACCACAGAAACAGCTTGCTGTTTCCGCTGGCGAAGACACCAATATTGGATGGTTTAAAATTCTTCTTGAAACTTGAGCACTTAACATCATAATCCTCGTTTCCAAATGTACAGATGATCCATTTTCCTATCGGATAGCCATTACCATAGAAATTTAATAAAATATCCTCACAGATTACTTGCATTTTTAAGCTGTTATACTCGAAATAGAACAACTTTTTGAAACACTTTTTTTTGCAAAAATGATTTTTGCTCTTTTGTTATATAAACTGTTATAAATACTGTTACGGCGATCTTGAGGAATTGCGAAAAGCCTAGTATTTATGCGGGTTTTCTGGGTGTTCGGAAGATGTGATCGGTGAGCAGAATGACGCAAACGGTGTGTAAAATGACGCCTTTGGTGAGTGAAATGACGCCAATCGGTGAGCAAAATGACGCGGTTGGTGAGCAAAATGACGCAAACGCCGAGGACTTAACTTCTTCAAATAGGTGCCACGAATGGTGTAATTCATCCTGGCTACAAATCTGGTAATCCGCAATGGCTACTGTAATTTTCTTTTACCTCTTCCAGATCCATTGCCTCAAGCAGAAAAATACTCATCTGGTGCCAGTCAGGCGTGGATGATTCAAGCTATTTTCTCAAGCTGCTCTTTCTTAAGCCTATATACAGAAAAATCCCCGTCATAGACGAGGATGCTTTCCATATTCGTATGCAAGATCCGACTCAGGATCAAAAGATTATCTACAGTGGGAAGGCTGTCTCCGGCAAGCCATTTGTAAACTGCCCGTGGACTTTCAAATCCCATCATCTCCTGGATATCCCTGACGGAATAACCATGTTCCACCATCATCTTCCGGATTTTTCTTCCGGTTTCCTTTTGTTTGATTGCAACACAGACTGCTTTTCTCATACAGGTCTCCCTTCAAAGCTAAAAGATTCCCATCCAAATATACATATCCGTATTGTAGCACAGCATTTTGGAAAATGCTAAGGACAAATTTCTTACATTTTCACATCAACCGACTTCTCCTGCAAGTTCATAAATTTCATGCAGAGTTCTGGATAATCGGTATATCCCATTAACAGCATCTTTCTTTTCAGTTTTTCCATTGCTTCCAAAAAGGCTGATTCTTGTTTCCTTTGAAGTTTCACTTCAATTACCACATAAGGCGAATCCTTTTTAATGAATTCCCGTCCAAAATAAACAGGTATTTTCTTTTCTATGAAAAGCTGGTCTGCCAGATAGCCTTCTGTGTCCACAATGAAATAGGTTCTTCTCCACGGAACCCAACTGCGAAGTCTAAAGTAATTCTGATACTCCATATTTCTCCTCAAATGCGGCCTGAAACCATGCCATTGCCGCCGTCCGGAACCCATACCATAAGATCCCGGATAATGGCTTTCGCGGACGGAAAAAAACGAACATCTTCGTTAAAATGTATTTTCTGCAATCCAATTCTCTGAACATTAACGTATACAGGATAACAACGCAAATAACGGAAAACATCCACATTTAACCTTAACTGCTTTTTATCAACAAGTAGTTCCGCCCGACTGGAAAAAGATCAATCGATCTCGATTTCCATTGCCATCGTTGTATTTACCAGATCCAGCGCTGTTTGAGCCTTTGCAAGCTCGTCGGACACGCTTTGATAATCAGCTTTTGCAGCTTCGATATCGTAATTGGCATACCGGTAATCGATAATCTGG
>OHHM01000684.1_pt1 | contig 12293 bp, 10 predicted proteins | sample 1568091 | NCBI WGS metagenome assembly OHHM01 (sample SAMEA3879525, study PRJEB24766) | human gut metagenome | biome: human-associated habitat; feature: feces | place: USA | collected 1985/1987 | reverse complement strand
TTTTTCATCGAAGTATTCGATGATTTCTTTGAAAATGCGGTGTTCGATGGTGCCCTTGGCACGATTGACCACCATCAGGCGGGATTCGTCCCGGTTTTCGGCCGGGTATTTCGCCAACAGGTCGGCGGAGAAGTCGTAACCGTATTGCGATAGTTTCATGGCTAAAAGTATTTGCGAACATTTTTTTCGGTCCGTGGGCAGCGCTGCGGGCAGTTTTGCGGGCACGGAGCAAGATAAACCGTCAACTTATTTTATACGAAAAATAAGTTATTTTGTTTCAGCTTTTTGCAGTTTTTCGAGAAAAAAGTTCAATTCGTGTGCCGCATCGAGCCGAAAACCTCCGCTACGGGTGCGGCAGAGCGAGGTGAGGTGCGCACCGCTGCCGAGCGCCTGGCCTATCTCTCCGGCCAGCGAACGGATGTAGGTTCCCTTGCTGCATCGGACCCGGATGCGGATGCGGGGCAGATCGTATTCCATGAGCTCCATTTCGTAGATGTTGATGAGGGCTTTGCGCAGTTCCACCTCCTCGCCCGCGCGGGCCAGTTCGTAGGCCCGGACGCCTTCGACCTTCTTGGCCGAATAGAGGGGCGGGGTTTGCAGTCGTTCGCCGGTGAGCGAGCGGAGCACCTCCTCGACCGCTTCGCGCGTGATATGTTCGAAGGGATAGGTCTTGTCGATGGGGTGTTCGAGGTCGAAGCTGGGGGTCGTGGCTCCCAGCATCAGGTCGGCGACGTACTCTTTCTCCTCGGCTTGCAGGGCGTCCGCCATTTTGGTCGCCTTGCCGATGCAGACCAGCAGGATGCCCGTTGCGAGCGGGTCGAGCGTCCCGGCGTGGCCGACTTTGATTTTCGGGTAACCGGCCCTGCGCAGGGCGAACTTGATTTTGCGGACTACGTCCGAGGAGGTCCACTCCAGCGGTTTGTCGATGACGGCGATGTAGCCCTCTTCGAAGTCGATTCCCTGTAGGTTCAGTTCGGATTGTTGCGTCATGTGCGGATTATTGGATCACGAAATAGCGGATGATGGCCAGCCCTCCGACCAGCGTACAGTAGATGGCGAACCAGTTGAGTTTTCCCCGTTTAACGATGTTTATCATGAATTTGCAGGCCAGACAGCCGACTACGAACGCAGCAGCGAATCCGGCGAGCAGGGGTGCGGTCCCGATGCTTTGGGCGGCCAGTTCTCCGCTCATCAGGTCGAGAACCATCTTGCCCAGGATCGGTGCCAGCACCATCAGGAAGGAGAATTGGGCCACGCTCTCCTTGCGGTTGCCCAGAATCAGTCCCGTGGCGATCGTCGTGCCCGAGCGCGACAGACCCGGCAGTGTGGCGACCGCCTGCGCCAGACCGATGATGAAGGCGTCGCGGTAGGAGATGGTCTCCTTGTGGCGGGGTTTGGCGTAGTAGGCGAAAGTCAGCAGTATGGCCGTGACCAGCAGCATCGCTCCGACCAGCAGCAGGATCCCGTGGTTGGGAAGATCCTCGACCAGCGACTGGAGGAAAGGCTCCAGCGTGAAGCCCACGATGACCACCGGGATCATCGAAAGGATGATCTTCAGCACGTAGGCCTGTTCCGCGTTGAATCGTTTGGAGAAGAGTCCCACGACCAAGCGTTTGATTTCGCTCCAGAGCACGACGATCGTACTCAAGACCGTCGCGGCGTGCAGCGTGAGATCGAAGGTGAGTCCTCCCACTTCGGGATCGACGCCCAGCAGTTCTTTGGCCAGCTGCAGGTGGCCGCTGCTCGATACGGGCAGGAATTCGGTCAGGCCCTGGACGATGCCCAGGATGATAGCTTGAATGGTTTCCATTTTACAGTTCTCGGGGATATTTCGGTATCGGGGGATGCGCGGGTTTCAACCCGGCTTCCGGCGGTCGGAGAAGTCCGGATTCAGAATCGTTTGAGAATGGCGTAAATTTCGAAGATGAAGCCGCCGATCACCAGGATCGGGGCGAGCGTGATGCGGCGCCAGGAAAACATGGCGTAGTTGAACTCGTCGGGCGAGTCGCTGCCGCCGCCGGCCATCAGGACGAAGCCCAGAATGATGACGATCAGTCCGGCGAGCAACAGGATGTAATTTTTGAGCGAGAGCGGCATCTTCGGATCGTTTTTATCGTTGATCTCCTTGAATTTTTTCATGGTACGGGGATTTTTAGTAGAGATAGATCTTGTTGGATTTCATGTTGACGAACTTGTTGACGGCGAAGAACGTGAAGCAGAGCGAGATCAGGATGCCGCCCAATACCATGCCGCCCACGATGATTCCGATTTTCATGGTTTCGGCCAGCGACATCAGTTCCGGAACCGCCTCGTTCAGTCCGTAAACGGCCGTCAGGAAGAGTGCCGAGGCGATGATTCCCGAAAGAATGCCCTGCGTGATGCTGCTGCCCAGGAACGGTCGCATGATGAACCATTTGGTTGCCCCTACGAGCTTCATCGTGTTAATCAGGTAGCGTTTCGAGAAGATCGCCAGCCGGATCGTGTTGTTCAGCAGGATGAGCGAGATGACGAGCAGGGCTCCGCCGAAGAGTAGCAGCACCAGCCGGATCTTCGCGATCGTGGCATGCAGCCGCTCGACGGTCTGTGCCGGATAGGAAACCCGGTCCACGCCGTCGAGTTCGGCAATTTGGGCGATGAAGGTTTCGAGCTTGTCCGGGTCCGCCGAATCGGCTGACAGGGTCAATTCGAACGAGTCGAGCAGCGGATTCTCTTCGAGGATCGCCTCGAACTCCTGTTCGAACATCTGCCGGAAATCGGTGTCGTTCAGTTTATCGTCTTTGGAGCTGTATTCCACATGGCTCACCAGCTCGTTGGCTTCGAACCGTTTGCGGAGCGATTCTTTTTGTTTTTCGTCCGCTCCGTTGCGGAGCTCGACGGTGACGGTGACGCTCTCCTGCAACGTGCGGGCCACCTGCATGGCGGCCGTCATGAGGTATCCCACCGATCCCAGCAGGAAGAGCACCAGGGCGATGCTGATGTTCGAAACGATGTAGGAATTGCGTACCTTACGCTTGAGTCTTTTGTCGTCTTTCATGGCGTAAAACGAGTATAACGGTTGCAATGATGCCTGCGAGAATCGCGAGCGACGAGGCGAGCGTCACGCCTTCGGCGACGTTCCAGCCGGGGGCGCGGAACCGCCATTCGACCGTGTGCGTACCGGCCGGGAGCTCCATTCCCCGCAGCAGGTAGTCGGCTCGGAAATAGGGAGTTTCGATGCCGTCGATATAGGCTGTCCAGCCGTCCTTGTAGTAGATCTCCGAGAAGATCGCCGTACCGGGCGCAGTAGCCGTGTATTCGTACCGGAGATAATTGGGCCGGTACTCCTCCAGACGGATTTCCCCTTCGCCGCCGATCAGGGGGCGGATCTCGAACTCTCGGGTGTTGATGACGGCCGCCGTTTTGGTGTCGATGCGCCCCAGGGCGTCGATCTCCTCTTCGGGAGTGGCGGCATCGACGACCTCCTGCACGAACCAGGCCGGGCCGTTGGCCGTGGTCCGCAATTCGGCGACGGTCTGTCCCGCCGGGTCGAAGCGGATGAGGTAACGCGTGTTGAGCATGTCGAGTACGCTCTCGTCCATCGACGTAAGATAACGCTCGATCAAGTCCTGGTAGCGGGCCAGTTTGGCGCCGTGGTAGCCGCCCACCGAGCGATGGAAGTAGGAGGTCGTAGCATCGTTGAAGGGGCTGACCGTGAGGTTCAGCACCCGGAATCCGGGTTCCGGGTCGCGCAGGATCGCGCGGTCGGCTTCCGTAGGCTGTATCTGTTGGCGTCGTGCGGCGACGAAGCGGCTTTGAGGCAGGTAGCGCAGGTTGACCGGCACCAGGTCGATCAGAACGATCACGCCGAGCAGCGCTATGAGCCAGCCCCGTCTGATCCGTCCCAGGGCGAAGAGCAGCACGCTGCCCGCCGCGAGGGCGATCATCAGCAGCGAACGCCAGGCGTCGGAGCGCATGATCGCGGCCCGGTCGGCGGCCATGGCGTCGGCCGTCACCTCTCCCAACTCTTCGGGAGCGCCCTGTGCGATGGCTTCCTGCATACCTGCGGCTTGGAACATCTGGTAGTATTGGCGGCTCATGAAATCGGCGGCTTCCGTCCGGCCGAAGTCGAAGATCGCGCTGCCGGCCACGGCGAAGAGCAGGCAGAAACCGCCCGTGATGCCTCCGGCCCAGGCGAGGGCCCGCAGGAGTTTTCGACGCGGCACTTCTCCCCGCCAGAGGGGCATCAGAGCCAACGCCGCGAGCAGGGGAACCGTCCATTCGACCACCACGAGGGCCATCGATACGGTGCGGAACTTGTTGTAGCCGGGCAGGTATTTGAAGGCGAATTCGGTGAATCCCATGAAATTATGTCCCCAGGCCAGCAAAAGCGTCAGCAGACTGACGGCTGCGATCCACCACTTGTTGCGTCCCGATGCCAGCAGGAGTCCCAGCAGAGCCAGGAACAGGGCGGCGGCTCCTAAGTAGGTCGGTCCGGCAGTGTAGGGCTGCTCGCCCCAGTAGGCCGGTAACTGTTCCGCAAAACTTTCCAGACCGTATGGTTTAAGGGCTTTGGCCATTTCGCCGTCGCGGGTGAACGCCCGACCCGAATCGCCGCCCATGAAGTCGGGGATCAGCAGGTTCCAGCTCTCGGCGCGTCCGTAGCTCCACGCCGTAGCGTAATCGAGTGCCAACCCTTCCTGGGAGGTTTCCTCGCCGGCGGCGAGTTCCGAACCTCCGCGGATGGTCTGCTTCGAGTGGTGCATCGTGTACCACAGAGGCGCGAAGTTCGAGCCGACGGCCAGAATGCCTGCGCCTAGCAGTACCGCCGTACGGCGGGCGAACGAAGGCAGGTGCTTTTTTCGGAAGGCGACAATTCCTTCGCTGATCCACAGCGCGGCCATGGCCAGCAGGAAATAGTAGGTGATCTGCGGATGGTTGGCGCCGATTTCGAGCGAGGCGAAAAGGGCCGTGAGCGCTCCGCCGAGCCACATGTTGCTCCGCAGCGTAAGCCATGCGCCGCCCATCATCAGGGGGGCATATACCAGTGCCCACATTTTGGTCACGTGACCCGCACCGATGATGAGGAAAAAGTAGGTCGAAAGGCCGTACATGAGCGACGGAATGATGCCGACCCAGGGATTCACCCCGACGATCAGGAGCATCAGCCACATGGAAACCATGGCGAAGAAGACGAAGGCTGCAGGGGTGTTTATAATTTTAACGATCTGTCCTGCCGTGTTTTTGACCAGTTGTGCCGGGTAGGCCACGTTGATCAGGTAGGCGGGCATGCCGCCGAACATCCGCCCCGCCCACTGGGGATCTTCGCCCGTTTGGGCGCGGTTGTCCCAGATCTCCTTGGCCATGCCTTCGTATTGCTGCACGTCGTGCTGCGGCAGCACTTCGCCGCGAAACTGGGGGGCGAAATAGAGGGCGCTGACGATGAAGAAAAGCAGCAGGGCCGCGCCCGTCGGCAGCACTTTCGGGAGAATCTCTTTGAAGCGGGTCATCTGGAATGTTTTTGTCGATTGCCAAAGGTACGAAAAAACATTGAGTTTCCTCCCCGACTCAGCGAAAAATCACTACCTTTGCACGGATTGATCCCAGGCTCGGGACGGTTGTATTCCGGCGGGGAAAACGATCGGTCTGTATTCGGCAAAACTTTTTTCGACGTAAACATAAAGTTCGGTTATGGTAACACTCGATATGATCCGCAAGCCGGTCGAGGGCGATCTGGAGGCCTTCGAGCAGTTCATCCGGCAGAAATTCACGGCGGACGGCACGTTGCTCTCCGAGATGCTCGATTATGCGCTCTCGGCGCGGGGCAAGGGGATTCGTCCGATGACGGTGCTGCTGTCTGCGGCGCTCAACGCTCCGGCGGGGCAGCGCAGCGGCGGGCTGCGCACGTTGCTCGCAGCCACGTTGGTCGAGATGATCCACGTGGCCTCGCTCATCCACGACGACGTGATCGACGAATCGGACATGCGCCGGGGCCGGGCTTCGGTCAATGCCCGCTGGCAGTCGCGCAACGCGGTCGTGGTCGGGGACTACATTCTGGCCAAAAACATGGATCTCGGCCTCAAGAGCGGCCAGTTCGACCTGGTGACTCATGTTTGCGGCGCCATCGCCACGCTCTGCGAGGGAGAGATTCTGCAAAACGACAAGGCGAACCGGCAGGAGATGACGCGGGCGTCGTACCTGGATATCATTTACAAGAAAACCGCCTGCCTGATCGGGGTGAGCGCTTCGGCCGGAGCGCTGGCCGTCGGTGCGTCCCGTGAAAAACAGGCGCTCATGCGCAAGTTCGGCGAGTCGATAGGCATGGCGTTCCAGATTCAGGACGACATTCTGGACTATACCCGCACGGCCCGTACGGGCAAGCCCTCCAACAACGACTTGCGCGAACACAAGGTGACCCTGCCGCTGCTCACGGTGCTCGAGTCGGTCGGCGAGGAGCGCCGCAGGGAGTTGCAGGCACGGCTGGCCCGTTGCCACGAGGAGGATGAGTCGGTCGAATATTTGCAGCACATCGTCGAGAACGAGGGCGGTATGGAAAAGGCGGCCCGCGTCATGCAGGAATACCTCGCGCGGGCGATGTCCGTGCTCTCCGAATACGAACCTTCCGAATACCGCGACGCATTGGCCAACCTCTGTGTCTATGTCGGTGAGCGGGACCGGTAGGGAAGCGGTTGCCCGTGCAGCTTGGTTCCGGGTTCCTCGTGCGAATTTTTGACCTGTTGTCTGGATTTTCTGCGGCTCGGCTCGGATTTCCGGGCGGGAGTGCGGATTGTCCGATCGGCGGAGGTCCGTTGTAAATTTCCGGACATGGGACCCGAACAGGTGTATGGCGGTGTGTCCGAATGACACACAACGGTAGTTATTATCGGGATACGGGTTAAGTCATTTGCCATAGTAAAAGACTGTCACCCTTACCCTCAATGCCTTGCCTTGCATCCATTCCGACACCCTTTAGGATCGTGCCTGAAATTTTCATTTCAACACACTCTTTTTTATGACAGGATACACTTGCAGGTCGAGGGTGGTTTTCTGCGGGCTGTTTTGTATCTTTTTTTACTGCTTTTTATGATGCGCTGGCGGGTTGCCGACCCGTCGGATGCGACGAAGAAGCCGCCTGATAAAGGCGGCTTTCTCTTTTCGGGGCGTTTTCAGTTATTGACGCGGTAGGCTTTCTGCACGCCTTTGATCCGCAGGATCGAGTGGATCAGCATATCGACCATGCCCGTACCGGGCACTTCGACGTGGATCACGCCCGAGAGCAGGCCGCCGCCCGGCGACAGGTTCATCGAGCGGATGCTCAACTTCAGGTCGCGGTTGATTACTTCGGCGATGTGGTTGATCATCCCCGTCGTGTCGCTGGCCACCACGCGGATCGACACCCGGAACGCGCCCTGCGCTTCGTCGCGCCAGCGGGCTTCGAGTACCCGGTAGGGGTAGTTTCTGCGGAGACGCTGTGCGTTGGGGCAGTCCGTACGGTGGATCGTGATGCCGGCACCTACGGTGATGAAGCCGAAGATTTCGTCGCCGTGGATCGGATTGCAGCATTTGGCCAGTTTGTAGTCGAGCTGTCCGATCTTTTCGTCGATGATGAGTGCGTCGCCGCTGCTCTGGGTCGAAACTTTTTCGGCTTTGCGTCGTTTTTCGGACTCGATGGCTGCTGCTGCGGCCCGGCGCTCTTCCTCCGCTTCGCCCGACAGATGGGCCTGAAGCAGCTCCTTGATCTGCATGAGGTCGATCTTTTCGGTGCCGATCGAGGCGTAAAGTTCCGTTCCCGTGCGGAGTTTGAAGTGCTTGCAGAGGATGCCGACCCCTTCATCGACGGTCAGGGGCAGTTTCCAGTTCTTGAGTTTGCGCTCCAACTCTTCCCGTCCCAGACGGGCGTTCTTGGTGTGTTCCTCGCGCAGCGAGGCCTTGATCCGGGTGCGGGCCTTCGACGTGGTGACGAACCCCAGCCAGTCGGCTTTGGGCTTCTGATTCTTCTGCGTCAGCACTTCGACGATGTCTCCGTTGTGGAGTACGTCGCGGATCGCCGCCGGACGGTTATTGACCTTGCCGCCCGAGCAGGTGAGCCCCAGCGAGGTGTGGATGTCGAAGGCGAAATCCAGCACCGTGGCTCCTTCGGGCAGCTTGCGCAGGTCGCCGCCGGGGGTGAAGACGAAAATTTCGCCCGAGGAGGGCTTGGCGTCGAAGTTCTGGGCCAGCGGACGGGTCTTGTCTTCCATTAGCTCCCGGAGTTGTTTCATCCACATTTCGCTCCCGTCCGATCCCGCGTTTACGCCTTTGTAGCGCCAGTGGGCCGCGATGCCCCGCTCCGCCACGGCGTCCATCCGCTCGGTGCGGATCTGGATTTCGACCCACCGTCCCTCTTTGGTGGCGACGGTGGTGTGGAGCGATTCGTAGCCGTTGGATTTGGGGATGGAGATCCAGTCGCGCATCCGCTCGGGATTGGGCGTGTAGAAATCCGTGACGATCGAATAGACCGTCCAGCATTGCTGCTTCTCCTCTTCGAGCGGACAGTCCAGGATGATACGGATGGCGAAGATGTCATATACCCCCTCGAACGGGACGTGCTGCTTGCGCATCTTGTTCCAGATCGAGAAGATCGACTTGGTGCGGCTCTTGACGTGATAGCGCAGCCCCGCCTGGTCGAGCCGCTGCGTGATGGGTTCGAGGACGCGGGCGATGAAGGCCCGGCGTTCGCTTTCGGTCTCGGCCAGTTTGTCGGCGATATGCTGGTAGTCCTGGGGTTCGAGATAGCGCAGGGCGATGTCTTCGAGTTCGCTCTTGATGTTGTATAGACCCAGTTTGTGGGCGATTTGGGCGTAGAGGTTGAGGCTCTCCCAGCTCTTCTTGCGCCACTTTTCGCGGGGGAAAATTTCGAGGCGGCGCATCACCTCGAGCCGGTCGGCCAGCTTGATCAGGATCACGCGCGGATCTTCCGAATAGGAGACGATCAGCTCGCGGAAATTTTCCGCCTGCTCCCGGGAGGCTTTCAGGCGAATATCGGAGATGTGGCTCAGACTTACGGTCATGCCGAGCACCTCCTTGCCGAAGCGGTCCCGGATCTCGTCCGTCAGCCGCAGGAATGTCTCTTCGTCCTGCCGACTGGCTGTGCGGACTACGTCGTGGAGAATGGCGGCCACGACCGAGTCGCCTCCCAGCCCGATCTCCTCCAGCCCGATCCGCGCTACTTCGGCGGCGTGGTCCAGCATCGGCGAGCCGTCGTGTCGTACCTGCGAAGCGGTATGTTCGGCAGCATATTCCAGGGCGCGGTCGGCTGCGGCCGCCTCGTCGGGCGAGAGCGTTCGGCGGATCGCGCTGCGCAGCTTGTCATAACGGGTCAAATCCATTTTCCGGAAAGTTTTACTGTTTTTCAAAAGTAGCGAAAATCTTCGGCATCGCAAAGCGCCGTCGGGGATTTCACGGAATAATCTTGTGCAAAAACCGATGCAGTTGTATAAAAAACGTATCTTTGTAGAACAGAATTATACGTCGTCTATGAAAAAAGAGGAAAAAGTCCGTTTGCCCTACGTACCCACCTACGGCGAGGAGGTGGCCAACACGGTTTCGCATGCCGTGATGCTGCCGCTGACCCTTTGTCTGCTGCCTTTCGCTGCGGTGTGGACCTATCTGCACGATGCCCGGCCCGTGCTGGCGTCGGTGTCGGTAAGCGTCTGCGTCATTTCGATCTTTCTGATGTTGCTCGCTTCGACGCTCTACCATTCGATGCGCCCGGATTCGAAGCACAAGGCCGTTTTCCACAAGCTCGACCATATCTTCATCTTCGTCGCCATCGCCGGAACCTATACCCCCGTAGCGCTGCTCGTGATCGGCGGCTGGCAGGGTGTCTTCGTCACCGTTTTGCAGTGGACGGCCGTTCTGCTGGGTATTCTGTATAAGACGCTGGCCCGGCGTTCCATCCCGGCTTTGAGCCTGACGATTTATCTGGTGATGGGCTGGACGGCGATCTTTTTCCTGCCCCGGCTGATTCGGAACGCTTCGCTGCCTCTGCTGTTGCTGATCCTGCTGGGCGGGGTCCTCTATACGGCCGGAGCGATCGTTTATGCGAAGAAGGGATTCCGCTACCACCACCTGGTCTGGCATCTGTTTATCGACCTGGCGCTGTTGTCGCATCTGGCGGGGATCGTCTTTTTTATCGGTTGATAATGAATTCGCTTATATGCCGGGCGTAACAATGCAGATTCTTTCGGAGGAAGGGATTTGGGAACAGTTCGGAATCATAAACGCGGCCAGTACCGCGAATAAGCGATCGTCGGATATATTTTAATCATTGACAGATGAGCGTTGTAAAGGTCGGACCGGACGATTTCGAAGAGCTGGCCGAAGTGTGGGAGGCTTCCGTGCGGGCTACCCATGATTTTCTCTCCGAGGCGGATATTCGGGAATTGCGTTCTCTGTTGCCTGTCCGCTACCTGCCGGCGGTCGAACTTCGCTGCCTGCGGGATGCGGGGCGTATCGTGGCGTTCATCGGTCTGAACGGAAGTCATATCGCCATGTTGTTCGTTCGGCCCGAATACCGGGGCAGAGGCTGCGGACGCAAGTTGGTGGAGTGGGCCGTCGCCCGCCAGGGAGCTGATTCGGTCGATGTCAATGAACAGAATCCGCAGGCGGTGGGTTTTTACCTGCGTATGGGGTTTGCGGTTGTCGGGCGTAGCGAAACGGACGATGCCGACCGGCCGTTTCCGATTCTGCATCTGCGTCTGGAGAAATAAAAATGAAAAAGTTTCCCTTTTAGGAAACTTTCGCTATCGGGATTCCGGTTCGTTTTCCGTTCCCATAAAATCCAACAGGGCCCGAGCCGTGATTTCGGGTTCTTCGAGGAATCCCATGTGTCCCGAATGTTCGAGCCAGGCGATGCGAGCCTGAGGATGGGCCGCCGCCAGTGCTTCGGCTTTTTCGAGGGGAATATAGCCGTCGTGCTTACCGAAGATGAAGAGCTGCCGCACCGCAGAGCGGCGGAGCATTTCGTTGCGGTCGGGCCGCTCGATCATACCGCGCAGCAGGGCTGCGATCCCTTCGTCTTCGGTGACGAATACCTGTTCGACCAGATCTTCGATCTCGTCGCGCATTCGCGGCCGGTTTTCGGGAGCGAAGCCCGCTTCGGGAGCTACGCGGGCCAGCGCGTCCTTTTTGCCTGCTTCGACCAATTTGATTTCCCGCAGGCGGTTTTCTTTCTTTTCGTCCGTATCGGCGTCCGGCGTCGAACTGAGCAGCACCACGCCGTCGAGCATTTCGGGATGGCGTTCGCAGAAAGCCAGCGCCACGTATCCGCCCATCGAATGTCCTACGAGCGTGCAGCGTCCGATGCCGAGGGCTTTGAGCGCGTCGGCGACCGTGTCGGCCAGAAAATCCATCGTGTGGACCGCGCCCGTCACCACCGAAATGCCGTGGCCCGGCAGATCGAGCGTCACCACGCGCACCTCCTTATATAGATAAGGTACGAAATCCTCCCAGACGAGCAGCGATTCGAGATAGCCGTGCAGCAGCACGACGCATTTGTCTCCGGCCTGCGAGTCGCAGACGTGCAGGGCCGTGGAGCCGGCCATAATAAATTTTTCAGTCATGATTACAGGGCTTACTCCTCGTCCTGATCGTCGAGGTAGTCGAGTACGGATTCGCGCCGGGGCATGAGTTCTTCCTCCTCCTCTTCGTCGATCGAACGGTAGAGCGAATGGCGCTCCTTGCCGCTTTTGCGCATCGGTTCGAGACGTTTGGCTTTCCGAAGTTCGTCCGCTTCATGTTCGCGAATTCCCTTTTGTGTTTTCATGGATGGGAAAAGATGAGTGGTTTAGAAATTGTCGGTTTCGAATACCCCTTTGAAGACGCGCCGCGCAGGGCCCGTAAGCCGGATATCCGTATAGGTCTGCGTGCCGGGTTCATGCGAGAAGCCTACGTGCAGTTCGCCTCCGGGCACCGTGATTCGGTATTTGGTCGTTTCGTGCTGCAAAGCGTAATTGGTTATGATCGCCGCGGCGGTAGCTCCCGTGCCGCAGGCCAACGTTTCGTTTTCGACGCCCCGTTCGTAGGTCCGCATCCGGATTTCGCCCTCGCCTGCGATCTCTGCGAAATTGACATTCGTCCCCTGCGGAAAACGCGCCGTGTCGTGACGGATCATCCGTCCCAGACCCTTTACGTCCACGCCGTCCAGCTCCTCCGTGAATTCCACATAGTGGGGAACGCCCGTATTGAGGAACCACCAGCCTTTGCCGCTGCGAATTTCCGATACATTTATCATGCCCAGCTCGATCTCGCCCGTCCGGTTCTTCGCGCGGCGTATG
>OHHM01000678.1_pt1 | contig 12337 bp, 9 predicted proteins | sample 1568091 | NCBI WGS metagenome assembly OHHM01 (sample SAMEA3879525, study PRJEB24766) | human gut metagenome | biome: human-associated habitat; feature: feces | place: USA | collected 1985/1987 | reverse complement strand
GGCGGAGCTCAGGAGCGGGCTGCGGCTGCGGGGGCCGGAAGCCCTGCTGTTCCGCAGGCCGGGCCACGGGCCGCTCGACAAATGCGCAGGCGCCCTGCTCGGCGCCTTTCAGCAGAATGCCGACCGCCGTGGCGTAAGCCGGATCGGCGGCCTTCTCTTTCGACTCCTCGGCAATCCCGGTCTCGGCCGACGCGACGCGCACATCCATGCCCGTCACCCGGCGGAACAGTTCGTCGAGGTCCTTCAGCTTGGCCGAACCGCCCGTCAGAACGATCCCGTAAGCCAGCTTGCCGATATATCCCGAATCCTTGATCTCCTGCAATACGAACTCCGCGATATCCGTGGCGCGGGCTTCGATCACCGTCGCCAGATTGCGCAGCAGAATATCCTTCGCCTCGCGGGCCGTGCGGCCGTTCACGCGGATCAGTTTGTCTTCGGGAGCCAGCTCGGCCACCGCCGAGCCGTATTTCTGTTTGAGACTTTCCACATGCTTTTCGGGCACGCTCATCGTGCGGATGTCGCGGTTGATCGCCGTCGCCCCCATCGGGATCGTGGCGATATAACGCACCACGTTGCGGTAGTAAACCGCCACGTCGGTCACGCCGCCGCCGATATCCACCACGGCCACGCCTTCCTCCTTCTCGTCGGGCAGCAGCACCGCCTCGGCCGTGGCTATGGCGTTCGACGTAACGCTCAGCATCTTGATTCCCACCCGTTTGAGGGCCATGTCGAGCCGCTGCATCGGGGTCTTGAGACAGAGGATGAAGTTGAACGTGGAAGAGAGCTTCTTGCCGAACGACCCCACGGGATTCTTCACCTCCTGATTGTCGTCCACCACATAGTTCTGGGGTACGCGGTCCATGATGGTCTCGTCGTCGGGCGCCTGCACGTTCCGCATGCGGTCGAACAGCGCATCGACGTCCTTCTGATTGACACCGTTCTGCGGATCGTAGACGAAGACGTGGTCCATATGCCGGGCACAGCGCACGAAGTCGCCCGAAATACCGGCATAGGCCTCGGTGATGCGGATTCCCAACTGCTCCTCGGCCTCCGACACGGCTTCGCGGATGGCGCGGCTCACCAGTTCGATATTCTCAATCTTGCCCGCATTGACCCCCTCGACGGGTTTCGACACGACGCACACCACATCGAGCCGCTCTTCGGCGTTCTTCTCGCCGACAGCCACCACGACGTTCGACGAACCCAGATCGACGGCAACGGTATAATTCTTTCTTTCCACGGTATAATCCTTTTATTTCTTGCAAACCACCTGATCGTTGTATCTGATATCTATTGTCCGGTACTCTCCCCAACCGATGTTCATAAGACCGCTGCGGTAGAAACACAGCAATTTGTCGAATTTGCGCTCCACCTGCTCGATACGTCCGAAGACGATGGTATGGCGGCCGCTCCGGGGCACCAGCTCCACCTCTAAAGCTCCGCTGGGGGTCGTATGCGCGGCAATCTGCACCACCTCCGACCTCCAGAAGTCATCATCTTCGATGAACTCTACAAAGGTAAGCAGTTTCATGAAATCTTCGTAGCTTTTCTCCAACTTTTTTTGTTTCAGCCTTTCGGCCTCCTGCCGCTGCGCGATGCGGTCTATTCCCTCCTGCACCAGACGCGCTTCGTAGCGGTATTTGCGCCGCAGCTCCGCCTTGCGGGCGCGCAGCTCTTCGACGCGCGCGTCGAACGCCGCGGAGCTTTCCATCCGCCACCACTGCTTCTTGATGCGCATGCGGCGCAGCGCCGATATGTTGCGGTCGTTCTGCAGTTCGCGCCGGAAGAAGGGGTACTTCTCACGCTCCAGCTCCGCGATCCGCTTGTCGATCTTCGCCCGTTCGAGGTCGATATGCCCGCGCACGGAGCCGACGAACGACGCGGGAAACGGCGGACGGTAAGCCCCCGTCACCACCGGCACGTAGAGCGACGAGGCGCGCGGCGCGGCGAAGACATAGCCTTCGGGCGTGACGTACGAATCCACGCCGTCGGTCAGCAGCCGCAGCAGGGGCCTGCGCTGGCTGATGTCGATATGCAGCACGCCGCCGTAAGTCACATAGGCGTCCACGCGCTCCACGAATCCGTTTTTGGCGATCAGGGCCTCGATGGCCGCCAGCTCTACCGCATCAACTGCCGTGCCGTTCGTCTTGATTCCGCTGTGCGCGATCCACTCGCGCACCATGCGGCCCGACACCAGATAGCCCATCGACGAGCTGTCCACCACCTCGATCTCGACCCTGCCGACCTTCTTCCCGGCACGCAGCCTCCCCGCCGCCGTCCCCGCATAAACGACATATGCGGCCACGGCGCCCCACAAAAGCGTGAGCAGTGCGTATCGGAGGTATTTTCTCAAAATCGTCTTTATTCTCTAATTATCCGTCGTTTCGTCTTCTGCGGTTTTTACATCCGGCCCGGCGGACATGCGCCCCGGCCGCCGTTCTCCCGGCTAACTCTTCGCTTTCAGCTTTTCGGCGATCGCCCCGCAGCAGGCGTCGATGTTGCCCGCACCGAAGCTCACCACCACGTCCGTGTCCATCGCCGCCACCGTATCGGCCAGCGCCGCCCGCTCCACGATGCGGCACGGCACCGTCACGCCTTGGGCGATGATCTCCGACGTCACGCCTTCGATCGGCTCCTCGCGCGCCGGGTAGATCGGCAGCAGCACCACGTCGTCGGCATGCGACAGCGCCTCGGCGAACTCCCTGTAAAGGTCGCGCGTCCGCGTGTAGAGGTGCGGCTGGAACAGCGCCGTAATGCGCCGTCCCGGAAACATTTTGCGCACCGACGTCAGCGTCGCCGCCAGCTCGCGCGGATGGTGGGCGTAGTCGTCCATGTAAACCTGCTTCGGCGTATTGACATAGAATTCGAAACGCCGCTTCACGCCCGCAAACGACGCCAGCGCCTCTCTCAGCCGTTCCGCATCGAGCGTCGTGCCTTCGGCCTGCGCCGCGCACCATACCGACGCCGCGGCCGCCACCGAATTCTCGATATTGACCCATCCCGGAATGCCGAGCGTGCACCCCTCGACCACGCCGCCGGGCGTCACAATGTCATAGCGGTAATGCCCGCCTTCGAGCAGCTGCACGTTGCGGGCGTAGAAGTCGCACGGCACGTCGTACGAATAGCGGTAAACGGTGATCTGCGGATTGTCCAGCACGATATCCACCCCCTCTTTGATAATGAGGAACCCGCCCGGCCTGATCTGCCGCACGAACTGCGAAAAAGCCTCCTTCACCGCCTCGTGCGTCCCGTAAATGTCGAGGTGGTCGGCGTCGGCCGACGTAACCACCGCCACATCGGGATAGAGCCGCAGGAACGAACGGTCGAACTCGTCGGCCTCGACCGCCAGACGCCGCCCCCGGCCGAGCACCAGGTTACTCGAAAAATTCCGGGAAATACCACCCAGGAAAGCGCTTCCACCGCCCGTCACCCGGTGGTTGAGCCATGCCACGAGCGTCGTGGTCGTGGTTTTGCCGTGCGTACCGGCCACCGCTATCACGAATTTCCCCTGCGAAAGGTACCCCAGCATCTGCGAACGCTTGACGATCTCGAACCCGTTCTGCCGGAACCAGCGCAATTCGGCGTGATCCGCCGGAACTGCCGGCGTATAGACCACGATCGTCGTGGCCGGATCCCGGAAATCAACCGGAATCAGCGCCGGATCCTCCTCATAGTGAACAACTGCTCCTTCGGCCTCGATCTGGTCCGTGAGATGCGACCGCACCCGGTCGTACCCCGCCACCCTTCGGCCTTCGTGGAGGAAATACCGGGCCAGAGCACTCATGCCGATCCCCCCGATTCCGAGAAAATATACGTTGAACTGCATTCGTTGTTTTTCCGGCTCGGCAGAGTCCGAACAGATTCGGCGCTCCCCTCGCTCATCGAAAACATTGGAAAACTCTTTCATTGATCGATTTCTTCTTTATTACACCCGGCAGGACGATTTCACCTGCCCCGCTCAGGCATTTTCCCCGCTCGGTCGCTCCCGGCGGCTCTATTTCGACTGCGGCAACTGTCTTTCGATTTCGTTCACGATCCGCTCGGCGGAATCGGGGATGGCCAGCGCCTCGATATTGCGGCTCAACTCGGACAAACGGGCCGGATCCTTCAACAGCCCGACCACCTCGTCCATGACCCGGGCGACCGCCTCGGAATCGGGGATCAGCAGTGCAGCCCCCTTGTCGGCCAACGCCCGGGCATTCTTGGTCTGATGATCTTCCGCCACGTTGGGCGACGGCACGAAAAGGGTCGGCTTGGCCACCAGACAGAGTTCCGACACCGTGCAGGCCCCGCTGCGCGAAACGACCAGATCGGCCGCCGCATAAGCGTAATCCATGCGGTCGATGAATGTCCCCTGCCAGATATTCGCCGTAGGATGCTGCGCCAGAAACTCGCGCATCTCCCGCTCGTAATATTTGCCCGTCTGCCAGATCACCTGCACCGGCGAAGCACCGCCCTGCCGCAGAACCCAGGCCTTCATCATCTCGTTGAGCGTCCGCGTACCGAGCGACCCGCCCACGACGAGCAGCACCGGCAGATCGTCCCGGAAGCCGAAATGCGCCAGCGCCTCGCGGCGATCCGCACCCGCTTTCGAAAAACGTCCCCGCAGAGGGTTGCCCGTCATCACGATCTTCTCCTTCGGGAAAAAGCGTTCCATCCCCTCATACGACACGCAGATCGTGCGGGCACGCTTGGCCAGCAGCTTGTTGGTGACTCCCGCATAGGAGTTCTGCTCCTGAATCACGGTCGGAATCCCCATCCGCTGCGCCGCCCACAGCACCGGGCCGCTGGCATACCCTCCGAAACCGACGACCACATCGGCCCCGAAGTCGCGGATGGTGCGCCGGGCCTTGCGGATGCTTTTGAGCACCTTGAAAGGCACCGCCAGGTTTTTCAAATCGAAGCGGCGCTGCAAGCCCGCAACGGGCAGACCGACGATCCGGTATCCCAATGCAGGCACCTTCTCCATCTCCATCTTGCCTTCGGCACCGACGAAGAGGATCTCGACTTCCTCCCCGAAGCGCCGTCGGAGCGCTTCGGCCACAGCCACGGCAGGATAGATATGACCGCCCGTGCCGCCGCCCGAAACAATGACTCTTTTCATATTTTATTTTCGTTTCCAGCCTCGGCAGACGCATCCCCGCCGGCATAAAATTCCTGATTTGTATCCGAAATATCTCCGAACGAATCCTTACCGCTTCCGCTGCGGGTTCCGGCCCCGCCCCGCAGACACAGCCCCAGCGCCACGCCCACCGGCAGCCACGCGAGCACCGCACCGCGCAACAGTCCCACCGCCGCACCGAGCCCGATGCCCAGCAGCAGCAATCCGTCCCTCCTTTCCGGTTTCCACTTCTTCATCGCAACATCCCCATTCGATTACCGGCCCCAACTTCCCCGGTCGAGCGAACGGTAGTTGATCGCCTCGGCCAGATGCGCCGCACCGATGTCGGCCGTCCCCTCCAGATCGGCGATCGTGCGGGCCACCTTCACGATCCGGTCGTAGGCACGGGCGGAAAGATCGAGCCGCACCATCGCCCGTTCGAGCAGCTCCCGCGCCGCCTGATCCAGCGGGCAGAACTCGCGCAGCATTCTGGCATTCATCATGGCGTTCGTATGCACGCCCGGCACCCCACGAAAACGCTCCGCCTGCACCTCCCGCGCCCGAATCACCCGCTCGCGGATCGCGGCGCTCGGCTCCGAAGGCCGCACCTGCGAAATCTCCCCGATAGCCACCGGCGTCACCTCGACCTGCAAGTCGATGCGGTCCAGCAGCGGGCCCGAAATACGTCCCATATAACGGTGCACCGCACCCGGCGGGCAGGTGCACTCTTTGGTCGGGTGGTTGTAATACCCGCACGGACAGGGGTTCATCGCCGCCACCAGCGTAAAGTTGGCGGGATATTCCACACTGTATTTCGCCCGCGAGACGGTCACCCTCTTCTCCTCCAGCGGCTGCCGCAGCACTTCGAGCACGCTGCGTCCGAATTCGGGCAGCTCGTCGAGGAACAGCACTCCGTTGTGCGCCAGCGACACCTCGCCGGGCCGCGGCGACTGTCCCCCGCCGATCAGCGCCGCCTGCGAAATCGTATGGTGCGGCGCCCTGAAAGGCCGCCGCGCCAGCAGGCCGCCCGCCGCCATATTCCCGGCCACGGAGTGTATCTTGGTCGTTTCCAACGCCTCCTCGACGCTGAGCGGAGGCAGAATCGTCGGCATGCGCCGCGCCAGCATCGTCTTACCCGAACCGGGCGCACCGATCATCAACACGTTATGTCCTCCGGCCGCCGCGATCTCCAGCGCCCGCTTTACGGCCGTCTGTCCTTTCACGTCGGCGAAATCCTCGGCATAGGCACTCTGCGACGCCAAAGTTGCCTCGGCATCCACCGGCACCGTCGCATCGAATCTCCGCTCCCCGTTCAGCAGGGCGATCACCTCGCCCAGGGAGTGCAGACCGTACACTTCGACCCCCTCCACGACCGCCGCTTCAGCGGCGTTTTCGGCCGGCACCACGAGCCGCCGCAACCCCTCGTCCCGGGCCTTGACCGCAAGGGGCAGCACACCCCGTACGGGCCGCAGCGTTCCGTCGAGCGAGAGCTCGCCCGCGAACATCGTCGTCGGAAGCAACTCCCCGCTCACCTCGGACATCGCGGCGAGAATCCCCACGGCGATCGGCAGGTCGAAACCCGCCCCCTCCTTGCGCAGATCGGCCGGAGCGAGGTTCACCACGACCTTGCGGCCCGACATCTTGCGACCGGTATTCTCGAAAGCCGCCCGGATACGCTGCTCGCTCTCCTTGACGGCGTTGTCCGGCAGTCCGACCAAATAGAGTCCCAGACCGCCCCCGGTGAGATTGACCTCGACGGTCACCTTCACGGCGTCGATCCCGGCAACAGCCCCTGCATACGTACTGACGAACATATTATCGATCTTTCACTATACAATCAAGCGATCTTCCTCCAGCCCCGGTCCGAACTTCCGGACCCGCAACTCCAGAACGACTTCCCCGCCGCGAATGCGGCGAAACCGGACGCGGAAACCGGAGCCGGCTCCGCTAAAACGGCTCCTCCTCGTTCAGGTTCACGGGCGCCCCCGACACACCGGGCGTAAGGAACTCCTCGGGCACGCCGCCGAAGCCACCCAGCCCGGAATTGGAACCGCTCGATACATCCTCGTACTGCCCCGGCGCAGGGCGGCTGCCCGCCTCCGGCATCAGCGTTTCGTCCACATCGGCGAAGCGGGCCTGGTCCTTCAGGAAGCGCAGATTGACATCCGTGACCGCACCGTTACGGTGCTTGGCGATGATGATCTCGGCCATACCCGCCGTCGGCATACCGTTCTCGTCCTGATTGATACCGTAATATTCGGGACGATGGATGAAAGCCACGATGTCGGCGTCCTGCTCGATGGCTCCCGATTCGCGCAGGTCCGAAAGCTGGGGGCGTTTCGAACCGCCGCGCAGCTCCGTAGCACGGCTCAACTGCGAGAGGGCGATGATCGGCACGTTCAACTCCTTGGCGATGGCCTTCAACGTGCGGGAGATGAAAGCCACCTCCTGTTCGCGGTTGCCCTTCGAATCCTGCGTTCCGCCGGTCATCAACTGCAAATAGTCGATGATGATGATCTGGATGTCGTTGTGTATCTTCAGACGCCGGGCCTTCGAGCGGAACTCGAAGACCGACAACGCCGGCGTATCGTCGATGTAAAGGGGGGCCGCCCCCAGCGGCTTGGTCGCCGACTCCAGGTGGCGCCACTGCTCGGGCGTAAGACGGCCACTCTTGATATCGTTGCCCGGAATACCCGTTTCGGCGATGATAAGGCGCATCATCAACTGCACCGAAGACATCTCGAGCGAGAAGAACGCCACCGGACGTTCGTGATCGACGGCCATGTTGCGGGCCATCGACAACACGAAGGCGGTCTTACCCATCGAAGGGCGTGCCGCTACGATGATGAGGTCAGACAACTGCCAGCCGAGCGTCACGCGGTCGATGGCCATGAAACCCGAAGGCACGCCGTTGAAGGCCGACGTGTTCTTGGATGCCTCCTCGATCTGCATCAGCGCCTTGGCCAGCAAATCCTTGGACGACTGTACCGAACGCTTGACGTGACCTTCGGCCACCTTGAAGATTTCGCTCTCGGCATAGCCGATCAACTCCGTCACGTCGGTCGATTCGTCGTACGAACGGCGCTGGATCTCGGTCGCGGAGCGGATCAGCTCCCGCTGCACGTACTTCTGGGCGATGATTTTGGCGTGGAACTCCACGTTGGCCGCCGAGCCCACCTTCTGCGTGAGCTGCGCCAGGTACGACGCACCGCCCACCTTCTGCAACTCCTTGCGGACCTTCAGCCGCTCGGTGACCGTATAGAGGTCGATCGGTTTGAGCTCGGTCGAGAGCTCCTCGATCGCGCGGTAGATCGTCCGATGCTCCTCGGTATAGAAAGCCTCGGGCGTGATGAACTCCTGCACGGTGATGATCGAATCCTTCTCGAGCATCAGAGCGCCGAGCACCGCCTCCTCCAGTTCGACGGCCTGCGGAGGCACGTTGCCGGGGGTATCGGTCATTGCAGCAAACGCTTCGCGGTTGCGCGAAGCGGGGGTATATTCTTTAGCCATTCGTTACGTGGATTTCAACTTTCAAAAATAGACAAACGGGGCGACATATCAAAACGCCCCGGACCCCGTTTTGTCGAAAAATCTGTTTACAACCGAACGATCCCCGGCAGGGGATTCTCCCGGGCCGGAAAGATGTCGATAAAAAGGAGCTTTCTGTCGATTCTTTTTTACGGTTCCTTCGGTCAGCAAAAGGCACCGACCAGAATCGGCACACACACCTCCAGTACGATGCCGTGCAGGATGGCCAGCGGCACCAGGTCGCTGCCCGAATAACGGGCGATCGAAGGCAGACAAACGTCCATCGAAGTCACGCCCGACACCGAGATCGGGGCCAGCGGACCACCCCAGCGGGCGAACAGCGGCATTCCGAACAGGGCGATCATCTCGCGCACGACGTTGGCCAACAAAGCGACCGTCGCCAGCTCTGCGGCGCCCTGCACGCCGAGCGTCGCGCTCTTCAAGTCGGCTATCAGCACCGACGAAAGCGAATAGTAGCCGAAACCGCTGCCTACGGCCAGACAGTCCGTCAGGCTGAATCCCCGGAGCACCAGCACGCCAAGCGCCGAAAAGAGCAGGGTGCCGACGATCGTACAAAGCGGCAACAGGAACATCCGCCAGTTGAACGTGCGCAGCATATAGTGCAGGTTGTCGCCGGCCCCGAGTCCCAAGCTGACCAGCACCACCATCACCGAAAGAATAATCATCGGCAGATCGGGATCCAACAGCCATGTCGGGACGGCATCGGCATAGCCGAGCGCCACGCCGACCGCGAAAAAGACGAAAACGATCAGACTATCTCTCATCGCACCCTCCTTTCCGGAAAAAGTAACGCCGGACGACGAATACCACCGCGAAACTCCCGGCGACGCCAAGGCAGGCGATCACGGCGGCCTGCCAGCCGAAACGTCCGAAATTGGCGATCAGTTCGCGGTTGGAACCGATCGTAACACCGAAAACGAAGAGCAGGGCCCACACGGTAAGCGATACTCCCCGCTCCAGCCTGGCCACAAACGACCAGTTGCGCAGCAGATAGCCCGCTCCGATTCCGGCAAACAACAGCAAAACGATACGAAACATAGCTCAATCGACAGTTAAAAAAGCCCGACGAGATACATTGCACCCCGCCGGAAAAATATTATAAAACACAAATTTCGCGCTGCAAAGATAGCGAAAGCCGAGAGAAAACGGGAACTTGTTCCCAGTTTTCCGAGGCGCATCCTATCTTCTACAAAGATAGCGAAAGGTAAGTGACAAGCCAAACCCGTTCGGACCCGGCCGAAGCAAAATCCGACCGAAAAGACTCATTGTCAATGCAAAGACTACGCGATCGAAATTACCGGTCCAGTCCGAAATGGCGGCGCGAAACAGCCAGCGCGGCAATGCTGACCCGACAATCGGGCACCGCACGCAGGAGAGCTTCGGTGCAGGAAAGCAGCGTCGAACCGGTAGTCACTACGTCATCGACCAGCAGCACGTGCCGTCCGGCCAACGCTCCGGGCCGCGCGACCGCAAACAAATCGCGTACGTTCTCCCAGCGCCCGGCCGAAGAACGGGTCGTCTGGCTCGGGTTGTTGCGCAGGCGCCTGACCACCCGATCCTCCACCGGCACTCCCATCCGGGAAGCGATCCCCTCGGCGATATAGGCAGCCTGATTGTACCCCCGGGCCAGCAACCGCCGGGTATGAAGCGGCACGGGAACGATACAGTCCACGCTTCCGTACAGTCCGCTGTCGGCAAGGTTACCGCCGTACCAGGCACCCAGGTCGCGGGCCGTGCGCCAGCGGTTGTAATACTTGAAACCATGAATGGCCCGCTGCCAGGAACTGCCCGCAACGAACCAGAGAAAAGCCGAGGCCTGCACGATGGGAAACTCGTTGCGCAGCCGCTCGGCCAGCGGATTGTCCGCACGGCGCCAGAATCCGGTCTGGGGTGCCAACGTACGGCACATCATACAGAAAGCACCCTCGCCCTCGTGCAACTCGCCGCCGCATACGGGACATACAGGCGGCAGAAAAAGCCCCTTTATATCATTGAGGATCGACATCGCAGAGAATCGTAACGCCTTTGAATTCGGGACTTTCGACCACCCGATCGAGAATCCCGCGCACCGCCTCGCGAGCCCGGGCCAGCGAAGCCCCCGCCTCGATCTTCAGCAGCAGGGTCGCCAGATACTCGCCCCGCACCCGATCGACGGGCGGGGCCGTGGGTCCCAGCACGCGTCGCCCGAACCGTTCGCGCAGGGCGGCGGCCAGGGCGTTGGCCGCACGGCGCAGCGTCACGGGATCGCGGTGGCGCAACAGCAGGTTCAGGAGCCGTGCATAGGGCGGATAGAAGAACGCCTTCCGCTCGGCGAGCTGCTGACGAGCCATCGCCTCGTAATCGCCCGCAATCACCTGTTGCAAGACGGGATGTCCCGGCTCGGCGGTCTGGATCACGACCGTTCCGGGATTTTCGCGCCGACCGGCGCGGCCCGCCACCTGCATCAGCAGTTGGAACGCACGCTCCGCCGAGCGGAAATCGGGATTGTTGAGCAGATTGTCGGCGTTGAGCACACCGACCAGCTCCACGCCGCCGAAATCGAATCCTTTGGTAATCATCTGCGTCCCCACCAGAATATCGTCGTCGCCCCGGGCGAAGGCCTCGACGATCTGCCGGAAAGCACGCTCGGAGGTAACGCTGTCGCGGTCGAGCCGGGCGACCCGCGCCTCGGGGAAAACGCGGGCGATCTCCTCCTCGACCTTTTCCGTCCCGAAGCCCATCGGCACGGGTTCGGTCACCCGGCAATGGGGGCACTTGGCCGGAACAGGCTCCGTATGACCGCAATAGTGACAGACCATACGACCGCTTCCCTTGTGGAGCGTGAGAGTCACATTACAATCCGGACAGCGGGCCGTCCAGCCGCACTCCCGGCACTCGACATAGGGTGCGAAACCCCGCCGGTTCTGGAAAAGCATCGCCTGACCGCCTCCGCCGAGGGTCTCCTCCATACGGTCGAGCAGCAATTTGTTGAAATGGGCATGCCGCTCGCCGCGTTTCACGGCACGGATCGTATCGGACACGAGGATCTGCGGCATCCGCGACGGTCCGTAACGCTCGGCCAGTACCACGCTGCCGTATTTTCCGGTCGCAGCGTTTAGATAACTCTCCAGCGACGGAGTAGCGCTGCCCAGCAGCGTACGGCACCCCAGCAGTCGGGTCATCAGCACGGCGCAGTCGCGTGCCTGATAGCGGGGCGCCGGGTCGGTCTGTTTGTAACTGGGATCGTGTTCCTCGTCCACCACGACCAGCTCCAGGCGGCGCAGCGGCAGGAAGATCGCCGAACGGGCCCCGATCACCAGCTCGCCGCCCGCAGAATCCCGCAGGCGGAGGTAAAGCTCCGTACGCTTGCGGTCGGTGAGTTTCGAATGATAGGCGATCACCCGCTCGCCGAAAACCTGCCGGAGCCGATCGACCAACTGGGCCGTGAGAGCGATCTCCGGCACGAGCAGCAGCACTTGTCCGCCCCGGGCCAGCACCTCGGCAGCGAAGTGCATATAAATTTCCGTTTTGCCCGAACCGGTGACACCCCGCAGCAGCACGGTCGCGCGATCGGCAAACACGGCACGGATCTCCTCGGCAGCCTTCCGCTGCGCAGCGGAAAGCGTCGGCAGACGAAACTGCGCACCGCCAGTCACCGGACCGGGTGCGACCTCCCGTTCGATACAGGTCAATAACCCCTTTTTCACC
>OHHM01000676.1_pt1 | contig 12355 bp, 23 predicted proteins | sample 1568091 | NCBI WGS metagenome assembly OHHM01 (sample SAMEA3879525, study PRJEB24766) | human gut metagenome | biome: human-associated habitat; feature: feces | place: USA | collected 1985/1987 | reverse complement strand
CGGGACATGACCTGCAGGGCGTCCATGTTGTTGATCTCAATGTTCCGGCGCCGGAGTTCCGCCGCGCATTCCCGCACTACGTCGGGATATTCCCGCCATGTCTGCGGATAGGGTGTTGTGCGAAGTAAGCCATTGCGCTTGAAACCTGGTTTGTGGATTCCCCCGCCGTAGCTCATCATACTATTGACGGCAAAGCGGAGAGCATCTTCAACAGGATCTTCCGCAATCTCAAATGACCGGGCATAGGCGGTTTGGGCGTAGGGCGTCAATTCCAACAGGCTGGCCAGCCGTTCGGATTTTTCCGGATCTCTCAACACCTCGAAGAAATTCACCACCCGGTCATAAAGGTCGTTATAGACCTCCATCCAGGCGGGCTGCTTATTCAGGAGAACGGCGGCGGAACCTCCGAACGGTTCAACGTAGATTTTATGAGCCGGAAAAAAGCTGATAATCCAGGGGGCAATGCGGTTTTTGCCTCCAAGGTATCGGGCCAGAGCCCTTTTACGGGGGGCTCTCGTGTTCATGCAGCTATCCTCCTTTCCACAATCTGAATTCTCCTGCCGATATACCACATGACCGGCACGGCCATGCTGTTTCCCGTGGCTTTATAGCGGTGGCTGTCCGGGCAATTCGTAGCAGGTGTTCTCTTCCACGGGATTTGCGTCCAGTCATCCGGGAAGCCCTGCAAACGCTCGCATTCCCGCGGTGTCAGGCGGCGCACGACATAGTGCCGTTGCAGATGCACCACAATCGGCGTATTGCCGCCTCCTGTACCGTACTTGGCCGACACGGTGGAGCAGACATCCCCCATTTCACGGACGCGGGAATCCTGGGCGTGGTTCTCATAAACGAAAAATCCATCGCGGAAACAATACTGGTCGCCCGTCCATTTGTTGCCATAATTGGCATCAAGCGTGGGCGCCACATCAGGCACCAGGTACGCCCCGCGCTGCCTGAAAATCTCCTGGTCGCTCATGCCGACTCCTGACTTGTGGGCGAACAAGGTGGGGTGGACTCGTCCCCCATCCCAATGCGAGCCCTCAAAGCGGCTTCCAGCATCTCCGGCAGCTTCTTTCCACGCCTTTCGGCACGCCTCAAGATCCCCCGGCACGCGTTCGCCGACAGGTAATAGCGCGTCGGCACAGGCCCAGTTTCCAGCACCTGCCACAGCCAGGACAAACACACGTTTTCGTCGCTGGGGTACTCGGTGCCATTGGGCGTCAAGCACCCTCCACGCCACGGTTCTTTTGGGTCCGGCCACCACACCGCTATTGGGGTGCTTCCTCCCTCCCCCTGGAGGGATGACGGGGGCGTCAGCTCCGCAAAGAGCGCCCAAGAAGCATCCAAACGCATTATCCGGCGTAGATAAGACTCCGGGGACATTTTCCCACAAGACCCATTTAGGGGCAAAGTAGTCAGCCATGCGGCAGAAGGTGAGGCAGAGGTTTCCCCGGTCATCTCCGAGACTGCCGCGCTTTCCGGCGACGCTGAACGCCTGGCAGGGGGTTCCTCCGACCAAAAGGTCAATTGCTGGTATATTCCATTCATGGTATTTTGTCATATCGCCGAGGTTAGGAATGTCCGGAAACCGCTCGGCGAGGACGGCGGACGGAAAAGGTTCAATTTCGGAAAAAGCCACGGGGGCCCATCCCAGGGGTTCCCATGCCACGGATGCGGCCTCAATTCCGGAGCAGACGGAGAGGTATTTCATTCTCCCCTCCTTTCCAGTATCGCCGCTTGCTCGTCAGTGATATACTGCCAGCTCTGCGGCGGACGGGTCAGTCCAATGGACGAGAGCAGCACGAGGGACGGGAGTTTCACGGGGTCCTGGATGCCCCAGGCGTAGCAGGGGAGATAGGCGCGGATATGTTCTTCCGTCACGCAGGCTTCTCTGATCAGTAAATCCAAGGCATCCCCGAATGGCATATGGCGCAAAGCCACATAAGAGACCATCCTACACTTGCCGATAACTGCCCACTTCCCGTCCTTGCCGGATTCATAAAGCCACAGCGTGACGTGTTCTCCGTGGGGGATGCGTGGCTTATTTTTACGTAGCTCCCATCTCTTTTGCCCGTCCATGATAAAACCGGAGAAAGGCCGCCTGACGGATAAGAGGATGTTAATCATTACTGGCCTCCTTTCTTGGCTTCCAATTACAAACCAACCAAAAATCCTCGGGAAGGTCTCCCAAAGTACAATAGGCACAGGGTGCGGCATTGGCGGGGGTTGCGCTGTAAAGGCAATTAAGGCAATGTCTTTGTGCCAGCAACTTCCATGCCCTGCACGCGGCCCGCTTCTGGCGAACGACATGAATTTTCGAGGCAAGGCCCATCGCGTTAATTAGGCATTTCTGTTCATGCATCATGAGACGGCGATATGGTTCCCCGAATCCATGAATGGCATTTTTGCGGATTTTATAAATTGTCCCTCTGAGAGATTCCACAGCTCGACCATATTCATAAAAAGCTTTCTGTTCAGGCGTCATCTTCATTTTCTTTTTCCTCATATTTTAAGTAGACTTCAATCGCTTTAAGAAATCCTTTGTATTGTCCCGCTAAATAGAGGTAATACCCAAATGAAAAAATGGAGACTAAAACAACTATAAGTTCTGCGAGTTCAAAAATCATTTTCCTTTTATTTTGAATATAATATATTGAATGATAAGAATAACTAACAATATGATTAAAATTGAAAATGTTAAAATATCGAATAAATCAATAATTATCATTACCGGTCTCCTTTCTGCTCAATCTCCCACGGCCATTGCTCCACCTCATCACAGTAAATGATGAAAGAGTCTCCTGCGTAGTCGCGAACGGTTATTTTGCATAAATCAAGGTCTTGAGAGACAATCGTAACGGGATAAATACTGCCACTATACACGAGCTTGTCCCCCGGCCAGACCCTCATGATGGGAGGAAACAAAGAAACAAGCCTATCCATATCTTCAATGCACGCTTTCTTGGTTTTCCAAAAATGGGAACTCTGGAAGAAGCAGTTGTAGCAACCAGCAACCCAATCGGTTGTTATCCCATGGACATCATATCCTCGTATGGCTTTCAAAGGTGTGCCGCAAAGAGGGCATTTAGGCGTTTTCTTTTTCATAGTCTTTAATCAGTTCATCCACGTCATCCTTTAATGACTCGCTATCATCCTTTAATCCGTCCAGATCCCATTTCAGGCTGTCCAGCTGATTGGAAAGGATACGCAGTCTATCCAAAAAGGACTGATATACCTCTTCTTCTTCCATTTTCTGCGGACCGCATTCCGTGCAAGAATCCATGTCCACAAAAATTTTCCCGTCTTTTTCACAAGCCCGGAGCGGGTAAGCGCCATGGCCGGGTTTATCGCAATAGACATTGTTCATTTTAATTTATCCTTTCTTGATTTTAAGTTTTCCGTTCGGACCCATGGTCCAGCCGTCAAAAGTGACGGTGCCGGACAGTTTGATAGCCGGGTAGACATCAAGAGGATGCGCTAAAGTTTCCAGCCTATCATTTTTGATGATTAATAAATGACCGTGAGTCCCACTGATGATATATTTTCTCCCTTCGTAGGTGATATATTGTCCCAGGCTGAAATGGGTGCCGTACTTGGCGTTTAAATCATCAACCAAAGTGGACTTTCTCCGTTTGTTGTACTCCACCATCCAGAGCCGTTTTCTCTCTCTTTCTTCGGGGCTCATTTCGATTCTCCTTCCTGGATTGTTTCCACGTCCCAGCCTGTTTTCGTTTGTTTTACTGCAACAAAAACAAAGGGGAATTTGTCAGCGGCGGTCTTGATTTTTACTCTCGCGTCGTCGCGCCAAAAGCCTTTCACCTCATGGAATTCAAGTGTTCCATCATTGCGGACGACCATGAAATCGGGCGTGTAGGAGCAGCGGTTCCCAAGGATCAGCTTGACGGCCTCAAACTTGAATTCCCGGATGTGCCCCTTTGCTTGACGGTCGGACAGGTAAAAGCCATAGGCGGCTTCGGTCTTGTTCATCACGCCGGGCCGATGGATAGCTCTTGCCCTGGTTCTCATGCCGCCCTCCCTTCTACGGCTGGACGGATTTGAGGCATGATGACGTCAAATTGGTCTCGGTATTCCCGCTTGAAATCATTCAGCGCCTCGTTGATCCGGTCGGTGTAGGCGTCCCATTCCACTTTGAGCAGGAAGGGACGCAATCCCCGGCAATAGGAGAAAAAATACCATGTCCGCAGCCCGGTCACCGCCATGGATCCGTGCACCTGGGGCCGGTATTCGGGAGGCAGCTCGCTGTTGAGCAGGTAGAGGGCGTGGGTCTTGGAGAGGGGGCACTTGATTTCAAGGCCCGCCATGTAGTCGCCGGACTGGTCAACGATGAGCCCGTCGGGGCTACATCCCACCGGTCCGTCCTGGCAAAGAACAAAACCCACTTCCTTAACGGTCATTCCCGTGATGGTTCTGAATTCGTCCCGGGCTTCCGGTTCCAGCTCTTCTCCCTGGTCCGTATGACGGTTGCCTTCCCACTTGATTTCATCGGGCCGCAGGAAGGAGCAGCACAGATCAATGATGAGTTCTCCCCAAGGACCCCTTTCCTGGTGCGTTCTGGGCTGGGGTTTCTTTCCCGTAGGCGTCAGGAGCCGTTTAAAGTTGCTCGCAGTCAGACGGCCGGCGCGCAGCTTAAACCAGGCTTCCGACCGCTGGTAGATGTTTTCGTAGACAATGCAGTTCTTGGACAGGCTCATTTCAATAGTCCTCCATGTTGGCGGTTGCGTATTCTTTCGCGGCCGGAATTTCCAGGCCCGGAATAAAGTCGCCCTGCTGTTCAGGTTCCGGCAGGGCCTCCCGGGGTTCTTCACGGAATTCTTCAGGGGACGGAGCGTTGTTCCACGGAGTTTCCCCTTCGGGTGGGCCGTCTGTTTTTTCCGGCGTTGCATTTCTCATTCCTCCGGCGACGTCTTTCCCTTCGTCTTCGTCATAGATGCCTCCGAATCCAAAGGCCACGCGGCCACACTGCATGATGGCTTTGTGGCGCAGCATACGCCGCGGCCATTGACGCCACGGATCCGTGTTCTTCTTGCATTCGGTCAAGTATTCCGTGATGACAGTCGGGTGTTGGTTGTCTTTTCGGTAGATTCGGCAAGTGCATGACTCCCCGTCACCGCTCATTTCCACGTCCATGCCGTCAAATTTCGGATGCGTGTTGATCAGTTTCAGCCATCCGTCGATGCCGACAATAGGCACTATCCCCCCGTTTTTTCCTGGGAACGCGTAAATTTCTTTGAGGAAGGGATTCAGTTTGTATTGGTTGGCGACGACGCAAAAGGCCATGAGTTCCTCATTGGTGGCTTTGGGTGCAATGGTCGCTTTAATAGTCATGTATGCCTGGGAGGGGTTGACTCCCATCCTTTCCGCCAATTCCACCAGCATGGGGGCGATCGGCTTGGACACACATGGGGCTTGATTGGCTGGGTCTTCTGTGTTAGTTGTGTTTATGTTGTTATTCTGATTCATATTATTTTGATATGTTGTGTTTAACAGGCCGGGTTCAGTTGCCGCTGACCCGGCTTTCTAATTATTGAGCATCTTTGTCTTGCTCTTGCAAAAATTCAAACACTCGTATAACGCGCTGATACTGATTATTGAAGGTCACTCTACCTTGATCTGGATTGTGAGTTTTATAAACGGCTTTTTTGAATTCATTCAGGTTGCCGACAAAGCATCCAGTACACACGGTTTTTGAATGTAAATGAAAGGTCGCGAAACTACTGCGAGTTCCCTGCGGTCCAATCACAATATAATCAGTCACTTTTTCGGTGAAGCCACGTCTTAAAATAGCCTCCCCGCAGACCTTGGCGTTCCCGTAGACACAGGCGTTCCCGCAGACCTCGGCGTTCCCGCAGACCTCGGCGTTCCCGTAGACCTCGGCGTCCCCGCAGACCTTGGCGTTCCCGTAGACCTCGGCGTCCCCGCAGACCTTGGCGTTCCCGTAGACCTTGGCGTTCCCGTAGACCTTGGCGTTCCCGTAGACCCAGGCGTTCCCGTAGACCCAGGCGTTCCCGTCTTGGGACAGATTAGCTTCTTTTTCAATGTAGCCTCCTATCTCTCCGGACTTTATGGAGGCAAATGCGTTTATATTTTTGCATAATATTTTATTTATTTAGTTAATCAGTTAAAAAAGGTTTTTGAGCAGGAGGAAGAAGACAAATAAGATAAACCCTCCTGCCAAGACGATCAGAGACCACACGAAAAAGGCCATGAACTTTTCAAAGAGCCTTTCTATCCAGAAGGCTTTGGACTTGGCTTCTTGGGTGTAGTTCCAGCTCCGTTCCGCGTCGTCCGGGATACCATTGAGGCGTTCCCTGGCGCACAAAGGACACAGAAACCGGGCGCAGAATACGCCGTTCTGATGGTCCCCTACCAGAGACATCCATGAAGTCGAGGCTTTCAGCGGCTCGGCGCACATGTAACAGCGGGTCGTCTTGGACGGGTGCGGGTTGTCGGTGAGCGTTTCCACCATCCCCTTGTAGGGGCCCCGGTCGATCAGGTGTTGATACGTAGTCATTTTCTTTTGTTGTTTATGTGTTTTTCCACGTCTTCTACGTTATAAAGGGTTCCTCTTCCGACCCCTTCCAGCCTTCTTATGTTCTTCCCGGCCCGTGCGAGGATGTTGTCCATCTGGCGGGTCGAAACGTCATAATAAGGAGCTAACGTTGAGCTTTTGGCATACTTTTTTCCGATTGCTTTAGAACGGGAAACGGAAGATGATTCCGGCTTAGCCGGTGTAGTTGCCATCTCCCTCAACACTCCGGCCAGCGTTTCCAGCGTGGTCGCAAGGGTGGTCATTGTTGTTTTGTTTTCGCTCATGTTCGTTCTTCTAAATTGGCCGCCCGGACGGGATTTTACGCCCCGCGCCTGCCAGACCGTATTTCTCTATCTACCGTTTTTTCGATTTGTGTTTTGGTTTTAGGCCCCACCTGGGCCGGGCGATTGGTTAAAGCTCGTGCCAGCCGAGCAGCTTCAATTCTTCGATAAGGGCTTCTTCCATGGTTCAGTCGATATGTCCGTCCGGGTTGTCGCACTGCTCTGCGTGGTCAACTTCCCATTGGTCAATCGCTAATTCCAACTCGTCCTTGATGCCCTCCGCTTCCCGGATGGGGAGGTATTCTCCATTTATCCGGATACACTTGTTGTCGTTATCGTATTCAATGATCATGGTTGCCGGAGGATTTAGATTTATTCACCAACTCGGAAAACTCGTCTACTGGCTCGGAGGGCAATAATGCGCCGGGAATGGCTTCAAGGCTCAATCCTAAAAGCCTCCGGGCTCCGTAAATTCTCCCTGCGTATTTCGCCCGGAGAATTTTATCTTCAGGATCATTGGTGCAAAAATATGGATAAGCGTCCTCATGGGTCTCAACTTTGAGCATTTTGTCCAGCTCGATAAGGAGGCCGACGATTGTTTGTTCTTTTTCCATGACTACTTTAATTTCTGTTGATTGTTTGGCGTCCTGGTGATTCGCGCCGTTCCTGATACGATGATTTGTTCTCCATTAGGCTTATAAATCACATACCCATATATAGGCGTAGAGTTCATATTCGCCATCCTGAACCCCTCAACACAGTTTTGATAGCCCGTTGTAAAAATAACGTCGGCAATACCAGGCTGTTCAACTTTAATTAACCATGTTTGAATCTCCTTTTCAGGAGCTTTTTCCTGATTATCGGATTGTTTAACAGGTCGATTCTCGGAACCCGAATCGCAGCCTGAAAGAACAAGCCCGGACAAGACGAGGGCGGCCAGAGCTTTCACTTCTTGCCTCCTTTCTTCAAAAATTCTTGAGTTCTTTTCTCAAGCCATGCCGTTACCTCGTCAAGTTTGTAACGCGGGTTTGATCCCTTCTTCCCCATCCCCAGGCCAAAATAAACGCGGGGGCAACCTTCCTTGTTGAATTGAACTAGCGTTCCCTTACTAATTTTCAAGGCTTTGCGTAATTCTTCGCTGGTAAGGTATATTGTCTTCATGTGTTTTTCTTGTTTGTCTTTGATGTTAACACTATTGCCTTTATTTCTGTTTAAGCCTATCCTCTGCGTTCATGATTTTTTTCCAATACTTGGCAGAACTGCTTAAATTCGCTTGCAATTATGCAGGCATAATCTTTTCCGCAACAGGTGTTTATCTTTTCGCTCCTCAAAGCGTTCTTGAGGCCCTGCATATCAGCTATGCGGATCATGATTACCGCGATATTGCGGGGTACATATTCCTTTTTTCCGGATGCGCCCTGCTGGAAAGGGTTTGGAATATAATCAAATCCTCTTACGCCGAGGCAAAATCCCGTAAAAAGGTGATCAAGCGTCTCCATGCTCTCACTCCAAAAGAGAAAGATGTTCTTCTCGGATATATCGTCTTTGATACCCGCACACAGAGATTTGATGATAGGGACGGCATCGTAAATGGTCTGATAGCAGCCGGCATTCTTATTCGGCTCTCCTTTTATGGAAGCATTGTGACCGGGTTTGACGTCAACATCACCGATGTTGCCTGGGAGTATCTCAAAAAGAATCCCCACTTGCTGGGATAAGTAATCCATGATTATCGCTTGGCGGGTTCGGGTTTCTTCTTCGTGGCGAGCTCTCTTTGAGCTTTTGCTATTGCTAAGGCTCTCATTCGCTCTCCAATGGTTATTCCCAAGCCCTTGGCGATTCCCTCTTCTAAGAGGAGGACCGACGCGGGAAGGGAAATCCGTTCTTCGTGTTTTTCTGTCGTAGTCATGTGTCTATATTGAGGATTTTTCATCACTAGTCAAATATTTTTTGAGGGAAAGCATCAAATATTTTGCTTGCATATTGATGATTTTTCGTCATACTCGCCTCATGGAGAATGAAAAGGAAATCATCAAGTCTTGGCTAAAGAAAAATAAAAAAAGCCGTGAATGGCTGGCTCAGAAATGCTTTGTTAAAAAGGCTTCCGTGGATGATTGGTTTCGAGCTAAAGGAACAATTCCTCCGGCGAAGCTTGAGCTAATCCGGAAAGAAATGAATAGGCAGGGAGAAGAAGCGTCCAAGACAGTATCTTCTATCCCTATATTGAATGGTGTTGCAGCGGTAGCAGTTCCTCTCTCGGAAGATGATTTAAGACTCATTTCCAAGGCCGCACAAATCAGCGGTCAAACTATTGAGGAGTTTATCCGCAATGCTGCGTTAGAAGACGCCGGGGAATGAATCATTCCCCTTTCTTCATTCCTTTTGCCATATTCTCTAAAATCCTCTTCGTAGTTCTCCGGCAACCTTCCACAATTCCCAGGCGGAAACAAGTGAACCCGAACAGAACGGCCAGCAAGAAAAAAACAAGCATTACGTTACCCGACATTGACGTAACCCTTTCTTGCTGAAAATTTATCTCCTAATACACTAATATTTAGTGCGTTATAATGCGGGGGGGGGGGGGTAATATTTCCTGTTTTTTCATGAGATTTGATGCCTTGTGGCTCCGTTAAGACGATTTGTCATGACTTTCGCGTTCAGAGGATGACAAGTCATGACATTCCATGAAATCATTGAAAGATGCCAGTTGTGTATGCAGGAACTCCTATGCAGGCTAATGAAACGTTTGTCTTGCTTATTGGTCCAATGATATTATAGGTTCATCCCAGCCCCTTGAGACATGTGCAAAATAGAATATAAATCCTATAGCATCGAGGCAATAGCCAACCAGATATTAACCGAAGCTTGGCAGCAAGGCTTATCTGTAACTAACATGAAAATTCAGAAGCTGGCTTATTTCGTGCAGGGATTCGCCCTGAAACAATTAGAACACCCTCTATTTACAGAAGAAATCCAAGCATGGACTTATGGCCCCGTCATTCCTGAACTTTATAAAAAACTGAAACATTTGGGAGATACCCCAATCACCGGATTTTTAGCATCTCCTGACGCGATTACAGACGATGAAGACGCTAAAAATGTAATCAAAAATGTTGTAGACAAGCTTGGGAAATTGAGTGCTCCCCAGTTAGTGGAACTTTCTCACCAACCAAACTCCCCTTGGGCTGCTGCTTGGGAGAAAAAAAAGTATTCGCGTATCCCCCTCTGGCAAATGGCTATTTATTTTGACCGAATGCTGACCCCCTCTGCTTCTTGAAAAAATGACTACCAAACTAGATGACCAGATCAAAGCCTTGGTAAATTCGGACAAGGCTCCGCCTGTGCCGACAATAGAAAAAATAGAAGAGGAAACTAAAAGAGATGAAGTAGCTTTGGAAAAAGAGAAAAAGCATACTGTGCATCAGGCTTGGAAATGGGTGCTGGTTACCGCTGTTATTTGTTGCATAGTAGCATTGGCGACGCTTACTTTAAATTACGTTCTCCCTGAAAAATGGTGCTGGATTGTAGAAGAGAAACGGTACATCATGACTACTGGATTTTTATCAACCCTCGTTGGGTACATGGTAAAATCAGTTCAAAAATATGTTTAATCTCTAGGAAATCCTGTCAAAATGATTGAAAAACGATGAGAATGTGATATAAAAGTGCTTTCCTGAATAAGGATCCTTTCTATTCATTCTTTTTCCGCCTGCGTCGGGAGACGCGGGCGGTTTTTATGTGCGAGGGTTCATTTTTTCTGTGTCATGACATGTCTCCCTTTACATACTCCTGCATCCGTGGATGCGGCTTTCTGGCAGTGCTATACGGTATGCTGTACAGGTGACCCGTTAAAAACTTATGGACAAGACGCTAAATCCCGTACGCGATGCCAGCTTTACCGCCGCGGCAGTTACGATAATTCCGCTTTTCCCCTTTTCAGGGAAACATATTGGAAAAACGTAATGGCTGCGGTTTTCTTTTGGCCCGGTTTTCCGGATTCAGGAAAGCGCGGCAGAGGCGCCGGAAGCCGAATCCCCCCTGCTTTTAAATGCCGGAACATGTCTTACATCCCCCGGATTTGGCTTTCAGAAAGCCCCGCCATCTTTTAAAATCCTTTACACGCAAACGCCATGGATTACACACCTCTCATTGAAAAACGCCGCCAGCGCCTGGAAGAATTGGAAACAGTCATTGCCGAACCGGACTTCTTCAATGACCAGAAAAAGGCCTCGGAAATCATGAGAGAGCACCGCCGCCTGAAGGAACTCATGGAAACATGGGATTCCCTGAACGCCACGGAACAACAGCTGGCGGACAACCAGGAACTGGCCAAGACGGACGATCCGGAACTGGCGGAACTGGCCGCCCTGGAGATTCCAGAACTGGAAGCCGCCCTGGAAAAACTGCGGAGCGACGTGCAGTACAGCCTGCTGCCCCGCGACACGACGGAAGACCGGGACGCCATCATTGAAATCCGCGCCGGAACGGGCGGGGATGAAGCCTCCCTGTTTGCCGGAGACCTGCTGCGGATGTACCAGCGTTTTGCGGAAGAACGCGGCTGGCGCTTCGAGCATCTGGAAAGCAGCCCGTCGGACGTGGGCGGCTTCAAGGAAGTCGTCTGCCGCATTGCCGGGGAAGAAGTGTTCCGCTTCCTGAAATATGAAGGCGGCGTGCACCGTGTGCAGCGCGTTCCCGCTACGGAAACGCAGGGGCGCATCCACACGTCGACGGTGACGGTCGCGGTTCTGCCGGAGGCCGAGGAAGTCGAGTTTGAGCTTGACCCGAGGGATTTGCAGATCGACGTGTTCCGTTCCAGCGGCGCAGGCGGACAGCATATCAATAAGACCTCCTCCGCCATCCGGATTACCCATATTCCTACGGGAATCGTGGTGCAGTGCCAGAATGAGAGATCCCAGTTCCAGAATAAGGAAGTGGCAATGCAGATGCTGAAGGCGAAGCTCTACCTGATGAAGCAGGAGGAGAACGCAGAGAAGCTTTCCGATATCCGCGGAGACGTAAAGGACATTAATTTCGGAAACCAGATCCGTTCCTATGTGATGCAGCCTTATACTATGGTAAAGGATCACCGGACCGGGGCGGAGAGCGGAAATGTGAACGCAGTTCTGGACGGCGATATTGACTCCTTTATCAGCGCTTATTTAAAATGGATCAACCTGGACAGCAAAAAGTGATTGAATATACTGGATAAATATGATAATATCTTTCCTGTGAGTACAAGTGTTTTTCACACGCATACATTTTGATTCGGCAGCCATTGGTACGGTGGCTGGAAAAAATGGCGGCTGAAGGCAGAAAGCAGGGATCCGTTCAGCTGGAAAGCCGGCGGATTCCAGGCAGAGCCTTCGGCCGTTTTTGATCCGAATCACAGAGCGCGGTAAAATAAGCTGCTGCAGGCAGACTGTATGCAGCTGAGCGAAAGAGGAATGGGAATGGAAGAGCGGACAAAATATTTCGTTTTGAAGCAGAAGGCGGTGCCGGAGGTGCTGTTAAAGGTAGTGGAGGC
>OHHM01000665.1_pt1 | contig 12453 bp, 5 predicted proteins | sample 1568091 | NCBI WGS metagenome assembly OHHM01 (sample SAMEA3879525, study PRJEB24766) | human gut metagenome | biome: human-associated habitat; feature: feces | place: USA | collected 1985/1987 | reverse complement strand
TGCTGATCTATGTTCTATTCTTTACTGACTTTTTTGACGGGGAGAAAAAACGTAAGAAAAACGAAAAGAAAGCGGAAGCGTCTCATGAGTGAGCCTGTAGAGCTGGTGCTGTCGGAAAGGGAGGAAGGAATCCGGCTGGATAAGGTTCTGGCTGAAAGGCTTCCGGATTTGACCCGTACCGCCATTCAACGGCTGCTGGAGGAAGAACAGGTCCTGATCAACGGAAAGCCGGCGGCGAAAAATCGTAAGGGAAGGGCTGGAGATTCGGTTGCAGTTAGGATTCCGGATCCGGAACCGCTCTGCCTTCAAGCGGAAAATGTTCCTCTGGATATCGTGTATGAGGACGATGATTTGCTGGTGGTGAATAAGCCGGCAGGCTTGGTCGTACATCCCGGCCACGGTAATTATACTGGTACATTGGTGAATGCCTTGGCTTATTATTTGAAGGATGATCCCTATTATGATCCTTCCGATCCTCGTTTAGGCTTGGTACACCGTATCGATAAGGATACGTCGGGCTTATTGGTGGTGGCTAAACGCCCGGAGGCCAAGAGTAACCTGAGCCTGCAGTTCTTCAACAAGACAACCAAACGTAAATACCGTGCCTTGGTATGGGGCATCGTTCAAGAGGATGAGGGGCGTATCGAGGGAAATATCGGTCGTGACCCTCGTGACCGTATGCAAATGACCGTCTTCCCGGAAGGCGATCAAGGCAAGACCGCCGTCACCCATTACACCGTGTTGGAACGCTTGGGCTACGTGAGCTTGGTGGAGTGCCGTCTGGAGACGGGGCGCACGCACCAGATCCGTGTACATATGAAATATATCGGTCATACGCTTTTCAACGATGAGCGGTATGGCGGACATGATATCTTGAAAGGAACAACTTTTACTAAATATAAACAGTTCGTGCAAAACTGTTTCGCTATTTGTCCACGTCAGGCCTTGCATGCTAAGACGTTGGGGTTCGTTCATCCTACTACGGGAGAGGAGATGTTTTTCGATTCTGAGATTCCTTCCGATATGCAGCAGCTGATCGACAGATGGCGTGTATATGCGAACACTAAAGAATTGTAAAAATGAAAAAGAACATCGCTATCGTAGCAGGGGGAGATTCCTCCGAGATCGTTATTTCATTAAAAAGTGCGGACGGAATCTACTCTTTTATTGATAAAGACAAATATAATTTATATATTGCCATCGTTAAGAGGGATGAGTGGGCGGTTATACTTCCTAGCGGGGAACATACACCAATTGATAAGAATGATTTTAGCTTCAAGGAGAATGGCGTGACGAGGCATTTTGACTTCGCTTATATAACGATACATGGTACTCCGGGCGAGGACGGACGTTTGCAAGGATATTTCGATATGATCGGTATGCCTTACTCGTCTTGCGGGATGCTGGTGAGCGCTTTGACATTCAATAAATACGTATGTAATCATTACTTGAAAGACTTTGGTGTAAAAATTGCCGCGTCCATTCATTTATTCAAGGGAGAGACTATTACGGACGAAGAAGTCGTGACTCGTTTGGGTTTGCCTATTTTCGTGAAACCAAACGATGGGGGTAGTAGTTTTGGCGTGACGAAGGTGAAAGAGGTCTCCGCTATCCAGCCCGCTATCGCTAAGGCGTTTGGGGAAGGACGTGAGGTGATTCTCGAGCGCTTTATCGATGGAACGGAAGTGACATGCGGTTGCTATAAGGTGGAGGGTAAAGAGGTTGTCTTCCCTTTGACCGAGGTGGTTACGAATAACGAATTCTTCGATTTCGACGCGAAGTATAACGGACAGGTGGACGAGATCACTCCGGCCCGTATCTCCACCGAGTTGACGGAGTTGATACAGCGCGAGACATCAAGGATCTACGATATATTGGGCGCCAAAGGACTGATTCGTGTGGATTATATTATTCCGGCAGACGGGGAGCCTGTCTTACTGGAAATAAACACGACACCGGGAATGACGGCTACCAGCTTTATCCCACAGCAAGTACGTGCGGCGGGATTGGATATAAAGGATGTCATGACAGACATTATTGAAGACGAACTCAAAAACAGAAAAACAAAATGAATAGATATGGATACAGAAACAGTTTCCCCTAATTTCGACGACATCCGTCCGCTGAACAACAGTGAGGTGAAGGACGCGATTGAAAAATTGGTCGCCAATGAGGATTTCGAGCGGGCTTTACGTTACATAAAGCCGAATTTGAATTGGGAGGAATTCTCAGTTGCCATGCGTGCTTGCAAGACGAAGGAGGAGTTTAAATCTACTCTGGCCTATGACGCTGTAATGACGGTGGCGAAAAATACTACTTTCTCGCTTACTATCTCAGGGCGTAGCCGTCTGCCGAAAGATAAGGCGGCCTGTACGTTTATCTCGAACCATAGGGATATCGTATTGGATGCCTCCTTCTTGAACGTCATGTTATATGATGTGGGGTATGGTATGACGCAGGTCGCTATCGGCGACAATCTTTTAATCCGTCCGTGGATCGAGACGTTGGTGCGCTTGAATAACAGCTTTATCGTGAAGCGTGGCGTTTCTGTTCGTCAGATGTTGGAGGTCAGCAAGACGCTTTCCGCCTATATCCATCATGCGATCAAGAATGTGAACGAGTCTGTATGGATCGCCCAGCGTGAGGGACGTGCTAAGGATTCGGACGATCGTACGCAGGGCAGCGTATTAAAAATGTTGAGTATCGGCGGTGATAAGGATAATCTGTTGTTGAATTTGATGGACTTGAATATCGTACCGGTCGCTATCTCCTACGAGTTTGATCCTTGCGATTTCTTGAAGGCGAAAGAATTCCAGATGAAGCGGGATGATCCGGATTACGTGAAATGTCAGCGGGATGATTTGTTGAGCATGGAAACGGGTATCCTGAATAATAAGGGTCGTGTCCACTTCACGATCACTTCCCCGATCAATGATTCCTTGGCTAAACTAGACAAGGATATGGAGAAGAATGAGCTGGTAAGCGCTATCGCGTCCGTTATCGACCGGGAGATCTATAAGAACTATCGTTTCTATCCTTGTAATTACGTAGCTTATGATTGGCTGAACGGTACTCGCCGTTTCCACGAGCATTACGGACCGAAGGATAAGAAGCAGTTCGAGGAGTATATACAAGGACAGTTGGACAAGATCGTCCTTCCGAATAAGGATGAGGCGTTCTTACGTAAGAAACTATTGGAGATGTACTCCAATCCGTTGAAGAACTATTTGACAACTTTATAAGTTCCAATTGATTTTGATAGAGAGGTGTTGTAAAAGAGCGGAAGAAGCCTTTTACAACACCTTTTTGGTTAACCGACGTATCTACGTTCATAAATACCTGCATGAATGTATGTTTCTTAACATACGCTTTCGGTGACATATTGTAATCCCCTATTTCGTATCTTTGGCATATACGGTAAGAAACGCTTACAGTATGCTAATCATTTAAATCAGTAGCAGTATGAAACCGGAAGATTACATCACCCGTGAGGAGAAGTATGGTGCCCACAACTATCATCCCCTGCCGGTCGTTCTCAGAAGAGGCGAAGGCGTGTTCGTGTGGGACGTGGAAGGAAAACGTTATTTTGATTTCTTGTCCGGATATTCGGCGTTAAGCCAAGGACATTGCCATCCTAAGATCGTAAAGGCCCTGATGGAGCAAGCGGAGAGGCTTACGCTCGTGTCTCGTGCCTTTCATGCTGATATACTTGGTGAATACATGGAATTTACTTGCAAATTCTTCGGCTATGACAAACTTCTGCCGATGAATACGGGAGCCGAGGCGGTAGAGACGGCCTTGAAGCTTTGCCGTCGGTGGGGATATCGTCGGAAAGGGGTTGCCCCGGAACGTGCGAAGATCGTGGTTTGTAGCGAGAATTTCCATGGACGTACGATTACGATTATTTCCATGAGTACGGACCCTAGCTCATACGCCGATTTCGGTCCTTATACACCCGGGTTTATAAAGATACCCTATAATAATGTGGATGCGTTGGCCGAGGCCCTGAAAGATCCTGATGCAGTAGGCTTCTTGGTGGAACCGATCCAAGGTGAGGCTGGGGTAGTGGTGCCCGACGATGGTTATCTGCGGGCTTGCTATGATCTTTGTCATCAAAAGAATGTGTTGTTTATCGCGGACGAGATACAGACGGGTATCGGCCGTACCGGTAAGTTATTGGCTTGCGATTACGAGGGGATTCGTCCGGACATCTTGATCTTGGGAAAGGCGTTGTCCGGTGGGGTCAGTCCGGTCTCGGCGGTATTGGCGGACGATGAGATCATGCTTACGATCGCTCCGGGAGAGCACGGTTCTACGTATGGTGGAAATCCGTTGGCGGCGAAAGTCGCTATCGCAGCCTTGGAGGTGGTACGTGACGAGCATTTGTCGGAGAATGCGTTTAAGATGGGTGAGCTGTTCCGTGGTGAGATGGAGCGGATTAATAATCCTATGATAAAGAAAGTACGGGGTAAGGGCTTGCTGAACGCTGTCGTGACGGAACCTAAAGATGGGAAGACGGCATGGGACATCTGTTTGGCGTTGAAGGAAAACGGTTTGATAGCCAAGCCTACCCACGATCATATCATCCGCTTCACGCCTCCTTTGGTGATTACGGAGGAGCAAATGATGGAAGCGATTGGCATTATACGAGATACGTTCGCTAAATTCTAGTGTATGAAGATAAATGTAATAGGTGTTCCCTTGAATCTGGGATGTGACCGGGCTGGCGTAGAGCGTGCCCCGAACCACCTTCGGGAACGGGGATTGATGGGGGTGATCCGGAAGAACGGGCATAAAGCCTTTGACTTGGGTAATTTGTATGTACCCCCTGTTAGCGAGGCGGATAAGTTCGTACGGGGTAACAGCATGAAATATCTGGATGCGATCGTGGAGGTAAATACGAATCTGGCGGAGTTGGTTTATGATACATTGCGTGGAGGAGCGTTCCCCTTGGTGATTGGCGGGGATCATTCGCTGGGTTTAGGTAGCGCCTCGGGCGTGGGTAAATGTTATGATGATTTCGGCATTATCTGGCTGGACGCTCATGGGGATATCAATACCAGCGAGACGTCACCCAGTGGTAATATCCACGGGATGCCTCTTAGCGCATTGATGGGGATGGGAAGCGAGGAGCTGGTGAATGTCTACGCACCCGGGAACAAGGTGAACCCGCAGAACGTATTCTTGGTCGGGACCCGCAGTCTGGATGAAGGCGAGTGGGATTTGATCGAGCGGGAGAAGCTGAGTGTCTATACGATGGAGACGATCCATCTGAAAGGTATCGGCTTCGTTGCGGAGGACATCAAGCGGAAATTGAAGGAACGGAAGATCCGCAACGTGCATTTCAGCATAGACGTGGATAGCATAGACCCCCGTTTCGCCCCGGGCACGGGAACCCGTGTGTGTGAGGGACTGATGCCGGATGAGTTTAATAACTTCGTGGATCATATGCTATCGACAAACTTGATTAAATCGATGGATCTGGTAGAGCTGAATCCGGAATTGGATGTGAACGAGCAGACTACGAGCCTTTGTCTGCAGATCATTGATTATATTACCGCCCGTCTATAAGGAATCTAAATTCCATGGTTTATGATAAGAGTGTGAAAATGAAGTCCCCTTGTCCCGGTTCAGACCGGATACGAGGGGACTTGAAAATACGATATGTCTATCGGTTTATTTCATTTTTCGGATATTGGCGTAATTGAAGCTATCGCTCAAGAAATCATCTTCGCTGAATTTATAGCCTTGAGGGCCCCAGTTGCCCATAGCGAGCATGGCGATCATCTTCATCGGATTGAAACCGCTCATATCGCCGCCGGCGGCCGCTAGAGGAACGGACTCCATCAGCTTGCGCATGGAATGTGGATAATTCTCGTTGATCACCATGTTGCGGTATAAGGCAAGGATTCCATCTCCTTGCTCCTTACGGTTCCAAGTCAGGATATATGTACCGTCGTTGGCTTCTGCTTTCGCTTGGAGATCGGGTAGTTTGGCGGAGTTGGCGTCTGCTATGATAAAGGTTACGAAACCTTCCTTGTCCACTTTAGGCATTTCTTTGTCGTAAATAGAGGCATACGAGTAGGTCTCGGCTGACCCAAGGCATATGGACCAGTATCGTACATCGGCGGTGGCGTATTCGCTTACGCTTTTAGGAGCCGTAGGAGGGATGAAACGGAAAGTAGCTACCTCCCCTTCGTTCAGTTTGATGCGGGCGAATAGGTATTCTGCCGGGCTGTTCGGGTACATTAGGCTCAGCGGGGCACGCATGAACGGGAGTTGCGGCAGGTCGGTGGAGAAATCCATCGGCGGCAAGTTCAACGATTCGTGGATGTTGCAGACCTCACGCTTCGGGAAATCCACTTCCTCACCTGTAGTCACATTGAAAGCTTGGATAGCAGGCATGTCCACGCCGCCATACTCATCGCCGCTATATTGTTTCGCCAAGTAAAGACGCATGAAAATGGAGACCATATTGACATCTTCCGGAAACTCGCATATGTTCTTCATCGAAGCACGTGCGCTAGCCGGTGTGTTAGCTGGAATGATATAGATCGTATAGCCATTTGATGCGTAATCGTCTGTCTCCTTTACGTAGGGGTTGATAGAGCTGTCGTCGGGTTGGATATTTACGTCCTCGATGCTGGATACGTCTATCTGGGTCTCGTCGTTATAAACCGTGAAGTTAAAGAAGCGTGACTTCGGGTACTTTCCGGTCAGACGGAGGCCGATGTTTGGATTATCTTTGTAAGAATAGGTGTATTCCCAATAATCGGCATAGATATCAGGAAAGGCCAGTAGGGTTTGATTGTCGCCCCGGAGCGTCTTGCCCCATTGTTCCTTGGGTTCCGGGTTGTTGATTTGAGGGGTATTCTCATCATTGTCATCGCAAGCGGTGAACATACCCATAGTAAGGGCTACCAACATTAAGTAAAAAATCTTCTTCATGATTCTGTTCGTTAATTAATCTGTTTGTTATTAAAATGAGAGCGCAAAAGTATCTCATTTCCAATTAGGGTTGACCTATTGAAAATGAAATACCTTGGATAAGACCACAGAATCCTAGGAATGGAACAGCTAGAAGGGGTATCCGATAGCGAAATGGTAACCCATGCCGTCCTTGAATTTCGGGATATTGTAATAGCCTTTCTTTCCGGTATCGTAAGGGAGGTGCAGGCCGATACCCACGTCGAAACGGATGACGATAAAGGTGAGGTCGTAACGCAGGCCGAAGCCGGTTCCCAAGGCTAGATCCTTGAGGAAGCTACCCCATTTCAGTTGTCCGCCGGGACGATCCGGATCGTTTCGGATCAACCAGATGTTGCCGCTGTCGAGGAAGGTAGCCCCGTGGAGGTCGCCAAGGATCGGGAAGCGGTATTCGAGATTGGCCTCGAATTTAAGATCACCCGTACGGTCGATGTAAGCGTATTTATTGTTGTCGCTGTTCTGGTAGTAGCGTCCGGGACCGATGCTGCGGATCGTAAAGGCACGGATGCTATTCGCTCCGCCGATGTAGAATTGCTCGTTATAAGGGGAGGTACGGGCGTTGCCGTAACTATAAATAGCGCCGGCCATTAATCGGCCTACGAGATATTGCTTATGCCCGAGGGCGTAATTATAACGTATCTCGGCGGTTCCCTTGATGAATTGGGCGAAGGGGTTGCCGAGCAGTTCCTTATCCTCTTGATTGAACTTCTTCCCGGCTAACGCATAAATCCCATCCAAGACAAGGCCCGCTTGGGTAACGGATGCCTGCCACCAAAGATGGTTCCGGCGACTGGTAATCGGGGAATCATCATAGGTATAGGTATAGTTCATGGCCGGGATGAATTGATTTTGCAAACTCTTCTTTAGGGCCTTGTTCACGTTGGTAATGCTGTCGAACTCATGCGTGGTATGCTGGAGCAAGTTGAACGTCAGCTTGAAAGGGGTGATGGAATGATGAGACGTGGCGGTAGGCTGGAACTCATACGAGGCGTCACCACCGAATGCCAGCAACTTGAAGAAACGGGCCCGGTTCATCTGGTCCGCATAGAGGCGGAAGGTGGTGCTGGCCGGGAAATTCATGTCCCGTTTGCTGAATGTAGGGAACAATACCCGTGGGAAAGTCAGCGTGGTAGTCAAGCCTAACTCATAACTGTTGATCTTGGAGTTGCTGCCATCCAGCTTGTTGCCGGTCTGCCATTCGTAAGAGCCGCGGAGTTTCACGCCGAAGGTCTCGCCCCCTCCGAAGACATTCCGTTTGGTCACGCTGAAAATGGCGCCCGGACCCACTTGGTCGTTGCTCTTGGCGGTAACGTTCAACTCGAGCTCGCCGTCCAATGGAAGATCGTAGACCGTATTGATCCGCAGATCCAGCGTATCTTGACGGCGCATGGTATCACGGGGGGAATATTGCAACTCGGCATAACGGAAGATACCCAAGCGGGACAGGGCGGTTTGCGTCCGTTCCTGCGCCCGCTGGTTGTAAAGTTCCCCCGGCTTGAAATATAAACGGTTGTAAATGACCGAGGGGCGAACCCTTAGCTTGCCCTCATAATGGATCGTAAGGTCCTTATAGCGGATCGAGTCCGTGGGAGTCTCATTCTGGTAACCGTTTAGCCAGACGGATATATCCCCGAGCTTCCAAGGGCGGAGGGCCGAGGGGGGCAGGCTTTCCTTCGGGGCCACCCGTAAGGCCACTTTCCCGGGGTTCAACAAGGTATCCGCTTGATAGGTGATGAAATCGGGACGGAAATAGTAATAGCCGTTGTTACGGAGCAAGGACGAGATGCGTTCCCGCTCGGCTTGCAACTGGACGACATTGAAATTCTCTCCTTTGTGGAGGATACGATCGCCGATCGTGGCATCGATCAATGAGTCGGCACGGTGACGGATATGGACGTATTGGATGCTGTCTAGCGTATACGGATCGTTCATGGTGACGCTATATTCCAGCTTCGCCTTCCGGGGATTCTTGGGATCGGGTACGACCTCGAAAGAGGTCTCTCCATTGAAATAACCGTATTCGTTCAATAGGTTCCGGGCTACCTTGACACGGACTTCCGGGTTCACGGTGGTGATCAGCACCGGTTTCGACGCCAGCTTGTTGAAGATCCACTTGCCGACCTTCCCTTTCTTGTTCACGAAAGCGTTGTAGACCCACAGGCCGAAGGGGAAGGGCACCCGGATCGAGGAGCTTCCCAGCAAGGCGTTGTTGGGGGGATAGGCTAGGGCGGCCTCGACCTCTTCCAAGGCGGCTTCGCCGGGTTTGGTCTTATCCTCGTTCTTCACCTCTATTTTCTTGATACCGGTATATAGGACCGCTCCCTCGGGAAGGTTCTTCGTGGTGGAGCAAGAGGTGAGTAAGAAGGCCAGCAGCCCGAGTAGCGCCAGCGACGATAGGATCGCTCTTTGGGTAGACACCCCCCCTCGCCCTGGGGAAGTATCCTTCCCTGCTTTGGGAAGGCATGTTTCCCTGCTCTGGGAAGGCATGTTTCCCTGCTCTAGGAGGGCATCCTTCCTAAAATATATTAAAACATTTTTCATATTCATTCCTTTTCTGTTTCCTCTTTCACTGGTTTCACTTTCGTTTTCTTGAAGTTGAATAGCTCCCTGAGATGCATCATTTTCTTGCGGAGCACGATACCGGCTCCGGTCTCCGTGATCTCGCCTTCCAGCAGGCTCTCGTAGTTCTTGTCGTGGAAAAGTTTGACGTAACGGGAGCCACTGCTGTCTAACCGATATTCTACGGATACGTTATCGATGAACGGCTGCGCCTGTCCATTGTTAATGTTCTCGCCGGTAGAGATACGGCCGCCTAGAACCACACGGATACGGTCATTATAGAATCGCTTGGCGAAGCGGAAGGAGTAGTCGGTACGGGTACCACCTCCGGCGTCGCCATTATCGTCGTACGTCTCCATGCCGAAGCTGATATCCACGGATTTCAAGGCACTTCCGGCGATGTTGTTGATCTCGCTTTGCAAGAAGCTGGTCAAGGCGTCTCCCATATTTACGTTCACCTTGCCGCCACCACCGCCTCCGCCGAGGTACATACCGGTCACGAGCATGCTGACAGCCAGCTTCGCCCGTTCCTCCGGGCCTTTTGAGGTCAGTTCCTCCTGCATCGCCATGTCTTCCGGGGCGGTGAGGGTAAATTGCAACCCTAGGTTCTCCAGTTGTTGGGTCAGTTCGATGCCTACGTCGAAATTCACCAAGCGGGGCGATGATTGCCCGGTTAGGGTGACGGACGTACGGACTCGCTCGGTAGCCGTAAGGTTCAAGGTCGGGTCCATGGGGTTGCCCGTCCATTGCACGTAGCTACCCTCTTGTACGTTGAACTCCTTCAATGGGATCACCGGGATGGAGTACTTGATGGTTCCCCCGGATAGCGTGTAGCGTCCGTTCAAGAACATATCGCCTTGCGGGGTATACTGGAAGGAAAGATCGCCGCCACCCTCCAGATTGATATGGTTGGACTGGTCGGGACTTAAATCCACGTTCGCTTGTACGGCGGGATCGATGTGGATCGTCATCAGCATGTCCATGCCTCCCATCGGCAACGGGGGTTTACGAGGCATGCGCCGGCGTAAGGTATCCGTGAAAGAGGTGAAGGTTACCATGTCCGACATACGGTCTTGCACGGTCAGCGGGGAGTCTTTCAGCACGTAGGTGATATTCGTCCCGCCCAATAATTGCAAGTCGCCTCGCATGGTCAAGGCATCCAACGGCCCGCGTACGGTAGAATTCAGGTTGACGAACAGCTTTCCGTAGACAAGGCTTTCTTCGTTTTTCTTAACGTTCAGCAGTTGCAAGTTATTCGCCGTTAGTTTAAGATTGGCGGTCATGCGGGATAAATTGTTGAAATCCACTTCTCCGTTGATGATAAACGGATTCTTGTTGTATGCGTAAATACCATATTGGTTGAACAAGATCCGGTTGTTCTTTATTTCTATCTTTTTATCGTCGAAACGGAAGGTAGAACCTGCGGCGCCTACATAAACGGAGGCGGTATCGAGAATCAGATATCCCTCGGCCATGGGTTTATCGCTTTGTCCGCTGATAGCGAGCGTACCATCGAGGTCTCCGCCCATTTTCGCCATATCATCCGGAATGAACGGGTTGGCGATATCCAAGGGGAAGTGCATGAACTCGACAGTACCGCTGATATGGTCGGTCTCGCCCATCTGGTATAAGGCGGTAATGGCACTCACCTCTTTCCGGTCCCGGAAAAGGTGCATATCCACTTGATGGTTCCCCTGCTCTAAAGGTAGATAGACTGCGTTGAACATGAGTTCGCCGACCCGCTCGTTCTCATAATACAGATCATCAATGTTCATATCCGCCACGACCATGAAGGCCGAGTCGGAAGGAGCGTACTGGAAATCGGCGTTCAATATACCTTTCATCGGCGGGATATAGCTGAATGCGTTGGAGATAATCCCAAGGTCGATCTGGTTCAACTCGGCGTGGACTTCCTCCATCTCGTCACTTTCCGCTTGGGAGTGTATCCACAAGGCGGCGTTATTATCTCCGCTGAGTCGCAGGTTCGCCTCGATATCCTTCATGCTGCGTACCACGACGTAATTATCCGGGTTCAGCTTGAAAGGGCGGAACGCTATGATCGGGTCATCGGGGAAGAGATGGAACTTGACCCCGTTCTGTATCTTATCGGCCCGGATTCCGAGCAACAAGCCGGTCTCGCCTTTCCCGTCCTTGAAATAAAGGCGGGCGTCGCCGAAGTCATAACGTATTTGCCCGTCCAGCCCGGCGCTGAAAGGTTGTTGCTGCCTGTATTTATTCTTGATCACTTGGGCGCTATAGAGTAATCCGAGCGAATCTTGGTGCATCTCTGCCCGGATGGTATCGATCTGCATCGTATCCCGTGCCAGATCGTAAATGGAGGCATCCATGCGTATACCCGTTTCCGGTGAGGTATAGGCGTTCATGGCGATGCTCTTGAAATCTACGTAATAGGTTTGGAGATAGTTGTAGATCGGATTGTCCTGTCCTGCCCGTACCTCAAGGTACATATCGGGGAGGAGCGGGCGAAGGATCTCCAGATTGACAGTCGAGTCCCGTTCCAATTGGAGGGTGATATCGTTCGATACCTTAGTCAACTTATCCGTGATGTGGTGTATGCAATCATTACCCGTGAGGATGATCCCTAAATCCCCGGCGTGGAAAGACACACGGGTGGTATCGATATCCGTCCGGGCATGCAAGGTCAGCGTTTTCGGCTTGAAACTTTGTTTTGGGGTGACGACCTCCCAGTTTCCTAACGTAACGTCGATCGTGTTATCTTCATCCAGATTACTTTCTACCTCTGCGAAGAGCTGGAAAGAGGTGGCGAAGGGATTTGCCATTAAGTGCATACCCTGTAAATCCATGTTCTCTACATCCGCTATCAACATCGCTTTCACCTCGTGCTTGTGGAGGGTCGCGTTTAAGGAGACATCCATTTTCGCCAAC
>OHHM01000661.1_pt1 | contig 12476 bp, 8 predicted proteins | sample 1568091 | NCBI WGS metagenome assembly OHHM01 (sample SAMEA3879525, study PRJEB24766) | human gut metagenome | biome: human-associated habitat; feature: feces | place: USA | collected 1985/1987 | reverse complement strand
TACCTGGGTGCGGGGGTTCAGATGGCGCAGCATGAACCAAGCCCGCGGGGTGTTGTAGACATGGTCGGCATCGTCGTGGCTGCCAAAGGCGGCACGGGGGTCAAATACACCATCCATGGAAAGATCCAGATGGTTGTCGGCAATAAACTGGCGCAGGTCGGCAGAGCACAGATGCTCCCGCCGTGCGCCAAAAGCGTCCTGCAGGTCAAAGGAATCCAGTCCGAACTGGTTGGGCATCACAACATAGGCGTCGTCCGGTACCCGGCGGGCGATCCAGTGATGGCCGCCGATGGTCTCCAGCCACCAGATCTCGTTTACGTCCTGGAAGGCGATACCGTTCTTTTCATAGGTGCCGTACTGCTCCAGCAGGCTGCCCAGGCGGGCCACACCCTCCCGGGCCGAGCGGATGTAGGGCAGCACCAGGCGGACGATGTCCTCTTCCCCGATGCCGCCGGGGACCATGGGGTCTGCCCCCAGCACCCGGGGGTTGGAGGTGATGGTCTCGGTAGCGGTCATGCCGACATTGGCTTCATTGACGCCGGAGGCTGCCCAGATCCCCTCGCCCTCTATGGCATTGGGCAGGATGGAGCAGCGCAGCGCCGCAGCCGGCAGAGGGATCTCCACATGAGAGATCACCGACCGGTAGACCGGGGACTGTTCGTCCGGGTGCAGGATGGTGAACTTTTTGGGCATAAAATGTCCTGCGCCGGAGTCATCGTTGCGGGCGATCATGGTCGAGCCATCGTAGCTGGCCTTTTTGCCCACCAAAATCGTTGTACAAGGCATGGAAAAGACCTCCTCTTCTTTTTAGCCCCGGTGGTATGGACCAGGGCGGCAAACATCTTTCCTTGATTGTAGCACGCAGGCTGTGGCAGCTCAAGAGGAAAAACGCAGCCGGGCAGTCCCACATATATAAGGAAAAGGAAAACAGGATTGCATTTCGGTGCGCGGATGATATGATTAAAGGGAGAGAACACAAGAAACGGGACTGGGCAGATAGGGCGGATGCGGCAAAGCCACGGCCCCTGTGCCCCGTGCAGGAGGGGGAAACGAAATGATCTATACCGTAACGTTCAACCCGGCGATTGATTATGTGGTGCAGCTGGACAGCCCGCTGGAGATCGGCGGGGTCAACCGGGCCAGCGCCGAACACTGCGTGCTGGGAGGCAAAGGCATCAATGTTTCGGGGGTACTGACAGAACTGGGCTGCGGGAATGTGGCGCTGGGTTTTGTGGCGGGGGAGACCGGGGCCTGGCTGGAGCGGGGTCTGGCTGCCCGGGGGCAGCAGACCGACTTTATCCGGCTGGACAGCGGGATGACCCGCATCAATGTAAAGATCAAGGGCGCAGAGGAGACCGAACTCAACGGCGCAGGCCCGCAGATCACCCCCGAGGCGATGGAACAGCTGTACCGGAAGCTGGATGCCCTTCTGCCGGGGGATGTCCTTGTATTGGCGGGCAGTATCCCTGCCTGTCTGCCCCAGGACACCTATCAGCAGATCCTGACCCGGCTGAAGGGGAAGGGGGTCCGGACGGCGGTAGATGCCACCGGGCAGCTGCTGATGAATGTTCTGCCCTACCGCCCTTTCCTGATCAAGCCGAACCATCACGAGCTGGCAGAGCTGCTGGGTCGGGCGCTGTATGGGGACCAGGAGATCGCCGGCGCTGCCCGTGTATTGCAGCAAAAAGGCGCACGGAATGTGCTGGTGAGCATGGCCGGAGAGGGGGCGCTTTTGCTGGACGAAGAGGGCTGGGTCCACCGCATCGGCACCCCGCAGGGACGGGTGGTCAACAGCGTGGGGGCCGGAGACAGTATGCTGGCGGGCTTTATGGCTGGGTACCTGGACAGCGGCTGCTATGACCACGCTCTGCGGCTGGGCACTGCCTGCGGCAGCGCTACGGCATTTTGTCTGGGACTGGCGCAGCGCCCGCAGATCGAACAGATGCTGACGCAGCTGGAGAAGGCTGCCTGCCGGACGGCAAAGGATGCAGATTGAAAAATAGAAATATCCATTAAAATATACAACAAGGCAAAAAAGGGCGGCCATACCACGTGCATGGCCGCCTTTTTTGGTATATGAAGGATATTGGACGAAAATTTGGGCGGGTTTTGACGAAAAAATTGTGGATTGTGACCGAAAAAAAGTTTGTGATATATAAGATATGACGAAAGTAGCCCACACAAAAAGGACGTTTGGCGTTTTTGTTGAAAAAGAAAATAAAACATGATACAATGAACGCTAAAGATATTTTTGCGGCAGAAAAAACAAAATTGCTGCACCCCACCGTGCTTTGTATCGGGGTTTGGCAGACCCGGTCCTGGGCTGCTGTTTGGGCAGCCGGGAGCAAAGCTTTCTGCACAGCAGGACGGAGGGTTGTGGAAAATTCGGTCCACAAAAAGGGGGAAACGATCGTTGTCGATCCAATTTTTACAATATCAGCAGGAGATGTTCCGGTCGGTAATGGAGCGTCTGAATAAGGAAGGACGCGCAGTCGTGGTGCAGCCCAAGGGCACCCACAGCCGGGCTATTGTGGAACAGCTGTGCAAGAGCTGCCCGGAGCAGGCGCTGCTGTGGCTTGCACCGGAGTGTCCGCAGAGCCAAGGAAAGGTCAAAGGGCTCTCGTACCAGCAGCTGGCGGCTTTGACCCCGGAACAGTGGGTGGAGCTGGTCCGCTTTGCGCCGGAGTACCTTGTCTTGGAGGATTTTCATCACAAGGGCAGCGGCAGCTGGGCCGAGGCGCTTTGGGCACTGCTGGAGCTGTGCCCGAAGCTGCGGGTGCTGGGCCTGACCAATATCCCTGTGCGGGAGTGGGGCGTGCGGCCCGCTTTGGCAGATGAGCTGTTCCGCGGGCATCTGGCAGCGGAGCTGACGCTGGGCGAGGCGATCGCATATGGTTTGCTGCCTGCGCCGGAATACACCGTGCTGCTGGCACCGGAGCAGCCCATGCTGCAGCGTCTGCGGGGCAACATCAAGAGCCTGCGTGTGGGTGGCGGCCCGGAGCCTCTGCGGGAAGAGCTGGAGGCGCTGCGCTGTGCGCTGGAACATGGCCCCTGCTTTGGAGAACTGGCGGCACAGGCGGTCAGCCGGCGCAATGGTCTTTATCTGGCGGTGTGTGTGGACGAAGCACAGCGTCAGATGGTGATGCCCCGCATCAAGGAGTGGCTGGCCCTGGTCAACCCCCGGGTGGAGGCATTCCGCGCCGGTGTGCCGGATATGCCCACAGCCCATGACCCGGAGACCAAGGGTATGAAACTGGTGTTCTGCACACCGGAGAATGCTGCCCAGGCCGGGCATGGATATGACGGTGCACTGTTGTTCCGCCGCGGGCAGGATACAGCGCAGTTCCGCCGGCAGCTGAACTGTGCCCTGGAAGCCTGCCGCGGCCCGCAGACCGAGATCCTGGATGTGCTGGACGATCTGGAGGCAGTGGAGGATGTCAAGCTGCTGAAAAACAGCATCGCTCTGGCTGTGCGCCATCTGCGGGCAGCAGGGGCAGCGGTCCTGCCGCTGGAAAAGCTGGCACTGAACGAGCCTTTGAAAGAGATCAAGCAGATGTACCAGCAGCTGCGCCGGGATCTGGATACCGGGTGGGATGCAGCCCTGGTGCAGGCGCAGAAATACTATTCGGCCAATGGCACCCTGGAGATGCCCCGCAAGATGATCGTGGGGGACAATCTGGACCTGAGCGCCTGGGTGGCTGCCCAGCGTCAAGTGCGGATCGGCCGGCGGCCTGGCTACCTGACCCAGCGGCAGATCGAGCAGCTGGATGAGCTGAAACTGCCCTGGCAGGGCCTCAGCGGGCAGACCTGGGAGCGGGGCTGCCAGGCAGCGCAGCGCTACCGTGCAAAATATGGCGACCTGCTGGTGCCGGTGCGCTATCAGTCGGAGGACGGCCTGTGCCTGGGAGAGTGGATCGTATACAACCGCCAGCGCCGGCAGACCGGGATGATGTCTGAGGATCGGGTGGACCGGCTGCAGAACCTGGGTATGGTATGGGATACCTCTGCGGCGATGTGGCAGCACAATTACCGGGAGGCTATGCGGTATTACCTGGACCATGGCAACCTGGAAGTTCCGGTAAAGTATGTCACGCCAAGCGGTTTTGCACTGGGGACCTGGCTGGGCACCCAGCGTGCCGCCTATAAAGCGGAGCAGCTTACCCCGGAGCAGACCGCACAGCTGGAGGCTCTGGGCGTGGACTGGACCGACCGGAACAACCGCAAATGGCAGATCGCCTATGAGTCGGCTGTGCGTTACTATCAGGCCCATGGCAATCTGAATGTCCCTTCGGAGTATGTGGACGAGAACGGGGTCTTGCTGGGCAAGTGGATCTCCCGGCAGCGGTATGCAAACCAGAACCCGGAGAGCAGCAGTGCCCGCATGACCGAGGAGCGCCGCCAACTGCTGGATAAGATCGGCATGGAGTGGGGCAAGGCAGAGCCGTGGCAGGAGCATTATAAGCTGGCTTTGGCCTACCGGCAGGAGCATGGCACCCTGCGGGTGCCCGCCACCTATAAAACAGAGGACGGCGTCTGGCTGGGCACCTGGCTGTGCCGCCAGCGGGCGGCGCTGCGCAAGGGCAATTCTCTTTCGCCGGAGCGCCGGGCGATCTTGGAGCAGCTGTTTGCCGGAGAGGAAGAGAAAAAGCCTGCAAAGCCCCGGGTGCGCTGCGCTCGCCGGGAGCAGAACTGGCAGCAGAATTACCGCCGTGCAAAGGCATATTACAAGACCCACGGCAATCTGCTGGTGCCGGCCAGCTATGTGGATGAGACCGGATGCCGGCTGGGTGTGTGGATCTCCAACCTGCGCGCAGCGCGGAAAAAGCGGCCGGATTCCTCGCAGGTGACGGCGCAGCACGTGGCGATGCTGGACGAGATCGGCATGGAGTGGGATGCCCGCACTGCAAAGTGGGAGTGTGCCTATGCCCGGGCGGTGGAGTATCGCGCCGCCCACGGCAGCCTGCTGGTGCCGGTGAACTATAAAACAGAGGACGGCTTCTGCCTGGGTGACTGGGTGCGCCGTATGCGGGAGGCCCGCCAGGAGAAGGACCCCAAGCTCACCGAGAGCCGGATCCAGAGGCTGAGCTCTCTGGGCATGGTCTGGGATATGGACTGAGTGTCCGTTCTGGTTGATAAAACAAAGCAAAACATCCGTACCCTTAGGGGTGCGGATGTTTTTTTGTATGGCGGGCCGGAGAAATCTGCCTTGCGGATCGGTGCAGCGCCCCTGGATCGGGACCAGGATGGTTCCAGTTTAAAGGGCATATTTTTTATTGATAGTAAACACGGAGAAAAAAATTTTGGCCGAGGTATTGACAAATTTCAAAAAACGTGTATGCTTGTATTAAGCACTTAATACAGCAACACAACAAAGGAGGTGCTTTCATGGGCGAGCAGTTTGACGCTACAAGACCGATCTACGCCCAGATCGCCGAACGGATGACCGGGCGCATCCTGTCGGGAGAATACCCCCCCGGAGCGCACTTGGAATCGGTGCGAGAGCTGGCTGCGGCTGCGGGGGTCAACCCCAATACCATGCAGCGGGCGTTGGCTTATATGGAATCAGAGGGGCTGCTGCGCACAGAGCGCACAGCGGGGCGGTACATCACCGACGATGCCGCTTTGCTGGAGCGGCTGCGCCGCCGCTCCGCACACAAGATCGCCAAAGAATACCTGGATAAAATGCGGGATATCGGCTATGGGCCGGACAAGGCCGCAGAGTTTGTGGCTCAGTGGAGCCAAGAGGAGGAAGAGATATGAATGAGATCCTGACCTGTGAGGGATTGTCCAAGCGGTACGGCAAGGGCCAGACTGCTCTGGATGGGGTGGAGCTGCACCTGGAACCGGGGCGCATCGTGGGTCTGCTGGGGCCGAACGGCAGCGGCAAGACCACCCTGATCAAGCTGGCAAACGGCCTGCTGCAGCCCAGCGCAGGCACGGTGAAGATCGCCGGCATGACCCCCGGCCCGGAGACAAAGGCGCTGGTGTCCTACCTGCCGGATGCAGCGTATCTGCCGGATCGGATGCAGGTGGAACAGCTGGTGGAGATGTTCCGGGATTTTTATGCGGATTTTGATCCGAACCGCGCCAAAGAGATGCTGGACCGGCTGTCCATCTCACCCAAGGCAGCGCTGAAAAGTCTGTCCAAGGGCAATAAGGAGAAGGTGCAGCTGATCCTGGCCATGAGCCGCCGGGCAAAGTGCTATCTGCTGGACGAGCCCATCGGCGGGGTGGACCCGGCAGCGCGGGAATATATCCTGAACACGATCCTGACCAACTACAACGAGGATGCGCTGGTGGTGCTGTCCACCCACCTGATCGAGGATGTAGAGCCGGTGCTGGACGAAGCCGTATTTTTGAAGGAGGGCCGGGTGCTGGCTCATCGTGCGGTGGATGAGATCCGGGAGACAGAGGGAAAGAGCGTGGACGCATATTTCCGGGAGGTATTCAAATGCTGAAGCAACTGTTAAAGTATGAATTCAAAGCCACTTGCGGGTATTATGGCAGTGCCTATCTGGTGCTGCTGGCCTCTGCGCTGCTGCTGGGGCTGGGGGCCACCCATATGCCGCAGGCCGAAATGGAGACGGTGTGGGCGATCATGGCGCTGGTATATATGGGCACCATCCTGGCCATCATCGTGCTGACCGTGCAGCAGATCATCCAGCGCTTTACGGGAAACCTGCTGGGACGGGAAGGCTACCTGATGCACACTTTGCCGGTAAGCCCTGCCCAGCTGATCCTTTCCAAGCTGCTGTCCAGCGCCGTGTGGGGCATTTGCAGCCTTTGCGTGGGCGTGCTGTCGGTGGTGGTGCTGATGCTGGCTTCTCAGCCGGAGTTTATTTTCCGCATGGGAGAGCTGTTCTCGCTGCTGGTGGGGGTCCTGGGGGACTTCCCGGAGGAGACCGGATATGTGATCTCGCTGCTGGCGGGGGCATTTTTGATGTTTTTGGCCTGGGCTGCCTGCCAGGTGCTGCGGGTCTATGCCTGCTGTATGGTGGGACACCAGGTGCCCCGGTATATGGCGCCGGTGGGGATCGTGAGCTTTTTTGTGATCAGTGCTGCACAGGGCTGGCTGGAAAAGCTGGTGGTGGCTGGCGGCACCTGGCTGGCGGTCAAGGTGCTGGGACAGCAGGCGCTGGTCCTTACGCCGGGGGAGGGCTCCTTCTTCTGGCTGTATGTAGTCGGGTTTATCCTGATGCAGGCCGTATTTGGAGCTTTGTATTTCCTGGTAACGGATTGGATGATGAAAAACCGCCTGAACCTGGAGTGATAAAGAGGAATAAAAGCGGCGTTTCAGGACATTTGCAGCCGGCAAAAAATGCGGCGGCAGCGATAGAAAGAAGGGGGGCTTCGGCCCCTCTTTTTTGTGCGGTAGGCATGGGCGTGGTGTTGAAAACACGAAGGAACCAAGAACAAAACGTGACTGAGTTACTTGACGAAATTGGGAATAATATGGTATTGTTTGCCCGCTGAAAAAAGAAGTGCTTTTAAATAAAGTACGATTAAACGGCAAAAATTACCGCATAGGAGAGGGAGAACATGACCATGACCAAGACCACCGCCAAAAAGCTTGCAGCCGCTGCTGCTATGTGCCTGACAGTAGGCGTTGTTTTAGCAGTTGGGACCGGAAAATTTGCAAAAAAAACGCAGATCCAGGGTGTGCAGATCGGGCAGGCATATGCTGCCGTCAACGGTACCCGCAGCTTTACAGAGGCAGTTGCTGTGGTGCAGAACGATGTGCTGGTAGGCGCCTATCTGGATGACTTCCAGTTCAACGACGCAAAGCCGGAGGTGGTGGGTGTGCCCAACAGCGACGCTGCCTTTGGTGCAGACTATGCAGAGGGTCAGGTCCTGATGTCCAAGCGGGAAAATACTGGGTTTTACAGTCAGCTGATGACCGACTACGCAGGCTCTACGGTTTCCATCGATGCAAACTTTGATGCGATCCAGGAGTTTGCCGTGGGCAAGACCATTGCGGAGCTGAAGGCAGTGGCTGCCAAGGGCGCAGAGGCTGTGGACGCTGTGTCCGGTGCGACCCTGGCGGATACCGCAGGGTATCTGTCGGCGCTGGTCCAGGCGGCGGAGGCTGCGCAGAGCAATGCAGTGGCTCCGTTTGAGGGGGATGTCCGTCAGCTGGAGCTGAAGGTGGTGTACTCTGCCGCCAACGGGGACAACTGCTTTACCTCCGGTGCGGCAGTCACCTGCGGGGATACCATCGTGGCCAGCTATGTGGATGAGTTCCAGTTCATGGATGCCAGCCCGGAGATCATTGGCGTGCCCAACAGCGATGCCGACCTGAGCGCCGGCTATGCATCGGGCAAGGTGCTGGCCTCCAAGCGGGTGAACACCAAGCCTTACAGCCAGATGATGGCAGATTATGCTGGCTCTACGGTCACCATCGATGCCAACTACAACTCCATCCAGGAGCACCTGGAAGGCATGAGCATTGCAGCTGCCGCAGCCCTGAGCCAGGATGCAGCCGCAGTGGACGCTGTGTCCGGCGCTACCCTGGTGAACACTGCAAATTATGTGGGCGTTATCGTGGACGCTGCACAGAAGTAAACGTTCCGACGTTTTGCCGCTTCCGGTGCTTTTACGGCCCGGAGGCGGCTTTTTTCTGCCAAAAGCGCAAAAAAATCCCGTTCTGCGTGCGTATCCCTATGCAAACCGGGCACAAAGCGGTATACTGAAAATAACTATGCCTGTGAGCGGTAAAAACGGAGGACGGAAACCATGGACCATAGCCTGTACAAAGCATATCTCAAGATCCTGCAAGAGGAGCTGGTGCCTGCCATGGGCTGCACCGAGCCGATCGCGGTGGCCTATGCCGGAGCGCTGGCAGCCCGGGCGCTGGGCTGCCCCCCGGAGCGGGTAGAAGTGGCCGCCAGTGCCAACATCATCAAAAATGTCAAGAGCGTGGTGGTGCCCCACACCGGCGGACGCCGCGGCATTGCCGCCGCTGCTGCTGCCGGCATCATAGCCGGGGACCCGGAGGCCGAGCTGGAAGTGCTGCAGGGCATCGGCGAAGCCGAATTGGAGGCGCTGGGGCGCTTTTTGGATACGGTGCCTGTGCAGGTGGAGCGGTCCGGCAAGCCCTATCTGTTTGATATCCAGGTGCGGCTATTTGGCGGCGGACATACGGCCTTTGCAGAGATCGCAGGCCGCCACACCAACGTCATTGCCCTGCAGCGGGATGGACAGGTGCTGGTGGAGCGCCCTTATGAGGAGCAGCCGGCTGCACCGGGGGCAGACCGCGCTCTGCTGACGGTGGAAGGCATCGTGGAGTTTGCAGAGACCGCCCGCATCGAGGATGTGCGGGAGACCTTGCAGCGGCAGATCGACTGCAACACCGCTATTGCCCGCCAGGGGCTTACTGGGCGCTGGGGTGCAGGCATTGGGCGCATCCTGCTGCGCTCTTACGGCGATACGGTGCACAACCGGGCCAAAGCCTGGGCGGCGGCAGGGTCGGATGCCCGAATGAACGGCTGTGAGCTGCCGGTGGTCATCAACTCCGGCAGCGGCAATCAGGGACTGACGGCCTCGCTGCCGGTGATCATTTACGCCAAGGAGCTTGGGTCCGGAGAGGAGCAGCTGTTCCGTGCGCTGCTGGTGTCCAACCTGGTTACCATCCACCTCAAAACCGGCATTGGACCGCTGTCTGCCTACTGCGGTGCTACCAGCGCAGGCTGCGGCGCAGGTGCGGGCATCACCTATTTGTACGGCGGCCGCTATAACGAGATCGCCCATACAGTGGTCAATGCACTGGCCATCAACTCCGGCATGATCTGTGACGGAGCTAAGGCCAGCTGCGCCGCCAAGATCGCTTCCGCTGTGGAGGCGGGTCTGCTGGGGATGCAGATGCAGATGCACGACAGCGAATTTGTGGGCGGAGACGGCATCGTGACCAAAGGCGTGGAGAACACCATCCGCAATGTGGGGCGTTTGGCGCATGACGGCATGGCAGAGACGGACCGGGAGATCATTCGCCTGATGATCGCACCCGGCTGCTGAGACGATATCTGCCCAGTGAAAAACAAGAAAAAAACGGAAGGTTTTTAGAATATTCAAGAAAAATACATAGAAATCTTTGGGCGTATATGGTAATATTAGGGGGATGAAGGCCCGCACCCGGCGGGCACTGAGATGGAATATCAGGGAGGAACGGTATCTATGGCAGACCGCATTGTTTTGAACACGATTTCCTACCACGGCCACGGCGCGATCGAGAACATCGTACCGGAGCTGACCGCCCGCGGCTACAAAAAAGCCTTTGTTTGCTCTGACCCGGATCTGATCAAGTTCGGCGTGACCACCAAGGTCACCGACCTGCTGGACGCCGCAGGCTTTGCCTACAGTGTGTACAGCGATATCAAGCCCAACCCCACCATCGCCAATGTGCAGGACGGCGTGGCCGCATTTAAGGCTGCGGAGGCGGACTGCATCGTTACCATCGGCGGCGGCTCCTCCATGGACACCGCTAAGGCCATCGGCATCATTATCAACAACCCCGAGTTCGCCGATGTCCGCAGCCTCGAGGGCGTTGCTCCGACTAAGAACCACGCCGTGTTCACCATCGCTGTGCCGACGACCGCCGGTACCGCCGCTGAGGTGACCATCAACTACGTCATCACCGACCCCGAGAAGGTCCGCAAGTTCGTGTGTGTCGACACCAACGACGCCCCCGAGGTCGCCGTCGTCGACCCCGACATGATGGCTTCCATGCCCGCCGGCCTGACTGCTTCCACCGGCATGGACGCTCTGACCCACGCCATCGAGGGCTACACCACCAAGGGCGCTTGGGAGCTCTCCGACATGTTCCACTTTGAGGCCATTAAGCTGATCAGCGAGAACCTGCGCGACTCTGTCGCCGAGGCCAAGTCCGGTAAGCCCGGCTCCGGCCGCGAGGGCATGGCTCTTGGCCAGTATGTCGCCGGCATGGGCTTCTCCAATGTTGGCCTGGGTATCGACCACGCCATGGCTCACACCCTGTCCGCTCACTACGACACCCCGCATGGCGTCGCCTGCGCCATGCTGCTGCCGATCGCCATGGAGTTCAACAAGCCGGTTTGCGCCGAGCGTCTGGCCAAGGTCGCCGTCGCCATGGGCGTTGACACCACGGGCATGAGCACCGACGAGGCTGCCGACGCTGCTATCGCCGCCGTCAAGCAGCTTTCCGCCGACGTGAACATTCCGTATGTCTGCGAGGCCATGAAGGCTGACGAGATCGAGATCCTGGCCAAGGACGCCATGGCCGACGCCTGCTTCCCGGGTAACCCGCGCGAGGCGACGCTCGACGACGTCATCGAGCTCTTCAAGAAGATCTGCCCGGCTGCCTAACTTGGCTCGGCGGGCCCCTGCCCGTTAGCCCCACAATCTTTCCGCAGGACGGAGGAAGCCCCCGCCGCACGTAGTGCGCAGCGGGGGCTTCCGACATGTCCGAGGACGTTTTCAGAGCTTTACCCAGTAGGGTCCCGAGGGGATATGTGTGCTACTCAGCCATCTGAGCCTGGACGGCGGTGATGGCCACGACACCCACGATGTCGTCGGCAGAGCAGCCGCGTGAAAGGTCGTTAACCGGCTTGGCGATGCCCTGCAGGATGGGACCGTAAGCGTCGGCGCCGGCAAAGCGCTGGACCAGCTTGTAGCCGATGTTGCCGGCCTCGAGGTCGGGGAACACGAGTACGTTCGCCTTGCCGGCGACCGGGGAGCCCGGGGCCTTGAGTTGCGCCACGGTGGGCACGATGGCGGCATCGAGCTGAAGGTCGCCGTCGATGGCGAGCTCGGGAGCCTTGTCCTTGCAGAACGCCACAGCCTCCTGGACCTTCTTGGCGACTTCGCCGCCAGCGGAGCCCATAGTGGAGTAAGAGAGCATGGCCACGTGCGGCTCAACGTTGCCCATGAAGGTGGACCAGGAGTGAGCGGAGGCGATGGCGATCTCGGAGAGCTCGTCGGAGGACGGGTTGATGTTGAGGCCGCAGTCGGCAAAGATCAGCGTGCCGTCGGTGCCGAACTGCGGAGTGTCGGTGCACATAACGAAGAAGGCCGAGACCAGCTTGGTGCCCGGGGCGGTCTTAAGGATCTGCAGTGCGGGGCGCAGGGTGTCGGCGGTGGAGTGGCAGGCGCCGGAAACCAGGCCGTCGGCATCGCCCATCTTGACCATCATGGTGCCAAAGTAGGTAGCGTCCATCACCTGGGCGCGAGCCTGCTCGATGGTGACACCCTTCTTGGCGCGGAGCTCGGCAAACTTCTGCGCGTACTCCTCGTGCTTCTCGGCATTGCGCGGGTCGATGACGGTAGCGCCGGGAACGTTGATCTCGTCGGGGTTGCCCAGGATGACGATCTTTGCCAGGCCCTCCTCGATGATCTTGGTGGCTGCGACGATGGTGCGCGGATCCTCGCCCTCGGGCAGGACGATCGTCTTCTTGTCTGCCTTTGCCGCATTCTTCATACGGGTCAGAAAGTCACTCATCATTCTC
>OHHM01000648.1_pt1 | contig 12653 bp, 9 predicted proteins | sample 1568091 | NCBI WGS metagenome assembly OHHM01 (sample SAMEA3879525, study PRJEB24766) | human gut metagenome | biome: human-associated habitat; feature: feces | place: USA | collected 1985/1987 | reverse complement strand
TCGTTCTCCATCACGTAGCCGAACATCTTGTCGTTGGGGAAATAGTCGGCGATCAGGGCCGTCGAGGCGTGTGCGCGGTGCGCCGTGCCGAACGCGTCGTTGATGTAGCAGTCGGCATACGATGCGAGCTTCTTGACGAACTCCTTCTGCGGACCCTCCTTCAGCGCCTTCTTGGCGGCCTTCTTCTCCTCGTCGGTGGCGTCTTCGGCCAGACCGCGGGGCTTGCCCTCCTCCTCGGCGTAGAAACGCAGGTTTTCGAGCAGCATCACCTCGCCGGGTTTGAGGTTCCGGGCTGTTTCGGCCGCTTTTTCTCCCATGCAGTCGCCGGCGAAAATCACGGGTTTGCCCAGCAGCTTTTCGATCGCGGGGACGATCTGTCCGAGCGAATATTTCATATCGTTGTTCTTCTTGGGCCGTCCCAGATGCGACATCAGGATTACCGAGCCGCCCGCGTCGAGTACCTTGCGGATCGTGGGGATCGCCGCCCGGATGCGGGTGTCGTCCGTTACCTGGCCCTTGTCGTCGAGGGGGACGTTGAAGTCCACGCGGATAATCGCCCGCTTGCCTTTGAAATCGTAAGAATCGATTTTGAACATAATTCGAAATATTTAATGGTTGAACGTGCTGGTTCCACAACCGGCTATAACGTGACAAATTTAGCAAAATAGTTTGTAAATGCGTCGTGTCCGCCGGGGAATTTGAGATTGCGGGGGCGGGAAACGATCCTGCGGATCGCTTTCCGATGCCGGAATTTGTCCTTTTGCCTCGTGCCGGCGCTCTGTTTTCGGTGGAACATAGCGGGTTGTCCGTTTATTCCGTTTTCGTTCGCGGACGACTTCGGCGACCGGTCGCAAACTTGCGGAATCCGGGCCGGATTTTGCCGGATACCGCCTTGCGGGGCCCGGGATTTGCAGGGGTTGCCGTCGGGGAGGGTCCGGGGTCCGGCGGCGATCGGATAAAAAATTCGGCGACAGGTATCATTTTTATAAAAAACAACTATCTTTGCTGATAGTTTGATAGTAAAACACCCCTCGAACGTCACAAAATCTAACAATATGTACGGTAAAATTAAAGAACATTTGGAGCATGAGCTGGCCGAAATCAAAGCGGCAGGGCTCTACAAGAACGAACGCATCATCGAATCCCCGCAGCGTGCCGAGATCACGGTCGGCGGACGTCAGGTGCTGAATTTCTGTGCGAACAACTACCTCGGCCTTTCGGACAATCCGCGTCTGATCGAAGCGGCGAAGAAGGCGATGGACACACGCGGCTACGGCATGTCGTCCGTGCGTTTCATCTGCGGTTGCCAGGATATGCACAAGCAGCTCGAGAAGGCGATCGCCGACTATTTCGGTACCGAGGATACGATTCTCTATGCCGCTTGCTTCGACGCCAACGGCGGCGTGTTCGAGCCTCTGTTTACCGAGCAGGATGCGATCATCTCCGATTCGCTCAACCACGCGTCGATCATCGACGGCGTGCGTCTGTGCAAGGCCGTTCGCTACCGTTACGCCAACGCCGACATGGCCGAGCTGGAGGATTGCCTCAAGAAAGCCCAGGCACAGCGTTTCCGCATCATCGTAACCGACGGCGTCTTCTCGATGGACGGCAACGCCGCTCCGCTGGATGAGATCTGCAAGCTGGCCGAGAAATACGATGCGCTGGTGATGGTCGATGAGTGCCACTCGGCAGGCGTGCTGGGCAAGACCGGTCGCGGTATCACCGAACTCTACAACCTGCGCGGACAGGTCGATATCCTGACCGGTACGCTGGGCAAAGCCTTCGGCGGCGCGGTAGGCGGTTTCACCACCGGCCGCAAGGAGATTATCGACATGCTGCGCCAGCGTTCGCGCCCGTACCTCTTCTCGAACTCGCTGCCCCCTGCCGTAGTGGGTGCTTCGATCGAGATGTTCAAGATGCTCGGCGAGAGCGATGCGCTGCACGACAAGCTCGTGAAGAACGTCGAGCATTTCCGCAAGGGTATGATGGCCGCCGGCTTCGACATCAAGCCTACGCAGTCGGCTATCTGCGCCGTGATGCTCTACGATGCCAAACTGTCGCAGGATTTCGCCGCCCGTCTGCAGGACGAGGGTATCTTCGTGACCGGCTTCTACTATCCCGTGGTGCCGAAGGGACAGGCCCGTATCCGCGTGCAGGTTTCGGCCGGCCACACCACCGAGCAGCTCGACCGTTGCATCGCAGCGTTCGTGAAGATCGGTAAGGAGATGAACGTAATCAAATAAGTTTACAACCGACTAAAACGAGTTTTTCCATGCCTAAAGCAACTTTGGACGCTATCGACGGGAAGATTCTCCAGTACCTCGTCCGGAATGCACGCATGCCGTTCCTCGAGATCGCACGCGAGTGCGGGATTTCGGGTGCGGCCATTCACCAGCGTATCCGCAAGTTGCACGATTCGGGGGTGATCCTGGGAAGCCGCCTGATCGTGGACCCCAAGATGCTGGGTTTCGACGTATGCGCTCTGATCGGTATTTGCGTGCAGGATCCGATGTATATGATGCAGACGATGGAGAAACTCAAGGAGATTCCCGAAATCGTGGAGTGCCACTTCATCACCGGAAATTTCAACATTCTGGTAAAACTCTACTGCCTGGACAACGAACACCTGATGAAAACCATTTTCGACGGAATTCTGCGTATCCAGGGCATTTCGACCACCCAGACCTTCATTTCGCTCAACGAGGCTTTCCAACGCCAGGTGAGCATCGATTTCATCCGGGCTGCGGAGCGTTGAAAAGAGGACGGGAATAGGAAACGACGGGACGTGCCTGCGGGTGCGTCCCGTTTTTTATGGCTCCCGGGTCCTGCATCCTTGCGAATCCCGAAAATTGTGACTACCTTGCAGAGGCTATGGAAAATGAGAAAAAACCGACGATCATTCGTCTTACCAAGGAGTTTACATTCGAGGCGGCTCATGCGCTGGAGGGTTACGACGGCCTTTGCCGCGAGATTCACGGCCACTCCTATCGCCTGTTCGTGACGGTCAAGGGGACGCCTTGCGCCGACGAGTCGAATCCCAAGTTCGGCATGGTGATGGATTTCGGAGAGCTGAAACGGATTGTGAACGAACAGATCCTCTCCCGCCTCGACCATGCTTTCGTCATGCGCCGCACGGCCGAAAGCACCCGTGTAGCGGAACAGATCGGCTGTCGCTTCGGCCGCATCGTGCTGGTCGATTATCAGCCTACGTGCGAGAATATGCTCGCGGATTTCGCCGCCCGCATCGAAGCCAACCTGCCGTCCCATGTCAAGCTCCACGCCCTGCGTCTGCACGAAACGGCGACTTCGTTCGCCGAGTGGATGGCCGAGGATAACCGATAGAATCCGATGAAAAAACTCTTTCTTGTCGATGCCTATGCATTGATTTTCAAGTATTATTATGCGTTCATGGGGCGTCCCATGCGCAATCGTGCGGGGATGAATACCTCGGTGGTGTTCGGTTTCACGAAATTTCTGCGCGACATCCAGAAACGGGAACATCCCGACCTGCTGGGCGTCGCGTTCGACCCGAAAGGCGGCAGTTTCCGCCGCGAAATTTTCCCCGAATACAAGGCCAACCGTGCCGAAACGCCGGAGGATATCCTGTTGTCGGTGCCTTATGTCAAGCGGATCGTCGAGGCGATGTGTATTCCGGTGCTGGAGGTGCCCGGTTATGAGGCCGACGATGTGATCGGCACGCTCGCGCACAAGGGCGTCGAGGCGGGTTACGACGTTTTCATGGTTACGCCCGACAAGGACTACGGACAGTTGGTTTGCGACAACTGTAAGATCTACAAACAGAAAGGCAACGACGGTATCGAAATCGTCGGCCGGGAGGCGATCCGCGAGAAATACGGCATCGAGAATCCGCAGTTGGTACGCGACATCCTGGCGTTGTGGGGCGATGCTTCGGACAACATTCCCGGCGTGCCGGGCATCGGGGAAAAAACCGCCTGCAAGCTGGTGCAGGAGTGGGGGACGGTGGAAAATATCCTGCAAAACGCCGATCGGATCAAGAGCCGGCAGGGTGAGAAGATCGCCGAGTGGGGCGACAAACTCCTGTTGGCCAAGCGGCTGACGACCATCTGCCTGGACGTGCCGATCGACTTTCGGGAGGAAGATTTGACGGTGTGCGCCCCCAGGATCGACGAGCTGAAGGCCCTTTTCGCCGAACTGGATTTCCGGATGTTCCTGAACGATCTGACGAACCTGGCTCCTGCCGAACCGCTGCCCGAAGGGCCCCGTCAGGCGGCCCAGACCCAGTTGGCGGAGGTGGCGCGTGCGAAGTCCGCAGCCGCTAAAAAAGCTGCGCTGGCGGGGCAGGGAGATCTGTTCGCCCCCGCAGCCGATTCTGGGGAATCCCCGGCATCCGACCGGGGATCGGCGCCGTCCGATGAACAGACGGCGGAAAGCGAGGAGTTCGCCACGGCGCAAACCACACCCCACGCCTATACGATCGTGCGCAATGCGCAGGAGCTGGAGGCTGTTCTGCGCGAAGTGGCGGCCTGTCCGGAGTTTTGTTTCGATACCGAAACGACGGGATTCGACATTTTCAACGACCGGATCGTGGGGCTTTCGCTTGCGGTACGTCCTTACGAGGCGTGGTATATTCCGTTCAATGAATCCAATACGGCCGAATATGCGGCCCTTATCCGGCCGCTGTTCGCCGACGGGAAGATCGCCAAGATCGGACAGAACATCAAGTTCGACCTGATGGTGCTCGCTCGCCTGGGGGTCGAGATTCGCGGCCGGCTTTACGATACGATGATCCTCCATTACCTGCTCGATCCCGAGTCGCGTCACAACATGGATGCGCTGGCGATGCGCTACCTCAATTACCGGCCGATTTCGATCACTTCGCTCATCGGCAAGGGAGCCCGGCAGCTGACTATGGACATGATTTCGCTGGAGCGGGTGGCCGAATACGCTGCCGAGGATGCCGACGTGACGCTGCGCTTGAAACAGGTGCTGTGGCCGCAGGTCGAACAACTCGGACTCGGAGGGCTTTACCTCGAGGTCGAGGAGCCGATGATCGCTGTGCTGGCCGAGATCGAGACGGCCGGGGTGCGGATCGATTCGGAGGCGCTGGCCGAGTATGCCGTCGAACTCAATAAAACCCTCAACGATCTGGAGAGTGAGATCCGCCGTTTGGCGGACGAGCCGTCGCTCAACGTCAATTCGGCGCGGCAGTTGGGCGAGGTGCTCTTCGGGAAGCTCCGCATCGCGGAGAAGCCCAAGATGACCAAAACCAAGCAGTTTTCGACCGAGGAGGAGTACTTGCAGACCTTCGCCCACAAATACGAGATCGTCGATAAGATCCTCGAATACCGGGGCGTGAAGAAGCTGCTTTCGACCTATGTGGAGGCATTGCCTCTGCTGGTCAATCCGGTGACGGGCAAGATCCACACGTCGTTCAACCAGGCCGTGACAGCGACCGGACGGCTCTCCTCGACCAATCCCAACCTGCAAAATATTCCCGTGCGGGACGAGTTGGGACGCCGGATCCGGAAGGCGTTCATCCCTTCGGACGATGAGCACCTGCTGCTTTCGGCCGATTACAGCCAGGTGGAACTGCGCCTAATGGCTCACTTGAGCGGCGACGAGTCGCTGATCGCGGCTTTCGAACACGGCGAGGACGTACATGCGGCCACCGCCGCACGGCTTTTCGGCAAAGAGGTGGCCGAGGTGGACAGCGACGAACGCCGCAAGGCCAAGACCGCCAATTTCGGCATTATCTACGGTATTTCGGCTTTCGGCCTGAGCCAGCGGCTTGACATTCCCCGCAAGGAGGCCAAGGAGATCATCGAAGGTTATTTCGCCTCCTATCCCAAGGTCAAGGAGTACATGGACCGGGTGGTGGAAGAGGCCAAGCGCGACGGCTATGTTTCGACGATCTTCGGCCGCCGCCGCTACCTGAACGACATCGCTTCGCGCAACGCCGTGGCCCGCGGCCTGGCCGAGCGCAACGCCGTGAACGCCCCGATTCAGGGAAGCGCCGCCGACATCATGAAGATCGCCATGATCCGCGTGAGCCGCCGTTTCCGCGAGGAGGGTATCCGCTCGAAGGTGATCCTGCAGGTGCACGACGAGTTGGTGGTCGATATGCTTCGTTCGGAGCAGGAGCGCGTCATCGCCATCGTTACCGAGGCCATGGAGTCCGCCGCTGCGCTGCGCGTGCGGCTGGTGGTGGACTGCGGCGTGGGCGACAATTGGCTCGAAGCGCACTGATGCCCCGTTTCGACAGAATAGAATCCCCTGCCGCCCGATCGGGCGGCAGGGGATTCTATCTGGAAAGTGCATGCGGCAGGGTGCTTCGGACTGTTGTCTTCGGCGATATGTCCTTTGTGTGATTTCGACTTACGCTATGCCGTTTTCTCCGGAGGGGCTTTCGGAAGTTCTGCGCGGCACAGTTTCAGGGCTTGAATCCGTGCGGGAACCGGGCCTTTGTGGGTTGAAACTGCCTGCAAGGGATTTCGAAGGGGAACGGCTATCTCTTCGCCTCCCCCTTCTTGGCGATCGAGAACCGGAACACGAGTCCCCCTTCCGGGCGGTTCGCCACTTCGATTCGGCCGCCGTGGAAAAGTATGGCGTTGCGTACGATCGCCAGGCCGAGTCCGGTGCCTCCCGCCCGGCGCGAACGCCCCTTGTCGATCCGGTAGAAACGTTCGAAGAGGTAGGGCAGGTGTTCGGGATTGACGCCCGTGCCGTTGTCCGAGAATGAAAATTCGTAGCGGTCGTCCGTTTCGTCCGTCAGGGCGATGTCGATCCGGTTGCCGCCCGAGTAGTTGAGGGCGTTGTCCGTCAGGTTGCGGAAAACGGAGTAGAGCAATCCTTCGTTGCCCTCGACCGTCAGGGGACGGTCGCATGTCCAGTGTACCGTAAATCCGCGTCGGGCGCTTTCCGGGGCCGTGTCGGTTATCACTTCGCCGATCAGGGCGCGGAGGTCCACTTCGGTACGGTCGATCATCTGTCCTCCTTCGTCCAGCCGGGTGATCGACGATACGTCCTGCAACAGTTGCCGGAGCCGTTCGGACTGGGTGAAACACTTTTCGAGGAAGGCCCGCTGCGTCGCTGCGTCGATATGCGGATTGGCGATGAGGGTTTCGAGGTAGCCGTGGATGGAACTTACGGGGGTTTTCAACTCATGGTTGATATTGTTGGTCAATTGCCGCTTGATGCGGATTTTTTCCTGCTCCTCGTGCAGTGCGGCGGCATGTTCGCGGTCGCGCTCTGCGAGGGTCGCCTCCATTTGAACCATGTTTTTCGTGAACTGGCGGACCACGTAGTAGCCGACCAGACACAGCAGCAGGGTGACTGAACCCATGAACCACAGAAAGTTGCGGTCGGCGTTCAGCACCTGCGACAACGACACGGTGTAGGGCAGCGACGAGCGGACGATCCGGTCGCCGATGCGGGAGGCGGAGTAGAAGTAGGTGCGCCCGTTGTTCTCCGACTGGCGGCGGATCGTATAGCCGTGACCGTCGGTGAGGGCGGCCGCCACTTCCGGCCGGTCGAGGTGGTTCGACATCTCGGCCGGGGGTTCTTCGGAGTCATAGACGACCGTACCGTCCAGGTCGATCAGGGTGATGCGCAGCCCCTCGAAGAAGTCGGAGTGCGCATCGAAAAAGTCGTGGGGAGTGCGTGCATTGCTCAAAGCCTCTTCCAGTTGGGCGTTGATGATCTGCAACTGCGAATCGAGCAGCTCCGTGCGCAGCTCCTTCTCCCGGTGGTATTGGAAGCCGACGAAGCAGACGATGAGCAGCCACGAGAAGCCCAGCAGCCAGAGGAACGATTGCGTCTGATAGGAGTGTTTACTTTTCAAATCCATAGCCGTAGCCCAGGCGGGTCACCAGATGCGAGCCGTAGGGCCCGATTTTCTTGCGCAGGCGCGTGATGTTTACGTCGATCGTGCGGTCCAGGACGATCACTTCGTTGTTCCAGACCCGGGCGAGGATCTGTTCGCGCGAGAAGATCACCCTAGGGTGGGAAAGGAGCAGGGTGAGGATTTCGAACTCCTTTTTGGTCAGGGGAACCTCCTGTCCGTTCACCCGGCAGACCTTGCTCTGCAGGTCGAGGCAGAGCCCTTCGAAACAGATGGCTTCCTCCTCCTGCCGGGCTTGCGAGCGGCGCAGCACGCTCCGTACCCGGGCCGTCACTTCGCGCATCGAGAAGGGTTTGGAGATATAGTCGTCGGCACCCAGGTTCAAGCCCGCAACGGTGTCGTCTTCGGTGTCTTTGGCCGTGCAGAAGATGATCGGCACGGCAGCCGTTTCGGGCGAGGACTTGAGCATACGGGCCATTTTGAAGCCGCTGATCTCTCCCATCATTACGTCGAGCAGCAGCAGCGAATAACGTTCGGGATGCATCGCCAGCGCTTGTTCGGCGCTGTAAGCCACATCCACTTCGTATCCTTCGAGTTCGAGGTTGAATTTCAGGATTTCACACAGCGACTCTTCGTCGTCCACCACCAGAATTTTGTATTTCCCCATGACCTTCGTATTGATTCGACGCGTCAAAATTAGGGAATAAAACGGTTTCGCAAATCCGGAAGGATCGAAATTTCACGGAATTGTAACAGACGGTTCATAAAAACGAGGCATTTCCCGGATTTTGTAACGGGTTTGTAACAGGTTTGAAACGTCGTTATCATTTCCGCCCGGTACTTTTGTTCCCGAATGATAACTTTAGGCGTAAAACCAATTAAAAAAGTATGGAATCAATCTATTTAGGCATTGTCCTCTTCCTCTTTCTGCTGGCGATTTTCGATCTGGTGGTGGGTGTCAGCAACGATGCCGTGAATTTCCTGGGGTCGGCCGTCGGCGCCCGGGCCGCTTCGTTCAAGTGGATCATGGGCGTAGCTGCGGTGGGTATCCTGTGCGGCGCCGTCATGAGCAACGGTATGATGGATGTCGCCCGGCACGGGATTTTCAGGCCCGAACAGTTCTATTTCCAGGATATCATGTGTATCTGCCTGGCGGTCATGGCGATCGACGTGATTCTTCTGGACACCTTCAATACCCTGGGGCTGCCGACTTCGACTACCGTGTCGATCGTTTTCGAGTTGCTGGGAGGTGCGTTCGCTCTGGCGATGGTCAAGCTGGCCGCAGACGATACGGGGCTTACCTTTGCCGATATGCTGAATTCGGAAAAGGCTTTGTCGGTCATCATGGCCATCTTCCTTTCGGTGGCGATCGCATTCGTATTCGGCGCAGTGGTGCAATATATCGCCCGATTGATCTTTACTTTCAATTATAAGTCGCACATGAAGTGGTCCGCCGCGCTGTTCGGCGGTGTGGCGATGACGGCGATCATCTATTTCATTCTGATCAAGGGTATGAAGGATTCGTCGTTCATGACACCCGAACTGTCGGAGTGGATATCGACCTATACCCGTCATCTGGTGGCCGGTTGTTTCGTTTTCTTCTGCATTCTCTCGCAGGTGCTTTACTGGTGTCGGGTCAATATTTTCAAGGTGGTCACGCTGCTGGGAACTTTCGCCTTGGCGCTGGCCTTCGCCGGAAACGACCTGGTGAACTTCGTGGGCGTACCTCTGACGGGTTATTCTTCCTATATGGATTACGTCGCCAACGGCAACGGATCCGAAACGTTCCTGATGGATTCGCTGAACGCGCCCGCCCGGACGCCCTTCATCTTCCTGGCTCTTTCGGGCGTGGTGATGATCGTCGCCCTGACCACTTCGCGGAAGGCCCGGGGCGTTATCAAGACCTCGGTGGATCTGGCCCGTCAGGATGCCGGCGACGAAATGTTCGGTTCGTCGGGGCTGGCCCGGAGCATCGTACGCGCTTCGTCGTCCCTTGCTATGGGAATCGAAAATGTGATGCCCCAGGGGTTGAAACGCTGGCTCGGGAAACGCTTCGATAAGGACGAGGCGATTTTGGAGAACGGTGCCGCTTTCGATATGGTGCGTGCGGCGGTCAACCTGTTGCTGGCCAGCTTGCTGATCGCATTGGGCACCTCGCTCAAACTGCCTCTTTCGACTACTTACGTGGCCTTTATGGTGGCGATGGGTTCTTCGCTGGCCGATAAGGCCTGGGGCCGCGAGAGCGCCGTATTCCGCATTACGGGTGTGATTTCCGTGATCGGCGGCTGGTTCATTACGGCCGGTGCGGCTTTCGTGGCGACGTTCCTGCTCGCGCTCGCTATCTATTACGGCGGTACGATCGCTATGGTCGTGGTCGTAGCGCTGACGATTCTCTTCCTGATACGCAGCAATATCCGCTACCGCCGGAAGATGAAGGCCGAGCACGATGATGTTTTCAAGGGGATGATGACTTCCCGCGACAAGGCCGAAGTGTGGACGTTGCTCCGCCGACATATGACCGAGTCGCTCATGGCATCGGTAACGTTCGCCGAATCGACCTTCCGTCAGATTACCGACGGTTTGCTGAAGGAGGATATCAAGAGCCTGCGCAAAGCTGAACGGGCGCTCGGAGGAGAAAAAGACCTGCTCAAGCGGGTGCGTCGTCGGCAGATGCTCGCCATGCGCCGTATCGACCGCAACCTGGCGCTCGAAAAGAACACCTGGTTCCACACGGCGAGCAATGCTTCCGAGCAACTTTATTACTGTCTCAAACGTCTTTGCGAGCCGTGCAAGGAGCATGTCGGCAATAACTTCAACCCGATGCCTAAAGTTTATTTGCGGGAGTTCCTGCCCATTCGGACCCGGATTTTCAACCTGATGGTCGAGATTCGCCGCATGATGGAGCAGAACGACTATTCGGATATCGAGAATGTGCTGATCGAAGCCGAAGGATTGCGCGAATCCATTTCGACCGAGCGCAAGACCCAGATGTATCGGGTGCAGGAGGAGGGTAACAGCCTGCATGTTTCGCTCGTCTATTTGATTACGCTGCAAGAGTCTCAGGAATTGGTCGATACGTTGCGTCAGTTGCTGAAGGCTTGTAATAAGTTTACCAAATAAGTAATAAGTCGTATTTTGAACCTGCGATAGACAAAAACAGTGTTATTTGCACTGTTTTTGTCTATATTTGCGAAGCACGAGATGTTTCGAAGATGTCTAAATGGGTTTTAATCAATGTATTATACCTGTGTCTCGTATCTGACGACAAGATGAAAAGAGAATAGAGTTGCCTATGGAGAATTTTACCCGCAGAGTGGCCGGATGGCTTCTGTTATGCCTTGCGATGAGTGTGTCGTTGTCCGCATCGGCACAGCAACCTCCGGTGGAAAGGTCGGATGTGGAAACGGTGCCTGTGCAGGACGATCCGGAAGAGATGGTCGTCGAGTCTCGGCCGGAGGATACGAACCGTTCGAAGTCGGAAAAAGAGGACGATACGGACGACGATGAGGACGAGGACGACGATCGTACCTCTGCAGTGCGGAAGGATGTCGGGCGGGACGAGAGAGTCGGAAAGGAGGAGCGCTCGGAGAACGACAGGAAGCGTGACAAGAGCGACGATCGAGATGACAACGATGACGATGACGATGACGAAGGAGTTCGTATGCAGACCCGTTTTGAAGTATTGGCAGCTTCGGGAACGAAGAAGGAGTCGGAAAAAGTTCCTCCTGTGACAATCGACCTGTTGGGAACGCTCCGGGCCAAATTCGAGTACCAGCCCGGCGAGGGCGATGCCCGTTTCCAGGTTCGCAACGCCCGCTTCGGTGTGGCCGGCGAGATCTATTCGAAATTGGCTTACTGTATGGAGATCGACCTCTCGGACGAGGGTAAGATCAAGATGGTCAATGCGTATCTGGGAACCAAACTGTATAAGGGCCTCGGTTTCACGATCGGATACATGCGTGTGCCGTTTACCATCGATGCCCACCGTTCGCCCCATACGCAGTATTTTGCGAATCGTTCGTTCATCGCCAAGCAGGTGGGCAGCGTCCGCGATGTCGGAGCCACTCTGGGCTGGAAATTCGGCGAAAAGGTTCCGATCAACCTGCAAGTCGGCATGTTCAACGGGTCGGGTATCGACGACCAGAAGGATTTTTGGACCGACAAATTTAACTATGCGGCAAAGGCGCAGTTCGGTTTTGCCGAGGGAATGAATTTCGTGGTGAGCTACCAGACGACCCGTCCGGCCGATACGCGGATTCACCTCTACGACGTGGGGTGCTCCTACCGTCTGGGCGGTTGGTTCTTCGAGGCCGAGTATCTGCGTAAGGAGTATGCCCGCAATTCGTTCGCGGGCGTGAATGCTTTCGACGGATTTTTCTGTTATGACCTGCCCTTGCGCCGTGTCTTCAAAAAGATGTCGTTCGCAGGCCGTTACGACTATATGTCCGATCACAGCAACGGTATTTCCGACGACAACGGTCTGCTGTTCGTCAATGATCTGGAGCGTCATCGCGTCACGGCGGGTATTACGTTCAGCTTCGGATTGCCTTTTATGGCCGATATCCGGCTCAACTATGAGATGTATTTTTACGACAAGGGTGTCGTGCCCAAAGTTTCCGAACACGACAAGATCGTCCTGGAATTTATGGCTCACTTTTAGCCGTTTTAAGGATTTGAAAAAAGAAAACCCCGCAATTTTTTGTTGCGGGGTTTTCTTTTGCCTGTTCGGAGACATTTCGCAGCTCGTGTCGGAGAAATCCGGGAGGGTAGAGGAGTAGGAGTAGGAGTAGGAGTAGGAGTAGGAGTAGGAGTAGGAGTAGGAGTAGGAGTA
>OHHM01000645.1_pt1 | contig 12757 bp, 9 predicted proteins | sample 1568091 | NCBI WGS metagenome assembly OHHM01 (sample SAMEA3879525, study PRJEB24766) | human gut metagenome | biome: human-associated habitat; feature: feces | place: USA | collected 1985/1987 | reverse complement strand
GAGCATTAGCCTTCCAAGCTGAGGGTCGCGGGTTTGAGCCCCGTCTTCCGCTCTTTTTTTTTCTTGCTGTTATAGCTCAGTGGTAGAGCACTTCCTTGGTAAGGAAGAGGTCACGAGTTCAAGTCTCGTTAACAGCTCTTTGATAACGTAATTGCTGATTATTAATCAAATAAATAACAAGTAAAGCTATGGCTAAAGAGAAATTTGAACGTTCGAAACCGCACGTTAACATTGGTACTATCGGTCACGTTGACCACGGTAAAACCACTTTGACTGCTGCTATCACTACTGTGTTGGCTAAAAAAGGTCTTTCAGAATTGCGTTCTTTCGATTCTATCGACAACGCTCCTGAAGAAAAAGAAAGAGGTATTACTATCAATACTTCTCACGTAGAATATCAAACTGCAAATCGTCACTATGCTCACGTTGACTGTCCGGGTCACGCCGACTATGTAAAAAACATGGTTACAGGTGCTGCTCAGATGGATGGCGCAATTATTGTTTGTGCTGCAACTGATGGTCCGATGCCTCAGACTCGTGAACACATCCTGTTGGCTCGTCAGGTAAACGTACCTCGTTTGGTTGTTTTCTTGAACAAGTGTGATATGGTTGATGATGAAGAAATGTTGGAATTGGTAGAAATGGAAATGCGTGAATTGCTTTCATTCTATGATTTCGATGGTGATAATACTCCTATTATTCGTGGTTCTGCATTAGGTGCTTTGAATGGTGTTCCTCAATGGGAAGATAAAGTAATGGAGTTGATGGATGCAGTTGATACTTGGATTCCATTGCCTCCGCGTGATATTGATAAACCTTTCTTGATGCCTGTTGAAGACGTGTTCTCTATCACTGGTCGTGGTACTGTTGCTACAGGTCGTATCGAAGCTGGTATTATCCATGTAGGTGACGAAGTTGAAATTCTTGGTTTGGGTGAAGATAAGAAATCAGTTGTTACTGGCGTTGAAATGTTCCGTAAATTATTGGATCAAGGTGAAGCTGGTGATAATGTTGGTTTGTTGTTGCGTGGTATCGACAAAAACGAAATCAAACGTGGTATGATTTTGTGTAAGCCGGGTCAGGTTAAGGCTCACTCTAAGTTCAAAGCTGAGGTTTATATCTTGAAGAAAGAAGAAGGTGGTCGTCATACTCCGTTCCATAACAAGTATCGTCCTCAGTTCTACTTGCGTACTATGGACTGTACAGGTGAAATCACTTTGCCGGAAGGAACTGAAATGGTAATGCCTGGTGATAACGTAACTATTACAGTTGAGTTGATCTACCCGGTTGCATTGAATGTAGGTTTGCGTTTTGCTATCCGTGAAGGTGGACGTACTGTAGGTGCAGGTCAGATTACAGAACTTCTTGACTAATCACTAGATAATTAATATGATCAGTTCTCGGTCGTAAGACACCGGGAACTGATTTTTACGGGAGTAGCTCAGTTGGTAGAGCACCGGTCTCCAAAACCGGGTGTCGGGAGTTCGAGCCTCTCCTCCCGTGCTAAACTTGAAAGAATATGTTTCAGAAAGTAGCAAATTATTGTAAAGAATCTTATGACGAATTAGTCCATAAAGTATCATGGCCTACTCGTAAAGAACTTTCTAGTAGCGCAGTGGTTGTTTTATATGCTTCCCTACTCATTGCGCTAGTTGTTTTTCTTATGGATTCAGCCTTCCAGTTTGTAATGGAGGATATTATCTATCCGCACTAATTAATTGAATAAAATGTCTGAGATTGAAAAAAAGTGGTACGTATTACGTGCTGTTAGTGGAAAAGAAAGCAAGGTTAAGGAGTATCTTGATGCTGACATTAAGAACAGTGATCTTAGCGAGTATGTGTCTCAGGTGTTGATTCCTACCGAGAAAGTGTATCAGGTTCGCAATGGTAAGAAAATTGTGAAAGAAAGAAGTTATCTTCCCGGATACGTTTTAGTCGAGGCCGCTTTGGTCGGTGAGGTTGCTCATCATTTGAGAAACACCCCGAATGTAATCGGTTTCTTGGGAGGTTCCGAAAATCCGGTTCCTTTGAGACAATCGGAAGTGAATCGTATACTTGGTACGGTGGATGAACTTCAGGAAGGTGGTGAGGAACTTAATGTACCTTATACCGTAGGAGAAACAGTGAAAGTTACCGTTGGACCGTTCAGTGGCTTCAGTGGTCTCATTGAAGAGGTGAATACCGAAAAACGGAAGTTGAAGGTTATGGTTAAGATCTTCGGACGTAAAACTCCGCTGGAACTTGGCTTTATGGATGTCGAGAAAGAATAATGCATTCTGTTACGTGCATTGGACTTTCGCTATAATTAATATATAAAAATTAGAAACAAAATGGCTAAAGAAGTTGCTGGACTAATCAAATTACAGATTAAAGGAGGCGCTGCAAATCCATCACCTCCCGTTGGACCTGCTTTGGGTTCTAAGGGTATTAATATCATGGAATTTTGCAAGCAATTCAATGCCAGAACCCAGGACAAGGCAGGTAAGATTTTACCTGTAATCATTACCTACTACGCAGATAAGTCTTTTGATTTTGTTATCAAGACTCCTCCCGTAGCTATTCAATTGCTTGAATTGGCTAAGATTAAGAGTGGTTCTGCTGAGCCTAACCGTAAGAAGGTTGCCGAAATTACTTGGGAACAAGTTCGTACGATTGCTCAGGACAAAATGGTTGACTTGAACTGCTTCACTATCGAGTCTGCTATGACTATGGTAGCTGGTACAGCTAGAAGTATGGGTATCGCTGTAAAAGGGGAATTCCCGGGTAATAACTAATAAACTTCAATTATAATGGGTAAACTGACAAAAAATCAAAAGTTGGCTGCAGAAAAAATTGAAGCAGGGAAAGCATACTCACTGAAAGAAGCTGCACAGTTAGTTAAAGATATTACTTTTTCTAAGTTTGATGCTTCATTAGATATTGACGTACGTTTAGGTGTAGACCCTCGTAAAGCTAACCAGATGGTTCGTGGTGTAGTTTCATTGCCTCACGGAACAGGTAAGCAAGTGCGTGTTTTGGTTCTGTGTACACCTGATGCTGAAGCTGCTGCAAAAGAAGCTGGTGCTGACTATGTTGGTCTTGATGAATATATTGAAAAGATCAAAGGTGGATGGACTGATATTGATGTAATCATTACAATGCCGTCTATCATGGGTAAGATCGGTGCTTTGGGTCGTGTTCTTGGTCCTCGTGGATTAATGCCGAATCCGAAGAGTGGTACTGTAACTATGGATGTAGCTAAGGCTGTTAAGGAAGTTAAGCAAGGTAAGATTGACTTTAAGGTTGATAAGAGCGGTATCGTTCATACTTCAATTGGCAAGGTTTCTTTCACTGCAGATCAGATTCGTGATAATGCGAAAGAATTTATCGCTACTATCATTAAATTGAAACCAAGTTCAGCTAAGGGTACTTATATTAAGAGTATTTATCTTTCAAGTACTATGAGTAAGGGTATCAAGATTGATCCCAAAACTGTAGAAGAAAACTAACAATAAGGAGGAATCATGAGAAAGGAAGATAAAGGCGTTATTATTGGTCAGTTGGCTGAAACCGTTAAGCAATACGGACATTTCTATTTGGTTGACACAACTGCTATGGATGCAGCTAAGACAAGTGAACTGAGAAGAAAATGTTTCAAAGCAGGTATTAAGCTGGTTGTTGTGAAGAATTCTTTGCTTCACAAAGCTCTGATGAGCATGGAAGGTGTTGATTTCTCTCCGTTGTTCGATTCTTTAAAAGGTACAACTTCAGTAATGTTTAGCGAAGTAGCTAACGCTCCTGCAAAGTTGTTGAAAGAATACAAAGAGGAAATTCCTGCATTGAAAGCAGCTTATGCTGAAGAAGGTTTCTATGTAGGTGCTAATCAACTGGATGCTCTTTGCAACATTAAGAGTAAGAATGAAGTTATTGCTGATATTATTGCATTGCTGCAATCACCGGCGAAAAATGTTATTTCTGCTCTTCAATCAGGTGGTAACACCATTCATGGAGTTCTTAAGACTCTGGGCGAACGTGCCGAATAATCAATTTTATAATCAATTAGTAACAAACAATTAAAATCATACAAAAATGGCAGATTTGAAAGCTTTTGCAGAACAATTAGTTAACTTGACAGTAAAAGAAGTTAATGAACTTGCAACTATCCTTAAAGAAGAATACGGTATTGAACCTGCTGCTGCAGCTGTAGCTGTTGCTGCTGGTCCTGCTGCTGGTGCAGCTGCTGCTGAAGAAAAAACATCTTTTGATGTAGTTTTGAAGAGCGCTGGTGCTGCAAAATTGCAGGTTGTTAAAGCCGTTAAAGAAGCATGTGGTCTTGGCTTGAAAGAAGCTAAAGACATGGTAGACGGTGCTCCTAGCACAGTAAAAGAAGGCTTGGCTAAAGACGAAGCTGAATCACTGAAGAAAACTTTGGAAGAAGCTGGAGCTGAAGTTGAGCTTAAATAATATTAGCCTGAGTATCAGGTAATACGGTTAGGAATCCTCTGGTAGAGGATTCTTAACCTTTTTGTGTCTATATTATTATTAAGTTCTACAAAATATTAACAAATGTCTTCAAATACTGAAAATCAAAGAGTTAATTTTGCTTCCATCAAGAATCCGATGAAGTATCCGGATTTCTTGGAAGTGCAATTGAAGTCATTCCAAGACTTTTTACAGTTGGATACCCCGCCCGAAAAGCGTAAGAATGACGGGCTGTATAAGGTGTTCGCTGAAAACTTCCCTATTGCTGACACTCGTAATAACTTTGTCCTTGAATTCTTGGACTATTACATTGATCCGCCTCACTATTCAATAGACGAGTGTTTGGAGCGCGGGCTCACATACAGCGTGCCTTTGAAAGCAAAACTGAAGTTGTATTGTACTGATCCTGATCATGAAGATTTCGATACGGTTATTCAGGATGTTTATCTGGGTCCTATTCCGTATATGACTCCGAAAGGAACTTTTGTTATTAATGGTGCTGAGCGTGTAGTTGTTTCTCAGTTGCACCGTTCTCCGGGCGTGTTCTTTGGTCAGAGCGTACATGCTAACGGTACTAAATTGTACTCTGCCCGTATTATTCCATTCAAAGGTTCATGGATCGAATTCGCTACAGATATTAACAATGTAATGTATGCGTATATCGACCGTAAAAAGAAATTGCCTGTTACTACTCTGTTAAGAGCTGTAGGTTTTGAAAATGATAAAGATATCCTCGAAATCTTCAATTTGGCTGAAGACGTTAAGGTTAATAAGACTAACTTGAAGAAAGTCGTAGGAAGAAAACTCGCTGCTCGTGTTTTAAAAACATGGACAGAAGATTTCGTAGATGAAGACACAGGTGAAGTTGTTTCTATTGAACGTAATGAGGTTATTATCGACCGTGAAACTGTGATTGAAGAGGATCATATCGATGAAATTATAGACTCAGGCGTTCAGAATATCCTTGTTCACAAGGAAGAAGCGAATTCATCCGACTACTCTATTATATTTAATACCCTTCAGAAAGACCCGAGCAACTCTGAAAAAGAGGCTGTATTTTACATTTACCGTCAGTTGCGTAATGCAGATCCGGCTGATGATGCCAGTGCTCGTGAGGTTATCAATAACCTGTTCTTCTCTGAAAAAAGATATGACCTTGGCGAGGTAGGACGTTACAGAATCAACAAAAAGTTGGGACTGACTACGGACATGGATGTGAAGGTATTGACAAAACAAGATATTATTGAAATCATTAAGTATCTGATTGAGCTGATTAACTCTAAAGCGGATGTTGATGATATTGACCACTTGAGTAACCGTCGTGTACGTACTGTAGGAGAACAGTTGTCCAATCAATTTGCGATTGGTCTGGCACGTATGTCTCGTACCATCCGTGAGCGTATGAATGTGCGTGACAATGAAGTGTTTACTCCGATTGATTTGATTAATGCGAAGACTATTTCTTCTGTTATCAATTCATTCTTTGGAACAAATGCTTTGTCGCAGTTCATGGATCAAACTAATCCATTGGCTGAAATCACTCACAAGCGTCGTTTGTCAGCGTTAGGACCTGGTGGTCTGTCACGTGAACGTGCTGGTTTTGAGGTTCGTGACGTACACTATACTCATTATGGTCGTTTGTGTCCGATTGAAACTCCTGAAGGTCCGAATATCGGTTTGATTTCTTCTTTGTGTGTGTATGCTAAGATTAATGAGCTTGGCTTTATTTCAACTCCTTATCGTAAAGTAGCTGATGGTAAGGTGGATATATCTGATGAAGGTATTGAATATCTGACAGCCGAAGAGGAAGAGGATAAGATAATCGCTCAGGGTAATGCTCCATTGGATGATGAAGGCAAATTTGTTCGTGAGAAAGTAAAAGCTCGTCGTGATGCTGATTATCCTGTTGTTACTCCTGACCAGGTAGAGTTGATGGATGTTTCTCCACAGCAGATTGCTTCTATCGCTGCTTCTTTGATTCCGTTCTTGGAACATGACGATGCTAACCGTGCATTGATGGGATCAAACATGATGCGCCAGGCAGTTCCTTTGTTGCGTACAGAGGCTCCTATTGTAGGTACAGGTATTGAAAAACAGTTGGTTGAAGACTCTCGTACTCAGATTGCAGCAGAGGGTGATGGTGTTGTAGAATATGTCGATGCAACAACTATTCGTATCTTGTATGACAGAAATGAAGATGAAGAATTTGTAAGCTTTGAACCTGCTTTGAAGGAATACAGAATTCCTAAATTCCGTAAGACTAATCAGAGCATGACCATTGACCTCCGTCCTACTTGTGATAAAGGACAGCGTGTGAAGAAGGGTGATATCCTGACTGAAGGATATTCAACTCAGGGTGGTGAGCTTGCATTGGGTAAAAACCTGTTGGTGGCTTATATGCCTTGGAAAGGTTATAACTACGAGGATGCTATTGTATTGAATGAACGCGTTGTACGTGAGGACTTGCTGACTTCTGTACACGTTGATGAATATATTTTGGAGGTCCGCGAAACGAAACGCGGTATGGAAGAATTAACTTCTGATATTCCTAACGTGAGTGAAGAAGCTACTAAAGATTTGGATGAAAACGGTATTGTACGTGTAGGTGCACGTATCGAACCGGGTGATATCCTGATTGGTAAGATTACTCCGAAAGGTGAATCAGATCCTTCTCCGGAAGAAAAATTGCTTCGTGCTATTTTCGGTGATAAGGCAGGTGATGTGAAGGATGCTTCATTGAAAGCTTCTCCGTCATTACGTGGTGTCGTTATTGACAAGAAGTTGTTCTCACGTGTTATCAAGAGCAGAAGTGAGAAGAATGCCGATAAGGCTATTCTGCCTAAACTGAATGATGAATTCGAAGAAAAGGCAGCAAAACTGAAAGATATCTTGATTGAGAAACTATTGGTTTTGACTAATGGTAAGGTTTCCCAAGGAGTGAAAGATTATTTGGGAACGGAAGTTATTGCCAAGGGGGCGAAGTTCACCAAACGCGATTTGGAATCATTGGATTATACTATTATCCAGTTGAGCAAGTGGACAGCTGATGCTCATAAGAATGACATGATTCGTGACTTGGTGATGAATTATTTGAAGAAATATAAAGAATTGGATGCTGAATTAAAGCGTAAGAAGTTTGCTATCACTATCGGTGATGAACTTCCTGCGGGCATTATTCAGATGGCTAAGGTTTATATTGCCAAGAAGCGTAAGATTGGTGTAGGTGATAAGATGGCGGGACGTCACGGTAACAAGGGTATTGTTTCTCGTGTGGTTCGTCAGGAAGATATGCCGTTCTTAGCAGATGGTACTCCAGTAGATATCGTATTGAATCCGTTGGGTGTGCCTTCTCGTATGAATATTGGTCAGATTTTCGAAGCCGTATTAGGTCGTGCCGGAAAAGAGTTGGGTGTGAAATTTGCTACTCCTATTTTTGACGGTGCTTCTATGGATGATTTAAATGAATGGACAGATAAAGCTGGATTGCCTCGTTATTGTAAGACTTATCTTTGTGATGGTGGTACAGGCGAACGCTTTGACCAACCTGCAACAGTGGGTGTAACTTATATGTTGAAACTAGGGCACATGGTTGAAGATAAGATGCATGCCCGTTCTATCGGTCCGTACTCCCTTATTACTCAGCAGCCGCTTGGTGGTAAGGCACAGTTCGGTGGTCAGCGTTTCGGAGAAATGGAAGTTTGGGCGCTTGAAGCATTCGGCGCAGCACATATCTTACAGGAAATCCTGACCATTAAGTCTGATGACGTTGTAGGACGCTCAAAGGCTTACGAAGCTATTGTGAAAGGTGAACCTATGCCAACTCCGGGTATCCCCGAATCTCTGAATGTATTGTTACACGAACTGAGAGGTCTTGGCTTGAGTATCAACCTTGAATAATAAAAAAATATAACTCTTTACATTATAAATAAGGAAGTATGGCTTTTAGAAAAGAAACTAAGATAAAGAGTAATTTCTCGAAAATCTCAATTGGCTTGGCTTCACCCGAAGAAATCCTTGAGAATTCGAGCGGTGAGGTGTTGAAGCCTGAAACGATCAACTACCGTACCTACAAACCGGAACGTGATGGTTTGTTCTGCGAGCGTATTTTCGGTCCGGTGAAAGATTACGAATGTCATTGCGGTAAGTACAAACGTATCCGTTATAAAGGTATTGTTTGTGACCGATGTGGCGTTGAAGTGACTGAAAAGAAGGTCCGTCGTGAACGTATGGGACATATTCAGTTAGTTGTGCCTGTAGCGCATATCTGGTATTTTCGTTCATTGCCGAACAAGATCGGTTATTTGTTGGGGCTGCCTACAAAGAAACTAGACGCTATTGTATATTATGAACGTTATGTGGTTATCCAGCCGGGTGTGAAGGCTGAAGATGGCATTAATAAATATGATTTGCTTTCTGAAGAAGAGTATTTGGATATCTTGGATACACTTCCTAAAGAAAACCAATATTTGGAAGATACAGATCCGAATAAGTTTATAGCTAAGATGGGAGCAGAAGCCATTTATGATCTGCTCTCAACTTTGGATTTGGATGCTTTATCTTATGAATTACGTCATAAAGCAAGTAATGATTCTTCGCAGCAACGTAAGAACGAGGCTTTGAAGCGTCTGCAGGTAGTTGAATCGTTCCGTGCATCTCGCGGACGTAATAAACCTGAATGGATGATTGTACGTATTGTGCCGGTTATTCCTCCTGAACTGCGTCCATTGGTTCCGTTGGATGGTGGCCGTTTCGCTACCTCTGACTTGAATGACTTGTATCGTCGTGTGATTATCCGTAACAACCGTTTGAAGCGACTGATTGAAATCAAGGCTCCCGAAGTGATTTTGCGTAACGAAAAACGTATGTTGCAGGAGGCTGTCGATTCCTTGTTCGATAACTCACGTAAATCAAGTGCAGTGAAGACTGACGCTAATCGTCCATTGAAATCACTGTCCGATAGCTTGAAGGGTAAGCAAGGACGTTTCCGTCAGAACTTGCTGGGTAAGCGTGTTGACTACTCTGCTCGTTCGGTTATCGTTGTTGGTCCTGAATTGAAGATGGGTGAATGTGGTATTCCTAAACTGATGGCTGCAGAGCTTTACAAGCCGTTTATCATCCGTAAGTTGATTGAACGTGGTATTGTGAAGACTGTAAAATCTGCAAAGAAGATTGTAGACCGCAAGGAGCCTGTGATCTGGGATATCTTGGAACATGTCATGAAAGGTCATCCTGTATTGCTGAACCGTGCGCCGACTCTGCACCGTTTGGGTATTCAGGCTTTCCAACCGCATATGATTGAAGGTAAAGCTATTCAGTTGCACCCGTTGGCTTGTACAGCGTTCAATGCCGACTTCGATGGTGACCAGATGGCGGTTCACTTGCCTTTGAGTAATGATGCGATTCTGGAAGCACAGATGTTGATGCTTCAAGCTCATAACATTCTGAATCCTGCTAATGGTGCTCCTATTACTGTGCCTGCACAGGATATGGTACTTGGTTTGTATTATATTACCAAGCTGAGAAAAGGGGCTAAAGGTGAAGGCTTGACTTTCTACGGTCCGGAAGAGGCTTTGATTGCTTATAATGAAGGTAAAGTGGATATTCATGCTATCGTCAACGTAGTGGTGAAGGACTTGGACAAAGATGGCAAAATCGTAGATGTGATGATGAAAGAAACCTCCGTAGGGCGTGTGATTGTAAATGAAATCGTTCCAGCGGAAGTGGGGTACTTGAATACCATTATTTCCAAAAAGTCTTTGCGAGATATCATTAGTGATGTTATCAAAGCTGTCGGTGTTGCACGTGCTTGTGAATTCTTGGATGGTATTAAGAACTTAGGTTACTATATGGCGTTCAAGGGTGGTCTGTCATTCAACTTGGGTGATATTATTATCCCGAAAGAAAAAGAAGAACTGGTAAAACGTGGTAATGAGGAAGTGGAACAGATTATGATGAACTATAATATGGGTTTCATTACTGACAATGAACGTTATAACCAGGTTATCGATACATGGACTCACGTGAACAGTGACCTGTCTGATATACTTTACAAGACGATTAAGAATGATGACCAAGGCTTCAATTCAGTATTTATGATGCTTGATTCCGGGGCCCGTGGTTCTAAAGAGCAGATTCGTCAGTTGTCTGGTATGCGTGGTTTGATGGCAAAACCGCAGAAAGCCGGTGCTGAAGGCGCACAGATTATTGAAAACCCTATTCTTTCAAACTTTAAAGAAGGTTTGTCTGTGTTAGAGTATTTTATTTCTACCCACGGTGCTCGTAAAGGTTTGGCGGATACAGCGTTGAAGACTGCTGATGCGGGATACTTGACCCGCCGTCTGGTAGACGTGTCGCATGATGTGATTATCAATGAAGAAGACTGTGGAACACTTCGTGGTTTGGTTTGTACGGCTTTGAAGAATAACGATGAAGTTATTGCTACTTTGTACGAACGTATTCTAGGACGTGTTTCTGTACATGATATCGTCCATCCTACTACTGGTAAACTGATTGTAGCCGGTGGAGAGGAGATTACAGAGGATATTGCGCAGGAAATCGAGGATTCTCCGATTGAAAGCGTTGAAATCCGTTCGGTATTAACTTGTGAATCTAAGAAAGGGGTATGTGCTAAGTGTTATGGACGTAACTTGGCATCCAGTCGTATGGTTCAGAAAGGTGAAGCAGTCGGCGTAATCGCTGCCCAATCTATTGGTGAGCCGGGTACACAGTTGACATTGCGTACATTCCATGCCGGTGGTATCGCAGGTAATATGGCTGCTAATGCAAGCATTGTGGCCAAGAATAATGCACGTTTGGAATTCGAAGAATTGCGTACGGTAGATACGGTTGATGAAATGGGTGAGGCTGTGAAAGTGGTAGTCGGTCGTTTGGCTGAAGTCCGCTTTATCGATGTGAATACAGGGATTATCCTGTCAACTCATAATGTGCCTTATGGTTCAAAATTATATGCTGCAGACGGTGATATTGTTGAGAAAGGAAAACTGATTGCTAAGTGGGATCCGTTCAACGCTGTTATTATTACAGAGGCTACTGGTAAGATTGAATTCGAGAGTGTGGTTGAAAACGTAACTTATAAGGTAGAGTCTGATGAAGCTACCGGTTTGCGTGAAATTATCATTATCGAGTCTAAGGACAAGACAAAAGTACCTTCTGCCCATATTGTAACCGAGGATGGTAATTTGATCCGTACTTATAACTTACCCGTGGGGGGGCATGTTGTGGTTGAAAACGGTCAGGCAGTGAAAGCTGGTGACATTATTGTGAAGATTCCTCGTGCTGTAGGCAAGGCTGGTGATATCACCGGTGGTCTTCCTCGTGTTACAGAACTGTTTGAGGCTCGTAACCCATCTAATCCTGCTGTCGTTTCTGAAATAGACGGTGAAATTACTATGGGTAAGATTAAGCGTGGTAACCGTGAAATTATTGTCACATCTAAGACAGGTGAAGTGAAAAGGTATTTGGTGAATCTGTCTAAACAAATATTGGTTCAGGAGAATGACTACGTTCGTGCCGGAACTCCGTTATCTGACGGTGCGATTACTCCTGCTGACATTTTGGCCATTAAAGGTCCCACGGCTGTACAGGAATATATCGTAAATGAAGTGCAAGACGTTTACCGTTTGCAGGGTGTGAAGATTAACGACAAACACTTTGAGATTATTGTTCGTCAAATGATGCGTAAGGTAGAAATCGATGAGCCGGGCGATACTCGCTTCTTGGAACAGCAGGTAGTGGATAAGCAAGAGTTCATGGAAGAAAACGATCGTATTTGGGGCAAGAAAGTAGTTGTTGACTCTGGTGATTCTCAGAATTTGCAGCCGGGTCAGATTGTTACTGCCCGTAAGTTGCGTGATGAGAACAGTATGTTGAAACGTCGTGATTTGAAGCCTGTTGAAGTACGTGATGCTATTCCTGCTACATCTACTCAGATTCTGCAAGGTATTACCCGTGCCGCTTTGGGAACTTCAAGTTTCATGTCTGCTGCATCATTCCAGGAAACAACGAAAGTTTTGAATGAGGCTGCCATCAATGGTAAGGTTGATAGATTGGAGGGTATGAAGGAGAATGTGATTTGTGGTCACTTGATTCCTGCCGGTACCGGTCAGCGTGAATTCGAAAAGATTATTGTTGGTTCGAAGGAAGAATATGATCGCATTCTTGCTAATCGTAAGAATGTACTCGATTATAGTGAGGTAGAGTAATTTTTAATACATACACTGTAAAAGAAGGTGTGTCAAAATGCGCACCTTCTTTTTTTATGCACAAAGCCCCGACT
>OHHM01000624.1_pt1 | contig 13033 bp, 6 predicted proteins | sample 1568091 | NCBI WGS metagenome assembly OHHM01 (sample SAMEA3879525, study PRJEB24766) | human gut metagenome | biome: human-associated habitat; feature: feces | place: USA | collected 1985/1987 | reverse complement strand
CCCCGGCCGCTACCCCCGCCGCGCCGCGCACCTACACCTACCGGGTCATCGAAAGCTATCCCCATTCGACCGACAGCTACACGCAGGGGCTCCTGTTCGCAGACGGAGTGATGTGGGAAGGTACGGGCGAATACGGACACTCCCGCCTGCAGCGCATCGACCTCGAAACAGGACGCACGGACGTAGTGGCTACGCTGCCCCGCAGCGAATTCGGCGAAGGCATCGCGCTGCTCGACGGCAAGATCTACCAACTGACCTGGGAAAACAACAAAGCCTACGTCTATGACGCGGCAACGGGCCGGCAGCTCCGCACTTTCGCCTATGCGGGCGAAGGATGGGGCCTCACGACCGACGGCGAGCGGCTCTACATGAGCGACGGCAGCGAATATCTGCGCATCCTCGATCCGGAAACCTTTCGGGTGCAACGCAGCGTGCCGGTCACCTTCCGGGGTGCCCCGGTACAACTGCTCAACGAACTGGAGTGGATCGACGGGAAGATCTGGGCCAATGTCTATGTCACCGACCAGATCGTCATCATCGACCCCGCCAGCGGCATCGTCGAAGGGGTCATCGACCTGCGCGGCCTGCTCCCGGACGAAGAGATCGCCCCGGATACCGACGTACTGAACGGCATCGCCTACGACGCGGCCTCGGAACGTATCTTCGTGACAGGCAAAAGATGGAGCAAACTCTTCGAAATCGAAATCATACCCCAATAAAATACCACACGACGTGACAAAAAACCGCGACATACGACACGAACTCGAACACCGCATCCTGCTGCTCGACGGCGGATTCGGCACGATGATACAGCAATACGGCCTGGACGAAGCCGACTACCGGGGCAAGGAGTTCGCCGCGAGCGAAAAACTTCTCAGAGGCTGCAACGACCTGCTGAACCTCACCCGTCCGGAAACAATCCGCGAAATCCACGAGAAATACCTCCAGGCCGGATCGGACGTAATTACGTCCAACACGTTCAACGCCAACTCCATTTCGCTGGCCGACTACGGACTGGCAGCGGAAGCGTACCGCATTAACCGGGTCGGCGCAGCCATCGCCCGCGAAGCGGCGGACGCCTTCACCGCCCGCAATCCGCAGAAGCCCCGCTTCGTGGGCGGCTCGATGGGCCCGACGAGCCATACGCTGTCGATGTCGGCGGACGTGGACAACCCCGGCGCCCGGGCTTTCACTTTCGAACAGCTCTCGCAGGCGTACTACGATCAGGCTCGGGGCCTGATGGACGGCGGCGCCGACCTGCTGATGCTCGAAACCGTCTTCGATGCGCTGAACGCCAAGGCAGCGATCTTCGCCATCGAAACCCTCTTCGCAGAACGCGGCATGCGACTGCCGGTCATCGTCTCCGGCACACTCACCTCGTCGGGCCGCACCCTGGCGGGACAAACCATCGAAGCCTTCTACACCTCCGTCGCACACGCCGAACCGCTGGCCGTGAGCCTCAACTGCTCGTTCGGCGCCAAGGCCCTGCTGCCCTACCTGGAGCGGCTGGCCGCTGTTTCGGAATTCCGCGTGGCGGTCTATCCCAATGCGGGTCTGCCGAACGTCATGGGCGGCTACGACGAGACCCCGGAGATGTTCGCCGAGGACGTGGGCGAATACATGCGCCGCGGACTGGTCAATATCGTCGGCGGATGCTGCGGCACGACGCCCGCGCATATCTTCGAACTTTCGAAAATCGCCTGCAACTATGCCCCGCGCCCCGTTCCGGCGCCGCGCCGCGTCACGACGCTGAGCGGACTGGAGCCGCTGCGCATCGCGCCCGAAACCAATTTCGTCAACGTCGGCGAGCGCACCAACGTCGCAGGCTCGGCCAAATTCGCCCGCCTGATCCGCGAGGGCAATTACGAAGAGGCCCTGTCGGTAGCCCGTGCGCAGGTCGATGCGGGGGCGCAGATCGTCGACGTCTGCATGGACGACGGCATGATCGACGGCGTCGAAGCCATGCGCACATTCCTCAACCTGATGGCCTCGGAGCCGGAAATCGCCCGCGTGCCGACGATGATCGACTCCTCGAAATGGGAGGTGCTCGCGGCGGGTCTGGAGGTCACGCAGGGCAAGGCCGTGGTCAATTCGATCTCGCTCAAGGAGGGCGAAGCCGAATTCCTGCGCCGCGCACGGGAGATACACCGCTACGGAGCCGCCGCGGTGGTGATGCTCTTCGACGAGCAGGGACAGGCCGACACCTGCGAGCGCAAGATCGAGGTGGCCTCACGCGCCTACCGCCTGCTGACCGACGCGGGATTCCCCGCCGAAGACATCATCTTCGACCCCAACATACTGGCCGTGGCGACGGGAATTCCCGAACACGACGGCTACGCCAAAGCCTTTATCGACGCGACGCGCTGGATCAAGGAAAACCTGCCTTACGCAAAGGTGTCGGGCGGCGTGTCGAACCTCTCGTTCGCCTTCCGCGGCAACAACGCCGTGCGCGAAGCGATGCACTCGGCGTTCCTCTACCACGCCATCCGCGCGGGCATGGACATGGGCATCGTCAACCCGCAAATGGTGAAGATATACAGCGAGATCGAACCCGAACTGCTCCAACGCGTCGAGGACGTGATCCTCTGCCGCCGGGCCGACGCCGCCGAACGGCTCACCGAATATGCGCAGCAGGTGCGCACCACGGCCGAAACCCAGCCGCAGGCCCCCGACGCATGGCGCGCGGGAACGCTCGCCGAGCGGATCGGCCACGCCATGCTCAAGGGCGTAGCGGACTACATCGAGCAGGACGCGCTGGAGGGCTACGAAGCCCTCGGAACGCCGATGGCCGTGATCGACACCCTGCTGATGCCCGCCATGGAGCGGGTCGGCACGCTCTTCGGCGAGGGTAAGATGTTCCTGCCGCAGGTCGTGAAGACCGCCCGCGTGATGAAGCGCGCCGTAGCGGCCCTGACCCCCTACATCGAGCAAGGCGGCGCCCAGACCCCGCACAACGCGGGCAAGGTGCTGATCGCCACGGTCAAAGGCGACGTACACGACATCGGCAAGAATATCGTGGCAGTCGTGATGGCCTGCAACGGATACGAGATAAAGGACCTCGGCGTGATGGTCGAGTCGCAGCGGATCGTCGAAGAGGCCGTAGCGTGGGGCGCCGACTGCATCTGCCTGAGCGGCCTGATCACCCCGTCGCTCGACGAGATGGCCCACGTCTGCGAGGAGCTGGAACGCCGCGCACTGCGCCTTCCGGTCATCATCGGCGGCGCGACGACCTCGAACCTGCATACCGCCGTGAAGATCGCCCCGGTCTATTCGGGATTGGTGATACACTCGCCCAACGCCAGCCGCAACAGCCAGATTCTGGCGCAGCTGCTCGGTCCCGACGGCCAGCTGTACGCCGACAAGGTCCGCGCCGACCAGCAGGCGCTGCGCAGCGACTACCTGCGCGCCGAACGCACCCGGAACCTGATTCCGATCGTCGAGGTCCGCAAGACCCGCAAAGGCGCCGCCCCGCACCTGCCCGTCGAGCCGCTGCACCCCGGCCGCATGGTCTTCCCCGACTTCGACGTCGCCGACGCCGAACCCTATATCGACTGGAGCTTCTTCTTCGCGGCATGGGGTCTCAAGGGACGCTATCCCGAAATCCTCGACCACCCCGAAAAAGGCGCCGAAGCGCGCAAGGTCTTCGCCGACGCCGAGGCCCTGCTGGCCCGCATCCGCGACGAGCGGCTGCTCACGCTGCAGGCCGCCGAGGGCGACGACATCTGGATCACCGACCAGAAAGGCCGCGAACGCCGGCTGGCGATGCTCCGCAACCAGACGCGCGGGGAGGAGAACCGCTCGCTGGCGGACTGCATCGCGCCGCAGGGCGACTGGATCGGCTGTTTCGCCGTCACCGCCGGCATCGGACTCAGGGAGCTCTGCGAAAAATTCCGCGCCGAGGGCGACGACTACGGCGCCATCATGGCCAAACTGCTGGCCGACCGGCTGACCGAAGCCTTCGCCGAAGCCGTGCACACGTTCGTGCGGCGACAGATGTGGGGTTACGAAACGGGCGAGCCGCTCACGCCGCAGCAGACCGTCCGCGGCCAGTACCGCGGCCGCCGCATGGCCTTCGGCTATCCCGCGTCGCCCGACCATTCGCTCAAGCGCGAGGTCTTCGACCTGCTGTCGGTCGAAATGACGACGGGCATGAAGCTCACCGAGAATTACATGATCGATCCCGGCGAAGCGCTCTGCGGACTGATGTTCGCCGACGCCGACTACTTCTCCGTGGGCACGATCGACACCAAGCAGCTGCTCGACTACGCCCGGCGGCGCGGCATGGAGGTCGAAGAGATCAAGAAACTGATACCCAATAATATTTAACGCGCGGGAACGCCCCGGCGGCCCCGCCCGCCGAACCAAAGCAACAACAGACCGAACCATGAATGTTCTGGACATAATCAATACGGCCATCGCCGAACACCGCACGCGCTTCGCGTTCGAACTGCTCCCGCCCCTCAAGGGCGACGGCATGGGCGGCGTATTCGCGGCCATCGACCGGCTCATCGGATTCGACCCGGCCTACATCAACGTCACCTTCCACCGCGAGGGAATCAAGCAGTCCGTGCGTCCGGACGGAGGCATCGACTGGCACGTGGTGCGCCGCCGTCCCGGCACGGTGGGCATCTCGGCCGCCATTCAGAAGAAGTACGGCGTCGAAGTCGTGCCGCACCTGATCTGCGGCGGACAGTCGAAATACGACATCGAGGACGCGCTGATCGACCTCGACTTCCTCGGCCTGCACAACGTACTGGCGCTCAGGGGAGACAAGTCGCAGAACGAAAAGTTCTTCATGCCCCACCCGCAGGGCCATTCGCACGCCGTGGACCTCGTGCGGCAGATCGCGGCCATGAACCGCGGCGAATTCGTGGACGGCGAGGTCGAGGAGTGCCACCACTCGAAATTCTCGATCGGCGTGGCCGGCTACCCCGAAGGGCACGAAGAGTCCCCCTCGCCCGAAGCCGACATCGCCGCCCTCAAGGCGAAGATCGATGCCGGAGCCGGGTACATCGTCACGCAGCTCTTCTACGACAACGCCCGCTTTTTCGACTTCGTGCGCCGCTGCCGCGAAGCGGGCATCGCGGTGCCGATCATCCCCGGCATCAAACCCCTCTCGACGCTGCGCCACCTGACGCTGCTGCCGCAGATCTTCGGCTGCCGCATTCCCGAAGAGCTGGAACGCGAAGTCCTGCGCCACCGGGAGGACCCGAAGGCGATCCGCGAAGTCGGCACCGAATGGGCCGTCGCCCAGAGCCGGGAGCTGAAACAGGCCGGAGTCCCCGTACTGCACTACTACCCGATGGGCAAGGCCGACAATATCATCAAGATAGCAAAAGCGATATTTTAACTCAAATGAATCCCATCCAATTCCGCCGTCACCTGCACATGCACCCCGAACTGTCGTTCAGGGAGCACGACACGGCGGCCTTTATCTCCGCCCGGCTCTCGGAGCTGGGCATCGAGCACCGTCCCATAGCCGAAACGGGCGTGCTGGCTAAGATCGAAGGCCGCGGCAAAGCCGACCCCAAACGCCGGGCCGTGGTACTGCGCGCCGACATCGACGCCCTGCCGATCGACGAGCGGAACGACTTCGACTGGAAATCCTGCAACCAAGGGGTCATGCACGCCTGCGGCCACGACATGCACGCCGCGGTGCTGTTCGGCGTGTTGCAGCAGCTGGCCACCGAGCCGGATTTCCGCGGCACGATATTCGGGCTGTTCCAGCCGGGCGAGGAGTGCAACCCGGGCGGTGCGTCGCTGGTGCTGGCCGAAAATCCGTTCGAAGGCTACGACGTCCGGGCCGTGGTCGGCGAACACGTCGAGCCGCAGCTCGAAGTCGGGACGCTCGGATTCCGCGCCGGCAAATACATGGCCGCAAGCGACGAACTGCGCTTCACGGTGCACGGGACGGGCGGCCACGGGGCCATGCGCCCGCAACTCAAGGATCCGGTGGCGGCCGCCGCAGAGTTCGTGACGCGGCTCGTGGCGCTCAACCACGAAGAGTGCGTGCTCTCGATCGGCCGCGTGGAAGCCGGGGGCGCCACCAACATCGTGCCCGATCAGGTCTATCTCGAAGGCACGCTTCGCACCTTCGACGAGCGCGAGCGCGAAATCATCCACAAACGCATCCGCAACTTCGCCGCGGACATCGACAAGCGCCACGGCGTGCGGACCGACGTCGATATCAGCCGGGGCTACCCCTGCGTGGTGAACGACGCCGCGCTGGTCAAGCATGCGGCGGCGCTGGCCGCGGAAGCCGGACTGCGGGTCGAAATGCTGCCGCTGCGCACCACGGCGGAGGATTTCGGCTTCTACTGTACCAAATATCCGTCGCTGTTCTACCGGCTGGGCGTGGGCGCCGCGGCCGGACGGCCCCATACGGCGACGTTCAACCCCGACGAAGGGGCCATCGACACGGGCATAGACTACATGAAACGTCTCGCCCTCCAAATTCTGAAGAAATGAAAAAGCAATCACAAAAGAACCGTCCCGCAAGGGGCGCGAAAAACACGGATCGGGCGGCAGTCATCCTGAGTCTCTTCCGTGAATTCCCCAATAATAAATTCTCGCTCAAACACCTCGCGTCGGCTTCGGGCGGCGCGACGAAAGAGGGACGCCGCGAGACGTTCGAAATACTGGGACGCCTGCACGACGAAGGCATCGTCGAAGAGTGCGCCCGCGAGAAATACCGGCTCACGCACAAGCACCTGCCCCACTTCGAAGGCGTGGCGGACATGACGGCCACGGGGTCCATCTACGTGCGGGTCGAGGGCGAGGAGAAAGATATCTTCGTCAACCAGCGCAACACGGCCAACGCCCTGAACGGCGACCGTGTGGAGGTGGTGGTGATGCACCGCGGCCGCGACGGGAAAATGGAGGGCGAGATCACACGCATCGTCGAACGCAGCCGCAAACCCTATGTCGGCGTGGCCGAGGTGGGCGCGCACCAGATCTTCGTGCGGGCCGACTCGCGCCGCATGCCGATGGACATCTACCTCTCGAAAAAGCAATACCCCGACGTGAAAGACGGCGAAAAGGTCGTGGTCCGCATCGCCGACTGGGCCGAAGGCAGCAAAAGCCCCGTGGGCGAGCTGGTCGAACGGCTCGGCATGGCGGGCAACAACGACACGGAGATGCACGCCATTCTGGCCGAATACGAGCTGCCCTACCGCTTCGACCCCGAAATCGAGCAGGCAGCGGAGGCCATCGACGGCAGCATCACCGCCAAGGAGATCGCGGCACGCCGCGACTTCAGGCAGGTGACGACCTTCACGGTAGACCCGGCCGACGCCAAGGACTTCGACGACGCGCTTTCGGTGCGCAGGGTCCGGGACGGCATCTGGGAGATCGGCGTGCATATCGCCGACGTGACCCACTACGTGCGCCCCCAATCGACGATCGACGACGAAGCCGTCGAACGCGGCACCTCGGTCTACTTGGTGGACCGCACCGTGCCGATGCTGCCCGAACGGCTTTCGAACGAGCTTTGTTCGCTCCGCCCGCACGAGACGAGCCTCTGTTTCTCGGCGGTATTCACGATCAACGAAGGGTTGGAGATACTCGACGAATGGTTCGGACGGACGGTGATCTACTCCGACCGCCGGTTCACCTATGCCGAGGCGCAGGAGGTGATCGAGACGGGCCGCGGCGACTACGCCGAAGAGATCCAGACACTCAACCGGCTGGCGCAGGCGCTTCGCCGGCAACGGTTCAAGAACGGCGCGATCAGCTTCGACCGCGAAGAGGTGAAATTCAAACTCGACGAGACAGGCAAACCGCTGGGCGTCTATTTCAAGGAGCAGAAGGAATCGAACCAAATGATCGAGGAGTTCATGCTGCTGGCCAACCGCCGCGTCGCGGAGTTCTGCGGCAAACGCAAGACCGACAAGGGCCGCACCGTCGAACGTCCGATGGTTTACCGCGTCCACGACTCGCCGAGCGAGGAGAAGCTGGACCACTTCCGGCAGTTCATCCTCCGCTTCGGACATATCTTCAAGGCCACCAAGGGCCGCGCCGTAGCCAAGGAGCTGAACAAGCTTTTCGCCCAGATCAAGGGCACGACCGAGGAGAACGCCGTATCGACGATGGCCGTGCGGTCGATGGCCAAGGCGTATTACACGACCGACAACATCGGCCACTACGGACTGGCATTCCCCTATTACACGCACTTCACCTCGCCCATCCGCCGCTACCCCGACATGATGGTCCACCGCCTGCTGGCGCGCTATCTCGCCGACGGCAAGGCGGCCGACAAGGCGATGCTCGAAGATTTGTGCTTCCGCGCTTCGGAACGCGAAGTCATCGCCGCCGAAGCCGAGCGCGCGTCGATCAAGTACAAGATGGTCGAATTCATGAAGGAGCGCATCGGCGAAGAGTTCGAAGGACATATTTCGGGACTCACCGAGTGGGGCATCTATGTCGAGCTGGACGAGACCCATATCGAGGGCATGTCGTTCCTGCGCGACATCGAAGGTGATTTCTTCCAGTTCGACGAAGCCAACTACGAGATCGTCGGCCGCTCGACAGGCCGCCGCATGACGCTGGGCGACGCCGTGCGCATCCGCGTCAAACGCGCCGACCTGCAGAAACGCCAGCTCGATTTCGAGGTGCTGCTCGACGGACTCCGCACCCCGGCGCCCGCCGAAGGGCAGAGACCGCAGGTACGCCGCAGCAACCGCCGCAAAAACCGATAGGCCGTGCAGCGCATCTACGACAAATGCCGGCGAAGGGAGCCGCTCTCACGCGAGGAGGCCTACCGGCTCTACGACCAGGCCCCGTTGCAGGAGCTGGCGCTCGTGGCCGACGAGGTACGCCGCGCCATGGTTCCCGACCCGGAGGTGGTGACCTGGCAGATCGACCGCAATGTCAACATCACCAACGTCTGCATCTCGGGTTGCCGGTTCTGCAATTTCCACTGCAAGCCCCACCAGACAGACCGGGCATTCGTCACCACGCTGGCCGAATACCGCGAGAAGATCGACCGTACGCTGGAGCTGGGCGGCGACCAGCTGCTGTTGCAGGGCGGCCTGCATCCGCAACTGCGCATTGACTTCTACGAGCGGCTTTTCTCCGACCTGAAAGCGCTCTACCCCACGCTGCGGCTGCATGCGCTGGGTGCACCCGAGGTGGCGCACATCGCCCGCATCAGCGGCCTGACGACCCTGGAGACCCTGCGCCGCCTGATGGCAGCCGGGCTCGACTCGCTTCCGGGCGCCGGCGCCGAGATCCTCGACCCCGTCGTACGCAGGGCCATATCGCCCGCCAAGCCGTCGGTCGAAAAGTGGCTCGACGTGATGCACGAGGCGCACTGCCTCGGCCTTCCGACCTCGGCAACGATGATGTACGGCCATGTCGAGACCCCGCACCAGCGTGTAGACCACCTGCTGCGTATCCGCGACCTGCAGGCCCGCTGCCCCGAAGGAAAGTACGGGTTCATCGCATTCATCCCGTGGATCTTCCGGTCGACGGACACCGAATTGGAACGCCAGGGGGTAACGACACGGTTCTCTCCGTTGGAATACCTGCGCATCATCGCCGTGAGCCGCCTCGTATTGTGCAATATCCGCAACATCCAGGCCTCGTGGCTCACCGTGGGCAAGGCCACGGCACAGGCGGCCCTGCACAGCGGAGCCAACGACATGGGGTCGATCATGATCGAGGAAAACGTCGTCTCCTCGGCCGGAGCGCACAACCGTTTCGACGCCGAGGGCATCCGCAAAGCCATCCGCGAGGCGGGTTTCACCCCTCGCCTGCGCGACCAGCTGTACGGGATGCGGGAATATGCCCCGCAGGCCTGAAACCCTCCCGGGCTCGCCAGGAAAAACACAGGAACGAAAAAACGAAAGGAAATGCGTTATTCGCACTTCCTTTCGTTTTTTACAGCAAATCCGGGCACTGTCCGCCTACCGATCGCGGATGGCCTCCGGCCCGGGCACGCCTATTCGATTACGGCCGCCCAGCCGCCATTGCGAACCATGTCGATCTTCACGACGGTCGAAGCATCGACTTTCCGCTCACGTTTCTTGTAATCCATGGCCTGCAGGTCGGCATTCACACCGTCCTCGAACGAGGTCATCGTATAACTGCGCCCGGCAGGCAGGAAATCGAGCGCGACCTCGGTGGAATAGGGCTGGTTGTTGGTAATGCCCCCGATGAACCACCGGTCGCCCTTGCGGCGCGCCATGACGACCTGTTCGCCGCACCGTGCACGCAGCACGCGCAGCTCGTCCCAGGTCGTAGGCACCGAGGCGATGAACTCCGTGCAGGGATGTTCGCGGTAATAATAGACCGGGTTGTCGGCCATCATCTGCAACGGGCTTTCGAAGACGACGTAAAGTGCCAGTTGGTAAGCGCGCGTCCCCGAGGCCATCGGGTTCGAACCCGTCGAACGGTTATCCTCGGGCTGAGAGCAGAACATCCCGCCCGGGGTGAAGTCCATGGGGCCGACGGCATTGCGGATGAAAGGCAGGTAATTGCTGTTGTCGGGTTTGCAGCGGCCGCCCTGCTCCATGCCGAGCACCCCTTCGTAGGTGAGCAGGTTGGGATAGGTGCGGTAAAGCCCCTTGGGTGTATAGGAGCCGTGCATATCGACGAAAAGGCGGTGCCGGGCGGCACACTTCATCACCCGTTCGTAATAGCCGACCATCCACTGGTCGCTACGGTCCATGAAGTCGATCTTCACTCCGGGAATCCCCCACTCCTCCAGCGTCGCGAAGAGCCGGTCCATGTCCTTCTCGACCGCCAACCACGTCAGCCAAAGTACGATCTGCACGTTGCGCTCCCGGCCGTAGGCGATCAGCTCCTGCAGATCGAGATCGGGATTGGGATGGAAGACGTCGGTCGTCGAAGCCGACCAGCCCTCGTCCATGATGATGTAGGGAATACCGTATCGGGCGGCGAAGTCGATATAGTAACGGTAGGATTCGGTATTGCGCCCGGCCCGGAAATCGACGCCCGTCAGGCGCATGCCGTTCCACCAGTCCCAGCTGACCAGCCCCGGTTTCACCCACTCCCAGTCGGCGTCGGCCGCAGGTTCGGCGAGCAGCCAGACCAGCTCATTCTCCAGCAGGGCGGCGTCCTTTTCCGCAACGACCGCCACACGCCACGGGAAGGTGCGCGTTCCTTGGGTGCGGGCGATATACGGCTCCTCCGCGACGATCTTCAGATTGCGGTCGCCGGCGGGGGCATACTCCTTGGGCACACGCGGAAACAGCGATTCGAAGCCGCCCGCGCCGTCGCCCCGGACAAACATGCAGGGATAGTCGCGCACATCGGATTCGGCCGGCAGCACTTTCTTACCGCCGGGCATTCCGACCAATACGGGTAGATAGCTCATGCGGTCCGTCGAATCGTATTCCGCCGTCGCCACGCGGGTATAAGGCTCCTCGTACATCGACCGGAAGCCGTCCACCTCGGAAAGCCACGCTTCGCTTCCGGCGGGAAATCCCAGCCGGCACGCCTCGCCCATGACCTCGACCTCGCCCGGAAGCGACGTCACGAAACGGTAGGCCGCACCGTCGTCGAACAGCCGGAACTCCACGGCGTAACCGCCTGCGAAATTGAGCCGCACGGCGTTGTAACGGTTGCGCACCGAAGCGTTCTTGGTCGGATTGCGCCGTTCGAGCACCTCGTCGGCCGACGAACGCTTCACGCTCCGCAGGCGGGGCTTTTCGCCCAGCGTCCTGTCGGCAAGCGTCAGTGACAGCGTACAGTTTTCCAATATCTTGTCCTCCCCGGACCAAAGGTCGTAAGTGATCCGGTCCGAGACATCGACCGCAAGTCGGAGATTTCCGCCGGGCGACGCGGCCTCGACGGTTTTGGCTTCGGCGGCGCAGGCCAGCGTCAGCGCGCACAACAGCGTGAATAATCGTTTCATCATCATTCGGGATTAGCGGAGCGTCATAAAAAAAGAGGGCCGCAGTCAGACCGCGGCCCTCCGTAAATTAACCTATTTAACCTCTATCGAATTCAGCAGATCGGTCTTGCCCTCGTTCACCAGCTTGAGAATCAACTCGCCGAACAGCGTGTTCTGCCATGCGAACCACGAGCGGGTGTAGTCCGCGGGATCGTTCACGTTGAACGACTCGTGCATGAAGCCCGTCCCGGCATCGGTGGTCATCAGCATCTCTACGCAGCGCTTGATCTCGGCATCGTCCTGCGAGGTAAAGGCCTTCATCATGATGCTCATCGGCCAGGCCATGTCGTAACCGATATGCGGACCGCCGATGCCCTCGCCCGCCGTACCGCGGAAGAAGTAGGGATTCGACTCGCTCCATACGAAGCGGCGCGTATTGCGGTAGATCGGGTCGTTCACGTCCATATCGCCCAGGTAAGGCATCGCCAGCAGGCTCGGCACGTTGGCGTCGTCCATCAGGAAGCGGTTGCCGAAGCCGTCCACCTCGAATGCGTAGATCGTGCCGAATTCGGGATGGTTGTAGGTCGCATATTTCTTGAGCGCGGTCTCGACCTCGGCGGCCAGCGCGGTGCACTCGGCGGCCAGCGCCGGCTCGTCGTTCACCTTGGTCAGAATCTCGGCGGCCTTGCGCAACGAAGTCACGGCGAAGAAGTTCGACGGCACGAGGAACAGGAACGTCGTGGCGTCGTCCGAAGGACGGAACACCGAAGCGATCAGCCCCACGGGGTTCACCGGATTGCCCTTGCCCGCATTGCAGACCGTGTCGAGCTGACGGTCGGTCACACGCATGAAGGTGTAAGGACCCAGTCCCTCCTTGCGCTGCTGCTCGCGGAAGGTTTTCAGGATATTCTTGATGGCGGCCATCCAGTGCTCGTCGAAAACCGAAGCGTCGCCCGTCGTCAGCCAGTACTGATAAGCCAGCCGCAGCGGGTAGCAGAGCGAGTCGATCTCCCACTTGCGCTCGTGGAGTTCGGGGCGCATCTCGGTCTGGTCGCTCATCCACTGATGGTCGGGGTTCGGGTCGTAGGGGTCGAGGAACGCATTGGCATAGGGATCGAGCTCGATGCACTTGAACTGGCGGCGGATAACGCCGGCCAGCATACTGCGCAGGTGCTC
>OHHM01000621.1_pt1 | contig 13138 bp, 9 predicted proteins | sample 1568091 | NCBI WGS metagenome assembly OHHM01 (sample SAMEA3879525, study PRJEB24766) | human gut metagenome | biome: human-associated habitat; feature: feces | place: USA | collected 1985/1987 | reverse complement strand
GCTTCTGTCTATCAGCAGCCGGCTGTCACCATTATTGAACTCATGGGCCGTCATGCAGGCTGGGTCACTGCTGCCAGCGCCCTGGCAAGAAAGTTTCCCGGCGACAATCCCCTGCTCATCTATCTGCCGGAATCTGATTTTGATATGGAAGCGTTTTTAAATGATATCGAAGGCGCTTTAAAGAAAAGCACCGCTGTGGTTGTCTGTGTTTCTGAAGGCATCCACGATGCTTCCGGCCGTCTGGTATGTGAATACTCTACTGAAGCTCAGGTCGATACCTTTGGCCACGATCTCCGGTTTCAGCGGGCTGGCGGGGGCAAGCTGCGGCCAGATGCGGGCGGGGCGGTTGTTGGAGTACAGGCCCATCCCTGCACGGAGCCGGAGCAGCCCTTTTTCCGGCCGCTGCGGGCCGGGCAGCCCCTCCCACTTCGGGCCGCCTACGGCGCCCAGCAGCACACTGTCTGCCGCCAGGCATTTGTCCAGCTCCTGCTGGGGCAGGGGGTCTCCGTATTTATCAATGGCCTCGCCCCCCATAGCGGTGTCCACATAGTGGAAGGTATGGCCGTATTTTTCAGCGATGCGGTCCAGCACACGCACCGCCTGGGCAACGATCTCAGGGCTGGAGCAGTCGCCCCAGATAACAGCGATGGTCTTTTCCATATGGCTCTCCTTTTACTGGTCTGGCTGGCGGTTTTGGATGGCGTTCATCAGCCCACCGGCGGCAATGATCTCCTGGATAAAGGGCGGGAAGGGCTGCGCCTGGAAGCTGCAGCCGGTGGTCTCGTCGGTGATAAGGCCGGTGTCAAAGTCCACCCGCACGGTGTCCCCGGCGGCAATGGCATCCGCAGCCTCCGGACACTCCAGGATGGGCAGCCCGATATTGATGCTGTTGCGGTAGAAGATACGGGCAAAGCTTTTGGCGATGACCACCGAAATGCCCGCTGTTTTGATGCACAGGGGGGCGTGCTCCCGGGAGGAGCCGCAGCCAAAGTTCCATCCGCCCACCATCACATCCCCGGGCTGCACCCGCTGTACAAAGTTTTTGTCGATGTCCTCCATGCAGTGGGCAGCCAGCTCCTGGGCGTTCTGGGTATTCAGATACCGGGCGGGGATGATCACATCGGTATCCACGTTGTCAGGATACTTAAAAACAGAACCTTTTGCATTCATGGGGTCGCTCCTCCTTTTCTCTCAGACCGTGCGGGGGTCGGTGATATAGCCGGTCAAAGCACTGGCGGCGGCGGTAGCAGGGGAGGCAAGGTAGACCTCGCTCTTGACGTGGCCCATGCGCCCCACAAAGTTGCGGTTGGTGGTGGACACGCAGCGCTCCCCCTCAGCCAGGATGCCCATGTATCCGCCCAGGCAGGGGCCGCAGGTGGGGGTGGAGACGATGCACCCGGCATCGATAAAGGCGGTGGTCCATCCCCGGAGGATGCACTCCCGATAGACGGACATGGTGGCCGGGATGATGATGCCCCGTACGCCCTTGGCGATATGGCGGCCCTTGAGGATCTCGTAGGCAGCCTGCATATCCTCCAGTCGGCCGTTGGTGCAGCTGCCGATCACCACCTGGTCGATGCGGATGCCGCTGCCCTCCCGTGCGGGGTGGGTATTCTCCGGCAGGTGGGGGTAGCTGACCGTGGGTTCCAGTGCAGACAGGTCGATCTGGATGGTCTGCTCATACACGGCATCGGGGTCGGCCTCATAGAACACCGGTGGCCGCTGGCTGCGGCCAGCCAGATACTGACGGGTCACCGCATCCACCGGGAAGATGCCGTTTTTGGCACCGGCTTCAATAGCCATGTTGCAGATGCAGAGACGGTCCTCCATGGTCAGGCTGGCCACGCCCGGGCCGGTGAACTCCATGGACTGGTACAGCGCCCCGTCCACCCCGATCTGACCGATGATGTGCAGGATCACATCCTTGCCGCTGACCCGGGGCGGCAGGGTCCCGGTAAGCACGAACCGGATGGCCGAGGGGACCTTGAACCAGGCTGTACCGGTGGCCATGCCTGCGGCCATATCGGTGGAGCCTACCCCGGTGGAAAAGGCACCCAGGGCGCCGTAGGTGCAGGTGTGGCTGTCGGCGCCGATGACACAGTCCCCGGCGGTGACGATGCCTTTTTCCGGCAAAAGGGCGTGCTCAATGCCCATCTCGCCAACATCGTAGAAGTTGAGGATATCGTATTTGCTCGCAAATTCCCGGCACTGTTTGGACTGGGTCGCGCTTTTGATGTCCTTGTTGGGGGCAAAGTGGTCCAGTACGATGGCGATATGCTCTTTATCAAATACCTTGTCGAACCCGGCACGCTCAAACTCGTTGATGGCTACCGGGGTAGTGATATCGTTGCCCAGCACGATGTCCAGCTTGGCGCGGATGAGCTGCCCGGCCTTGACCTCGGCAAGGCCCGCATGGGCGGCAAGGATCTTTTGCGTCAGGGTCATTCCCATAATGATGCTCTCCCTTCATTTGCTGTTGATGGCGCTGACCAGGGCACGGATGCCGGCCACGATGATGTCGGTGTGGGAGCCTGCGCCCCAGCTGGCGGTACCATCCCCCCAGGTAAGCCCCACATAGGAGGCAGCGCGGGAGGTGGAACCCTGGTCCAGACTGTGCTCGGCGTAGCTTTCCAGATGGAAGTCCAGGCCGGTGGCGCTCTGGATGGCGTTGGCTACAGCGTCTAGACGTCCGTTGCCCACCGCAGTGACCTGCTTGCGCTGTCCGTTCAGGCACAGGGTGACGTCGGCGGTGATGCCGTTGACCTGGGCGAAGTGGGCCTCTGCTACATCCAGCGGAGTGGTCTTGTTGAGGTAGGAGGTTTCAAAGATATCCAGCACCTCCGCAGCGCTGAGCTCCTTGTGGCGGCGGTCGGACACGCCCTTGACCTTGTAGCCCAGCGCCTCCCGCATTTTGGGGGGAAGGTTATAGCCATAGTTCTGCTCCAGCACAAAGCCGATGCCGCCTTTGCCGGACTGGCTGTTGATGCGGATCACGTCTGCATCATAGGTGCGGCCGATGTCGTGGGGGTCGATGGGGATATAGGGGCAGGTCCAGCGGTGTTCGCCCTGGGCTTTGCGGTAGGCCATGCCCTTGGCGATGGCGTCCTGGTGGCTGCCGGAGAAGGCGGCAAATACCAGCTGCCCGGCATAGGGGGTGCGCTCATAGATATGCATCCGGGTCACCCGCTCGTACACCTGGCAGATGCCGGGCATATCCGAAAAATCCAGCCGGGGGTCTACCCCATGGCTGTACAGGTTCATGGCCAGGGTCACGGCATCCACGTTGCCGGTGCGCTCGCCGTTGCCAAACAGGCAGCACTCTACCCGCTGGGCACCTGCCAGCACAGCCAGCTCGGCACAGGCGACGCCGGTGCCCCGGTCGTTGTGGGGGTGGGTAGAGAGGATGACGCTGTCCCGGAAGTGCAGCTGGCGGGAGCAATACTCCACCTGGCTGGCGTAGACGTGGGGCATACTCATCTCCACAGTGACCGGCAGGTTGATGATCATGGGGCGGTCTGGGGTGGGCTGCATCACGTCCAGTACGGCATTGCAGACCTCGACGGCATAGTCCACCTCGGTGCCGGTAAAGCTCTCCGGGCTGTACTCGAACAGGAAGTTGCCCTCGTACTCCTGGCTGAGCTGCCGCACCAGCTTTGCGCCGTCCACAGCGATCTGCTGGATCTCGGCTTTGGATTTATGGAACACCTGTTCCCGCTGAGCCGAGGAGGTGGAGTTATAGAAATGGATCACCGCCCGGGGGGCGCCCTTTACCGCCTCAAAGGTGCGGCGGATGATATGGTCCCGGCACTGGGTCAGCACCTGCACCGTGACATCGGCGGGGATGCGGTCCTGTTCGATCAAGGTGCGCAGAAACTCATACTCGGTCTCGCTTGCGGCGGGGAAGCCTACTTCGATCTCCTTAAAGCCGATCTTTACGAGCAGGTCAAAAAACTCCAGCTTCTCTTCCAGGCTCATGGGGACGATCAGCGCCTGGTTGCCGTCCCGCAGATCCACGCTGCAAAAGGCGGGGGCGGTCTCGATATGGTCTTTTTTCACCCAGCTGTCGTAGCCGGCGGGAGCCGGGTAATAACCCGGTGCGTACTTGGTGGCGTCCATCATTTCTGGTCTCCTTTTCCCCGGTGTGTTGGCAAACAAAAAGCTCCCGTCTCTCAAAGGAAGGTTCATCCTTTGAGAGACGGGAGCCATCAAATAGCGTATAAAAGGCAGCCCGCGGTACCACTCTCGTTGCTGCACGGTATTGGTGCAGCCCCTCAGCACGATCGGCCGCTTGCACGGCGAATCGCTGCCCGGGTAACGGTGGGCTTCCGTCCAGGCTTACTAAGGCGTATGCCGGTTGAGTCTGGCTGCTCAGGGGCCAGTAGACGGGACCATCCGCACTGCCTTGCACCATCCGGCAGCTCTCTGTACGCAGACCATGACCCGGTTTTTCCCCTTCGTTGCATTTGGTCAAAATGTTTTGGAAGTGGGTTCAGTTTAGCATAGCCTTTTGCGCAAGTCAAGAGATTTGCAGGGACTGAAAACATGAAAGATGTGCAGATGAAAAGCTATAAAATACAATAAATTTCAAAAGGCGGCGGTGGGGCGCCCGGCATAAAAGAGCGGGCGGCACCCTATGGATGCAAACTGCCCCCGCTGTGCTTGCGGTACACAGCGGGGGCAATTTGTTTGCGGTATTTGGTTTGGTGTAGGAGGAATCATGTGCAGGGGTGCGGTTGCGGCCCCGCATCCCTGTGCCATTATAGTATCACGAAAATTCTGCGAAATTATGCTCTTTCTATGAAGCTTTTGTGAATTGCCGCAGGGGTCATTCCGGTGCTTTCATGCTTTCTACCATGCTGATGCGCTTGACCTGCAGCCGCATGAAGAAGCATACCCCAAAGGTGAACAGCATGGTCAAAGCCACACTATACACAAAGCTGAGGGGCGAGATGGAGCGGATGAACATCATCCGGTCCATCTCCACCGTGCGCACGATGAACTGATGCAGCGGGGTGCCCAGCAAAAGACCCACGGCAGCGCCGATCAGGCTCAGCAGCTCGATCTCCCGGAAGATGTAGCGGTAGACCTCCTTGTCGTAGAAGCCCAGCACCTTGATGGTGGCCAGCTCCTTTTTGCGCTCGGCCAGGTTGACGCTGATCAGGTTGTACAGCACCACGGCTGCCAGGGCAGCGGCGCAGAAGATGATCAGGATGACCACATAGTTCAGGCTGGTGACCATGTTGTTGAACATACGGGTCAGATCCTCGGTAAAGGATACGCTGCTGACGTAGTTGCAGCTCAGCAGCTGGGCCCGAAGGGCATCCTCCTGGTCCGAGTCGGCGCAGTTGGTCTGACCGAATACGGTGTTCCACTCCGGCTGCTCGCCCAGCAGGGTCTCCAGGCTCTGCTGCGACAGGTACAGCCGGGGGAAGATATAGTCCTCGGCGATGCCGGTAAGCACCAGATCCACCCGTCCGCCGGAGGGACTGTCCACGGTCAGGGTGTCCCCCACGGACAGCTTGAGCATCTCGGCGTTCTTTTCGGTAAGGATGACGCTGTCGGCCTCAAAGGGCAGGCCCTCGCCGCTCTTGCGGTCCCGGAAGGTGAAATACCGGGTCATCTGGCTGGGGTCCTGCGCACCCACCACAGTGGCGGTGACGGTCTCATCTGCCTGGCTGCTGCGCAGAGTTACGTTGTGAGTGTAGAAAGCGCCCCAGCTCTCCACGGCGTCGCTGGTCTCCAGCTTATCCGCCAGCCCGTTCTCCAGCTCCAGTGCCTGGCTGCTGTTCAAAGAGATAGTAAGGTCGGTGTGGGTCAGCTGGGTGGACTGTTTGGCCACCATGGGCAGGATGGAGTCCTGGATGCCGAAGCCGATCAGCAGCAGGGCGGTGCAGCCTGCCACGCCCAGCACGGTCATGAAGAAGCGCTTTTTGTACCGGAACAGGTTGCGGGCGGTGGTCTTTTGGGAGAAGCTCATCCGCTTCCACAGCGGGGTGATGCGCTCCAGCAGGATGCGCTTGCCGGCCACCGGGGCACGGGGCAGCAGCAGCGCAGCGGATTTTTCCCGCAGGCTGGCCCGGCAGGCTTCCAGCGTGGCCAGACCGATGATGGCGGTGCTGACCAGGACCGAAATGGCAGCAAGGCCGGGGTAGAACCGCAGGTGGAAGGTGGGCAGCTGGAACAGCATCTTGTAGGCTTCCCACAAAATAGAGGGGAACACGATGAAGCCCAGCACCATGCCCACGGCACTGCCCAGCAGGCTGGCAGCAGCGCCATAGAACAGGTACTTGGAGGAGATGCTGGCGCTGGAGTAACCCAGTGCTTTCAGGGTGCCCAGCTGCAGGCGGTTCTCATCCACCATACGGGTCATGGTGGTGGTAGCCACCAGAGCCGCTACCAGGAAGAAGAAGATGGGGAACACCCGGGCGATGGCTTCCATGCGGTCCGCATACTGCGCAAAGGTGACAAAGCTCACCGTGCTGTTGCGGTCCAGCACATACCACTCGCCGGATTCGATCTCGCTGATCTGTTCCTCTGCATCGTGGATCTGCTGCAGGCCCTCGGCCAGCTGGCGTTCGGCATCGGCTTTTTGGGTCAGGTATTCGGTGCGGCCATCCTCCAGCTGCTGCTGACCGGTGCGGTACTCGCCCCAGCCGGAGTCCAGTTTACTGCGGGCATCGGCCAGCTGGCTCTCGGCAGCATCAAAGGCGGCGTAGGCGGTGGCGGCGCCGGTGCTCAGATCCAGCTGACCGCTCATCAGCGCCAGTTTCATCTGACGCAGGGCGGCTTTGGCCTCGGTGACCAGCGCTGTGTTGGAAAGATTGGGCGAAGAGATCAGCCCCTGGGCATACATCTGGCGTTTGCCCTCGTCCAGCTGCTGCTGGTAGCCTTGCAGCTGGTTATAGATGTTATCGTAGGCGCTTTGGGCTTTAGCCAGCATATCCCGCAGCTCGGTGTACTCCTCGTCGTCCGGCTCGGCTTCTTCCAGAGCGTGACGGGCGTTGTTCAGGGCGACCTCGGCATAATCCAGCAGCGGGTCAGCGACCTGCTTGAGATTGACCAGCATTTCGATCTGCGCCAGCTGATCCTCAAATTGCAGCATCTGTTCCTGGCCGGAGAGCAGCTGGTCTGCACCGCCGGTCATGGTCTGGGGCAAAGACGCCTTTTGCGCTTCCAGCTGGGCTTTGCCAGCAGAGTACTCCTGTTCGCCCTGGTTCAGCTGGGCAAGGGCAGCATCCAGCTTCTGCTGGGCGTCTGCAAGCTCTTGCTCGGCCTTATCGAATTCGGACTGTGCCTGCGCCTTCTTTTCCTCATAGGTGGCCTTGGCATCTGCCAGCTGGTGCTGGGCATCCTCGATCAGCTGGGTGCGGCGCACCTGGCATTGTCCGGCGCTGATCCCGCTGATCCGGTCGGCCACGGTGTCCATGGCATCCTGGTATTCATCGGAGTAAGCGCTCAGCCCCTGCACCCCGGCTGCCTTGATATAGCAGGCGGTATAATAATCAGTTGTAAAATTGCCCTCCGGCACAAAGACGATCTGGTCCAGCGTGCCATCCCCGGCGGTGCTGGTCTCGGGGTTATTGGAGATGTACTGGGGGTCCTGCACAGCGCCCACCACGGTGAACTCGGTGCGGCCGAGGCCTGCATCCTCCGGCAGATGCAGCACAGTACCCTCCGGGATGGGGGTGCCGTAGCCAATGGTGTGGACCACACACTCATTGGGGGCAGCGGGCATCCGTCCGGACAGCAGTACCAGACGGTTCAGGTTGGCAGGGTCCTGGGATACGGGGTCGGCGGGCAGCTGTTGCATCCGCACCACCGACAGCTCTTCGTCCCCGTTCCAGCGGGCTTCCAGGTCTGTAAACTGCACCGGCATTACAGCCTGTACGCCCTCAATACCGGCAATGGCGTCGATGTCTGCCTGGGACAAGCCCAGGGTGGAAAGCACCCGCAGGTCAAAGACGTTCTGCTGGGCAAAGTATTCATCTCCGGCCAGCCGCATACTCGGGGCAAAGCTCACCAGGCCGGTCAGCATCATGACCCCCAGCAGCACGATGCCAAACAGAGAGATGAAGCGGCTGAGATTGCTTTTGAGATCCCGCAGGATATTTTTGCGATAACTTTTTGTCACGATGCTCACCACTCGATCTGTTCTACCGGGACGGGGTGCTTGTTGACCTCATTGGAGAGGATCTGGCCGCTGCGCACCTGGATGACCCGGTCGGCCATGGCAGTCAGGGCCGAGTTGTGGGTGATGACGATCACGGTCTGGCCGGTGGTGCGGCAGGTGTTCTGCAAAAGGGCCAGCACCGATTTGCCGGTCTTGTAGTCCAGCGCACCGGTAGGCTCGTCGCACAGCAGGAGCTTGGGGTTTTTGGCCAGGGCACGGGCGATGGCCACCCGCTGCTGCTCGCCGCCGGACAACTGTGCGGGGAAGTTGTTCAGCCGCTCCCCCAGGCCAACGCTGCGCAGGGTCTCGGCGGGGTCCAGCGGGTCGCGGCAGATCTCGCTGGCCAGCTCCACATTTTCCAGGGCGGTGAGGTTCTGCACCAGGTTGTAGAACTGGAACACGAACCCGACGTCATACCGGCGGTAGGTGGTCAGCTCCTTGTCCGTAAAGCGGCTGATGTTCCGTCCGTCCAGCCAGACGCTGCCCTCATCGCAGCTGTCCATGCCGCCCAGGATGTTCAGCAGGGTGGTCTTGCCGGCGCCGGAAGGGCCGACGATGATGCAAAATTCCCCTTTGTCTACATAAAAGTTGAGATGATCGGCAGCGGCGATCTTGACGCTGCCCGTTTGATAATATTTGGAGACCTCTTCAAATTCTACAAAGTGCTCCATAGTGTCGCCTCCTTGCATGGGGTCGCCTCCGGCAGACCATGCCCCCGGCAAGACCGGGCAATGGGGCGGAGAGCGGGATGATAGAATGGTTTCATACCATACTAACTATAACATAAAATGACAAGGTTTGCAGACGGCAGTAACTGAATTTTCAAAAAATTAACAATGGTTTGCAACCGTGCAATAAATAGGGGCGGCGCTTGTGCCCAAAGCAGACGGCGGGGAGAGACTGGGGCGGGGCGAGGGTTGAAAATCAACCGGCGGCGCCAAACTTAGCTGTATTTTTGTCTTTGTTGTGGTATAATCCTATATTGGGCAATCATATCTGAAAAGGGGAGATGACATGAAAAGGAGAACAGCGCTGCCGGATCTGCTGCTGTTGTCCGGGACGTTGTTTGCAGCCTTTGTGCTGGTGGCGACCATCCAGCGGATCACAGGGCGGCTGGACGGCGTTGCGTCCATGGTGTTTCTGCTGGGGGCTTTTTTGGTGTCTCTGTACACAGAGGGGTACTTCTGGGGGGTGGCAGCCAGCCTGCTGGGGGTGCTGGCGGTAAACTTTGCGTTCCGCTCCCCCTATCTGGAGCTGAACTTTACCGTGCCGGAGAACCTGTTTTCCGGCGTGGTGATGCTGTTCGTTTCGGTGATGACCAGCACACTGACGACCCGGATCAAGCGCCAGGAAGCACTGCGGGCCGAGACGGAAAAGGAGACCATGCGGGCCAATCTGCTGCGGGCGGTGTCCCATGATCTGCGCACGCCGCTTACCTCCATCTATGGGGCCTGCTCCACCGTAATGGAGAGCTATGACTCGCTGGATAAAAGCCAGAAGCTGAAGCTTCTGGGGGAAGCCTGCGCCGATGCGCAATGGCTGAACCAGATGGTAGAAAACCTGTTGTCCATTACCCGCATCGGGGGAGAGGGCCCGGCGGTGCAGAAAACGCCCACCGTGCTGGAGGAACTGGTGGATACGGTGGTGCTCAAGTTCCGCAAGCACTGCCCGGGGCAGGCGGTGGAGGTGCAGATCCCGGAGGATTTTATTGTGATCCCTATGGACTCCATGCTGATGGAACAGGTGCTGACCAATCTTTTGGAAAATGCGGTCTACCATGCAAAGGGGATGACCCGGCTGATCCTGCGGGTCACGGCAGAAGGGGAGAAGGCTGTTTTTGCGGTGGAGGACGATGGCTGCGGCATCCCCAAAGACAAGCTGCGGAACCTGTTTACCGGCACAGCTGCCAGCAGCTCCGCCGACAGCAGCCGCCACGGCATGGGCATTGGTCTGTCGCTGTGCGCCGCTATCGTCAAAGCCCATGGCGGCGAGATCTGGGCCGAGAGCAAGCCCGGGCAGGGGACGAAGATCTGCTTCTGGCTTTTGACCGACATCAATCAAACAGAGGAAGTGCAAGATGAGCAATAACAAGTTCAAGATCCTGGTGGTGGAGGACGAAAGCAACATCAGCAGCTTTATCGAGACGCTGCTGGAGACCAGCGGTTACCATGCGCTGGTGGCTCATACCTGCGCCATGGGGCTGACCCTGTTTGCCTCCCACACGCCGGATCTGGTGATCCTGGACCTGGGACTGCCGGATCAGGATGGACAGGAGATGATCCGTCAGGTGCGCAAAAAGACCCTGACACCCATCATCGTGCTGTCTGCCCGCACCACCGAGCAGGATAAGATCCAGGCGCTGGATCTGGGAGCCAACGATTACATTACCAAACCCTTTGGCACCGGGGAGCTGATGGCCCGGGTCCGGGCGGCGCTGCGCAGCGGCCACAGCGGCTGGGGAACGGCACCGGGGGGCGTGTTCCGCGCCCAAGGACTGGAGATCAACCACGAGCGGCGCAAGGTATTTGTGGACGGGCAGGAGATCAAACTGACCCAGACAGAGTACAACATTGTTTCCTTTTTGTCCGAACATGCAGGCCGGGTGATGACCTATGCCGCCATTGTTCGGGCTATCTGGGGCGATATGGACTGCGGCAGCACCAAAAAGCTGCAGGTCAATATGGCAAATATCCGTAAAAAGCTGGGCAGCCGGCCCGGCAGCAACACGTACATCTTAAATGAACTGGGGGTCGGCTACCGGATGGTGGACGAGGACCCCGGCACAGAAGAACAGGAGACGACATGATTTTTGCACTGGTAGTATTTGCCGCCACCTATGTGGCGATGCTGGCCTGGCCGGAGCGACGCCCCTTGGCAGCGCTGACGGGAGCGGCTATTTTTGTGGTGATGGGACAGATGGGCGTCTATCAGCTTTCGCTGGGGCAGGCGCTGGCCGCTGTGGACTTCAACGTGCTGCTGATGATCGCCGGCACGATGGGCACGGTGTCGCTGTTTATTGAGAGCAAGATGCCCCTGCGCCTGGCGGAACAGCTGATCCGTCATGTGCCGGATGTGCGGGGCGCAGTGACCGTGCTGGCGCTGTTTGCCGGCGTGATCAGCGCTTTTGTGGACAACGTGGCTACGGTGCTGATGATCGCACCGGTGGGCCTGGCCATTGCCCGGCGGCTGTCCATCTCGCCGGTGCCGGTGCTGATCGCCATTGCGGTTTCCTCCAACCTGCAGGGCGCCGCCACCATGGTGGGTGATACCACCAGTATGCTGCTGGGCGGTTTTGCGGAGATGAACTTCTTCGACTTTTTCTGGATGGAAGGCCGTCCGGGCATCTTCTGGGGCGTGGAACTGGGCGCACTGGTATCTCTGGGGGTGCTGTGGGTCCTGTTCCGCAAGGATCGCCAGCCGGTACACGCCGAAGGAGACACCAAAGTAGAGGACGATGTGCCCACGGCACTGATGATCCTGACGGTGGGCTTTTTGATCATTGCTTCGTTTTTGCCGCAGCCGGAAGGCGGCATCTGGCTGACCCTGTATGAGCTGCGCAGCGGCCTGATCTGCTCGGCCGTGTGTTTGTTTGGCGTGGTGCGCAGCTGTGTGCGCAGCCATTCGGTCAAGCCGGTGGGGCAGATGTTCCGTGCGCTGGATTGGGACACCCTGGCTCTGCTGTTTGGTCTGTTCATCCTGATCGAGGGCATCCGTACAGCCGGTGTCATCGATGCGATGGCCGGGCTGTTTTATAAGGTGGCAGGGCAGCAGCCGTTCCTGCTGTATACGCTGCTGGTATTTGTATCGGTGCTGGCATCGGCGTTTGTGGACAATATCCCCTATGTGGCTACGATGCTGCCGGTGGTGCAGAGCATTACGGCACAGATGGGCGGTATGCCCCCGTATGTGTTCTACTTCGGCCTGCTGACCGGTGCGACGCTGGGCGGAAACCTGACCCCCATCGGCGCTTCGGCCAACATTACCGCCATTGGAATGCTGCGCAAACAGGGGGAGAAGGTGACTACCGGCGACTTCCTCCGCATCGGTGTGCCCTTTACGCTGGCAGCCGTACTCAGCGGGTATGTCTACCTCTGGCTGGTCTGGGGCGTGTGACCCGCTTGCCGGGGGGACTTTTGAGGGCTGAACCCCTGACAAAAAGGAAAACGTTCGTTCTTGCCAGGTAACAGCAGGGGCAAACTTCCTGAGTGAACCGAAGAACCTTATAACAAAAAAGAAAACTCCCCGGAAGAAGTCTCCTTCCGGGGAGTTTTGCTGTGTATAGGATGGTGTGAGATATCAGGCGTCCGACCGGGAGAAGGCGTTCTTCATCTGGCTGCTCAGCTCAAACAGCACCTTATCCAGTGTTTCGGAGGCTTTTTTGCGCAGCAGGTCTGCGACAGCTTGGTTAGCCTCCTGCCGCAGGGCGGTGCGGGCGGCGGGGTCCGGCTGAGCCAGCAGCTGTGCATCAAAACGGTTCAGGACAGCACGGCTCTGGGCCAGCACTGCATTTTCGTACCGCTCGATGTGGATGGCAGACTGGGCATACGAAGCATCGGCCATGGCGGCGATCATCCGGCTGACCCAGTAGAAACTATCGGTGGAGACCTCTCCGGTGGTACAGGACAGATAGTCCGGTGTGGTATCTACATTGGGGTAGAAGGGGGCCATGGTATTAAAAGCGTTGGAGGCAAAAGACACCCATTCCACCGCACTGCTGTCTGCGGGGAAGCCCGGCCGCAGCTGCAGCAGAGCCATCAGGTCGGTGCGGTTGACCCCGATGGGCCGGAAAATACCCTTTTGGTTGGGGTCGGCGCTGCGAGCATAGGGGTCGTAGGGGGTTCCCTGGTAGTGGGAGGAGAGCAGGTACTTGATCTCCTCCGGCGTGATCTTCTTTTCCGGCACCATGCACCAGGGCAGGTCGTCCGAGCGGGGGCCGTAGTCAGCGGCAGGGCCGTCCCAGACCCAGGT